>Ga0224528_1002511_pt1 | contig 10253 bp, 8 predicted proteins | sample CBST25metaG_2_FD_179888 | JGI IMG/M metagenome (GOLD analysis project Ga0224528, IMG submission 179888) | Peat soil microbial communities from Stordalen Mire, Sweden - C.B.S.T25 | ecosystem: Environmental > Terrestrial > Soil > Wetlands > Peat | place: Sweden: Norrbotten County, Stordalen Mire...
ACATTATCGTCGACAGGCGCGGCAATATTTACATGACAAATTGCCAGGATGGCCTTCACATCATGCGAGTGACGGTTTAACAAAGTCTAGAGCACATCGCAGAGGTGATGAGTGAAAAGCGATTTGGTTTCACCTCTCGAGCTTTTTCAGCCGGAAATGCCGCAGGCCCAGGCCAAGGAGCGGAGTTATCTGGACAAAGATATTGAAACCACTGGCAACAAACATATCGCCTTCGCGGTACTGAATATTGACGAAATACTGAAGAATCTGAAAGAAGCGAATGTCGATATCGCTGCGAGTGGTAACTACCCTTGGGAAGCGAACATCTTCATTTGAGATTCATTTGGAACCCGCGTGGAATTGGTAGATGTTAGCGCTGGTGAATTATAGGAAGATATGACAAGAAGGTTCGCAAATGTAACCGATGTGAATTAAACAGCGGCAGTTCTTGGACGGTTGTGCCGCGGACCAAACAGCAGCACACAGGAGAAGCATAGTGAGCATGAGCAGGAGAGAGCTAATGACCGACATAGCTGCTGGAGCGACGATGCTAGCCGGTGGCGCGAAGGCGCTGGCAGTGAGCACGGGCACTGGTAAGGAAATAGGTTCCCACCGCGTCAGGTCGAACACTTCTACAACCGAGAACACAAAGGATCTAGGCGCAGCGATGCGTCCCGGTGTTGACCTGAAGAAGGGTAAATATCCGGGCTTCGGCTATCAGGAGTGGGAGAAAGATGGAATCGTGAAACAGAAGGATGTCGCGATCCCACTCCGTGACGGGGCCAAGCTCTATGCGAATGTCTTTCGTCCGAAGGGCAAAACAGATATTCCGGCCATCGTCATGTACGCACCGTTTGGCAAGCACCCGCACATTGACATGAAGACCACGTTCGCAGGTTCGGATGTGCCGTTCGACAAACTCTCGGACGAGACGATCTTCGAAATCTTCGACCCCATACGATGGAGCAAAGACGGTTATGCGCTCATCCTTGTAGATGGCAGGGGAAGCTGGTCTTCCGAAGGCGAGGCGCTGTTCTTCGGTCCCGAGGAGGCCCGTGCTGGCTATGACGTTGTCGAATGGGCAGCGAAGCAGGATTGGTCGAACGGTAAGATCGGATGGGGCGCCGTTTCCTATTACGCCATGACCGCTTGGGAAGTTGCCGCACTGAGACCGCCGCACCTGGCGGCGATCATGCCGTGGGAAGGTGCCAGCGATGTTTATAACGAATGCTACTTCCATGGTGGCATCCCAACATTACCGTTCAATTACAACTGGCAGAAGTCTGTATCCTTCTCGTTGACTCAAGTCGAGGATATGGAAGCCGCGATGCGTAATCACCCGCTCATCGACGACTACTGGCGGTCGAAGGTCGCGGACTGGAGTAAGATCGAGGTCCCGACTTACGCTGTCAGTGGCTGGCCAAACGATCTGCACCTCCGCGGCACGATTGAGGCATGGCGGCAGATTTCCTCTCCGCACAAATACCTCGATATCCATGGTGGAAAGGAATGGGCTGAGTTTTACGCGGACTGGGCCTACAAGCGTCAAAAGTCGTTCTTCGATCACTACCTCAAAGGAATCGACAACGATGTACCGACCTGGCCAAAGGTTCGGCTAGCGCAGCGACATGGTGGTAACGAATGGAAGTTTCGCGATGAGCAAGAGTTTCCACTCAGCCGTGCTGAATACCGGCACTTGTTCCTGGATGCTGGATCGGCCGCACTGACCACGGCCAAGCCGGCAGGCGAGAAGAGCGTCAGCTACAACTCCACGGATCAGAGTGGCCAGGCGACGTTTGATTTCAAGTTCGCTGAAACGACCGAAATCACGGGGTATTCCAAGCTTAGGCTCTGGGTGGCGGCGACGGGAACCAACGACGCCGATCTTTTTGTTGGTCTCGAGAAGCTCGATAAAAACGGGAAGAAAGTAGACTTCACGTTCTCGCAGATGTTCAACGACGGTCCTGTTGCTCTGGGATGGCTGCGCGTGTCCCAGCGGGAATTGGACCCCAAGTTGTCACGCCCGGAGCGGCCTGTGTTAACGCATGCCCACCACCAGTGGCTGACGAGCGAAGATCCGGTTCCGGTCGACATCGAGATCTGGCCGACAAACGTGGTGTTTGAGCCCAGCGAAACACTGCGGGTAGTAGTCAAGGGAACGTCGCTTCACCATCATCCTGGCAGTGGATTTGAAATCCAGTATGGGCCGCTTAACAATGCAGGCGAACACGTCATCTATACCGGCGGTCAATATGACAGCCACTTACTCATCCCGATCATTCCGTAGAGGGAGCCATGAGGCGGAGACTTGCCTGCATAGTCAAGTCTCCGCTCAGGTTCCAAAGCGCGGATATCACGACCTAATTCACTCCGTAACTCTACCGAGGATTCATAGGAAGACTTGGTGCGCCCAGTTAGTCCTGTGTTCGGGCCCGTGCATCGATAACGGAGTTATCTCCGCAGGGAACGGTTTGCATGAGAAAATACCATTCCATTTTGTGTTTGCTATCACAGGTAAGGTCCTATAGTCGAAGCATAGAGTCACCTACAGCATAGAGGTCCAGAACTGGAGAACTTATGGCGTTATCCAGCGTATTAGGGCGGTTCCAGAATTATTGTATCCAGAGCCGCAGGTCTTGAGTGGTATTTTTCTCAAGAAAATGCCACCTTGTGTGGTTCCAGAAAAGGCATAGTTACTCTGGAACCGATCTAAAGTGTCCTGCCAACAGTAATGAACAGTATCCGGTCAAAGCTCCGGCGTGCGCCATAAACGCCGCGTGACAATTTGGAATGAAGAGTCGGAAGAAATTCAAAGCAGAGGAAACGAAGATGACAAAGATGGCCGTGAAAAGCGATAGCACAGAGGCGAAAGTTCCTGCTGTGATCCTTGGCCCCACAACTGCAGAACACATGACAAGTGGCATTATCAAACTGATGACTGGCGACGAGGCCGTCGCTCAAGGCGCCTTTGAGGCGGGAGTCAGTTATGCCTCTGCCTATCCAGGAACTCCGAGCACTGAGATACTCGAGAATATCGCCAAATTCAAGGGCGACATCATCGCCGAATGGGCCCCGAACGAAAAGGTAGCGGTCGAAAACGTCATCGGTGCATCACTGGCCGGCGCTCGCTCGTTCGCAGCGATGAAGATGGTTGGCGTCAACGTCGCCGCCGATCCATTGTTCAGTGTTGCCTATGCAGGCGTTACTGGCGGTATGGTGCTGATCTCCGCTGATGATCCCAGCATGCATTCTTCGCAGAACGAGCAGGACAACCGGTATTACGCGCCCCACGCCAAGGTGCCGATGCTGGAGCCCAGCGACAGCCAAGAATCGAAAGACATGATCAAAGCTGCCTTCGAGATAAGCGAGAATTTCGATGTCCCCGTTCTGTTCCGTATGACCACTCGTGTCTGTCACTCCAGAAGCTTGGTAGAAATTGGTGAGCGTAAGGAGGTAGAGCGTCGCCCCTATGTCAAAAATCTTGCCAAATACGATCTGGTTCCAGCGGTGTCGCGGCGACTGCGTGCCGAGCTCGAAACGAAGTTACACAAGCTCGATGAATTTTCCGAGACGTGCGAATTCAACCGCATCGAATGGAACGGTCCGAAGATCGGCATCATTACCTCGGGTGTGAGCTATCAGTACGCGCGTGAAGTGTTCGGCGACACTGCGTCCTATCTGAAGCTGGGGTTCACCTATCCGCTACCGAAGAAGAAGATCCGCGACTTCGCCTCGCGCGTTGAGGTTCTCTACGTTGTGGAGGAACTCGAACCCTATCTCGAAGATCAGATCAAACAGTTGGGCATTTCCTGTATCGGTAAGGAAAAAATCCCCAACATGTACGAACTGAATCCTGACATCATTGCCAAATCACTGCTCGGCATCGAAGGCCAGATCATAAATTATGACGCGAAAATAGTGGTGTCGCGTCCTCCTGTGCTGTGTGCGGGCTGCCCACATCGCGGCTTCTTCGTCGAGCTGGCCAAAAGCGCGAAGAAGCGACATGTGATGATCTCCGGCGACATCGGCTGTTACGGCCTTGGTGGCGCTGCCCCGCTGAATGCCAAGGATTCGTGCATCTGCATGGGTGCGGCACCCAGCATCGCTCATGGTGCGCAGAAGATATTTAACAAGTTTGGTGACAATACCCGCGTCGTGGCGACGCTCGGAGATTCAACGTTCTTCCACACCGGCATCAACTCATTGATCGGTGTGGTCTATAACAAGTCAAACACGATCACCTGTATTCTCGACAACCGCATCACCGGCATGACGGGGCAACAGGAAAATCCTGGAACCGGTTTCACCCTTCAAGGAGAACCGACTAAGGCGATCGACATCGAGACCGTTGTGCGCGCCCTCGGCGTCGATCAAGTCCGAGTGGTCGATCCGAACCAGCTTCATGACGTCCGCGATGCTCTGCAGTGGGCCTACGAACTCGATGAGCCTTCGGTGATTATTACCAAGTGGCCTTGCGCGATGAAGAAATTGACCGCGCAAGAGCATGAACAGTACAAGCGGACTACCAAGAGCGTTATAGTCATCGACGACAAGTGCAGCGGATGCCGCTTGTGTCTCAACATCGGTTGCCCAGCGCTCTTTTTTGACAAGGCAGCCAAAAAAGCAAGAATTGACAACGTCGCCTGTATCGCCTGTGGGGTCTGCGGGCAGGTCTGCAACCGTAGCGCAATTGTGTCCGCTAACGAGGAGATGCAACATGTCTAAAGTGACAAACGTGATGCTGGTGGGAGTAGGGGGACAGGGAACGATTCTGGTCAGTTCAATTCTATCCAAGGGGCTTGTGTCCGCTGGCTGGAACGTCAAGATGTCGGAGATCCATGGTATGGCGCAGCGCGGTGGAAGCGTGAGCACGCAGGTCCGGTACGGCGACGTAGTCTATTCTCCAATGATTAGAAAAGGGCAGGCCGACGTCCTCGTGTCGTTCGAGTCCATGGAGGCGTTGCGCTGGCTTGAATATGTCAAGCCGAACGGAAAAGTGATCGTTAACGATCAGCAGATTTCCTCCGCTCCAATTCTGATGGGAGAGTGTGATTATCCGGAAGGCGTCATCGATATCCTGAAGTCGAAGATCGACACGACTGCGATCAAAGCCATCGACATCGCCGAGGAGATTGGTAATCCAAGGACGATGAATGTCGTTCTTTTTGGCGCTCTGGTCGAAGCGATCGGGCTCAACAATATCGATTGGGAAGCGATTATCGCTTCCACTGTTAAGAGGGCATTCGTTGACGTCAACATCGCCGCCTATCGCGCCGGACGAGGTGTTCTCGTGCACTGAGGAAAAGCCGCACGGAGCCCGGGGGCTTTTCCTGGTCTCCGTGCGCTCCTTAATTCTACTCGTAGCGAGAAAGCGAAAGTGATAACAGCTATCATGCATTGAGTGGAAAGGTCGTGCTTCTTACCGGAGCGGCCGGGAGAATAGGGCAGGCGGCAGCGACACTAGAGGTGGCGGAGCGGGAAGTACGGGTGAATTCGATTCATCCGGGCAACATTGATCGTCGGATGATAAGCGACATTCCGATGGGGCTTGGTGGAAATGAGGTTCAGTTCGCATTGCAGGTGCCAGCACGGCGGCTTGGTATACCAGAGAATATCGCCCGTGTGGTAGTGTTTCTTGCCTCCGATGAAAGCAGCTACATGAACTGACCTTTGACGGAGGCGTAACCGCCGCCTGAGGGCGGATTTGAGCGTGCGCCAAGCTGTCCACATGGTGCTGGTTGAATCAAGGAGTAACAAATGGGAAAGAAACTGAGTGAAGTTCTGGAACAGTCCGGGCTTCCGATGAATTTCGAAGTCGGCGGCCAAGCCCCTGAAATGGTCACGGATCGCGAAGTGAAAAAGGAACCTTGTCCCCGTGCCCAGAAACTGCGTGAGCTCTACTACAACGCGCTTTCATCTGCTACAAGCGAGTTCTCTTACTGGTATACGCGCTATTACCATCAACTCGATGGAGAACTGCCACTGATGCGCCGCGCGCTTTCTTTGAAACAGGCATTCTCTCATTTGACGCCCACGATCTATCCGGGCGAACTGATAGTGATGGGCCGCGCTCATTACTATCGTGGTTCCTACCCCATGCCATGGCTCTCCGAGGGCTACTACATGGCCAAGGAAGATGAACTACACAAGGCTGCGATGGCTAAAGGGGGCGACAGTGCTGGTGAGCTCTCGAAGTTCGGTACCGGCGGCGGAAATGTCACGGAAAGCTTTGGCGCTGTTGTTTCACTGGCGGGGAAATTCGGTATGCGCCAGGAAGAAATTCCAGCCACGCTGCGGATCGCACACGAGTGGGTCAACAAATCGGTGGAAGATGTCTGTAACAAATACGAGCGCATGGTTCCTGAGTATCCGATCAAGGAGTCCATCATGCGCAATGTTGTCTGCGTCATGGATTCCGGATTCACCCTGCCCCAGGGCCGCGAAGTGATCAACTATTATTACCCACTGCAGTATGGATTTGATGGCATCCTCGCCCTTTGCGAAAAACGCAAAGCGGAGGTTGCGGGACGCGCGGATGGCGACGGCATTCTTGGCATGAACCGTCTCTATAACTATGAGGCGATTAAAACGGTGGTCGAAGGTATCCAAACCTGGATCGTGAACTACGCAAAGGAAGCGCGTCGCCTCGAGAACTTCGAGACGGAGCCAGTCCAGAAGGCAGAATATAAGGAGATTGCCGAGCGCCTGGAGTGGATCGCCCACAACCCGCCAAGAAACTTCCGTGAAGCGATACAGCTTTGCTGGACTACTCACATAGCAGTGCTCAACGAAGACGTCGCCAGTGGCATGGCTCCGGGGCGGCTTGGCCAGATTCTCTTCCCATATTTCGAACAGGACAAGGAAAACGGCCGAATCAATGATGAAGAGGTTCTGGAGTGGTTACAACTCCAGCGCATCAAGTTCACCTGCATCGATGTTTTCGGTTCGGCAGGAGTGATTGGTGGTGTGCTCTCTGGCAACACCTTCAATAATCTGTGCTTGGGCGGCTTGCAGAAAAACGGCCAGCCAGCTTCCAACGACCTTGAAAAACTTATCATCGAGGCGGGAATCCGCTGTGTTAGTACGCAGCCAACGCTTTCGGTTCTCTATGACGAGAAACTGCCGGAAGATTTCCTTCTGAAGGCCATCGAGTGCAATAAGACCGGCACCGGTTACCCCGCGTGGATCAACAACCGTAACGCGATGGACTTCATGCTGCGCCAGTATGGGCGCGAAGGGATGACGGTGGATGAAGCACGCGCCTGGTCGGTGGGTGGATGCCTTGAGAGCTCGCCTGGTTCCTGGTTCGAGCTGGAGCTGAACGGAAGGAAGTACAACATCCCTGGAGGCACAGGTCAACCCACCAGCGTGGGTGTCCACTTCATCGGCCTGCCGAAGATCCTGGAATTAGTGTTATTCGATGGTATCGATCAGCGCACTGGCGACCGCATCTTTCCGGCGCACGGCAAAAAGCTGGAAACCTACGAAGAGTTATGGGAACAGTTCCAGACCTACTTTCGTATGGCGGTGGATTGCCTGGCCACCACCAACAACATCCAGCACGATATCTGGCGCAAGCAGAATATGTCGATCTTCACTTCCATGCTGAAGGCACGGTGGATAGAGACCGGGCGCCTGATTCACGAAATGGGCTACAAATACAACGGAACTTTCAATGTGGAGTCCTGCGGTACCGCAAATTTTGTTAACTCAATGATCGCTTTGAAGAAGCTGGTGTACGAGGACCATGAAACCACGCTTGCGGAGATGAAGGACGCGGTGTTGAACAACTTCGGTTTCAAGACCGCCGAAGAGGTTGGTTCCTATTCCCTCGCCGATCAGGAGAAGAGGGACCTGAGCGGCAAGTACGACCGCATCCACTTCCTTGTTCTTTCTGCTCCGAAGTATGGCAATGACGACCCGTATGCCGATGCTGTGATGCAGCAGTGGGAAGAGTGGTTCTGCTCGATGTGCTCGGATTACGAGTCACTATACGGACTGCCACTGTATCCCTGCCAGATCTCGGTTTCAACGCACGCCCCGATGGGCGCCGCGACAGTGGCGACACCAGACGGACGCCTCTACGGGACGACATTCGCCGATGCTTCCATGTCGGCCTATGCTGGCACAGACCGCAACGGTCCATACGCCCTCTTCAACTCTGCGACGGTGTGGGATCACACCAAGTCACAGAACTCGCAGATGAATCTTAAGGTGCATCCAACCGCGATTCAAGGCGTGGAAGGTGCGAAGAAGCTGCTCGATCTGACCCGTTCCTATATGCGCAAGGGAGGATTCCATATCCAGTACAACATCGTGGACTCCAAGGTCCTTCGCGCAGCGCAGAAAGAGCAGGACAAGTATCGCGATCTGGTCGTTCGTGTTGCGGGTTTCACCCAGTACTGGTGCGAAATCGGCAAACCCATCCAGGACGAAGTGGTCGCCAGAACTGAATACGAAGGGATGTAGTCATGAATCAGCAACTGCAAAGACATTGCGACTGTCGTAACTATGCACCCGTTGACGTAGTCAAGGGCATCTGCCATCGCACCAAGGATCTCATTCTCGCCGATGAGAACCAATGCGAACATTTTGTCCAACTCAGAAAATGCAAGCTTTGCGCCAACTTTTCTGCCTCCAAAGAAGAGTTCATGGGAACCTGCAATGCGGAGCCGGCAAAGCCATGGACATACCCTGATCTCATTACTGTTACCTGCGATTTGTTCAAGGCATAGGTAAGATTCACGGAAGGAAGCCGACCTCCTTCCGTGAACATCACCGGAGGAGTTCCATGAATGAATCGCAAGCAGAGCAAAATGTTCTCATGGAATCACCTCTTCGTTTGCGGCTTTCTGTGTTTTTGAATTCCGCGCAATGCTCATTGTTCTCAAAGTCTCCATGAGCTAGGGCGTGGAATGGCCGACAGTAAATATCGCTGCCGGCTATTCCTTCATAATGGCTTTATGTAATCAGGGCCGCCTTGAGCAGAACGATCATTGGCCCGAGAGAACCACGCCAATCCACTTTCCCTGTTACCTTTGCCACAGGATCGGTATCGGTTCTATTTGCCATCAGTCTTCCTGTGGTCGCTAGGAATGGTGAAGTGGAAATGCCAGATGTGAGCGCAATGGAAAAAGGACTGATCTTCGACATTCAGGCGTATTCGGTACACGATGGCCCAGGGACTCGAACCCTGATCTTTATGAACGGGTGCCCGCTTCGGTGTGAATGGTGTGCTAACCCTGAAGGACAGATGATCCGGCAACGGATGATGTTCAAGGAACAGTCCTGCAAGAACTGTCCGCGCAGGTGTGTAGAGGCCTGCCCCATTCACGCGGTGCGCCCGAGCCAAGAAGGACCAGGTCTGGTGGCTTTTGATCATACGCTGTGCGATATGTGTGAAGCACGGCAATGCATTGCAGTCTGCTACATGCAGGCCTTGCAACTGAGCGGAAAATGGTACTCAGTCGATGACCTCATGAAAGTGCTTACCCGTGATCGCTGCTATTGGGGATCCAAGGGGGGAGTAACGCTGAGCGGAGGAGAACCCCTGATGCAGAAGAACTTTGTTGTGGAACTGCTTCGCCGGTGCCATGAAGCCTACATCGGGGCTTGCGTGGAAACCAGTGGCCATGTGCCAAGAGCGACGCTCGAGGCCGTTGCCCCTTACGTGCAATGGTTCTTCATCGACGTGAAGCACATGGATACATTACGCCACCGGGAAGGCACCGGCGTGGATAACAAACTGATCCTGGATAACATTCGTTGGCTAGCTAATCATCGTGAGTGGTCAGGACGTTTGATGCTCCGTATGCCGGTCATTCCCGGTTTCAATGATTCGTTTGAAAATGCTCGGGCCACCGCTTCCTTTATGAAGGAGTGTGGACTCGGCGAGATCAATCTCTTGCCGTTCCATCGTCTTGGCTCTTCCAAACACCATCAGTTAGGAACGGAGTATAGGTTCGAAAACCTTTCGGCCACAAAACCGGAGGATCTCAGCCCGCTTGCTGAGATCTACCGATTAGAGGGGCTAAAGTGTTACATCGGATCAAATACGCCTTTTTAACTTATTCTGAGTTCTGTATGGTCACCCAGTAAGGTGGGAGGGACCGGTACAGATGCTGATGCCGGAGCAATGCTTAGTTCCTCGGTGTAGCCCTTTCAATTACCCACAATTTGAGCACCGATGCAGACGCCGAGTTGAATATCAACAAGGCGAGTTAATCCTCTCCAGACGGTTTCGTTACCGGGAG
>Ga0224528_1002513_pt1 | contig 10247 bp, 2 predicted proteins | sample CBST25metaG_2_FD_179888 | JGI IMG/M metagenome (GOLD analysis project Ga0224528, IMG submission 179888) | Peat soil microbial communities from Stordalen Mire, Sweden - C.B.S.T25 | ecosystem: Environmental > Terrestrial > Soil > Wetlands > Peat | place: Sweden: Norrbotten County, Stordalen Mire...
ATGAGCCCTGAAAATCCAGCTAGTCCGCCTTCCAATTCTGCGACAGCAGCGCCCCCGCAGCCCGGCAATCCATGGCCCGGACTGGCATCTTATACCGAACAGGATAAGGAGAGGTTCTTCGGCCGGGAGCGCGAAATCGCAGAAGTGCTGCGCATGATCGAGCGCGAAGCCCTCACCGTGGTCTTTGGGCGCTCGGGGTTGGGAAAGACCTCGTTGTTGCGGGCGGGCGTCATTCCCCAGTTGCAGGAGTCGGCGTACTTCCCTATCGCCTTGCGCCTGGATTATTCCGGCAGGAGATTGTCTCCCGTCCAGCAACTGATCACCTTGGCGCGGGATGCGGCGCACGCGGCCAGTGTCGAACTGGAGAACGACCCCACGGAGACCCCGGACCTCACGCTGTGGGAGTTCTTTCACTCGGTCGAATTCTGGAGCCCGCGAAACGACCAACTGAAGCCCATTCTGTTCATCGATCAATTTGAAGAGGTGTTCACGATCGGGCGCAATGTGGGGGTGGCGGCGGAGCTTCTTGAACAGTTGGCGGACCTGATTGAAAACCGTATCCCACAGCGGTTGCAGGAGCGAGTGGAACACTCCGGCAAGCCGCTCCGCATCGACGCTGCGGGCCGCAACTACAAGGTCGTCCTCAGCTTGCGGGAAGACTTTGTCTCGAAGCTCGACTCCCTGCGCTCCTCAATGCCTGCGATCATGCGCAATCGATTTTCGCTGGAGCCGCTCTCTGGCGAACGAGCGCTGACGGTGATCGTCAAAGCCGGCGGGCAATGGGTTGCGCCCGACGTTGCCCGCGACATTGTTGCCGCTGTGGCGGGCCGCACCGAGTCCGGCGATTCTTCCGCGGAGTATACAGACTACGCGGAGATTGAACCGGCCTATCTCAGCGAGATGTGCCACGAGTTGTTTGACCGCATGCTGACACTGGGCCGGAGCGCAATTACCCGCGACCTGGTGAAACAGGAGCATGGCGGCATTCTGGAAGGGCTGTATGAACGCAGCTTCGATGGGTTGAGCAGCAAGGCGCGCGTGTTTGTCGAAGACCGATTGCTAACCACATCCGGATTTCGCGCCGCTGTTCCGCTGGCCGACGCGCTCCACGATGGGATGGACGAAAAGGAGCTGGAAACGCTGGTCGATCGCCGCCTGCTGCGGTTCGAGGACCGACTGGGAACGACGCACGTGGAACTTTCGCATGACTTGCTGACCAGCGTGGTTCTGCGGAGCCGGGACGAAAGACGCGCTCACGAGGCGCTCGAGAAAGAGGCGCTGCGACAGGCTGAATTGCGGCGTACTTTCCGTTCGCGAGTCACCGCTGCGCTGGTCGGCGCCGTGATCGCTGCAGCGTTCCTGGGAACGATGTTGTTCTGGGCGCTCGAGGAACGGACGCTCGCCAATCAGGAGCGAGCCTCGGCCGCCAGCGCGCTTGCTATTGCAGACAGTGCGCGCAAAAGCGCGGATGACTCCATACGAATGTCGAAGGTGCAGCAGACCGCGCTCCAAAACCAAACCAAGGAACTTGAACGCCAAAAGGAGATGGCCGAAACAGAGAAGAAACAAGCCGATGCGAGCAGTCGGGAGATGAAAGCGGAGAAGCAGAGAATTCAGGAACTGGGTGACAACACCTTGCAATCCTTGCAGGATGTCACTGTTGGGACCTATCAGGATGCCTTGAAGGTCATCGACCTCTACGACAACAACCTGGATGAGAATGTCAAAGAGCAGTTGAACGCCAGTTTGAAGGCCGAGATGAGGACTCTGCGTCAATCGCTGAAGACCACCGAGAAGATTCTCGCCACCGAGCCCGACGATTCGTCAGCAAAGAGTATCAAGATGAGTCTGCTCTTCGCGATCGCTGATCTCGATTCGAGAGCCTACGGCTTCGACGAGGCGGAATACAAGGATTTCCTTGCCTATAGCCGGACGAATCTGGACGATAAGGATGTCTGGCTGCAGGCGAAGGCGCTGCGCAGGGTTGCCCAGGCGGGGGGAATCATGTACAGGAAGGGCGACCAGAACGCGGCAAAAACGCTGCTGGAGGAGGTTCGGCTCAAGGGTGGAAAACTGCAAAGCCGGAGCGATCGCAGCAGCTTTACAGCGACCACGTGGGATTCTCTGGAAGACGCTTATGAGGATTGCGCCAAATTACAAAGGGATCGCGATCCGGAGGATGCGAAGTCCTGGTTCGTTCTCGCTACTGAAACAGAAAAACTTGCGGCGCAAATGGATGATCAGCATTTGAGAGACGTCGCTCTGATCTGCGATTCATTTGGCGATTTCGAAGTTGCGCAACGAGACTATGCGACTGCCATCCGGGAGTATACGGACGCCATTCAATCCTCGAAAGAGATGCTGCGCATTCACAACGCCGGAAAGCCAGACTTGGCCCTTGTGACCTACCTCGTCGACCGGGGCGATGCAGAGTTCAAGTCTTCGGCTGTCGATGCCGCCCGCAGCGACTTTCAGGAATCTCAAACCCTGACCGACAAGCTCGACGACACGCCGGAAAACCGCTACCAGAAGATGGTTGTTCTGGAGCGGCTGGGCGGGCTGGAGATGAAAGCTCAGCACCCGAGGCAGGCTCTCGATTGGTATAACCGGGAGAAGCAGATTGCCCTGGACCTGGCAGAAAAGGACATTCATCGCCGACAGTCGCTTCCTGTGGTCTACGACAAGGTGCGCGAAGCACTCCACGCGCTCGACGACACCCAAGGGGAAAGAGCGGAGCGGGAGGATGAAGCCGCCCATTTTGAGAAATGGGCCAAGCCCAATGACGAGGCCAGTATTCAGGCCTGCATCAAAGCTGTACAGGCTCTCGGTGATTTCACATTTAATCAGAAAGACTACAAGGCCGCCCGAGTTTCGTATGAGACTGCCGTCACGGAGGCGCAACAACTGGTAGCGCGATGGCCGAGTCCGGCCAATCGCATTCTTCACTGGGACGCGCTCTACAAGGCCAGTTCGGCAGCGGAAGAAATGAACAACAAGGATGTCGCGCTGAGCGATCTTCGGGACAGCCTCAAAGTTGCGCAGGATTTGCCAGCGAACAACGAAAAGCGCGACCTCTTGCTCGCCTATAGTCAATTCCATATGGCGCGGATATACGAAGGTCAGGCACAGCCAGACGATGCATTGAAAATGTACCGGGAGGCCAAGCCCGCCGTGAGCAAGCTGGCAGCGAACGACTGCGCGCAACATCTGGATGAATTTCACCAGGCGGAGTTCGGCATCATCAAAGCGCTTGTCGAGTTGAAACGGCAGGACGAAGCGCAGGCCGAAGGGCGAGAAGCGAAGCAATTCGTCGAGACCAATTGCGCAGCCGTTGAAAAGGATGGCAATAAGGAAGGAAAAGCGACCCTGGCACAGTTCTGGGGCGGGCTTGGCTATAGCTTTACGATGGCCGGCGCGGATGCGCTTGCTCTGACCTGCGACGAGAAGGGGCTCAGCATCGACAGCAGCCAGGCGTGGATCAAGGTGAACGTTGCGCACGCCTATCTTTTCACCGGCCGGGTGGACGAGGCGAAGCGATTGTACAACGAGATCAAGATGCTGCAATGGAACGACCGTCTGCTGATGCAGGACATTCGCGCCGATTTCAAGGAGTTGCGTTCGCTGGGGCGAGATCATCCCGCCATGAACAGCATTCTCAGTATGCTCGAACAGGCAAGCAAGTAGATTGCAGCGAGATGTAACTTGAGGTCGCGGATGCTGCTTCTTGGCTAAATCCATTTCGTCGCAGCGACGGGCGCGACTGGGAAGAGTGGTGAGATCGATTGGCAAACGCCAAGACCTTTGAGCCGATCCATAGGAGGCAGTTGCAGCACGAGAGCGAGCACCCGCCGCGCGCCCGTCTGGTGTTGAGAGTCGGCGTGACGGGACACAGGCCCGGGGGGCTGGCTGCCGCGCATCAGGAACAACTGCACCAACAGATCGACTCCATTCTGCTGTGTCTGCAGGAAGCGGTGCAGGCCGTTGCCGGCCATGGGCTTTACAGCAGCGAAGAACCCGCCTTGCGGATCATCTCTTCGCTTGCGGAGGGTGCAGACAGGATGGTGGCTCATCGAGCCCTCCTGATGGGTTTTGAATTGCAATGCCCTCTGCCGTTCCATCGCGATGAGTATGAAATGGATTTCGACGATCCTCACGCAAAACAGGAATATCGCGACCTTCTTCAGCGAGCCACAAGCGTTTTTGAGATCGATGGCTCGCATGAACACGGTCCGCAAGCGTATCTTGCCGCGGGACGCATGCTTATTACCCAGTGCGACGTGCTCATTGCCATCTGGGATGGCAAGCCCGCGACAGGCGTCGGCGGCACCGGCCAAGTGGTCGAGGAAGCTTTGCTGCTCGGCGTGCCAGTGGTCCGCATTGACTCCCATCATGGCCACACGATTTCGTTTGCAGATTGCGAAGATCCACTGCGGGCGCTGGACACCAGAGTCAGACGGATGTTGATGCCCAGACACTCCGAGGCGGACGAGCACGGAGGGGAACACAGGAAGGCCAGGAGGGACCTGCGCGAAACCTACTTCAGAGAGCGCCGGCACTGGTGGCGCAGTCCGGTCTACAAACTGTTTGAGAAGTTTGTGTCGGAAGGTTCATTGAGTGTTGGATTGCACCTGAGCAAGGGGGAAGCGCTGAACGATCCCGCGGTGTATGCACATTTTGAGTGGGCAACGTCGCTCAGTGTCTTTTATGCGGAATTGCGTCGAAGCGCCATTTTGGGCTTGTACATATTGGCGTGGCTGGCGGTGTTGTGTGCCGTCATCCCTCTTGCCATTTCAGAAGAGGAGAAGTCGTTCAGGACCTCGTTTGTGGTGGCCGAACTCGTATGCATCCTGTTGATTGCTTCGGTCGTCTGGATGGGACTGCATTACCGCTGGCATGAGCGCTGGCTGGCCTATCGCATGTTGGCCGAGCAACTGCGTGTATTGGATTATCTGGCCGTGCTGGCGCGCACGCTGCCGGCATTCCGGCCGCCGGTTCACCTTGTGAGTCCCGACTCAAACCTGAATTGGGTCAACTGGCATTTTCGCTCCATCGTGCGCGAGATCGGATTGAAGCCGGGAAAGGTGACGGCAGAATATGTACGCAGTGCTCGGAACGGATTGAGTGCCGTCATCACCGGGCAGAGCCGCTTTCATGCAGCTACGGCGCACCGCTGCCACATTTTGCAGCACCGGTTGCATCTTGCGGGCATTACGCTTTTCGTTCTGACCGGTCTGGCTTGTACTACGCACCTTTGCATCGAGTACCAGCAGCGAAACGAAGAGGTTGCGGAAAAAGGGCACCGATTCGAGAAAGTCTCGATATGGCTCACGATTGGCGCGGCAGTGCTGCCCGCGGCGGGAGCTGCACTGGCGGGGATCGTGGGACAGTCGGAGTTCGAGCGTGTCGGGGGCCGGTCCCACGCCATGAGCAGCGGCCTCGACTCCATCGAGAGAAGACTCCAGCATCACGCGCAGGACAACTTCGCCAGTCTGAGCGAGATTGCCGAGGATGCGGCGCACATTATGACAGCCGAGGTGCAGGACTGGCATGTTCTGTTCAAAGGGCGTCCAATTGAACTGCCTTCGTAGATTGGCCAGCCCCGCTCTCTGCGCGAAGATTTCACTCTCTCGCTCAATCATGCCCAAAGGGTTGAAGCCATTCACGTTATCGCAGATATTGTCGCGATTGGAGTGGTACCATGCTCCCTGGAGCATCTCATTGAAATTCTTACTGACCATTCTTCTGCTGACGTTCTGTGCTACCGCATCTGCCCAAACAGACCTCGCCTCCCAAGTGGATCCGTTCATTGGAACGCAGACGAGTTCGCAACATGACAACGGCAATACCGTTCCGGGAGCGACGCGCCCATTTGGGATGCTCTATTGGAGCCCGGATCCGGTCGATGGCCAGTTCTATCGCTATGAGCAACCGACAACGCGCGGCCTGAGCCTGACGCACCTGAGCGGTCCGGGCTGCGGCGTCTTTGGGGATGTGTCTCTTTTGCCTTTGCTGGGACTGCCGCGTGTTCCGCCTGCAGTACGCACCAATTCCTATTCGGCAACATTCAAACATAGCGACGAAATCGCGCAGCCGGGCTATTACTCGGTAAAGCTGGACTCGGGCATCGAGATTGAAATCGCAGCCGAAGTCCATTCCGGTATTGCGGAGATCCGTTACCCCGCCGGAACTGATCCGCACACGTTGCTGATCGATCTAAGCCGCAATCTGACTCATGTGAACGATGCGGAGATCGCGATCGATGGGCACAAAGTAACCGGCGCGGTTTCGAGCGGCGGTTTCTGCGGTCTCGAGAATCGGTATCGCGTCTACTTTGCGATCGAGTCGGAAGAGACGCCACAGTCCGCCGGGACCTTTGACGAGATGCATGTGAGTTCCACAGTCCGTTCCGCCCATGGTCCTCGCACGGGTGGGTATCTCGCTTTTGACGCGGGAATGAAAGTGCTTCACCTGAAGGTTGGCCTCTCGTATGTGAGCGCCGCGAACGCCGAGATGAACCTCGCCAGGGAAATCCCCGGATGGGATTTCAACAAGGTGCGCGGTGATGCCCGGGCGGCATGGAATGATGTACTGGGGCACGCGGTGGTTTCGGGCGGCACCGAGGGCCGGCGCAAGACTTTCTACACGGCGCTCTATCACTCGTTCCTGCACCCCACTGTCTTCAATGACGTGAACGGGGAATACATTGGATTCGACGGAAAAATCCATAGCTCAAAGGGCCGCAACCAGTATGCGAATTATTCCGGGTGGGATATCTACCGCAGCCAGGTGCAGTTGATTGCAATGCTCATGCCCAAGGTGGCGAGCGATATCGCGCAGTCGCTGGTAAATGACGCGGAGCAGGGCGGAGGCTTGCCGATCTGGCCGGTCGCGAACGACGAAAGCAGTTGCATGGTCGGCGATCCATCGGATGGAATTCTGGCGAGCATCTACGCGTTTGGCGCGCGGGACTTCGATACCAAGGCCGCACTCAAGGCGATGCTGCACGGGGGCGACGATCCCGAGGCGCACATACGACTCTATTCGGAACGTCCCGGTCTGAAGGAGTTTTTGGCACATGGTTACATTGCCGACGGCGGCCGCATCGGCGGAACCGCTTCCGTGAACCTGGAAGACGAAAACGCGGACTTCGCGATTGCGCGGTTTGCCGACGCATTGGGCGACACGGACGTGGCGAAGAGATACATGGACCGATCGGACAAATGGCGCAAGTTGTTTGACACCGAGACGAAGTACATTCGCGCGCGCGGGCTGGACGGCGCATTTCTTCCGGACTTCAAGCCGGACAACTCGGCCGGCTTTGTCGAGGGCAATGCAGCGCAATACACGTGGATGATTCCCTATAACCTGAAAGATCTGATTGCCGCGGTGGGCGGAGCGGAGGCAGCCAACAAGCGGCTGGACGACTATTTCAGCCACTATGGGGGCTGGGGCGGCGGTCCTTACTTTTACATTGCCAACGAGCCAAGTTTCGGCAATCCATGGACCTATAACTGGACCGGGCATCCGTGGCGTGCGCAAGAAGTGGTGCGCAAGACGCTGGACGATCTCTTCACGCCTACACCGGACGGCGAGCCCGGCAACGACGACCTGGGGGCGACCTCAGCCTGGGTGGTTTTTGCCAACCTCGGCTTTTATCCGGAGATACCGGGAGTCGGCGGTCTGACGACCAACAGCCCGGTCTTCCCAAAAGTTGAATTGAAGTTGGGCACGCACGTCGTCCGCATCCTGGCGCAAGGAGCGCCGGAAAAGCTCTACGTGAAGAGCCTGGCCATCGACGGCAAGCCGGTGCGCAACTGGTGGCTCGACTGGGACGCGCTCAGCCATGCAAACGAAGTGGAGTTTACGCTGAGCGGTGAGCCGAATCATGATGCGGGATCGACACCGCCGTCGTTCAGTCCCTCATCGACCAACTAATTCTCCCGGGAAAGTGCGCCGCCGACGGCGCACTTTCTTAAAGGACAGGCCGGAGTTCTCAGTCGGTACGGCGCCAGACTATCCTGTTGGAGACGTCAATTTCCGTACCGCGAGGCTCCAAGTGCACACGATCGACCGGCTCTTCCTTGTTTTCATTGGTTTCTTATTTCTGGCTGGGCTCTTGCCAGCCGGCGCTTCGGCCGAAGCGGCCCAGAACTTGAACTTCACCCGGCTGGACCGTGTGACCTCTTCGCGGGCGATTCCCAACGGAATTGAAATTCGTTCGGGCGCAGCCCTGATGCAGATTACCGCTCTGCGCGAGGATGCGCTGCGAGTTCGCGTGGGCGCGGACGGCCGACTGCCAGAGGATGCTTCCTGGGCTGTACTGCCGGCCGCCCGCACTTCCACCGTGACGGTGACGCCCGAAGCCAGCGCGACCGCTGTTGGATTCAAGACTGCCAAGCTGCACGTTTCGATCCGCAAGAGCCCATTTACGTTGACGGTGACCGATCTTGAAGGCCATGTGATCGCCGAGGAACTTCGGCCCATCGAATACAACGGCGCTTCTTTCCGAGCTTATTTCAAGTCGCCGATGGACGAGCACTACTTTGGCCTGGGCGACAAGCCAGGGCCGCTGGACCGCCGCAACCAGGCCTTCAGCAACTGGAGCACAGACGCTCCGGGCTGGCAGGAATCCACTGACCCGATTTACAAGTCGATTCCCTTCTTCATCACCTTCCGCAAAGGCATCACGGCTGGGATCTTTCTGGACAACACGTGGAGGAGCAGCTTCGACTTCAACAAGGAATACCGGGACGGCTACTCCTTTGGTTCGGAGGGCGGTCCGCTGGATTTCTACATCCTGTATGGTCCGGAGCCCAAGGCTGTGATGAGCAGTTGGGCATGGCTTGCCGGGACCACTCCGCTGCCCCCGATGTGGTCATTGGGCTTCCAGCAATCGCGCTGGAGCTACTACCCCGAGACCGAGGTGCGGCGCATTGCCAACCGGCTGCGCAGCGAGCGGATTCCGGCGGACGTGATCTGGCTGGACATCGATTACCAATTCAAGAACCGGCCCTTTACCGTGGATCCGGAGCGCTTTCCGCACTTTGACCAGATGATCCAGGATCTGAAGGCGCAGCACTTCCGCACGGTTGTGATTACCGACCTGCACATTGCCGATGCGCCCAACGCCGGCTACAAACCTTTCGATGAAGGTACCGCGGGCGACCACTTCGTCAAGAATCCCGATGGCACGCCTTTTGTGGGCGTTGTGTGGCCGGGGAAGGCCGTGTTTCCCGACTTTACGCGCAAGACTTCCCGCGACTGGTGGGGCTCGCTCTACGCGGATTTTGTCGGCAAAGGGATTGCCGGATTCTGGAACGACATGAACGAGCCGTCGGTCTTTGAGGTTGCTTCAAAAACCATGCCCGACAACGTCCAGCACCGCATCGACGAACCGGGATTTGCTTCACGCGTCGCCAGCCATTTGGAGATTCATAACATTTTTGGAATGCAGAACAGCCGCGGGACGTATGAAGGCCTGCGCAAGCTCGATCCCGACACCCGGCCCTTTGTGCTGACCCGCGCCAGCTTTGCCGGCGGCCATCGCTACTCGGCCACCTGGACCGGCGACAATTGCAGCACCTGGAACCATCTGCGCCAGACCACGCCGCAATTGCTCAACCTGGGCCTGAGCGGATTTGCGATGAGCGGCGCAGACGTCGGCGGCTTTGTAGGCTCTCCGCAGCCGCAACTGCTGACGCGCTGGCTTCAGGTGGCAGCCTTCCACCCCATCGACCGCGACCACACTTCACTCGGCACGCACCGGCAGGAGCCCTGGGAGGATGGCACGGTCGACGACGTGAATATCCGCCGGCGTTACATTGAGGAGCGCTACCGGCTGATGCCTTATCTCTACACCACCGCGGAGGAGATGAGCCGGACGGGCGTGCCAATCATGCGGCCGATGTTTCTGGAGTTCCCCAATGGCGCCACGGACAAGGAACCCCTCGACCTGACGGACGACAACAGCTTTTTGCTGGGCCCCGACCTTCTGGTAGCCCAGAGTTCGTTGCCAGATGAGGTGGACGATTACTCCGTCGCGCTGCCGCCCGTGGGCTGGTACGACTATTGGACCGGAGCGCTGGTTCAAGGGGGCGCAGGCACACAGGCCGCCCAGCCTGAAGTCCAGATTCACGGTAGTTTGGACACGCTGCCGGTGTTTGTCCGCGCCGGCGCCATTGTGCCCCAACAGCCACTGGTGCAGAGCACGCAGGAGAAGCCGGACGGACCGCTGACCTTGCGCGTCT
>Ga0224528_1002514_pt1 | contig 10246 bp, 8 predicted proteins | sample CBST25metaG_2_FD_179888 | JGI IMG/M metagenome (GOLD analysis project Ga0224528, IMG submission 179888) | Peat soil microbial communities from Stordalen Mire, Sweden - C.B.S.T25 | ecosystem: Environmental > Terrestrial > Soil > Wetlands > Peat | place: Sweden: Norrbotten County, Stordalen Mire...
ATGTCCATGCGGCCGCGGTTATCAGCTGCAATGGAAGCGTAGTCGAGCTTGAGCACGCCGGAGATGCGCTGGTGGGTGTAGTGTGCCTGTTCAGATCCCACAATTCGCTTGCCGGGCGCGAGTTGGCCGGCGATCCAGAGGGCCTCCAAATTGGCAAAAGTGCCGCCTGAGGTCAGGTGGCCCAGGTGTTCTGGCCAGTCGAAGATCTGCGCAATCTGGCGAACGGCTTCAATTTCCATTTCGGAGCTGGCGCGACCACCATCACGGGCATGGTTGTTGGGGTTGATGCTCATAGCCAGCGCATAAGCAGCGCGGGCCAAGGGATGCGGCGGGCGGAGCATCTGACCCGCATAGAGCGGATGAAAATAGGGATAGTTGTCGCCGAGCCGATGAGCGACTTCAGCCAGAATCGGCTCGAAGGCCGCTGCAACGGGTAACTCCTCTACGGAGGGAAGAGTGGCGAACTCAGCCTGCAAGTGTTCGAGGGCGCGGGCGAGCAAAGCGGGAAGCGGATCGGAACTCATGGATACCCTTCAAAGGAGCAGATACGGGGAGAGTACGCAGGCCAATGTATCAATGGTATCGGATGCGAGTTTTATAAAGAAGTCATTACATTTCAGGCTCGCACGGAAGAATCAGGGATCAATTTTTGACAACGATGATACACTGTTGCCAGCGTTAGAGCCGAACCGGGCGTGAGCAGTAACTCGCCCAACCAAGCAAGATTCTGCCAGTGGTCGCTCCGATTCATCCAGCGCAATTCAATCCAGGAAATACGATCAAGATGGAACAAGGTACTGTGAAGTGGTTTAATGACGCGAAGGGCTTCGGCTTCATCTCGCGTCAGAACGGCGAAGATGTTTTCGTGCATTACTCTGCGATCAACTCCAACGGTTTCAAGAGCCTGCAGGAAGGCCAAGCCGTTCAGTTCAACGTTGTAAAGGGCCCCAAGGGCTGGCAGGCTGCCGACGTGCAGCCTCTCTAATGCCACTGGCCGGATTCGGCAGAATCTAGCAAACACAGCAAAGGCCTGGATCTGTCTAGGCCTTTGCCTGACTTAGGATAGCTCTAGCAATTTTTCTTTTCCCCAATCTTCCGTTGGCTGTGTAAGTCCTCCCCACAACACAGTCATCCAGCTCTGTTCGACAAATCACTTCCCCAACCCGATTTTTTCGCTTTTCTTCATTGAGCTTCGTGCGTGTTTGAAACATCATCTCGCATTCCCCGATTCGGCAGGGCTATGTTTCCGAATCAAGGCCTTTGAATCTGCTTCGTAGACCCAAATGAACTCTCGATCCGCGCGCGAGCGACATCCATTAGCTTTTTTTGCGATCAACTTTCACCATTCTTATCTGCCTCTCAAGCGTGAGAGCTTGGGCAGTCCGTGCTTAACGGGGGCACGGATGGAACGCCGGGGACAGTTCAAGAAATAGTTAGTCAAATGTGGCCTGTGAGCAGGTCCACCAGGTGTACTTCACCCTGTCCCTGACGAGATGCAGAGAGATTGCAAACCTGCCTGCCTGATGTGCAGACGAAACGATAAGGACAAACAGTGAAAGACGGAGCCTCAACCATTGCGCTAAATGAGTCGCGATTCTATCTTTCTTTCGCCTCTTGGTTAACCGCCATCTATGCGTTTCTGTTGGCCATCGTTACGATGCGGCACGAGATGTTCCGCGACGAGGTTCAAGCCTGGCTCATTGCGCGTGACAGCACATCGATACCTAATTTGATTTGGAACCTTCGTTACGAGGGCCACCCGGCTCTATGGCATCTGCTGCTGTTCCTTCCGTCACATTTTTCATGGAACCCTGTGAGCATGCAGGTTATCAACTATCTGCTCGCAGTGTTGGAAGCCTGGCTCATACTCAGCGAGGAACGCCTGCCCCGTTCTGAACGTGTCTTGCTGGCGTTCTCTTTCTTTGTTTTTTACGGGTACGGAGCCATAGCCCGTAACTACATGCTGGCCATGCTTCTGCTCACCGCTGCAGCCCGTTGCCAGTTGGGGCGACAGCGATACTGGCTGGGGATTGTGCTCCTCGCGCTGGCGCTGAACTCCCATTTCTTCGCTATTCCGATTGTGGCGGTTCTCTTTGTTGTCCTCTTCTGTTTTCCCACGCGAGAGAGCTGGGAACGGCCGCTTGAGCTGCTTCGCAAGGCGAAGTTCTGGATCGCCTCGACTTTGCTGCTGTCTAGCCTGCTGATTGCATACTTTACGGTGCGGCCGCAGCCCGACAGCTATACTCCACACTATGCAACAAAGTTGCCGGTCTTTGATTATTTCCTGATCTCGCTGGGAAGAATGTGGCAGTTTTTTGCTCCCTTTCCGGAAGCTTTCGTACCGCAAGGGTACAGGAACCTGCTGTTGCCGCGACTCTTTCCATCGACGTTCGCTACGGTTCTATCCCTGATTCTCGTATTTTGGATTGCCTCCGCTTTGCGATCCAGCCGTGCGCGCGTTGTCTTCCTTTCGTCTGTTCTCCTCGAATTGATTGTCTTTTCGATTACGGTTCGGATTCCGCCTGTGCGGCATTACGGTCTGCTGTTTTGCTCGCTCATGATTGCCTTGATGGTGGATGCCCATGCCAACGCAGGTACTGTCAGGCCGTGGCTTGGGCGCCGGGCTGCAACCGCGACCATCTATTTCTTTCTTGGCCTGCAGGCATTTGCCACTTTGCCAGCAGTGGGATTAGACCTTATCAGGCCTTTTTCCGAGGCGAAGGAGACAGCCCTTTGGATTCGCAATTCAAATTACAGCAATAATCCGATCGCTATCGCTCCGGACATTGTTGGCGCCGGAATCGTCGGCTATCTGCAGCGGGACAAAGTTTATTATCCCGAGTGCAGGTGCTCTCGATCCTTTGTTCTGTGGAATACCGCGCGGAATCCGGATAGGACGATCACGCGCGAAGAGCTCGATGGATTGTCACGGGAGGCTGGCAAGCCCGCGATCCTCATTGTGAATTCTCCTCTCGATGAGAATGGAGCCACCAGACTTGGAGTTCATCTCTTGCGCGCATTCGATCGACAGCCCATGTATGCGATCGAGAGTTTCTACGTTTACTTGCACGACTACCACGCTTCCAGCCCGATTGAGTCAAAGTGACTTTGCGTTCGGAAAGAGTGTACGTATCGAATACGATCTCGCACTATGAATGATGAGCTTGGAACGTGATTCCTGATCGCATTCCACATAGTGTGTGCTTTTCCTGTCGCATTTTTCAGCGATCCTTATAGCGCGTTTAACCGATGACGCTACAATTGCAACCAACCTAGGATTCGGGAGAACTACTATGCATGAGCAGCTACAGAAAACAGCGATCATCATTGGCTCCGGGCCCGCTGGACTTACGGCGGCCGTCGAGTTACAGCGCCAAACCCAGGTCAAGCCCATCCTGCTTGAAGCCAGCCACGATATCGGCGGCATCTCGCGGACGATTGTCTACAAGGGAAATCGCATGGACATCGGTGGGCATCGCTTCTTTTCGAAATCGGACCGCGTCATGCAGTGGTGGCTGGAGATTATGCCCGTGGAAGCAGGGGCCGCCGAGGGCTCCGAGTTGCGCTACAAAGGGCAGAAGCGCGATGTTCCCGGGACCTCTGCCGCTCCAGATCCCAACACAGACGATTTGGTCATGCTGGTGCGCGAACGCAAGAGTCGTATCTACTTCCTGCGCCGCTTCTTCGACTATCCGATCAAGCTGACCTTCGACACGTTGAGCAAGATGGGGCTCGTGCGCACGGTGCGCTCAGGCATCAGCTATATGCGCTCGGCTTTGCTGCCGCAGCGCGAAGAGCATTCGCTCGAAGACTTCTTCATCAATCGCTTCGGCAAACAACTCTATCTGACCTTTTTCAAGTCCTACACGGAGAAGGTGTGGGGAGTGCCCTGCGATCAGATCAGCGCGGAGTGGGGCGCACAGCGCATCAAGGGCCTCTCGTTGAAGGCCGTAGCCGTGCACTTTATCAAGAAGACCTTCTCCAGCAAGAAGTCCGGCGATATTTCGCAGAAGGAAGTGGAGACCTCGCTGATTGAGAAGTTCCTCTATCCTAAGCTGGGTCCGGGACAACTGTGGGAGCACACCGCGGATATGGTGCGCGCTGGCGGCGGCGAAATCCACTTCGGCCTCAAGGTTGACCGCATCAATGTGGAGGCCAACCGCATTGTCTCAGTGGAAGCTGTGAACGAAGCCGGCGAGCGCATCACCTACACGGGCGACTACTTCTTCTCAACGATGCCGGTACGGGATTTGATTCGCGCCATTGGCAAGCCGGTGCCAAAGGAAGTGAACGAGGTCAGCGAGGGTTTGATGTATCGCGACTTCATCACCGTGGGCCTGCTGGCGAAGAAGCTGATTGTGACCGAAGACGACGGCGGAAAGCTGAAAGATAACTGGATCTACATCCAGGAGCCTGACGTAACCGTAGGCCGCCTGCAAATCTTTAATAACTGGAGCCCGTGGCTGGTGGCCAACCCCGAGAAGACCTGGATCGGCCTGGAGTACTTCTGCAACGACACCGACCCAATCTGGACGTACAGCGACGAGAAAATGACCAAACTGGCCATTGAGGAAGTAGCGCGGATTGGCATTCTCAAGGCTGAGGACGTGGAAGACTCGCATGTGGTGCATGTGCCCAAGACTTATCCGGCTTACTTCGGCAGCTATGACAAGTTCGACGTGATCCGTAGTTTCACCGACAACTTTGAGAACCTGTTTCTGGTGGGCCGCAACGGCATGCACAAGTACAACAACCAGGACCACTCCATGCTGACGGCCATGACCGCCGTGGAGAATATTGCCAACGGCATCACCACGAAGGAAAACATCTGGGCAATCAACACCGAGATGGAGTACCACGAAGAAAAAAAATAGCTGCGGCGTCCGGGATCAGTGAGTGCGGCCTTCGGTTCACCGCAGAAGTTTTCTCGCGTTTGAAAGAAGCGCGGACACGCCGTTCCATGGATTTTTTGCCGTTCTGCGCTAGGATGCAGTCATGCGCCCAACAGTAATTGTTCTTACGTTCAACTCGGAAGACTCACTTGCCACCACGCTGAACCGCGCCAGGCTGGTATCAGACGAGATCTTCGTGGTCGACTCCTTCAGCAAGGATGGAACCGTGGAACTGGCCCGTTCCATGGGCGCAACCGTGGTGGAGCACGCCTTTTTGAACTACGGCGCGCAGCGCAACTGGGCCATCGACAACCTGCCCATTACCGGTGCCTGGCAGCTGCATCTGGACGCAGACGAGGTCATGGACGACCGGCTGGTGGAGGCCATCCAGGCCTTGCCCGAGGACCCAAAGTTCACCGGATACTTTGTGCCGCGCTACCTGCGCTTCCTGGGCCGAGTGCTGCGCCACGGCGGTATGAGCCCCACCTGGCACCTGCGGCTGTTTCAGACCGGCATCGGCCGCTGCGAGGATCGCAAATACGATCAGCACTTCCTGATCAAGAGCGGGGAAGCCGGTAAGCTGCCCGGTATTCTGGTGGACGACGTACGCATGCCGCTGACCGAGTGGACCGCGCGCCACAACCGCTGGGCCGACGGCGAGGTGGAAGAGCTGGCAAGCCAGGAAACCGAGGGCCGCGTGAAGCCCCGTATGATGGGCAACCCCGTGCAGCGCAAGCGCTTCCTGCGCCAGATCTTCAACAATACGCCGCTGTTTGTGCGGCCTTTTGGGCTGTTCTTCTACCGCTATTTTGTGCGGCTGGGCTTTTTAGATGGTATGGAAGGCACCATCTTCTGGGTGCTGCAGACCTTCTGGTTCCGCTTCCTGGTAGACGCCAAAATCTGGGAGATTCGCAACGCGGAAAAGGTGAACGCGCCGCTGGTTCTGCCCAAGGCGCGCTAGTATTTTGACCGTGCGAATCTAACCTCCGTGCCCCATCCTTTCAACAGCTTCACCGTAAAAGGGAGGGAAAGTACGAACCTCAATGTACAAAATTCCGCAGTCGCAGTACTTTTTGAGCCTGTTCAGCCCTGGTTCAGCCGCCAGATCAGCCCGTTGAGCACCGAGGAAGTCAGAGATCCCAGGCCGATACGCTGCCCAGCAGACCCGCGCCGGAATAGGCCATGGGGCCGTTCCACTCAGGAACCAGAAAGCCCGTTTGCGGGTGGGCGTGCATGCCCATATTTTCGCGATGGTGACGCAGGAACGTCTGCTGAATTTCGCGTAGCGCCTCAGCCTGCTCGTTACGTGACTGGCGTTCCCAGTACATGACAAAACCCTGGCCGCAGACGCAGCAGTTGCATTCGGCGTTTCCGTTGGTGCTTTTGCATAGAACCTGCATGGCTAATCCTCATCTGGCCGAGTTACTCTTCGCCTCAGCCACGAACAAGACAATAGGCCACTTGTTCTAAAACAGAACATTCCACGCCGGCAGCAGCAAACCGTTCTTTTGGGGCAACTTGCCATGACCCTTTCGGGGCAGAGTGGTGCGAGATGCAGTTCACCGGCGGTGCTTAACCTGGGCCGCGCTCGACTTTGCGCGCTCAAAGCTTCTATCCTCAAGTGTTGGCGCGGTCCCGTTTCCCGCTCCACAGAAGAGAGATCATGAGCACCCAGACAGTTGCCATACACCTGCCCGATGGGGCGATTCGCGAAGTGCCAGTTGGCACCACGCCCCTTGAGATTGCCAACTCGATTTCGCCGCGTCTGGCTGCCGCCAGCGTGGTGGCGCGACTGATTCCGCTCACCGGCGCGGCCGAGAAGACCGCTGACGGCGATGAGCCGACCGAGGCCAGCATGTACGCGGCCGAGAACGCCAACGCGCCACGGCTCGTGGACCTGACCACTCCACTGACGGCCGACACCAAGCTCGAACTGGTCACCGAGAAAGACCCCGAAGCGCTCAAGGTGGTTCGCCACTCTGCCGCGCACGTAATGGCGACGGCGGTGCTGGAGCTGTTCCCTGAGACCAAACTCGGCCACGGCCCTTCCACGGACTCTGGCTTTTTCTACGACTTTTATCGTGAGAAGCCTTTCACGCCTGAAGACCTTGAGAAGATCGAGGCCAAAATGGCGGAAGTGGTGGCGCGCAACGAGCCGTTCCTGCACGAGTTTGTTCCAAGAGATAAGAGCCTGGAAGCCTTTGAAAAAGACGGCGACTTCATGAAGACCCACTTCGTGACCAAGTTCACCGCCGTCGGCGACGACGTCAGCTTCTACCGCAACGGCAAATTTGTTGACTTCTGCCGTGGTCCGCACCTGCCCTCCACCGGCCGCGTAAAGGCCGTGAAGGTAACCAAAGTGGCCGGAGCGTACTGGCTGGGCGACGAAAAGAATCCCCAACTGCAGCGCATCTACGGTACCGCCTTCTTCTCAAAGAGGGAGATGGATGCCCACTTTGCGCAGTTGGAGGAAGCAGCCAAGCGCGACCATCGCGTGCTGGGCAAGCAGCTTGATCTGTTCAGCATTCAGGAGCTGGCTGGCTCGGGGCTCATCTTCTGGCATCCGAAAGGCGCCATGATCCGCAAGATCATGGAAGACTGGATGCGCGAAGAGTGCATCAGTCGCGGCTATGATCTGGTCTACACACCGCATGTGGCGCGCGTGAACCTGTGGCAGACCTCGGGCCACGAAGGCTTCTACGCGCAGAACATGTTCACGCCCATGGAACTGGACGATGCCATGTACCGCATGAAGCCGATGAACTGTCCGTTCCACATTCTCATCTACAAGAATTCGCCCAAGAGCTACCGCGACCTACCGGTGCGCTATGCAGAGCTGGGCAACGTGTACCGCTACGAGCGCTCGGGCACCATGCATGGCTTGCTGCGCGTGCGCGGCTTTACGCAGGACGACGCGCACATCTTCTGCATGCCAGAGCAGATTGTGGACGAAGTGGTGGCTTGCATCGAGTTTGCCAAGACAGTGCTGACCACCTTCGGCTTCAAGGAGTTCAAGGTGGAGCTTTCCACCTGGGACCCGAACGACCGCGCGCACTACGCCGGCTCCGACGAGAACTGGCAGCTGGCCACCAAGGGCCTTGAACACGCTCTCGAACGCGAGGGCATTCCATACAAGACGATTCCCGGCGAAGCCGCCTTCTACGGCCCCAAGATCGACTTCAAGCTGGTGGATGTGCTGGGCCGTTTGTGGCAGCTCTCCACCGTGCAGTTCGACTTCAACCTGCCGGCGCGCTTCGAGATGGAGTACGTGGGCGAAGACGGCGCACGTCACCAGCCGGTGATGGTGCATCGCGCGCTGTTCGGTTCCGTGGAGCGCTTCTTCGGCGTGCTCATCGAGCACTACGCGGGCGCATTCCCGCTGTGGCTGGCTCCGGTGCAAATCGGCCTGGTGCCCATCAGCGAGCGTCATCTGGGCTATGCGGTCAAGGTGGAGTCGGCGCTGAAGGCGGCCGGTTTCCGCGTGGAAGTGGATGCCCGCAACGAAAAGATGAACTCCAAAATCCGCGACTTTGCCAACCAGAAAACTCCGTATATTCTAGTCTTCGGCGACAAGGAAGCAGAGGCTGGCGCCATCAGCGTGCGCACCCGCGGCAAGGGCGATCAGGGCTCGATCCCGCTGGAAGAGTTCATCGCCAAGGCCAAGGAGTTGGCGGCTTCGAAGTCGATGGGGTTGTAAACAAAAGGCCCCGGAGAACCTATTTTCCCCGAGGCATTTTATTTACCAACACACTTCAACAATATCTTCGCGTTATAAAACGGGCCGCCCAGATTGGGCGGCCCGTGAGCTTCAATAGTGTTAAACCATTAAAGGATTTTGCATTCCTGTCCCCGATAATGTGGTTCGCGAATAGTCGATGAACGCTCGTCTTCTGTTGGGGGAGAACTCAGGAACTGCTCTGCCGAAGTCTTCTTCCAGTCAGGGAGTTCCTCAAATTGTCTGTTCACTTCATCGATCACCTTTTTCAACCACTCTGCCATCTCAATCCTCCTACTAAATCAGACCTTTGTTTTCCATCGCCTTAAGCAAATTCTTGAACGCCGAAACTTCATGCTCCAAATACACACCATGCTCCTGTGTGAACTTCGGCATGGCGGACTTGGCGGAAAATGATGTGATCGTTCCATCCTTATTCTTACGCGAACTCGCCGCGAAAAGGTCCATATATTGTCGAGGCGCGATTCCAACAAACGGTACGAACGGAACTTGCTTGTTTTTCGAATGCTCTCCATCAACTGCGATTGAATCAGGATAGAGCTCTGCCGCTAAGCTTTTTGCGTAAGGCTCAATATAAACCAACTTTGAAATCCCTGCTGCGACAATGTGCCTTGCACAAAGATGGCAAGGGAATGTCGTCACAAACATCATGCACTTGTCTACAGCCACGCCCCTTTTTGCAGCATCTGTCAAAGCCGCCATTTCGCCATGTACCGCCCTTCCAAACTCAATGAGGCTCCTAATTTTGGAATCCTTAGGAAGAACGGGGTCAACCAGGCAAATCGCTTGGGCCACCATCTCATCTGTGGATAAGCTGGATATCTCCTTCGCCAGCCATTCCTTCTTTTTCAAGGCCTGAAGGGTTTCTGCGATGAGAGCTTTTTTTTGTTCCTCGATCCCGTCAGCGCCGAACTGAAATTCGCGGTTATCGGGAGAGTCGCCGCACCAATATAAACCCCCTCCTGCTTTGGGAACCTCATTGCAACCTACTGTTATGATATCGCCTTCGTGGGTCGCAATGGCCGCACCTACCTGCCTTCCAAGTTCAGAAGAGCGTAGGGCGGCAGCTTGAGCGTGAAACATCGCATATTCTTCTCTTGTAGGCGTGTGAAATTTGTGGCCGAACAACAATTCTACGAATCGCCGGACTGACTTCTCCAGTTCCTGCGGATTTCCTGTATCGACAAAGAGATCAGCACGATGGAAACTATCGCGCGTATTTTGACCATTCTTATCGCCAATCTCTTCTTGATCTCGATCTATAAGCCTATCAGCCTTTTCAAAATGCCTGTCGAATGGAAACACGCTCCTGCTTTTTGCAATTTTCTTTGCAAGCACAACACGCCTGTCCTGCAGACTTGTATATGCCGCAATCAGGTAAAACGACGATCCATATATGGATCTCAGGGACTCTATTTCTGCTGGGTTCTTCAGCGAGCGAAATATGAAAGCCTGATTTGCAATGACTTCGCCGTACTTTTTACCCGCTGTCGCCCGCTTTTCCATTAGTGGGGTAGCTCCCTGAGTACAGTTACCACTACAGGTTGTGTTTTGAGGGCAGAATGATGGCTCTGGAAGGCCGAAAGCGCTTTGGTTTCGTCACGACCGCATTTTCCAG
>Ga0224528_1002515_pt1 | contig 10239 bp, 4 predicted proteins | sample CBST25metaG_2_FD_179888 | JGI IMG/M metagenome (GOLD analysis project Ga0224528, IMG submission 179888) | Peat soil microbial communities from Stordalen Mire, Sweden - C.B.S.T25 | ecosystem: Environmental > Terrestrial > Soil > Wetlands > Peat | place: Sweden: Norrbotten County, Stordalen Mire...
ATTACGATGCGGACGCGCCGGACGCAGCGAGGGCATGGCGTGAACTCCCGTTCAATCAAAGTATTTCGTAAGGCGTGGCGATACGCGGAGTCAAGAAGAAGCTCGTAAAGTTAACTATATAGTTCCCTTTCTTTTCTGACCGAGCAGGGCAAGTTCCTGGCGCGTGTTACCGGGCCTGTCTCGGGCAATGTGCTGCTGCGCAGGCAGCAATATCGAATGGCCGATGGCGCAGACGGGGCGCTTCCTGTCGTGCAAAATATTGTTGCGGCAAAGATAGCCAACAGTCGCGTGATTCTGCTGCGAGCGGCACGCGAGATTGCCGATGAAGTACGGGAGAAAGCACTGCGCGAAGCGGCGGCCAGACTTTCCTGGGAGGGGCTGGAAGCCGCGCGCGCACCCTCCATCGATGAAGCGCGCGGGCATGAAGGAGCCGCTGCACAGACGTACTTCTCGGTCTTCGACCACATGATCGCAGGCGACCACGAGGCATTCCATTTCGACGGCCGCTCTCGCCGCCCACCGTTGGACCGCGTTAATGCGCTCCTGTCATTCGTCTATGCGCTGCTTCGGCACGACATCGAATCAGCGCTTGAATGCGTGGGGTTGGATCCGGCAGTCGGCTTTCTCCACACGGACCGGCCGGGGCGGCCTAGTCTCGCGCTCGATCTGATGGAGGAGTTGCGCTCTGTTTTGGCGGATCGGTTGGTCTTGACTCTTATCAATCGGCGGCAGGTGCAGGGATCAGGGTTTACTGAGCAGGATGGGGGTGGCATCTTGATGGACGATGCGACGCGCAAAGCGGTTGTCTCTTCCTGGCAACTGCGCAAGCAGGACGAGATCGAGCACCCCTACTTGCGCGAGCGCATTCCATTTGGGCTCATACCGTATGTGCAGGCCTTGCTGATGGCACGCTACGTGCGCGGTGGTTTGGACGCGTATCCCGCCTTCTTCTGGAGATGACCCAGTTATGATGGTCCTTGTCAGTTATGACGTAAGCACACTCGATATTGCTGGCCGCCGCAGACTGCGCCGAGTGGCTCGTTTGTGCGAGAATCACGGGCAGCGCGTGCAGAATTCGGTCTTTGAATGTCTGGTGGATGCGGCCCAGTGGGTCGTGCTTCGGGCGAGTCTCTTGTCGGAGGCCGATCCCGCGCAGGACAGCCTACGCTTCTACTTCCTAGGGTCCGAATGGAAGCGGCGGGTCGAGCACGTGGGCACAAAAGTAGCCTACGACCCGGAAGGACCACTCATCCTGTGACCGATAAGTCTGAAGAGCAGGCCGCCCGCGGACCCCAAGCGAGCATGATTTCCCCGGTACATCCGCGCTGACACTAACCAACTTGGATTCAAAGAGATTCTCATGCTATGGGTAGCGATCACCCATTGCAGAGGCGAGCCGTGCGGTCAGTCCGCATTTGTGGCAAGATATGTCTAGCGCATGGAGTAGGTTACGCCATGCGCGGTCGCCCCCCACGCGGGGGCGTGGATTGAAACCGCCCTAATCCTACAACCGCAACCGATGGAAGGGTCGCCCCCCACGCGGGGGCGTGGATTGAAACTGTCGTGGCGTGGGAGAACTCTTCTGTCGTGGCGGTCGCCCCCCACGCGGGGGCGTGGATTGAAACCTGAAGTGTTGAAGCCGGGAGCGGTAGACGCATCGCGTCGCCCCCCACGCGGGGGCGTGGATTGAAACGACAGCGCCGAACCAGCGCCGGCAGCAGTCAGGGTCGCCCCCCACGCGGGGGCGTGGATTGAAACTTTATCCCCGGCACCAACACCACACAGCAGGTAGGGTCGCCCCCCACGCGGGGGCGTGGATTGAAACTGCGAAGATTGGACAACGACCGCAACCGGAACCGCGTCGCCCCCCACGCGGGGGCGTGGATTGAAACCTCATATCTCAGTCAAGACCACTGGGACGGATTACGTCGCCCCCCACGCGGGGGCGTGGATTGAAACCCCTTCAGCGCGCGTACCCGTCCGATGATCGCGTCGCCCCCCACGCGGGGGCGTGGATTGAAACTTCAACGCATATGTGATTGGTGCGCGCGGCGCGCAAGTCGCCCCCCACGCGGGGGCGTGGATTGAAACTTGTAGGCGTTGACCGCGCGCCCGGCAACGATCGTCGCCCCCCACGCGGGGGCGTGGATTGAAACAGGATTCAACTGGCACCAAATCACGAAAGGCTTGGTCGCCCCCCACGCGGGGGCGTGGATTGAAACGCTCGCGCCGGCGTCCCGCTTTGCCATCGCCAGCCGTCGCCCCCCACGCGGGGGCGTGGATTGAAACTTTGTCATGCGCATCGTCTCTTTGTCCTGATACCGTCGCCCCCCACGCGGGGGCGTGGATTGAAACCCTTACGGGCTGTCACGAGCAAGTACATCGCATGTCGCCCCCCACGCGGGGGCGTGGATTGAAACTTTTCGGCATCCTTCACCGGCCCGTGCTTCCAGCCGGTCGCCCCCCACGCGGGGGCGTGGATTGAAACCTTACTGCCGATAGTGACCGGCTGCTGAGCCGGGGTCGCCCCCCACGCGGGGGCGTGGATTGAAACGCCGCCACCCAAGCAGTCGCCTCTTGAAAGTCGGTCGCCCCCCACGCGGGGGCGTGGATTGAAACGATTTGGACAAGGCGGAATGGGCGTTGCCGGAGGCGGTCGCCCCCCACGCGGGGGCGTGGATTGAAACTCATATGGCTGTCCAGGTCCACAGAATCTCGCCGCGTCGCCCCCCACGCGGGGGCGTGGATTGAAACCGATGAGCGTGCAAAGGACGCTGGTGGGCGTGGGTCGCCCCCCACGCGGGGGCGTGGATTGAAACAAATTTGCCGAAAAAATCAATCGTGCAGCTCTGGTCGCCCCCCACGCGGGGGCGTGGATTGAAACTTCTCAATCCGCGCCTGCGCCACTCGGCAAGCCAGGTCGCCCCCCACGCGGGGGCGTGGATTGAAACTCACCGGCACAAGACGGCGAGCGCCTCACTACGGTCGCCCCCCACGCGGGGGCGTGGATTGAAACAGCAGTACCGTCGAGCATGATCGTCAGCGTGCCGCGTCGCCCCCCACGCGGGGGCGTGGATTGAAACGCGTTCTGTACAAGCAGGTTGTTGCTCAGGCCAAGTCGCCCCCCACGCGGGGGCGTGGATTGAAACTGGTACTTGTTGAGAGTCAGGACGCTCGCCGTGTTGGTCGCCCCCCACGCGGGGGCGTGGATTGAAACGCTCCCATGAAGGCAGCTTTGATTGTGGGCGATGAGTCGCCCCCCACGCGGGGGCGTGGATTGAAACGGCTTGCCGAGGTTTATCCCACTGGCCTAATCCGTCGCCCCCCACGCGGGGGCGTGGATTGAAACGGAGGCTATAACAACTCGACGCTGAAACCGCAAGGTCGCCCCCCACGCGGGGGCGTGGATTGAAACCACTCGTTGCCAGACTTCTGGCGCTCGTTAGTGGCGTCGCCCCCCACGCGGGGGCGTGGATTGAAACATATCCCGCTGGTTGGAGAGCTGATCCTTGGTCGTCGCCCCCCACGCGGGGGCGTGGATTGAAACCATACAGGTAGGCGCATTTTGCGTAATAAGCGGTGGTCGCCCCCCACGCGGGGGCGTGGATTGAAACTTCCTGTCTGCGAGTGAACGAACGGAACCGCTGCGGTCGCCCCCCACGCGGGGGCGTGGATTGAAACGGCTTACCTTTACTGCTGCTCACTATCGCAGTGCGTCGCCCCCCACGCGGGGGCGTGGATTGAAACCCCCTGAACAGCAAACGCACCTCGATACACTGGCGTCGCCCCCCACGCGGGGGCGTGGATTGAAACCAGAGTACTCAACACGTCATGCCGTGCGCTTGAGATGTCGCCCCCCACGCGGGGGCGTGGATTGAAACCCACCGATAGGACCGTGACTCATACCGATCCCATGTCGCCCCCCACGCGGGGGCGTGGATTGAAACTTAAAGAGCAACGCAGTGCTGGTGAAGGGCACGAGTCGCCCCCCACGCGGGGGCGTGGATTGAAACCCGACCAGAGGCCCGTTGTGCCCTGCGAAAAGCGTCGCCCCCCACGCGGGGGCGTGGATTGAAACGCTGGTCGTTCGGAGCTGTGATCTGCACGGTGGACGTCGCCCCCCACGCGGGGGCGTGGATTGAAACAGCTTCCCGCGCTATCCGTTCGTTCTCTTCCCGGTAAGTCGCCCCCCACGCGGGGGCGTGGATTGAAACTACAGTGTGGCCGATCACAGCTTGCGTGTAAGCAAGGTCGCCCCCCACGCGGGGGCGTGGATTGAAACTCCTGCCCGTCTTGCTGTCAACGCGGCGTTCACGTCGCCCCCCACGCGGGGGCGTGGATTGAAACAAAAACAGACTGGAACTGTAAATGGTGCGGGGAACGTCGCCCCCCACGCGGGGGCGTGGATTGAAACCGGTAAGCTATTATCTGAATCTGCTCACGTCTGAAGTCGCCCCCCACGCGGGGGCGTGGATTGAAACTCGTCCTTGTACTACGTTGCGCAATCGGTCATGCCAGTCGCCCCCCACGCGGGGGCGTGGATTGAAACTACGGTCCCAATGCGTTCGACCGGGCACGGCAGGTCGTCGCCCCCCACGCGGGGGCGTGGATTGAAACTTTTCCGAAGAGGAAGAGGAGCCCGCCCATGCGGTCGCCCCCCACGCGGGGGCGTGGATTGAAACAACTTGACACATGCGGAGCGATTGTAGGGGTAAGCGTCGCCCCCCACGCGGGGGCGTGGATTGAAACGCATCTGCCAAGCACCTCTCGGGTGGATGCGGGCCGGTCGCCCCCCACGCGGGGGCGTGGATTGAAACCACAAAGAGGCTAAGTGATGCGGAATCAAAGAAGTCGCCCCCCACGCGGGGGCGTGGATTGAAACCCGCATTCGCCCGCGCCTTGCCGGTCGGTACAAGTCGCCCCCCACGCGGGGGCGTGGATTGAAACCTCGATGGTGCATCCGGGCTTGGCGTCTTCTACGGTCGCCCCCCACGCGGGGGCGTGGATTGAAACGTGACGCTGCTGGGAAACATCGGCCAGCCGCCCGAGTCGCCCCCCACGCGGGGGCGTGGATTGAAACGCTTTTGCTCGGCAGCGGCGCGCTTTTGTTTGGCGTCGCCCCCCACGCGGGGGCGTGGATTGAAACATGACCGTGGTGGACACGGCCAGGTCAGGTTCGCGTCGCCCCCCACGCGGGGGCGTGGATTGAAACCAAACCATGCTCTCTATTTTGGAGGACGCGCACAAGTCGCCCCCCACGCGGGGGCGTGGATTGAAACTCTTCGACCGTGAATGTGACCGTTGGAACCATGCGTCGCCCCCCACGCGGGGGCGTGGATTGAAACAGCTATCAGGGTGGTCAGTATTCCATCTTTCCCAGGTCGCCCCCCACGCGGGGGCGTGGATTGAAACCAAATAGCGTGAGCGAGATCAGCATCAGCGCGCCCGTCGCCCCCCACGCGGGGGCGTGGATTGAAACCTCTGAGTCGCTGCGCTCATACTCGGCCACCGTCGTCGCCCCCCACGCGGGGGCGTGGATTGAAACACCGCAAAAGATCATTTCGAGGAAATGTCTACCGTGTCGCCCCCCACGCGGGGGCGTGGATTGAAACACATAGTCCGACCACTGCGAACCGGCCGAGAGCGGTCGCCCCCCACGCGGGGGCGTGGATTGAAACATTCGAGTTTAGATCGAAAAACAATCCCTGAGAGTCGCCCCCCACGCGGGGGCGTGGATTGAAACGGAGAGTGGTAAGCAGTACAGCGCATGGAGGCGCAAGTCGCCCCCCACGCGGGGGCGTGGATTGAAACAATTTCATCGGCATCGGGATCGGAATCCTTGGCGGGTCGCCCCCCACGCGGGGGCGTGGATTGAAACCCCTGTCTCGGGCGCTCGGAAGGCAGGGAAGAGAGGTCGCCCCCCACGCGGGGGCGTGGATTGAAACCCCATCACGACTGGCCACAATTGGCAGCTCGAAGGTCGCCCCCCACGCGGGGGCGTGGATTGAAACCCATAGTTGGCCGGGTTGGTTGCCAACACGGCCGCGTCGCCCCCCACGCGGGGGCGTGGATTGAAACATACATCCCTTTCCGTACTGCTAAACCAACAACCGTCGCCCCCCACGCGGGGGCGTGGATTGAAACAGAATATGACTGGGCCATGGGATTCACGGTATCCCGTCGCCCCCCACGCGGGGGCGTGGATTGAAACGCTGTAGGCCAAACGTATCCCCCAAAAGAAGCACTGAACCCCCAGGAAAACCGCGAAAGGTGTACTTTTGGGCGTATTTATTTAATGTTAATTTGTATCTGTTTCATTCTAGATAATTTGCGGAGAGATATGAATCCCTCTCCCCCGCCATTTCGTTGTTTTATAATGTCCGATACAGTCCAATCCAGCTCGACAATACTCTGAAAACAAAGAATTTCTCCTCTCCCAGTGTTGCTCAAGAATCGCCAGAGTTGTTCAACGCGGCAACTTGAGCAACTCTGAGCGGCAAGAGGCGGTAAATGATGAAGAGGCTCGGCAATCGGAAGAGGCTCGGCAGGGGGTAGGGGCGGTCAAAATCTCTGGTGATTGCCCAATGCAGACCGTGCTGTTAAGTACATTTTTGTTTCCACAAAATACGAAAATCTCCTGAAAATCAACCTGGAATGCGCCAAGTCTCTATCCTGCCGCAGAGCGCGCCGCGCAAGGCCAGAAGCTGCCTTCTGGCGCGCTCCTGCCCACCCAACAGGCGGCGCGCGTGGACCGAAACGCCTGTGAGCATCCCGCTATAGCGAAACCAGAGTAGCTGTACCCAAGGGCAATGCGGAAAAGTGGCTTTTTCCTCAAGAAAAAGCCACCTCGGAGACACTTTTCGAAGGCACGATTACTCTGGTTTCGCTCTAAACACTCCCCAAACCCTCTGCCCGCTCAAAATCCCCTTCGCCCGCGAAAATATTTTTGCCGCGCCGCCTTGACCAATCATGTTCCGTGGCGGCGATAGAAATTGTCTTCTCCGGCTCGCTGCTGTAGAAAGATCATGTGCATCTTATCGAGTCTTATCTCGCCAAACTGGCGGAAATTCGCGCCTCTGGCCACGCCACCGATGAAACTTCTTACTATCCGGCTATCGAGGCGCTGCTGGCCGAAGTCGGCAAGCGCCTCAAGCCGCGCGTCGTGCCGGTTCAGCAACTGAAGAACAGTGGCGCTGACCATCCCGATAGCGGGCTCTTCACTCAAGACCAACTCAGAAAGAATGCCGCGCCCGATGATTTCGCCGTTCAGCCGCCCAATCGCGGCGTGGTCGAAGTCAAAGGGCTGGCGGAAGATTTGGCCCACACCATCCAGTCCGAGCAGGTGAAGAAGTATCTGCGCGCCTATAAGCAAGTCCTTCTCACCAATTACCGGGAGTTTCGCGTAGTGGTGCTGGGCAAAGACGATAAGCCGCGCACCCTGGAAACCTTCACACTGGCAAAGGGAGAAGCCGCATTCTGGGCGCTGGCCGCCCACCCGCACAAGGCAGAAGGCGAGGTCGGCAAGACGCTGGAGGAGTTCCTCACTCGTGCATTGCTCAGTGCCGTGCCCATCACTTCGCCCGACGTGCTGGCCAGCTTTCTAGCCTCCTATGCTCGCGAGGCGCTGGCCAAGATCGAGCCGCGCTCCTCGCTCAAGGAACTGGAAGACGTGCGCAAGGCGCTGGAAGAGGCGCTCGGCATGAAGTTCGAGAGTGAGCTGTCCACCGATAAGGAGAACCAGAAAGGCCAGCACTTCTTCCGCAGTACGCTGGTGCAGACGCTCTTTTACGGACTCTTTTCAGCGTGGGTTCTGTGGAGCCGCGAACCGGGCCGCGGCAAGGACGATCAGTTTCAGTGGAAATCCGCCGTCTGGTCCCTTCAGGTGCCCATGATTCGCGCGCTCTTCGAGCGTCTGGTCACGCCCTCGCATGTGCGCTCGCTGGGACTCGAAGAACTGCTCTCACTCACTGGCGAAGTGCTGAACCGCGTGGATACCGCCGCATTCTTCCTGCGATTTGAAGAAGACACCGCCGTCCAATACTTCTATGAGCCGTTCCTTGAGGCATTCGACCCGGAACTGCGCAAGCAGCTTGGCGTTTGGTACACCCCACGCGAAATTGTCCGCTATATGGTGGAGCGCGTGGACACGGTTCTGCGCACGGAGCTTGGCCTGGCTTCTGGCCTTGCGGACCCCAATGTCTACGTTCTTGACCCGGCCTGTGGCACGGGCGCGTATCTGGTCGAGGTGTTGGACCGCATCCATCGGACGCTGAAAGAAGAGCGCGGCGAGGATGCGCTCACCCCGCACCAGCTTAAACAGGCCGCCAAAGAGCGCGTCTTCGGCTTCGAGATTCTGCCCGCGCCTTATGTTATCGCCCATCTTCAGCTCGGAATGTATTTGCAGCGAGCCCATGCGCCACTCACGGATGAACAGAACGGCAAACGGGAGCGGGCGGGCGTCTATCTCACCAATGCCCTCACCGGCTGGGAGCCGCCCGACAAGCAAAAGGCGCAACTGCCCTTTGAAGAGTTTCAGGAAGAGCGCGAGGAGGCCGATGCCGTCAAGCGCGACAAGCCCATTCTGGTGGTGCTGGGCAATCCGCCCTACAACGCCTTCGCCGGAGTCAGCCCCACGGAAGAAGACGGTCTGGTGGAACCCTACAAAGAGAACCTGATCAAGGATTGGGGCATCAAGAAATTCAATCTTGACGATCTCTACATCCGCTTCTTCCGCCTCGCCGAGCGGCGCATCGCGGAAAAAAGCCAGCGCGGCGTCGTCTGCTTTATCTCGAATTTTTCCTATCTCAGCGAGCCGTCTTATGTGGTCATGCGCAAGCGGCTTCTCAACGGCTTCGATGCGCTCTGGTTTGACTGCCTGAATGGAGACAGCCGTGAAACGGGCAAATTGACCCCCGAAGGCAAGCCCGACCCCAGCGTCTTTTCCACCGACAGCAACCGCGAAGGCATTCGCGTAGGAACAGCCATCGCTCTGATGGTCCGGCGCGACAAGGCCAATCAGCCACCGGAATCACCCGGACCTGTTGTAAAGTCGGGCACTTGCTTTGTAAAAGGGCACGACTTCAGTCGTGCCGAAACTGCCCCAAAATCAACGAGGGCTTTAGCCCCTGAGCGATGCTCTTCCGACCATGCTCCAACCGTTCTATACAGAGAATTCTGGGGCACGCGCAAACGGGAAGAGCTCGTCGAGAGCCTGCAAGATGCCGCGCTCGAAGGCCGTTATACCAACGCATCACCAACTCACGCAAATCGCTTCTCCTTTCAGCCCCAAGAGGTCAGCGCCGCTTACAGCGAATGGCCAAAGATCACAGAGTTATGCGTGGAACAGCCGAGCAACGGCCTGATGGAAAAGCGCGGCGGCGCGTTGATTGATTGCGACCGCGAAAAGCTGGAAGAGCGGATGCGCCTCTACCATGACAAGAGCCTGGACTGGGATGCGTACCGGCTGGCCTCGTCCACACTGACCGGCGATTGGGCGAGGTTCGATGCGCGGAAGGCACGAGCGCGAGCCTTGGATGCGGGATTCCACAGTGAACAGATCGTGCGCTATGCCGTGCGCCCCTTCGATACCCGCTGGTGTTATTACTCAGATGCGCGGCCAATCTGGAATGAGCCGCGGCCTGCTCTGTGGGCGCAGTGCTTTGAGGGGAATTCTTTCCTGCTGACGCGGATGCGCTGCACGGCGTCTCCAGAGGGTTTCCCAATCAGCTTCAGCAGATGCCTCTCGGATGACCACTACATCATCCCCGATGCTGTTGCCGTTCCGTTTCTGTTGCGGCATCCGGCCACCAGCATGTTTGCCAGTGAGCAGACAGACGGCAATCTTTCTTCATTATCGAGCGGCTATCTGCAATCTGTGGGCCTGGGCAACAGCCCGGAGAGCGCCGCGTTGCTATGGCTGCATATACTCGCCATCGGCTATTCCCCCGCGTATCTGGAAGAGAATGCCGACGGCATACGGCAGAACTGGCCGCGCATTCCGCTGCCGTTGTCTCTGGAGCAGTTCCAAGCGTCGGCGGCGCTGGGCGAGCGCGTGGCGGAGTTGCTGGACACGGAAAAGCCCGTGGCGGGCGTGACGGCGGGTGCGCTGCGGTCTGAGTTGCGCTCTGTTGCCGGACTCAAGCGCATGGACGGCAAGCCGCTGAACGTAGAGGAAGATTTGCAACTCACGGCAGGTTGGGGACACGCCGGGAAAGAGGGCGTGACCATGCCCGGACGCGG
>Ga0224528_1002516_pt1 | contig 10235 bp, 10 predicted proteins | sample CBST25metaG_2_FD_179888 | JGI IMG/M metagenome (GOLD analysis project Ga0224528, IMG submission 179888) | Peat soil microbial communities from Stordalen Mire, Sweden - C.B.S.T25 | ecosystem: Environmental > Terrestrial > Soil > Wetlands > Peat | place: Sweden: Norrbotten County, Stordalen Mire...
GGCTTGAACAGGAGTTGCGACTGCTGACCGAACTGCGCGTCGTGGTCTGCTTGGGCAAGATCGCCTTTGACGGCCTGCTGGCCCACGCAAAGCGGAGCGGACAGTTGGCGTCGCGCTCCGGATTCGTCTTTGCGCACGGCGCGGAATTCACATTGCCTGGCGGCTTGAAGGCGATCGCCAGCTACCACCCCTCGCTGCAAAACACCAACACCGGCAAGCTGACCCGGCCCATGTTTCTCGCCATTTTCAAACGGGCACGGGAAATGGCAGGTCTCGACTAAGGAAGCAGAAGCAAAAACATCAGAAAAACTCCGGCTTGAGCCCGGAGAAGGAAAGGAAGAGATGGACGAGTTGTCGAGAGGAATTCTGAGGGAACTGCTTCCCCAGGAGAAAGAGGTCGTTCCGCCGCCAGTCAAAACGAATCGCGCGCCGAATCCCATGGACCATTGGTCATTGGCCGTTCTGCGCGAGCGGGGAGAATACCTTGGCAAGCTGGCCAAGCATGGCGACGGCTCGGCCGGCGAGACGCTGAAGGAGTTTCCCGGCCACGCGGCCATGCTTTCGTTTCGCAGCCGCGACGGACAAGCAGAAGTGCATGAGAACTTCGCCGATCTGTTTTATGTGCTGGGGGGCCGGGCAGCGCTGCTCACCGGAGGCACGGTGCCGGGAGCAAAGACTGTCGCTCCGGGAGAGATGCGCGGCGACGCAATCGAAGGCGGCACGCGGCAAGAGTTGAGACCGGGCGACCTGGCCCACGTTCCGGCTGGCTTGCCCCATCAGATGCTGGTAGCCAGCGACAGGGCGGTCACCTGCTTTGTGTTGAAGATCGCCAAGGTCGAGGAGAAGTCGTAGTGCCGTAACCGCGCAGATAAGTGGGTGCTCCAAGTCCCAAAATCGGGACCTGGAGCACCCATGTCCATGGACGCGATGACAAAATCATCAATTCGCGGTAGAAGTGGGAAAGAGCGAGGACGTCTTCCGCCACTAACATTGAGCTGACTCATGTTAGTGACGGAAGAGGCCCTTTTTCTGGTTGAACAGTTAGCGAGTTAGATGCTTTCCCCGGGTGCGGCAGTCAGCGTGAATTCCACGGTCTGCGAACCCAGGCGCGGATGTTTGGCGGTCAGCCGCACCCTGCCAACAGTTTCTCCGGCGCGAATCCAGACGGCGCACGTTCCACCCACCAGGGAGAACGGATTATCGCCGATCAGCTTCGCCGGACCCTCCAGCGTAAAGGTTACAGGATCGTTGGCATAGGTTCTCACCGCCCCGAACTCATCGGTAACCCGAACCACAACGCGCGTTGTATCCGCCCCATCCGCCACCAGGGCGTGATCGTCGGGCAGCAGGAGAAACTTGCTGTCGACGCCCCTGCCGGAGAGTGACTTGGAGATGACGAGCTTCCCCTCGAGATAGCCATCGATGCGCAGATCACCCCATTCGATTTTGAACTTGCTCAGGTCCAGCTTGCGCAAATCGATCACGAACGGCGGGTACTTCAAATGGTCAAACTCAGTTCGGTCCGGATCGACTTCGGCAACAGGAACCCAGGGTGCGCTGGCGTCGCCGGCCGGGCGCGCGAAGAGCTTCAAGTGATCGCAATTTGAGCAGACCACTGCCTTGGAGAAGCCGACGGACTCATCGCTGTTCGCCCAGTGAAAGGCCGGTTCGAGCACGATCTCTTCCGCCGGATCGCACTGCGACTTATAGAATCCGGCAGCTGGCTTCGGTTCGCGGAAAATATCGGTCACTCCGTGATAGCAGATGCGGTCGCCGGCGCCGAAGTTGGCGTGGGTGTTGTAGTCGAAAGCGCACCAGCCGATGCCACCTGCATATTGCGGATTAGAGGCAAGCTGGTTATGGATGCGGGCGTGGCGCAAGGTGTGTTCGCGCTGCCGCTCGTCATCGTCCGTCGTCTTGGTGGGGAAGGTGTGCCCCACAAACTCCGTATTCAGATAGCGCGGATGATTGGGCTCTTTCAGCGGGAACCCGAAGTCGTTCATGGTGAACACATCTTCCAGGAATTCGGACTCCTGGAAATAGCGAATTCCGCCGGTCTGGCGGGAATCGTCGAGCGCATGCGCAAAGGCGTTGGTGCGCGCGTAGAAGTCGTGGAAGTCCCTAGACTCGTTGATGCGCACTCCCCACAGGATGATCGAGGGATGGTTCCAGTCGCGGCGAATCATGCGGCCGACGTTGTCGATGGCCACCAGCTTCCATGGCTCGTCGCCGACGTGCTGCCAACCGGGAATCTCTTCGAGAACCAGCAAACCGATCTCGTCGCAGCGATCGAGGAAATGGCGCGACTGCGGGTAATGCGAGGTGCGCACGATATTGCAATGCAGGCCCTTGCGCAGGATGTTTGCGTCCTGACGCTGCACGCGCGCCGGCATGGCTTGGCCGACAAATGGAAAGGTCTGATGGCGGTCCAGACCGCGCAGCTTGACGATCTTTCCGTTCAGTGAAAAGCCGTGATCGGTGAAGACCGCCTCGCGGAATCCCACGCGGCGCGTATCTTCGTCGATGACGCGGCCAGCCCGCAGGAGGCGGACATGAACCGTATAGAGATGGGGTTGGTCAAGATCCCAAAGCTGCACGTTGCCGAGATGCGTGAGCGAAACGGTGTGGCGCGCAGGGTCCTTGGCCGTCTCCGTTGAGGCATAGGCGGGCGCGTCCGTATACGGATCGAGCGCGACCGAAGGATCCACGGAACCGGACGGGCCAACCACGCGCGTTTCCTTTTGAACGATCTGATCGCCGTGGCGCAACTCGGCCTCGATCGCGAGTCCGCCGCCGCCCGCCAGATCGCCGGCCAGGAAGCAGTTCACATCCAGGGATGGATTGCCGCTGAGCACATCTTTGGGTTGAGCGAAGATGTTATCGATGTAAGTCGCGGGAACGATGCGCAGTGCAACTTCGCGATAGATTCCGCCGAAGGTCATGTAATCGATCTCATCGCCGAACGGAGGAATGTCCGTGCGTTCGGTCGAGTCCACCTGCACCACCAGAACATTCTCGGCATCCCGGCGCAGGTGCTGGGTCAATTCAAACGAGAAAGGGGTGAAGCCGCCCTTGTATTCGCCCAGGCGTACGCCATTGATCCAGACGGTGGAGGCGGTCATGACGCCTTCAAAGTCCACAAACACGCGCTTGCCCTCAGCGCCTTTGGGGAACCTGAAGTGCCGCCGGTAGGTGGAGATGAACTCGTAATCCTTGTCGTCGAAGCTGTGCCAGGGCAACTGGATGTTGGTGTGCGGAACCACCACGCGCTCGAAGCTGGAGTCGTCAAAGCCCGATGATTCCGCACCGGCCACCTTTTCCGGGCGATAGCGCCAGTTGCGATTGATGGGGAGAATGATCCTCCCCTGCACAGTCTTCTCATCCGCAAGCGCCGGAGAGCCAGATAGAGCCGCCGTGGCCAACACTGCGCCGGCTGTCTTGATAAAGTCGCGCCTGATCACCGATTACCCCTTCCAGGTTTCAACTTCCAGCGAAATGGCATGGCCATATTTCGCCTCCAACATTATAGGGGGGATGCAAGCCCAATCACTCTGCAAACAAATCCTCCTGCGCAGGAAGCAAAGGAGGATATTCTCCGAGGCACGCTCAACACGGACCGGGGTTGACACGAGCGGCAGGGGAAGAGTGCAACCACCTGCGGGAAGCGGGCTCACACAGACTTTTCGGCTTTTTGGATCTTTTGGAATTTTTGGAGCGGGAGACCGGGATCGAACCGGCGACATTCAGCTTGGGAAGCTGACGTTCTGCCACTGAACTACTCCCGCCATTTAAAATCAATCACTTACGCTATACAAGCTTTCATGGTGTCCATTTTGGTGTCCAAAGTGGTAAGACGGGGTCGAATTTGAGGTGATGAAAGCACCCCCGGAAAGCGACGGCACCACGACATGGACACCATGGACACCAAAAGCCATCGAATCAACCTCACCCAGAAACGCAAAGCGGAAAACGGTCAGTGGCATTTCTACCCGGTTCAATGGGACGGAACCAAGCCTGCCCCCCGCCTCATCATCATAGACGAGGAGCCAGCCTCATGGAAGGGGGGAGGGGCGTTCTTTCTCGACTGGCGAGAGGGCGGCAAACGAAAACGCAAACAGGTTGGCAAGGCACCGCGTGAGGCGTTAGACGCATGGCGAAAAGCCACCGGGGTGGCGAATGGTTCGATTCCGGACGATGGAGGCGAGACGTCGGACGCTGGTACGGATTCGCCGAGAATCTCGATCGAAGCTGGAATCAAGCAGTACCTTGATGCCGTAGAGGCTACGAAGGGGCTCGGAACGCACAGTTCCTACCAAACGTGCCTGACGTGGGCTGAGCGTCACCTCACAAAGCGCCTAGTCAACCGGCTTTACCGGAATGACCTCCTCGGCCTGTTCGCTGCTGGCCGTAAAGAGGAGTTGAACCAGAAGACCATCAACAAGCGCGTGACGGTCGTGCTCAACATGGTGCGGCACCACGACCACGACATCAAATTGAAACGGGGCGACTGGCCGAAGACGACCGAGAAGATCAAGGCTCGACAGAAAACCAGCCAGAGTTTGCTTGTGTTCCCCTCAGCCCCTCATCCCACGCGCAAATCGTATGGCGGTGGAATTGACAGCCACATGCTGGAGGCATGCAAGGCAGTTGCGTTTCGTGCGGGCCTCAATTGCGGTCACTGCCATGGTACCTACACGATAAAACGCAGCAAGACTCGGAAAGAGACAGTGCCCTACTCCTGCAAGACTCACCCTCGTTGTGAACAGTGGTTCCTGCACAAATGGCGTCACACCTTTGCATCCCACATGATTGGGGTACTCGGCCTAAAGGGGCTGCAGTTGGCAATGGGGCACAAAGACATAGCCACCACAAGCAAATACCTCCACTTCCTTGGCGGGGACGGCATCAAGGAAAAAGTCGAGGCGTCGGCGCTGGCGAAGATGATTCGCTAGCTCCTGGGCTTTTAGGAGCATTTATCTCTAGCGTCCTCTTTCTCCTTTTCCAATTGACGGTGCGCTTTTGCAATCCGGGGGTCCTTACTGGCTATCCACATGGCTAACGTGGACGGGTCGTAGATTCTTGACCCTCCCAGCATCGCCGATGGCATCTGCCCGGACTCGCTCAACCTGTACACGGTGGTCTTGGACAACCTAAACACATCGACAACGTCCTCTACCTTGAGAGGTCGGTCAAATGAGTTTAGCTTTGTGATGATGTTGAACACCGTTCAATTCGCCTCAAAGGTTCTTGGTTTTTGCTGAATGTCGCCATGTTCCTCTTGCTCGGTGGCTTCCACCAGGCTCTGTCTTCTGATTGACTTCATTACAAATTCGTTCACTTTGTGCTGGCGGGATGAACAATAGAACTGAACCGGTAGCCCCGTTAGTGAGCCAGATCGCCGGCAAGAAGGATGCGCTCCGGCCAGCGTGATCCCAGACCCAATCTTCGGTGACATGCAGCCACTCGGCCACATCATTGGCATCGAAGAGATATCCTCAGGATCCATGCGCTGGCGCCCAGGCGTTGGTTAAATCCCTACTTTGTGGTCACCGGGATTGCCGGCCGGATTTGACGAGTCGCTGCCCATATACCCACGCTAGAGCCGCTAGAGATTTTGCGAAAGATGAGCCGGAACATTTCTGTGAGGTTTCTTCTGAGGGCCACTGAAAAGTTGCAAATTCCAGTTGATCTGGCGATATGACCAGTCCGAGATTCGCGAAGGTGGAGATTGGTGTCTTGGGGCACTCGTGTAGCAGCGAGGATTATCTACGATAATGCAGTTTCCCATTGCTTATGATTTCCGCCGTACCGGCTCGCTCCGGGTCCGGTACGGCCAAGTTTTTCAGCGCTTCGCCGGAAGAGCCGCTGCTTTCTTGCCGATCCACCAGCCCGTCAACGAGGACCACACAAAACAGCACACTAGTTCGTGAAGCACGGCGAACACGCAACTAGCCAGGGAGATCGTCAGGACGGTGGCACGGGAGGGATGCCAATACCCGCCAACGGTCAATCCAGTCCCCAGGATCGCGAAATTCCAGAAGAACATCGTCAGCGGATTCCCAAGGCTCACACTGAGTTTTTCAGTCATTGTTATCTTCTCCTGTTGAAGGGTTTAGCAAGCTCGGCATTGAGCACGGTGCTAGCCCGCATGCGACCGAGCCTCGCAGGTTGGCATCGGATCGGTAGCCGTTAGTAACCTCCCCACTACTCTGCCGGCGGGCAACCGAGAAGGTCGCCGAGGCAAGGCCAGAGAAGGCTCAAAAGACAGAGCAGAACCTGCCTGTGCTGGGGTTCCGGCTCGAACGCATCGTCGCCCGCGAAATACTCGTCGATGATCGCAAGTGCGACCTGCTCTCCTGGATTCGCATCGATTGCCGCGAGTAACAAATTTTCGAGATTTTCGCTCGAGAGCCAAGCAGGGGGATCGAACACCTGCCCGGCGTGTGTTTGTTGGTTTTTGTTCTCGTACTTATCGCGCATAGGTTTTCCTTTCCGCCGCCCCGGGGCTGGACCTGCCCCTCGGGCGGATCCGCTTGAATCAGGGCCGGAGTTGTGGACTGGAATTGGTATTGGGACTAGTTGAGGGACTTTCGTTGTGACACGGTTCGACGCGGATCCGCCGGTGCGAAGTGCGGGTAGCCGTGAAGGAGCCGTCGTCCGGTTGTTGCGGGCAAAGCGAAGGCACGGGCAGGTCGCGCCCTCGGAGCGCATGGCCATCTGCGCAGAAGCCGTGTGACGCAATCTTCATCGCTCTTCCGCGCGAGAAAAGGAACCAGGCGACGTGGCGCCCGGTCCGGTAGGCGGATAGGGCGCAACAGGCGCACCGCGACCGACGCGCCCTGCAGGCGTGCAGTTAGGTTGTTACTCTGTGGGCTGAGGGCGTGGCAGTAGGCCCAGGAGTTGGTTCCGGTGGCCTGCTCCCACAATCGTATGTAGGAGACGGCAAATTCAACGTTCGCGTGCTACGTCAAAGTGCGATGCGGTCGTTGACTGCCTGGCGGATTTCCTGCTTCGTGCCCAGATAGAGAACAGTGGTAGAAAGGTCCTCGTGCCCCAATAACTCCTGCACCTGCTCGATATCGCCTCCCGCCTTGCGGCAGAATTTGGCGCAAGACCGGCGCAGATCGTGCGGGCCGAGATGGTCGATTCCCGCCGCCTTGGCTGCGGTCACGACCGTCTTCCACACAGTCCAGGAAGAGATCCGCTGATCCAGGACGCGGCCACTCCTGAGCAGTTGCCGGCAAAGAAAGCCGGATTCAATACCGGCCGCCGCAAGCCATTCATCGAGTGCGGCCTTGGCCACGTCCGGAATCGGAACCGTCCGCACGCGGCCGCGCTTGCCTACCAGATCGGCGATAACCCAGCGGCCTTCGCGTTTCTGAATATGCCGCATCTCGAGGCGAGCAAGTTCATCCCGCCGCAGGGCGCAATACAACAACACGCTCAGGATCGCAAATGCCCGCTTGCCGATCAGAGCCCCGCGGTCGGGGACGACCAGGAGGCGTTTGGCTTCCTGGGCAGTGAGCCAATTACCAAGCCGCACACCGCGCTTCGGAACACCGGGCACAGTCAGGATACGAGCGGCTTCGACTGGGTCGAGCAGATTGTTGTCCCGCGCCTCGCTGACGAGTTTTCGGATCGCCGAGAGTCGAACGTTGATAGTCGTCGCACTCAGTCCCTGCTCGATCATCCGGGCTCGGTACTCCATCAGCAGGGCACGGCAGACAGCATGGCCCGTCGCGGCAGCGAGCGCGAAGAACTGATTGAATGCTGCGATATACGCACGCTTCGTATGCGCAGACACTAGCGAATTCGTGAAAAGCCTACGCAACTCGGCCAACGGGTCGGGGGGTTGCGCGGGAATGACAAGGGACAGAGACATAGATTCTCCTCAACAAATGCGGACATGGTTGTTCGTTTTTCGCGGAGCGATTCGGAAATGTTCAGAAAAAGTCCGGCGAAAGCATGAAGAGTGGGACTCGGGGTATCAGGCTGACTAAGAGAGACGGATGACGGGCTCGCGCCTAATTCGAATGCAATTGCGCGTTGCCGCGCGTCAGGCGCCTGGCTGCCGGCCATAGAAGGCCGGCGAGCCAGCGGTGACGACCGATCAGAATCAGTCATTAATTCCCGACTATCGCTAGACCGAGACCTGATGCGCAATTCAATCCTCAGTGCCTGGTGGGAAACCCGATGCCGACCATAACGAAGAGGCACAGGGCCGCTCCGACTACTTCTTCCTTCTGTACTCGACCTGGCCAAAGAAGCCCGGTGTCAGGATCGTATCGGTCTTCTTGTCGTAGGTCAGGTCGGCAGCTCCAAGAATGCCTTTGACCTCGAGCATTCCTTTCTCATAGGTCGCGCCGACCTTGCTGTCTTTGCTGACGATGAGATATTGATTGCCATTCCGGACGATCTGGAAGGAGTCAATCGGATTCTGCGCGTTGATCCAGGTGCCGAGGAACTCCGAGCCCTTGGAGGCGCACCCCGCGAGGAAAACGACACTGAACAGAGAAACGGAGATGAAGCGGAACATCGAAGATTTCATTTGTCTACTCCTGGGGGAGAACTTTTGAAGTTGTTTATCGCCGCTGATCAGCGACAGCGTGGCTCATTCCCGATCGCCCTGCATGATGAAGCGCTGGGACACATCTCGACATCCCCGACGGTTTGCATCGGAGGTGTTGTCTTTGCATCGTCGATGATTCAGAGATCAACCAGGCCTGAAACAAGGAAGGCACGGCGGCCGAATCCGTTCGCCGTGCCCAACCTCGCACAGTCCGCCGAAAAACCGGCTGTCAATCATCCGGATCGACCGCGCGAATCGTCAGAAACAAGCACGACGGGAATCCTGCGACTGGAGTTGTAAGTTAATCCATGCTTAATTTGTCGCGCATCCCGTTAAGATCTTCAGCAGGGAGCTCAGCTTGAGTGATGTCCTCGATCTCGTCGAGATTCGGGACGCGAACGCCAGGGGATGCTATCCGCGTGTAGATTGATTGCGGGGTGTATTCGCGATAGAGGCCGGCGCGCACAGCTCGCGGGGAGTGTAAGCGCAACCCATCCATCCAGAGGGCATCCGAGCGGGAGAGACTGTGCCCGCACATGGTTAATTCTTCGAATATCTCGGGAGTGATCCCCGAGGGCGGGACATCAACGTAGCCATTGCGCCTCGTCTCTGCGATGGCCATCAGGGCGATGGCTGCTTCCAGCATAGTTATCCATCTGCGGCCGATGTACCGGCGGCGCTCCGGGTTATGGGCCTCGCCCCGTAAAAAGGCGCAGAAGAGGCCGGTGCTCAATACGAGTTAAGCTCTAGCCTGCTTCATTCATGAACGTGCAGATACATCCCTATCGGCATGAGATTGCGAGGATTCGTCGTCACCTCATCCTCGGCCGGTCTGATTTTGCGACGGCACTCAACAACGTTGAGGATGTTGGAAGGCGGAGAGAGCGTCTTTGGACGCGGCTATCCCCGACAGTGTTTCAGACTGGGTGAAGGCTTCGTTGTTGGTTGGTGAAGGTTGGCTTTATCCGGGAGTGGCTCCCAGCGCCTGAGCCACTTGCCGGAAGTCGCACAGGAACGGGAAGGACTCGGGCAGGTGAAGCACCATGCGACGCACCGAGGCAACGACGCGAACGCCGAGTTTCAGCAGGCGTTCGCGCAGCGTCCACACCTGAGCGCGGGCCATGGTGGTCAGCGCGGCGGCCAGGCGGATTTCCTGCATCAGCACATAGGCCGCAGCCGTCATCAGCACGCGCAGTTGATTGGCCCAGAAGTTCGTGCAACTGGTGCGGTCCACGTCGAGCGCTTTTAACTCTTTGATCCGATTTTCTATCTCGCCGCGCTGGCAGTAGACCTGTTCGTAAATCCACTGCGGGCTCTGCTTCATATTGGTGACCACGAAGCGGGGATTCTCTTTGGGCGCCTTGTCGCCTTGCTGTACCACCTCGGCCTTGAGAATCACGCGCCGCTCGCGTTTCCAACTGCGCGCCGCATAGCGCGTCTCGTCATAGACATGCTCGGTATCGTCGGTCAGTCCGCTGATCAAGCGAGCTATTTCGATGGCCTCTTCCGCCTTGCGCTTGAGCACTGCGTTGGAAGCCATCGAAGCTGACGAAGCCCATCATCGGCAGATAGCACCAGTTGTCGTAGTGCGCATTGAAGAACGACAACTGCTGCGCGCCATGCGTGGCATCGTCGGTAGGATCGAGATCGATGGTAACGCGCCGAG
>Ga0224528_1002519_pt1 | contig 10230 bp, 10 predicted proteins | sample CBST25metaG_2_FD_179888 | JGI IMG/M metagenome (GOLD analysis project Ga0224528, IMG submission 179888) | Peat soil microbial communities from Stordalen Mire, Sweden - C.B.S.T25 | ecosystem: Environmental > Terrestrial > Soil > Wetlands > Peat | place: Sweden: Norrbotten County, Stordalen Mire...
CCCTCACCTTGATCATAGGCGAAAAGAAGTTTACGGCGTAGATCATCCCCAAGGGTCTTTCCCATGTCTTTGTGCGCCGCGGAGTCTCGCCATACAAAGTCTACACTATTTAGGAAAATGCTCTAATGGTTCATTGAAATACGTCAGTATTCGTTTAACCAATAGAAATAGGATTTCATGATTAGTCCAAGTCTGCCAAACCAATGAACCCTCGAGTTTGTCTGTATCGGCCTCGGTCTTTCTGATGGCATAGAACACATCACTACGAATCGCTATTTTAAAATAGAGACCACTATCTCCGGCGCTTAAATCTTTAATCGCTATCAGAAACGCAGAAACACGACGGATATCCTTTCGTTTTCCTTCCCATCCTCGATCAAGATCATCGATGTAGATTGTTACTTGGTTTGCTTTGAGAAAGCGATCAGATATGACCTTCTCTAGCGGGGAACAGTCAATCTTCTTGTCAAAATATGGTCTGGCTGTATCCTTAATAAAAGAAAGAACTCGCCCGACAGATTTCATCGTTGAAGATTGACTCTGCATCGGCATGCCCATACTCTGGAACGCCAAAATCTGAACCGCATCAGAAATACCATCCTTCCATTCATTGACAAGTTGACGGAAGTCTCCTCCACCATCCCCTACACCATGTACATCTTCCGGTCTGAGGAAAAGTACGGCCTTTCCTTGGTCTTCATCTTCGGCCTTCGCCACAGTGAGAAGTGCTGACTTTCCTATGCCTTTCTGACCAACAAGAATGCGAAGGGGAAGGTCCGCCATCATGCGCTTGAACGTCTGTCCTTTGAAGTAATACTGCTGTAAGCGTCGCAGGTCTTCTTGCTCAGCCGCTTCGTGTCCGAAGATTGCTTGAATAGTGCGGTCATCGAAAGTCAATATCTTCTCCATGAAACTGCATGGCAAGTTGATCTGCATTGGATCTTCGTCAAAGAGCACGGCCAACCACATCTGAAGCTTGACAATAAATCAGCTTGGCATGAAGCCCCGGTGCGCTCGAATCTCCAGTCTCAGTTCTTCCCTGAGCACCTTGCTTTTCTTGAGGCGCTTGAAGAACTCTTCGAGGACGCTGACCACAATCGCATTCACGCTGACGCCCTCGGCTTCGGCCCACTCTTTGAGCTTCAGCCGGGCTTCGGCGCCGACGTGGAGGAGCTGCGGGTTGGACAGCTCCATGCCGGCCTTGCGGGTCTGCATGATGTCTACTTTTTCGCGGTCAACGTGGCTCAAAGCAAAAAGGACGATCCTGGCCAGATCGCCCTTTACGCGAGACTCTTCGGTGACTGCTTCGCGCAGATCAATGGGGAGGCGCAGCGTCATTCCGGGACGATCGTCTGTCCACCGCTGCCCCTCGCGGTTCACCTTCCGCACTGCTTTCTTTGCCGCCTTCTTCACTGCCACGGGATGCCCTTCCAAAATTGTTTCCGAGTCTCTGTTGAGACTCATTCTCTGCTCTCATCGGTGAGTAAGGACCATTGAACGGAATATCCTTCTCAACCATTACAAAGAACCTGTACCCCGGCCTGACAACAATCGTCGGCTGGATGTTCAGGTTCCGCCGCGTTACCTCGACTCCCAGTTGGCCGACCTGCTGTCCGACCGCTTGGCCAACCTGCTGCCCGACGCTCGGCGATTGAAGCACCGAGGAGTTTGTTCCCTGGCTTACCTCGATCCCGGCAGAGAAAAGCGACGTGAGCAGAGCGCCAGAAAGGATTCGGCCCCAGTGGTTATTTACCTGGTCTCGAAACCCTGCCGCGCCAGTGCTGTCGTCCCCTTCAAAGCCGCCGAGCGAAAGGCTGCTTCCATCAGGAAATATAACGCGCCGCCAAACCGCCTGCAACGCATTCTGCCCGTAGCCTATGTGGGAGTTGTAAATCCCTATCAGTGTACTCCCGGACGGTATTAGAATGTACCTCCCAGTAGAAGAATCGTACACATTTTCACGAACAAGCGCGCGGATCAAGCCGGGAAGATCGGAATTAAGCTGTTGCTCCAGCACCGCCGGAATCAGCCAGCCGGCCTTGATTTCATACCGGCTTTGAGCGGGTTTCCGAGATTGCCCCAAGTATTCAGATTCCTGCTTACCGTGTTGTTGGCCGAAGGTGGCTTTTTGCTCCTGGTCGTTCTGGCGCTCATAGTCAGTGCGCTGCTCTGGCTGCCCAGCCGCGGTGTACTGTGAGCTGGCGGACTGGGGAACGCCGCCCTGCGTTGGATTGACTGCCAGCGCCGAGCGTGCATTGATAAGGGCGGCCTGAATTGCTTGTAGCGGATCGCTCTCTGCTGTTTGCTTTTCCTTGTCTTCGCTGGGCAGACTGCCCTTGACGGAGGTTGCCGCCTCCATTGCCTCGCGTTCCCGGTTGTATTCTTCCAGCCGCCTCTGCTCGGCAAACGACAACGAGCCGCTTACGGTGGCCGGGGCGGGGGGCTGCCGGTATTCAAGTGGAGGGATGGAACTAGTTTGGCTTTCCGCTCCAGTTCCGGTTATCAAGGTTGAGCGGCCTGCCGGAGACTCTCCGGTTGCGATGGAAGAACGCTGGGCGGCAGACGCTGGGACGTGGGACTGGCCGATGTCCAGCCCGTTTCGCGCCTGGTCCGACAGCAAACCCTTCTCAACCGTAGTGGCTGGCCCCGAGCCAACCTGCGCTGCCTCTGTCTGCTTTTTGGCCTTGTTGTTGCGGCTTGCGAGGCCATGCCGCATATAGGCCGCAGCCAGAACAACTAAGGCAATAAGAATGATCCCGGCCAGCGGACGGAGCTTGCGTGCCTTCGGTGTAAGACTGCCATTGACGCCGCGAACGACCTTATCGGTTTGTGCCGCGTCTCGGATTTCGTCTTGACTTTGCTGGGCGCTTTGCTCGGCTCCCGCGCTCTCAAGATCGAGCGACTTGGAGTTTTCTCCTGTAATTGCCATGCTCAACTCCTTTTGCCGGTGCTACCGGAGTAGGGTGTCGCCCGCGTGATGGTCACGCGGGTCTGCTTCTTGCTGACGCCAACGACCAGAATTGCCTTGTCGAAAAGCCGGTCCACTATGTAACGCGACCCATCAACCCGGAAGTTGACCAGCTCCGACTTGCCGTTCACCTGAATCAGGAGCGTCGGCAGTTCGCGGAACCGGCCATCGTTCGGATAGATCAGATAGGTGTGCTGGCCATCGTCAAACACTTGCTGGGGACGGAATGCTGCGTCGCCATTGAGCTTGTAGTCGAAATAGAGGTTGTCGAGTGCGTTCTCTGCCATTGGCACCACGCCGGCCCGCTTGTCTTTCTCGTGCGCCTGCTCCGCCACCGCCTCGGCATCGCGCTTTGCCGCGGCTTGGCGAATTTCAAACGCCGTCCACTTTGCGGCGTCTTCGCCGGGATACTGAAAGGCCAGCCGCGAAACAAAACGCGTGGGGTCGGAAATGAGCCGCAGGACGTAGGTTCGCCGGTCCGTGGAGACGATCAGGTCGGTTTCAAGACCCGCCTCGATTGGCTTCACAATCAGCAGCGGCGTTTCATCGAGGCCGGAGCCGGAAAGGAGGGGCGTAATCTCCCAGCGGCGGGAATCGCCAATCTGGGGTTGGCTTTCGAGGTGCTCGCCGGCCTGCAACTCGATTGCGCAGACGCGCAGCGGAGCGCAAACCATGACGGGCATTCCCTGTCCGAAGATGTAGACCACCCGGCCTTCCGCGCCGGGTGTGGGCGTGGCGACTCCGGTTTCCCATTGACGGGAAACCTCCGCGGAGCTGACCGCCGCGGCGTTCAGCTCCGCATGAGGAAGTCTCCAGTTCAGCGGAACCTCAGAGCCTTTGCCCGCCGGAGCGCCAGCAGGTGAAGACTGAGCTGGTAGACTCCGACTTGTTATCGGAGGAACCTTCAATGGAGGAATCGGAGCCAGCGGGGTTGGCTTCGACGCTGGCGCATTGGTCTGTGCCTCCAGAGCCGCCCCCGCGCCTTTGAAGTCATAAGTTGACAGCTCTTGCTTTTGCTGCGGGGTGAATGCCGGAGCGGACTGAGCGCCCGCCGCCGCACTCGCTATTTGGGTTGCCACTATCATTGCCGCGAGCCACTTCATCTGTTGTTACCTCCATTCACGGTTTGGGCATTTCCGGTTTGAGCGTCGCCGCCCGTTGTAACCACTTCGCCCCAGGTCAGATTCGTGACGTAGAGGCCGAGCGGGTTGACCAATGCCTGCCTCGCGTCTGTGACCTCTTGCGTCACCACCGAGACAAAGGCCCGATAACGATGCGTGGCAACCAGGCTGCCGCTCAGGTCGCGGGTCACTTCCGTCCAGGCCACTTCGTAAGTTTTGGAAGATTGCTGGACGATGGATTCGACCGAGGCGTCAACGGTCTCTTTCGTCAGCAGGTCGAAGGGCGAGCTTTTCGAGTAGAACTCAGTTATAGTGGCCGACGCCGGTGAGTTTTTTCCGGTCTGCGCGTAGACCTCATCAACCAGGCGCCGTTGGGCCACAGCGTCCGTGACGACCGTCCGCAGGTCTGTGATCCATCTGGCGACCACCGCTTCCTGCAAGCGCACGTCCTTGACCGCAACCTGTTTGGCCGGGATGACCGGAACCGCCTGGCCTACATCGTCGAGCGCGACGACATAGGGCACCGTATTCGAGCGATAGCCGATGGCGACCATGCCGGCCACGCAAAAGAAGGTCGTCCCCATCGCGATGAATGCAACGAGACGCCAGTTGTTCTTGCTCTTGATCTGGTCGCCAAATCGTTCATCCCACTCCTGACGAGCGCGAACATAAGGTGTTTGGGGTATAGCTGTTTCTGGCACTGTTATTCCTCCCTCTCGATTCGCAGTTGTGCCGATGGCGTGTGGCCGCTGCCATCGTGCGGGATGTTGACGTTGGTGGCGTGCTGCGCCAAGGACTGAAGGTTCTTGGCCGATGACGGCGGCGCTGGAGGCGCGGCAGTCTCGGACGGCCCGTTCGCTGGAGATGGTGGAGGCGGAGCCGGAGGAGAACTGGGAGGGCCGGCCGCTTCCGCGGCAGGAACGGGCGGCGCCGGCACGCTGGCAGTTTCCGCTGCCGCTTCACCCACTCCACCGGCGGCGGAGGCAGCGCCCGAGGCGGCCTCCGCGCCAACCTCTGCTCCTCCCATCGCGCCTGCTGTTTCCGTTGCCGCCAACGCGCCGCCGGTAACGGCCCCGGCGCCTCCGGTTGCCGCGACCACGGCAACCGTGGCCACGCCGAGCGCAGCCGCCTTGCCAATCTCCGCGCCCATGCCGACCAGGTCCGCCGCTCCGGAGCCAAGGGTCCCCGAGGCAATCGACGCCGCCATCTTCGGGATCATCCAGGACGCGAAGGCGAACAACAGCATCGACATCAAGGTTGGAAAGATCTGAGTGATGGGCTGATCGGCCGTATAGCCGTTCATCGTCGCGATCCAGTTGTTCGAGATCGTCTTGAATACGCCCAGCATGAGGTAAATCAGCATAAGGCGGACGCCGGTACTGACTGCCAGAGAAATGTACCTTTCAAAATAAGGCGAAGTCCACCGGCTCCCACCGAAGCCAAGGAAGATGTAGCCCGCCGACATCACGATAATCGCTTCGAGCTTCGTGACCACGTAGTGAAGCACGATGATGATGTAGGAGGCAAGCACGATGCAGGCGGCCAGAATCGTCGTGATGGCCCCGCCAGGCTCTGTCAGAAGGCTCGTGGATGAAACCTTGGTGAAGAGATCCGAGACAATCTGAGGCCCTTGGGTCATGATGTCCGATGGATTCTGCGCCACAGAGACACCCGCCGCGTTTGCGCCGAGCTGAGCAAAGCTGTTGACGATGGCCGGTATCCAGGTCTGGCCGTTGATAAGCACGGCGTAGAAGAAGGAGACGACCAGCAGTTTCTTAATCAGGCTCAGGAACAGGCCGTTGAAGTCGTGCTCTCGGAGCAGTTGCGGCGCTCCCCAGGCGAAGTCCAACGTGGCCAGAACATAGAACAGGAAGGAGGCTTCCTGCATGATGGTGGGTATCCATGCGTTCGCCGCTTGCTCAATCTGTTGAAATGTTCCACCCACATCTACTGGTTGCTGAGCATGTGCTGTGGCGGCCGAGGCAAGCGCCACGGCAACCACAAAGAAACGACTTCGTCTGTGAGTCATACGTTACCTCAAAATGCCACACCATCGGATTTCAGTGTCGGCTTTCCAAAGAAGTTGGCGCTTGTATTGCCTGCGCACACCTTGCCCTCGTCCGTGGTTGCCCAGTCTGCCGGAGCACCTGCCTGTTTTTCCTTACAGAGTGGAGTGAGTTGCTTGCGGAGATCGTCGTGTTTCAAAAGAAACCATGAAATGCTGCCGGGAGTGGCATGGTCAACATCGCCGCCCCCGGCATTTTGAAAGGCAGTGACAATCGGACTCGGCTCAATGTGCCTACATCCTGCCAGAATCGTCAGGCCGGCACTAACCACAAAAGCGCAAAACATCTTCATCGCACTCTCCTAGAATGAAACGCCGTCGCTCGTCACCTGAGTTTGGCCGAAGAACAAATCGGCGTTTGCCTGCTTTGTTGATTCCGCCTGAACGAGCGCACCTTGATAGGACGCTTTGCTCTGCATATCCGCCATCATCAGTTGACGCAATTTCATCAATTGCTCGGCCTGATTCTCCGCAATCTGGTTCCCGACTTCGATGGCCTGCATTCTTCCGACCGCCGATTGGCTCTGGCCTTGCAGCGTTTGCAGCAATGCTTCGTCGCTGTTGAATTGCGAGTTCTGAAGCCCGGCGGCGCTCAACGCGCCCAGCGTGCTATCGAGGCTGGTTTGACTCCAGGTCTGATACGACTGCCCGTAATTGATGGACGATGAATAGCCAGGGAAGCGAAGACGGAATGAGCCATCCAGATTGCTCATCGTGTAGGAAAGCGATCGGCCCGTCTGCACAATTCTATTGAGATTGGTAATATCCGACGCCACGGTCCCGAAGAGCTGGTTGGTAATGGTGACACCGTGCTTGGCCATGTCCGCAAGCTGGTTCAATTGGTTTTCAACCATCAGGACTTGCTTTTCGAGCTGACCGGCCAACTCCGCATAGTTAAGCAGTTGAGTGTATTCGGTTGCGAAGACGCCCGGCACTCCTGCATATGCCGGGACCGGGTTGACGGTTTCAGTCGCCATCAAGGCGACCATGACGATTGCGGTTGCGCTCTTAGCGAGCCATTTGAACTGCATGGTTGTTTCCTCCTTGGTAGTATTCGATCCATCCTCGTTCAACTTTCCTTTCTTGCATCCACTCAGAGATCCATCCATCGCCGAACTCCGCAGCCAGGGCGTCGATTCGCGTCCGATCCTTCTGACCGGAGACTCCGAGAAAGGCGAGCGCCACCGGCCCCAGGCGGAAGGAGATCATGCGCCGTCCAAGCCGCTGGACGATGTAGTAATCGCGCTTTGGCGTCGCGGTTTGAAGAAGCTCAATCTCCCTGCTGTTGAGACCGGCGTATTCGTAGAACTGGCGCATTCCCTCGTTTCCGGCCTCGGAGTTGGGCAGGTAAATCTTCGTTGCCGTGCTTTGCAGAATCGCCGATGCAATCGGCGACTCCTTTACGTCCGCCATGCTCTGCGTCGCGAGCAGAACCACGGCGTTCTTTTTGCGCAGCGTCTTGAGCCAGTCCTGGATCTTGTCGCGCCAGGCCGGATGCTTCAGGAAGAGCCAGGCTTCGTCGATGGGAACCAACGTCGGCGAACCATCGAGCGCCCGCTCCATACGCCGGAACAGATAAAGCAGGACGGCCATGACTGTTGCTTCGCCGTAGGAGCCGCTCAGCAGCGTCTCCATCTCGCAAACAACGAACCGCGCCGTCGTCAAGCCGTCGTTGCGCGAGTCGAGCAGGCCGCCCAGAGCACCGTCGATGACATAAGGCTGCAAACCGGCTTTGAGCTTTTCATCCTGAAGATTGGCTTCAAGTTCGGTCAGCGTCCGCCGTTCGCGCGGGGCGCTCGCGAGCTGCTGCAAAGCGCGGTGGATGGTGTTCCGTTCCCCTGGCCCAATGTCCACTTTCTGCATCCGCAGAACGGTCTCCACCCATTCCTGCCCCCAGCCGAACTCCGCTTCGTCGTCAATGTCCCGAAGCGGCTGGAAAGACAGCCCGCCTTCGCCAATGTCATAAAAGCGCCCGCCAGCGGCCTTGCACAAGCCGTACAGGGAATGCCCTTTGTCGAATGCGAAGACCTGGGCATTCGGATAGCGGAACCATTGAGCCACAAACAGAGCCAGGCTCACCGACTTGCCCGCGCCTGTGGGACCAATCAGAAGCGTGTGCCCAACGTCGTAGTCATGAAGGTTCAGGCGGTACGGCACGCCGCCCTGTGTGGCCGCGTAGAGCAGCGGCGGCGAATTTGGCGGCATCAGTGACGAGGGATTCTTCTTCTCGCCCGCCCACACCGCCGAGATCGGCATCAAGTCAACATAGTTGCGCGTGTGCGCGATGACGCGGCGCACTTGCGCAACGCCATTCCCCGGAAGCGTTCCGAAGAACGCATCGACCGCGTTGATGTCCTCGACCCGGACCCCGAATCCGCGATTGATGAGTACCTTGCGGAATTCACCGATGATGTTCTCCACGAACTTCCGATCCTTGTGTTGCAGGACGATGGATGAGGACAGGTAGCAGAAATGCACGTCTCCCGAAGTCGCTTCCGCCAGCGCACCGTCGGAGTCCGAGACCATCGTCATGGCGAATTGGTTCAGTTGACCGCCGCCGCTGGACTTGAAGACCTGATCCTTCAAGCCGCGCTGCTGAAACTTCCACTTCTTCCCGATCTTTGCGATGATGCCCTGTGCCTCCAAAGGGTCCATCAGAATTGCGCGTGTATTCCAGCGATACTCGCATGGCACTGTATCCAGGACCGAAAGAGCGCCGGGGTAGGTGGAGCGCGGAAAAGCATCGACAGACAATGTGCGAAGGTGTCGCTCTCCCATCATGGGTTCGGTTCCGCCGCGGAGATCCTCCATCGAGAGCAGATCGTTTAAGAAAACCGGAATCTCCGGTTGCATGACCGGGCCTTTCACGCTGGTCAGGCAGCGACGGAGGTAGGCGAGCAATTCATCGTCCACGCGCTCGTATCCATCGCCCAGTTTCGTAACGGCAGCCTTCAGTCGCGACACGGGAAACTGTGCCGCGAAGACATCCTCGAATTGGCGAATCTTCGCTTTGAAGAACCGCAACGCCTCTGCGCCCGCGTTGGCCCCTTCACTATGAGTCGAGTCCGAGCCCGACATCATGAAGCCAGTGAGCTTCTCTGATGCGACCAGCGGCGGCATATACGTCAGAGCCAGAAAGTATTCGTTCTCAAAATGACTGCCCTCAAGGGCGAACTGTTCCCGCCGCTCCCGGTCAATCAGGGCGGTGACAGCATCAAGGAAAGCGCCTTCCGGCGAATACCCGCTTGAGAACGAGCGAAAGGAATCGACCTGAATCATCCAGCCGCTTCCCAGCCGCAGAATCCGATTCAGTCGCCGCGCAATCACCGCCATCTCCGCATGAGTGGCCGATTGAAGATCAGGCCCCCGGTACTGCCATGCCGCCAGCAGCGATCCATCCCGCTGCAATACAATTCCGTCATCGACCAGCCCAAACCACAGGAGCAAGTCCGCCAATCCAGTCGGCTGTTTCCGCGTCTCTCCAAACACTCTCTACCTCCATCCCCGCTTCGGCGTCTTGCCAAAGCCGGTGACCCCGCTTTTGGCGGAGTAGAAATCCTTGTATTGCAGGTGACGGCTGTAGACCTTCCGCATCATCGGATCGGCCTTACCTATCCTCGCCAGGACAATGACAATCGTCCAGAAGCCAACAATCGCCAGGACAAACGAGACGAAGGTCATGACGCTCACGGCCATCATGGCCGCGCCAAGCCCGGCCATAATGACCATCTCCCGGTCACCGCCCAGGAGTTGCTGCGGCCTGCTCAACGAAGTCCGCATGATGGTTTGTTCCGGTTCGTTCATCGGTTTCTCCAAGAACAAAGGCTCGAATAGACGGGGATGGTCGAGCTTGCTCCCATCCCCGTTTCAGGGATTCGATGTTGTCACCCTCTCGCGACGAGCACGAGAGCTGACTGTGTGATTGTGTGGATCGGCTGTGAGAATGAGATCTCCGCAGCCTGCCCAATGAACGACGACATCACCTGTGCGGCGAAGACGACGCAGCATACGGCAATGCCGACGTGCAGCAGCCGCTTCATCGTCTCGCCCATCTCGCCGCCGGCAAAGGCCAGTGT
>Ga0224528_1002521_pt1 | contig 10223 bp, 5 predicted proteins | sample CBST25metaG_2_FD_179888 | JGI IMG/M metagenome (GOLD analysis project Ga0224528, IMG submission 179888) | Peat soil microbial communities from Stordalen Mire, Sweden - C.B.S.T25 | ecosystem: Environmental > Terrestrial > Soil > Wetlands > Peat | place: Sweden: Norrbotten County, Stordalen Mire...
TGCAACAGTTGAGCCTGCGCATCAGCGAACGACCCAAAACCCAGGCCCAACTGCGGTGCATGAGCAGCCTGCTGGAACACACCATGAGCGGCTGCCACTCCGCGGTCATGAGCAGCCTGGAGCAGTCGGACGCGGAAGAGGCGATGGCCCAGTGGCTGACCTCGGCCGGTGTGGAGAACGCATTCACCATTGCGCCGGCGCTGGTGGGCATCGGACTGAAACAGCCCCAGCTTGCCTGCGCCAGAGATGCCTTCGAGGCCGGCGGCTTCTCTGACGCGCTCAACTGGCTGGAGGCGCTGGTTTCAAGCGTCACGCTGGTTTGCGCCATTGAAGAGAGCATTACGCGCGTCTCGGACTTGGCAATGGCAGTGAAGAAATTCGCCTACGACGAGCGGTCCCCTGCCGGGGAAATCGACGTGCATGACAGCCTGCAAAGCACACTCACCATCCTGGGCCACAAACTGCGCATCAAGCAGATTTCAGTGGAGAAACGCTTCGCCGCTTCGCCGTCCACCATCCACGCCCGCGGCTCCGCGCTCGGCCAGGTGTGGACCAATCTGATTGACAATGCAGTAGACGCCTCACCGGCGAATGCACAGATCGAGATCGCCACCTGGACTGAAATTGGGACCGAATTGGGGACGGAAACGAGCGCGAAAGATGGCTGGCTGGCGGTGAGCATCACGGATCACGGCGCGGGGATTCCGCCTGAAGCGCTCCCGAGGATCTTCGAGGCGTTCTTTACCACCAAGCCGCAAGGCTCAGGCACGGGGCTGGGTCTGGAGATCGTCCACCGCATCGTGACTCGGAAGTTCGGGGGCATGATCGAGGTGACGTCCCAGCCGGGAAACACTCGGTTTATCGTACGGCTGCCGCTATAGCGGAACCAGAATTGCCATACCTCGAAACCATTGCACTCAAGTCGACGCGACCCCAAGAAGCGGCGACCTCTCACAAGTCCAAATAGGGTACAGTTATTCTGGTTCCGCTCTAGACGGACCCGGCGGCTTGAACTGAGCGTTCGCCAATCTCCCCGATTTACCTGTACTTGCGCAGCACGCCCAGAACGCGGCCTTGAATGGCCACCTGCGCGGCCGGAACGAAGATGGGCTCCATCTCCATGTTGGCCGGTTGCAGCCGCACCACACTGCCTTCCGTATAGAAACGCTTCAGCGTGGTTTCGGAGCCACGCACCAGGGCCACCACGATCTCACCCTGGCGGGCTGTCCGCGTGCGCTCCACCAGCACGTAATCACCGCTGATGATGTGGTCTTCACGCATCGAGTCTCCGCGCACTTCGAGGGCAAAGACGTCGCGATTGCCGACCACGTCGTGCAGCGAGATGCTCTCTGACGCCTCAGTCGTCTCTACGGGCAGACCTGCAGCGATGCGCCCGGCCAGCGGCAGCCTGTCGCTGAAACGAGTGCGCGCGCCCGGCGGCAGCACGTCGATCGAGCGGCTGCGGTTATGCACGCGGTCAAGCATGCCCTTCTTTTCGAGGTTGGTGATGTGCTTATGCACAGTGGCCAGGCTCTTCAGCCCCATTCCGCGCGCAATCTCCTCAAACGATGGAGAGTAGCCGTTGCGCGTCACAAACGACTCCAGAAAATCGAGAACCTCTTTTTGTCTTCGTGTAACAGCCATGGGCGCATTATAGCGAATAAACGGCGAACCGCAACAACTCTTTTTCGCACAATCTTCGATTTTCTTTCAAATACCGGGAAGTGATCTGGCACTACTCCCCAACCTCTAGATTGGCCGGTATTGCTGGAGAGACGGTTAAAGACCGAATACGCTAACGTGAATAGTCTGTGGCAGAGACCCACATTGCCAAAGCCGGCCATCAGGCCGTCCAGTTCCGCGATCCATGTTGCCGTGCAGAGACGATTGACAAGCTGACGCATATACTTCCGGCCAAAGCGAAATGGCGGCTGGAAGCAAACCTCCTCGATCGCGTAAAGCTGTGGAAAATCCCGCGGAGTGTATAAGCGGTAAAGCATAGCCTCACTCTAAGTGAAACCTCACGTAAAAAGAAAGGGCCGGCCCGCGGCCAGCCCTTTCGGCGAGCTACCAAGCCCTGTTCAGAACAGAAGGTGCAGCGACATCTCGACGATGCGCCCGCTGCCGATGGTGTTGGTGACCACACCCAGCTTGTTACTCTTCGCTCCAGGTGTCGTATACAACTCGTAGGCACAAGCCGCCGCGCTTCCCGAGCAGCTTCCGGTGCCGTCCGGCGTGGTGACGGAACTGCTGGCCGTGGGCTGAACCTGATGTCCATATTCGTTTCCGTTGAGTTCGCTGTAATTCGGATTCAACGTAATGTTGTTTGTCGGAACATCGAAGCTCGGAGTGTTTGTAACATTGAAGACCTCGAACTGATAACGAATGCCGTATCTCTGCTTGATCTGGATGTCCTTTTGCAGGGTGATATCGGCACGTTTCTGAAACGACTGGCGGAAGATATTGCGCTGTCCTGGAACAAAGCCGGTCTCATATACGTCGCAGAGTGGCCCTCCTCCCGGACCGGCGCTGCCTCCAGCGGTGGTGGTGTCGCAAGCCGGCACGCCATTCACTCCAGGGTTAAGCAGCGGAATCTCAAAATCGTTGGCATTCAACGCCGGCGCATAGTTCGCCGTGACACCTCCGGTACTGGTTGGTGTCCCGGTCGTGTACGCGCCAGAGTGGCCTGTGCGCGCCGCGGACGGCTTGATGCCCGGTTTGAGTGGAAGAACCGGGTTGATCAATTCGACGTTGGAGCCAAAGTATTGGCCGCCCACTGAACCGGAATAATCGTAAACGCTGTAGGGCTGGCCACTCTCAAGCACGGTGATGCCGAGCAAAGACCAGTTATTGGCGAAATAGCCGAGCCAGTTGCCATGGTTCTTCACCACCTCAGGTAACTGGAACAGATAGTTGAAAGTGAGGTTATGAGTCTCGTCAAAGTCAGCATCCGCATAGGAACTGCGAAGATTGTTCGGATTGTCTCCGGTAAAGAACAGACCCACATCGCTCTGTTCATCGAGGGTGTGTGACCAGGTATAGGAAACCCCGGCCTGAATGCCGTGCGTCAGGCGCTTCTCCAGATGGGCTTGCAGCGCATCGTAGGCGGATACGCCGGCCGCGGTAAACGAGGTGGAGTTAGGATCGTAGCCAACGTAAGGCACCCGCAGATCGACGTTGCCGCCGCTATACGTGTCGTAAGGCTCGCCGGCCATGGCATACGGCGTGGCTTTTGACCCGCCTGGATTTGGATTTACCGCAGTGCTCAGAACCTGAACGCCATAAGAGGACGTCTGATCGCGTATCGGATTGGTTGGAGTGGCAATTCCCGGCTCGTTAAAGGGCAACGGAATCACCGCGTGACGGCCCCGATTTCCAACGTAGGCTATATCGATGGAGGTGTCGTTCCTGGGCTGCCACTGAAGATCGAGGATCCAGTCTTCAGTGTAAGGCAGCTTATTGTTGACGTTGTAGTTTCCTATCACCACGGGAACCGCGCCGCAGTTATAACCTGAGTAAGTTCCCTTTACGTGGTTATAGACATTATAGGCGGTGCATTCGCTCTCAATCGAATTGACCGTCGGCAGTGTGGCTGCAAGGGTTGCCGGAGTCGTCGGCGCGTTCAGGCTGGTAAATGGTGCGCTTAGGCTCGTCCCGTTTTCATTGGTGTAGGACGCAAATGGGGCTTCCTCAGTTACGCCAAAGGGACCGCTGATTCCCTGTCCGGCCGGCGGCGACAGATATTGGAAGAATTCGCCGCGGTCATAGTACATGCCAAACCCGGTACGCACGACAACCTTATTGCTGAATGCCTTTGGCGACCACGCCACACCGATACGCGGCGCAATGCCCCACTGACGTCCCTTGAGCGTGGAATTGCTAATCCCGGGAGTGCCATAAAGTTTATTGTTGCCGGCGACGATAAATCCGGAGTTAGTAACGGCGCTGGCAGTAGCCGAGTAAAGCGATGGATCGAAATTGAACAAATCTCCATTCTTTTCGCTGAGCGGCCCATCAAAGTCGTACCGAACCCCAGCGGTAATGCTGACGTTCGACAGCACCTGCCACTTATCCATGGCATAAGCACCTATATCGTTTGACCGGTAATAGCGGTTCGAGTCGCCCTGCAATACCGTGCCGGAGTAGAGGCTTCCTTGAAGGAACGACGAAAATGTCTTTAGCGCCAGTTCCGCATGGCCCTCATCCTGGTTTCGTATGTTCAACTGATTGTAGCTATAGTTGAAGCCCACACTTACGGTATGGTTTCCGAGCGTGACAATCGCATTGGACGAGGGCGAGATGCGATTTTCAAAATACCCCGAATCGACGAACGCCGAATAGGGGCCGACCTTTGAAGTTATGGAGTTTGAATTGTTCTGGGCGAAGTCTATCAATTCGATGCCTGGGAAGCTATCGCCTCCGGGAACGCTGATTCCCACATCCGATGCGGCAAGCTGCGGGGCAAAGTTGCTGTAGACCTTTTGCCGCGAAATACCGAGTCGCTGCTCCCAGTTCATATGCGAGCCGATGTTCAGAGAGTTGTTGAGCGCAAAAACCTGCGCGCCCGTATCCTCGTTTTCAGGAAAACCGTTCGTGTTGCTGTTCGAGTAGGGACTTATCGTTGGCATATGCTGGTAAAAATACTTCGCAGACAAGCGATCGCCGGCCGATAAGTTGTAGTCCAAAGCCGCTGTCGCCTGATCGCCTTTGAACTGGGAGGTACCGATCAGCGTGACATCCGGCTGCTTATTCTGGAGTTGGGACTGTGCATTGGAATCCGCAGAGGGGATCAGATACTGTCCGTTCGACAGCTTTTGAGTCAGCAGTGCAACCGCGGAGGAGTTCCAGTTCGTAATCTTTTGCGCTCCGTTGGTCAGGCAGTTCTCTGAAGTTGCGGTGAATCCACCGTTCGCCGCATAGTAACTGCACAGGGCGTTGGAGATGCCGCCATTGCTGCGGTCATCCGTCAAGCCGGAAGGCACCTGAAACTGCGACAGGCTGCCGAACTGATCCGAATCGTAGAGATGCTGATAACCAACGAAGAAAAACAGCTTGTTCTTCTTGATTGGCCCGCCGAGAGTGCCGCCACCAACCCAACGATGCAACTGCGGATTCACGTCCGAAGCAAGCAGCGTGCCGAGCGCTACATCCTGTTTGTAGAAGAACGGCGCCGCATTCATGAAATTGGTTCCGCGCATTCCATATAACTGGCCATGAAACTGATTCGAGCCGCTGCTGGTATTGATGTCCACATGAGCGCCGCTGGTTTGACCCTGCTGCACGTCATACATGGCGGTGCTCACGCGAACTTCCTGCATGAACTCTGGCGGAGGAGAGGGCAGGCCGTTGCCATTGGAACCGTATACGGCGATATTGTCCTGCGCCTGACCGCCGATGGTGCTTCCTTCGCCTATATTGAACTGATAGCGCTGCGAAGTAGTTTCACTGGAGCTTTTTCCATTGAAGAGGTTGGTGACGTCAACGCCGTTCACGGTGAAGGTGTTGCTGGTGTCGCGCTGGCCGTTGGCCCAGATTGGCTGATTGCCAAGTCCCTGGTTGGTCCCGACGCCACTAAGAAGCTGCGAACTGACGCCCGGCGCCAGAATGGCCAGTTGCGTGAAGCTGCCGGTCGCCAACGGCGTTGCCGCGATCTGCGACTTATCCAGCGTATATCCGTTCGTCGTGTCAGTTGCGTTGAGCAGAGGATTCGCGTTCACCTCCACCGATTCCGAAGCCTTGCCGACCTTCAGGCTCATGCTGATGGTCGTTGCCCTCGCCTCCTGGACCGTTACGCTGGGAACTTCCGTGCTGTCGAAGCCTTCATGACTGACCTTGACGGCATAGACACCAATAGGAAGATTGAAGAATTGAAAGAATCCCGTCTTCTGTGTTGTGACGGTCTCGGTGACGTTGATTGCGGCGTTGGTCACCGTTACGACGGCCCCAGGGATAGCAGCCCCGGTTGAATCGAGCACAGTGCCGTTCAGAGAACCCAGCGTTTGTTGCGCCGGGCCAGGCAACGCACAGATGAGCACGGCCAGAAGAAACAGGCCGCACCGGGCGACACTCCTCCAAAAATTTTGTTTCATATTCTCCTCCCAGCTTGCATGAGTCTTTAGTTTTTGGGTCGCAGGGCGGCGGCGATCTGGCTGCCACTCCTCAACATCTAGATTGACCGGAATTGCTGGAGAGAGGGTTAAAGGCCGAATACACTAACGTGAATAGTCTGTGACAGAGACACACATTTTCCATGTGAAAAATAGGTTTTTTTATTTACTTTTATGCGCAGCCTATGGAAAACAGGGGCGAATCCAGCCTGTGCCAGGCGCATTTCCACCTATTGGGGCGGCTGCCAACGCGCGAGGGGGAGAGAAGCGGGAGGCTTTCGCAAGCGATCTCCCGCATCTTGAGGGCTGTGTTCCCTGCCCTGCTCTCAACCCCGCATTAGCGGCTGGTTCCCCTAGTCCACTGAATGCGGAGGCCAGTGCGGAAACTCACGGGCAGACTTGGATAGCCGATGGGCGCGATGTGCTGGCTGTTCATCAGGTTCTCCACCTGGCCATAGACGGCCAGCCACGAAAGCAAATTGTAGCTGCCGCCAAGGTCCATCTTGGCGTATCCGTGATCCAGATTGCGGTTGGGCAACAGCAAGCTGTTGCCGCCGCTGGCATCGGCGCCCTCAAGGTAGGTTGAGTCGTCGCTGCGGCTGGCAAAAGCCGAGGTGAAGATTGCACTGAACTTCCGTCCAGCATAGGTCGCCGTAATAAAGCCCGTATGCGGCGCGCTGCGAAAGGGACGAGCGCCTTGAAGCGGCGAATAGGGACCGATGGGAATGCCGTTGGTGAAGGTTGGAATGGGCCCCAACAAAGCTTCATCGTCGTTGGTAAAAGAGCGTTGCACTACCGCATCCAGATAGGTGTAGCCTCCGCGCAGAAAGAGATTGCGTCCTATGCCGCCCTCGACAGTAGCCTCGGCGCCTTGTGCGCGAAAGGCCTCGGAGTTAAGGGTCAACTCATAAGCGTAATTATTCTGAAGGATGCTCTCCAGTTGCTGCTGCTGCGTGACAGTCAGATTGGGCAGAAGCTCGGGAACCAGGTCAAGCCCGACGTATTCAATCTCTCTGCCGAATTCATTATGGAAGTAACTGGCGCGGAAGACCAGACGCTCGCTGAAGAACGCCTGCTCCATGCCACCCTCGTATGTGCGGGTAGTGGGCGCGGCCAAACGAGACAGATGGAATTGCTGAATTGTCGATTGCCCACCGTTGGCTTCGAGAAAGCTGTAGAGCGATTCGTCCTCATCGGTCAGTTTGGGTTCGCGCACCGCTTTGCCAAAGTTGAACAGTATCCGCGTACCGCTGAAGATTCCCTTGCGTGGGCGAAGAGCGTAATAAGAAAGCCCCGCGCGCGGCGAAGTTTGCAACCCGAACAACGAGTATTTCTCAATGCTGCCGCCGAGCGTGTAATAGAAGCGATTTTTGAAGTCGCCATGCACGGATGCCAGATAGTCGTAGTTAGTGGTATTCACCGGGTTGTAATAGGTGCTACCGGGCTCCGAGCCGCGCTCGTTTTCGTAGTGAAAGCCGATCAGAGCGGTCATGTGCGGAGTAAACCGGTAATCTCCCTGATAAACAAGCTGGTCACGGTTATTCACATTCTGGCTTATGCCCGGTCCCGGCGTGGAACGGGAACAATCGAGCACGGCCTGTCCAGTGGCAGAGTAGCCGTTCGCTCCAGTGATGGTGACCTTATTGCCCAGGTAAGCGGGAGCATAGCAATAAGAGCTATAGGATACGTACTCGCCAGAGGGCTGCCAAATCGTATATTGTTCCCGCTTGCGGGTTGCTCCATAGCGAAGTGAGTTATGAAAATCCGCCGTGGTCTGGTTGTCAATGGATGCGCTCAGAAAAATGCGCTGATCCTTCTGCGTAGCCTGGTCGGCGACGCGATAAAAATCCCACGCATTCGGAACGCCGGTAGCATCCACGCCATAGTGCAGCGTGGCACGAATCTGAGTGGTCCCGCTGGGCTGCCAACCGACATTGGCCGCCGTAGTCGCCACGTGATACTCGTCCATGGGGAGATCGTTAGCGGTTTGCAGCCAACTGAAAGCACCTAGATAATCCAGCTTGCTGTGCGCGCCGGCCACTTCCAGTTCTTCGCGCGACGTATTGAAGTTACCGGCATCGCCGTGGAACAGCAGCGATGGAAAGCTCGTTGTTCCGTGCGGGGTGGTCAAACTCACCACGCCGGTTTCGGCGCCGGCGCCATAGAGGTTTGAATCCGGTCCACGATACACTTCGGCTGTCTCAATAGCGGTAGTGGAAAGAGGCCCAAAATCAAATTGATTGCCCATATCACCCGCATCGATGCCGTCCATCAGAATCTTGTTGTCATCCGAATTGCCGCCGCGGACAAACAGCGAGGTTTGCGCCCCGCGCTGGCCAGACTGCACAACAAAAGTGCCGGGCATCAGTCGCAGTGCGCCCGCCAGGTCGTCGCGCAGGGCCAGGTCGAGCGGCCCAAGTACGCTGGTGGCGGCGCTGGTTTGCGATTGTGGCGTGGGAGTACCGGTAGCCGTCACCACGATCGACTCGCGCGCCCATTCCGGTTCAAGCACCACGTTGCGTTCGATCGAGTCGAGCTGTCCGGCGAAAAAGCCAGGCGTCTCCAACTGGCGAAAGCTCTTTGCCGAAACCACCAGGAAGAAGCGCCCATTGACACCGGTGAGTATCTGAAAGCTGCCGTCGGCCGTGGAAACAGCGGCGGCAACTACTTTTCCGTTGCTGACCAGAACCACGTTGGCTCCGGTCACCTTGGCGCCAGATGTGTCGGTAACCACGCCGCGAATAGACGCAGCCGGGCAGATTGTGACAGCAATTGTGAGCAGAATGGCGGCAAATGCGCGCGAAAGTTTTCGGCGCAAGTATTTGAAAACAGGCATGATGGCTCCTTCGTTCCCCTCGGAACGCAAAGCGGGTAGGGGCGCCTAGGACCGGTCTCCTGACTTGCGCCTTCTCCAGCCACCTTCCCAAAAACGAACCCTAAAGGGATCGCATCCAGTGGTTTCCCGGGCCCTCCGCGTTGAGCGGAACGGGCCTGGCTGAATTCCTGCCCACATCCGATGACCCGATACGACGGGCACCGAGGCAGGGGCGCTCACAGTTGCGGGGCAGTGGCGGAGTTTCACCGCCTTCCCGAGCATCCTGGCGATTGCCGTGGTGAACTGCGCTGCCCTCGACGGAACAGCCGGAACGTCATGAAACGGTTTTCCATGACATCAACATTTATAGCCGGGGATAAGGGGTGAAGTCAAAGTGAACGCTCTCGCAGAGCGCCAGGTCTTCTGACAAAGCCGGTGAAGAGAATGTATAGAGGAAAAACGTGGTGACCCCGGGAAGACTCGAACTTCCGACACGCAGTTTAGGAAACTGCTGCTCTATCCACCTGAGCTACGGGGCCACATTGTAGAATCAACAGTTTGAATGATTCTTGCTTTTCAATCGGGTCACTGTTGGTCACCGAGTGATGCACTGACTTCATTCCCATGGCGGTCGAGAAGGCGGCACGAAATGAGGGTGCTAAAGTCACGTTATCAACAGGGTAGCATCACCCGGATACCACGGGCCAACTTGGCGTCCCCGCTTCGCGCACTGAAAACGAGACGCGTTTGCGCGGCGACCCCCTCAGCGCCTCACTTCCTGGGCTGCGATTCGCTCAGCGGCGTCGACACGCTCAGCGGAAACGAAGCAATCTGATACTTGGCCTGATCGCTGTCTTCCGCGCCAAAAAACAGGAATGCATCGTCCCTTGTGTCAATAACTCGCGCATTGAAGTAATAAATCTTTCCTGCCTCCGCCGTGAAATGCGCGAGCCCCACGGGATGGCCAAAAATGGATTGCACGTTCACGCACGCATGATGTTCTCCCGGCTCCACGGACACGGAGAAATAGGAGTCATGCCTGTTCGCGCCTACCCATGCTCCATCCATCCAGAAGACGACCTTTAAACCGGCGGTTTCCTGAATGAAGTAAACCCGCGCCTTCCCCGGCTCGGGTTGCGCCAGCGCGTGTTGGGATTTATCCAGTTTCACATCAAAGCCCGCATCCTTGGGGCCACAGGCCGCGGCAGCAACAGTTTGCGCCTGGGCAACTGCGGATGCCGCAAAGAGCAAGGCGATAAGAGCGGCTTTCATGGCTTTCCTCCCGGCAAGACGGTTCGACC
>Ga0224528_1002533_pt1 | contig 10166 bp, 8 predicted proteins | sample CBST25metaG_2_FD_179888 | JGI IMG/M metagenome (GOLD analysis project Ga0224528, IMG submission 179888) | Peat soil microbial communities from Stordalen Mire, Sweden - C.B.S.T25 | ecosystem: Environmental > Terrestrial > Soil > Wetlands > Peat | place: Sweden: Norrbotten County, Stordalen Mire...
CGTTCCCATGGCGACAAAATTCCCGCGCGTGCCCGCGCCGTTCACCGCGCTCTCGGCATAGTAGCTGCTGAAGCTCAGGCTGGGCAGCCGCTTGCTCCTGTATGCCGTGTGAATGGCCTTGTATTCCACCACCTGGTTTTGCAGGCTGCGGTAGTCCTGACGGTTTCTCAGCGCCACAGCCCGCACCTCTTCCGGAGTTTCCGTGGCCAGTGCGCTGTAGGGCGCCGGGTCGGTCAGTTCAATCTTCTGTCCGGGAGCGATCCCCGTCTCGCGTTTCAGCAGGATCAGGTCCTTCGCCAGCTCGTTCTCGGCCGCGATCTGCGCCTGCTGCTGCGCCTGCAACTCGACCTGCGCCCGCAGCTCATCCAGATTCGCCGCCACGCCGGCCTGGTGCGCGGCCTGCGCATGGTCCAGCAGCACCTGTCCCTGCGCCACCAGCGCCTTGGCGTTCGCCACCTCGCTGGAAGCGGCAATCGCCCGCAGGTACGCCGTTGTTACCTGCTGCACCACCTCTTCCCGCGCCTCCATCCTGTCGGAAGAAGCGGCGTTCAACGCTGCCCCCGCCGCCTTCCAGCCGGCAATCACCGGACCGGAAAAGAGTGTCTGGCGGTAGTGGACCTTGCCTTCGGTCAGGTCGTCGCGGGTGACGTACGAGAACCCGGACAGCAGTGCCCTGTCGCCAAGTAGTGTTGCTAACTTTGAGATGAGGTCCGGCCCGAATCCCTCTGTCACAAGATTGTGCTGGTAGACGCCCGTGTCGCCGCTGAGCGTGATCGTGGGCAGAAACTGCTGAAGCGCCTCGTCCTTTTGCCCATGGAGAAATTTTTCGCCATTCTCGGCCTCTTTCAGGCCCAGGTTGTTCTTCAGGCCCCGCCCGACAGCTTCATCCAGTGATAGCTTCAGCGTCGCATCGCTGGCTGGCCCAGCCGTCACGCTGCCGAAAAACGGGTTGGCGGCAGAACTCGGGTTTCCTGCCTGCGCAGTTGCTCCCGCGCCTCCCGCAACCACCAGGAACGCCAGAACCGCCATTCCCACCCGCGGGGAGGAAAAATGTTGTGTGTGCTTCACTGTCAATATTGTCTCAGATGAGCCAAACGCTGTCAGGATTCAGCCTCAATGAAATGCGCCTCAGGTTGTACCAAGAGCTGGGTGCCCCAGGTCTCGATTTTGAGACCTGGGCACCCAGCACCCAGTCAGAAGACGCAATATCATCCGGCCAAAGACCTAAAGCTGGTGTCCTGTCTCAAAAATTCGTTGAATAAAAACGCTGTCATCCTGAACGAGCGCAGCGAGTCGAAGGATCTGCATTTTCTGCGCTCTACAGCGGAACCAGAGTTGATATATCCCGAAGCCGCAGCGTTCAAGTCGACGCGACCCCCAAGAAGCGGCGACCCTGCACAAAATTCAATAGGATGCAGCTACTCTGGTTCCGCTCTAAAGGCAACGCAGTTATCGCCTTTAACGTTGCAACGAACTGCAGACACACCACCTTAGACCATCAGCATCCCGCCGTTCAGATCCAGCACGTGGCCGGTAATGTACGACGCTTCATCCGAGGCCAGGAACTTGACCGCCCGGGCGATATCCTGCGGGGTTCCCATGCGGCCCAGCGGAATGTGCGCCGCCATTGTTTCCACCTGCTTTTCGGTCAGCACGGCCGTCATCGGCGTCTCAATAAAGCCCGGCGCAATGGCGTTCACCGTGATTCCCCGCGAAGCCACCTCGCGCGCCAGCGATTTCGTCAGCCCGATCAGCCCGGCCTTCGATGCCGAGTAGTTCACCTGGCCCGCCTGTCCCGCGCGGCCCACAATGCTTGCCATGTTCACAATGCGGCCCCAGCGGTTCCTGATCATGGGCCGCAGCAGCGCCTGGGTCAGCAGAAACGGCCCGGTCAGGTTGATCGCCAGCACCAGATCCCAATCGGAGCGCTTCATCGCCATCATCAGCCCGTCGCGGGTAATGCCGGCGTTGTTCACCAGGATTTCCACCTTGCCGAACTGCTCCAGCACGGCCTTCGCTCCTGCGTGGATGGATTCTTCGCTCGACACATCCAGCCGGAACGGTGCAGCCTTCCCGCCCGCGGCCACAATCTCAGCCGCCACATCGGCCAGCTTTACCTCGTTGATGTCCGTTACAACGAGCGTGGCTCCGGCCCGCGCCAGTTCCAGCGCTACGGCCCGTCCAATTCCCTGCGAAGCACCGGTTACCAGCGCAATCCGTCCTTCTAAATCCGCCATATCTCTCGTCGACCTTGTGCGCTCAACTCCGCGCCCTTTCCTCGCTCATTATAAATGGGCAAAAAACTCACACCCCGCCTCGGAAGAATTCACGCGCTGTTCGCACGGCGTTCAATTTCCATTTACCGCTTCCGGCGGATACTGCTGCTGTGAGCACGAATGTTCGGCAAATTGTTCCCTTGAAACTGGCCGCCGGTTCCGCTTCGCTGGTGGAAGTTGACTATCCCGCGCACCTCCCGGTTACGTCCAAGCCCCGCATTCATGCCGAGGTGGGCCGCTATCGGCTGCGTTTGGCCGAGACCGCGGAAGATCGTGAGGCTGCCTGCCGGCTGCGCTTCAAGGTCTTCAATATCGAGCTGGACGAGGGATTGAAAAGTTCCTATCAGACCGGCGTCGATACCGACTGCTACGATCCCTGTTGCGAGCATCTGCTGATCGAGGACAAGCTGGAAAAATCTCCGGCCAAACGCGTCGTTGGCACCTACCGGATGCAATCGGGCATGACGGCCGGGCGCAATCTCGGCTACTACTCCGCGCAGGAGTTCAGCTTTTCCGTTTACGAACCTCTGCGGCCTGAAATGCTGGAACTCGGACGGGCCTGCATTGACCGCGACCACCGCGCGCCGGAAGTGCTCATGCTGCTGTGGAGAGGCATTGCGCAGTATGCCAGGGATATGGAACTGCGCTATCTGGTCGGCTGCTCATCGCTGACTTCAAAAAATCCCTCCGAGGGCTGGCAGATGTTCCGCCAGCTTGAACGCTTCCATGTTTCGCCGGAGTTTGCGACGGAGCCGACCGCCGCTTACGCTTGTCCCGTCGAGCAGGAGCCGCGTCCGCGCTGCTCCGTCGAATCGGCGGAATTGAACCCAACCGTTCCGCTCCCCGCCCCGGTCAAAGTGCCGAAACTTCTGAAGACCTATCTGGCCATTGGCGCGCGCATCTGCTCTCCACCGGCCTGGGACCGCGAATTCGGCACCATCGATTTCCTCACCTTGCTCGATCTTCAGGCGATTTCTCCCTCGGCTTCCAATCACTTCCTGGCCCCGTTATCATGTTGATTCCTTTGGCAATTCAAGATCTGTTCGCATTGTCTTAACGCCTCGTACATGAAGGGAACTCAATACTGTTCCTGGGTTCCAACTCTGACGTGTGAATCGAGGAGCAGGCATGGCGAGTTCAACCATATCGTATCTCTGGCGTAACAAAGACGCATCGCGAGGCTTCCAGTCCGGCGTTTCCTTGCATAGCCACACCAACCAATCGAAAGAAACACTGGACTTGCTGGCGAATTTAGGCAATCGCTACGCGCTGCTGCGCCGGATGCTCGCGCGGATGGAGCGCCGTTCCCGGGAGGTGTCCGGGGTGCGTGTGGACTATGCCGCCAGCTATTGGACGCCGCCCATGACTCCCAAGCTGGCCTTCGATCTGGAGAGCCGGCAGATTGAGAATCTGGATGTGGAGCCGATGGTTTCCATCACCGATCACGACACCATCAACGCTCCCATGCTGTTGCGCACCGTGCCCAGCGCGCGGCGGATTCCGGTTTCCGTCGAGTGGTCCGCTCCGTACGGCACGCAGTTTTTCCACCTTGGCATCCATAATCTACCCAGCGCCAGAGCGGCGGAGTGGATGCGGATTCTGGACAAGTACACCATCAGCCCCAACCCTTCCAGCGACAGGCTTTCTGAAATTCTCCGCGCCCTCCACGATGAGCCGAACGTGCTGGTCGTCTTCAACCACCCGCTCTGGGATCTCTATCTGATGGGCCAGGAAAAGTACCGGGCGCTGGTGGAGCAGTTCCTGCGGAAGAACGGCGCCTGCATCCACGCGCTGGAACTGAACGGCTTGCGCAACTGGGAAGAGAACAGCGCTGTGCGGCGGATGGCCGAGCGCTGGAAAATGCTCACCGTCTCAGGCGGCGACCGCCACGGCGTGGAACCCAACGCCAATATCAACCTGACCCATGCCGAGAGCTTCACCGAGTTTGTCCACGAGATCCGGCGCGAGAAAAGAAGCCATGTGCTTTTCATGCCCCAATACGCCAGGCCGTGGAAGTACCGCATCCTGCAATCGACCATCGACGCCATCCGGCACTACCCCGATTTTCCGCAGGGCTCGCGCAGATGGGACGAGCGCGTCTACCATCCGGACGCCAACGGAGTGATCCGTCCGCTCAGCGAGATGTGGCCGTCCGGCAGCGCGCCCCGCGTCGTAAACATGGGGCTGGGATTGGTTCAGTTGCTGGGCAGCGGATTGGTTTCCAGCGGCCTGCGCCTTGCCTGGAGCGACTCGCGCGAGCTGCAAATGGCCCTCGGCGAAAACAACGGCTGATTGGTTGTAAGCATATTCACTTTTGCAGCAGTGTGGGCGCCCAGATCTCCACAATCTAAATTAAGCACTGAAGTGGGTGCCCCAGGTTTCGTCTTTGAGACCTGGGATAGTACGAACTTGGCTGTTCCATTTCTGACTTCCCACGAATGCCCCGTGCCCCATCCTTTCGCCTTTTTCCTGGCGAAAGGGTGGGAACCCTCAACCCTAAACAGCCCACGAGCAAACTCCCATGGCAATGGGTGCACCAAGCCTCGTCTTTGAGACCTGGGAAAGCGCGAACCACAACTGGAAGTCTTTCTGAGCCCCTTTACCCCGCCGGCGTCACCGCCACCCGTACCGGCTGGGCAGCCCGCGATGGTTGCAGCAACTCCTTTGGCCAGACGTAAACCGCCAGCCGCCGCGAGTAGTGCAGCACCGGCTCCACATTGGGCAGCTTGATCCCGATCGAGGTGCTCAGGTCGTTGCGCTCAATCTCCGCCTCTGCCTCTTCCAGCGGCCACGGCACGGAGTGCAGATTCGCCCGGAGCGGCTGACCCTCCCGGCTTGAGCTGAAAAGGCATGTGCGTTCCGTGAAGAAGTATTCCAGCGTACCGTTGCGGATTTCCGCTGTCTTGCTGGTTGGCCCCAGTCCCCGGTAGCGCGCCTTGAACATCACCGGATGCTTCGTGAGCCGTCTTCGGCTGTAGAACCCGAACTCCCGTTCCGACCTTTGCTCAAAGCGCATTTCTGCCCAGTAATACGGCAGGTGATAGTACATGCGCGCCACGGCCACTGCCAGCAGGTTGCTCGCGTCCACTGAAAAGCAATACACGCCCGCCGTTCCCGTGTACTGATCGTGTACGTAGGTGCGCAGGGTCAGGTCAGGGAAGCTCCGCGCTCCCGGAATCATCGGCACGCCCCGCACCTTGATGCGGTCCAGCCAAAAGGGAACCACCCCCAGCCACGCCGAACCCTGAAACGTGTCCGCTTCCAGCCAATTCGGCAACAGATCCGCCATCTGCGTCGCCGGGACCGGCCAGTGCGCATAGAGCAGGTCGTTCCAGCGCTGTGTCATCGCCCATCGGCCCGAAGGCATGGGCCGTAGTCTGCGCGATGTGCGTATCTGATACTTCTGCATGGCCTGCTCCCTGGTGTCCGGCCGTTTTTGCGCTGCTGGCGCTCCACCGCCCAGAGAATCATTACATTCTGAAAAAATCAGCATTCCATAGAGCATCCGCGGCTGCGGCGCTCCACCGCCCGACGCTCAGCCATGTGCCTGAAATTCGTGAATCGCTCCAATGCCGTATTCTGTTCGCGAGACCTCAAAATGTCCAGTGAATCTTTTCTACATCCCGGTGCCCGCAATCAAACTGAAGTCTTCGCCATCCATGGCGCTGACCCTGAAGTCCTGGCTTTTGCCATGGCAAAGTACTCTCGCTCCTCGCTTTCCATGCGTGAGTCCGTCGCTGAAATCAGCTCTCAGCGCGCCAGCCAGTTCCTTTCCACCTTCTACTTTCAATACGGCCATCGCTCCATCGCCGATCTGGCCCACATCGCTTTTTCCATTGAGCGCCTCAGCCTCCTGGCCGCCGTCATCCTGGTTGACGAGCAGCGCTGGGACGGTCAGGAGCGCTCCACGCGCTACCAGAACTTTCTCAAGTCCGGCTGGTATTTCCCCGACTTTGGCGCCGATTCTGCTTCGGCCGAGCTTTACTCCAAAACCATGGAAAAGCTCTTTGCCACCTACCAGCGCACCACGGCGGCTGTTCTAGAGGTTTTGCACCGCCGCGTCCCTTGTCCTGAGTCTGCCAAATCCGAGGTCTACGAGCGCACGCTCAAGGCCCGCGCCTTCGACGTAGCCCGCTACCTGCTTCCCCTGGCCACCAATACCTCGCTCGGCCAGATCGTCAGCGCCCGCACCCTTGAAACGCAGGTCGCCCGCCTGCTCTCGCATCCCGCAGCCGAGATTCGCGACTTGGGGCTCAAGCTCCGCGATGCCGCCACCGGCCCCGCCTGGGACGTCAATGCCCCCGCCGCCTCCGCCTTTGTGGAAAAAATCTCCACTGACCCGGTCCTCGCTGCCGAAGCCGCCCAACTCCTCACGCGCGAAGTCCGCACCGCTCCAACCCTGGTCAAATACGCCCAGCCCAACGATTACGAAATTCAAACCCGCGCCGAGTTGGCTCAGGCCGCGTCTCAGATCCTCGCCCCCCTGCCTATCGCGGATAGCCCGCTGGTGGATCTGGTTGAGCGCACCGAGTCTCTTGAAGTTGAGCTGGCTTCCACGCTTCTCTACTCCGCCGCGCACCATCCGTACCGTCAGATTCGCGACCTGGTCGCCAGTTTCCCCGCCGCCCGCGTCAACGAGATCATCGACCTCGGCCTGCGCCATCGCGGTCCGCACGACGAAGTTCTCCGCGCTTTTCATGCCGGGGCCGCTCTGCGGTTCGATCTGTTCATGGACATCGGCGGCTTCCGCGACATGCACCGCCATCGCCGCTGCACGCAGATCATCCAGCCCCTTACCACGCTCCACGGCTATGAGACGCCCACCTCCGGCGACCTGTCCGCCGACGTCCAGCTCCTCGCCGAAGCCGGTGTTCTAGCCGATTATCAATCCGCCATCGACTCCGCCCACAGCGCCAGCGCGCAGATTGCGGCTGGCCCGGCACCCGAGGCTGCCCAGTCCGCTCTTTACCTGCTCCCGCTTGCCACGCGCATCCGTGCGCTGTTCAAGATGGACTTTGCCGAGGCCCAATACATCATCGAGCTCCGCTCCGCTCCCGCCGGCCATTTCAGCTATCGCCGCGTCGCCTGGGAAATGCTTGTGGCTCTCCAGCGCCAGCACCCCACTCTTGCCGCCCACATCCGCGTCACCGACTTCACGCAGCCCATCGACCTGCTTCAGCGCTAGGGGCGCAGTCGAAAGCCTGTATTTTGTTTTTCGTCTCAGCGTGGAAGAACAATGCTCCGTGCCCCATCCTTTCGCCTTTTTCCTGGCGAAAGGGTGGGAAACCTCAACTCTCAACAACCCACAGGCAAACCAACCACGACCGAGAGTAGGAACCCAGTCCCTCAACTGGGAGTCTTTCTATCCCCTGAGCGGGCAAGAGAATTCAGCAGAATCGCGGTCCCAAAAGTAACACGCATACCGCAGTAGCTGTCAGCAAAAACAAGCCGACAAGGAAGGCGATTGTCACTCGCCGTATCTTCGGCCAGCGTGCTGGGAGCGATGCGATTGTCTGGCGGGCGCGAATGCACTGCCGGTCCACAACCGGAAAGGTGCTTTTGACCTTCTGCAAAAGCCGGCGAGCCCATTCGTACTCAAAAGACAGGATGATGAGCCCGACGCAGAGAAACAGAATCCCTTGCAGCACAGGCAAAAACAGACCGGCTATTCCGAGCACGATGAATACCCACCCGAGGCCGATCAGCGCCAATCTCTTGAGCATGAAGCCTTCTCCCTGCTGCTCGGAAAATCACTTTGTGCCATTTAGCACGGAAAAATATCCCGGTCTCAAACTTGTGGCTTGTGCAGGATGAAGTCGTTCTTCCACAGGGCCATCACGATATCCAACTGGCCGTTGTGCGCTTTTTCAGGATCGTCCGTCACTGCCCGCCACAATGCGCCCACGGACCAGCTCTGCGTTCCTTCTTCCAGCAGTGCCACGGCACGGACCGCATAATCCTTGTTATTTTTTGATGCGGCATAGTTCCCCGCCGGAATGCCCTTCACCAATCCCTCTTCGCACAGTCCCAGAAAGGCTCCGCGCGGGCTGCCCTTCTTCCGCGCTATCGGACTCGTCGGGTACAGCATTTCCATGGCGCTTTCCCACTGCTCCACAGGATGAATGCCAGTAGAGGCTGCCTGCCGGGCGACCATGAGCGCTGCTTCTCCGTATCGATTTGCCATTGTGACCCCTCACTTCAAACAAGTTCCGATTCTACAAGGATTGCGCAAAACCGGCTGTTCTCCCGCGAATATGCGGATTCAACCATCGCCGGGGTGAGGGTTCGACTTTTTTCTGTCGAAGGGGTGGGTGGGCACAAAAGCCAGATCACCGGGATTTTCTCTGTTCCCACACTGAGCACATGAAAAAGCTCTTCTCGCACGGCGAAAAAAACCACACCCCCGATTCAAATACAATGGATTCTTTCCGCGGAGGTTCCAATGTCAATTCCTTCCACTTTGGACCAGCTTTTCAAAACAGCGGGCGTCAGGCTGGCCAGTTCCACCGAGCTTTATCCCGCTCTGCATCGCGCAGGGGACGCCGGTTTGCCCATGCTGGTTGTTGAAAATCGTCTCGGCAGCGCCACCATCTCCCTGCATGGAGCGCACCTGATGTCCTTCCGGCCCTCCGGCCAGCGGGAAATGTTCTGGATTTCGCCCAAGTGCGTGCTGAAGGCTGGCAAGCCCATCCGTGGTGGAATTCCCCTCTGCATCCCTTGGTTTGGCCCCGGGAAAGACGGCGCAATGCCGCACGGCTTTGGCCGGATCATGGAGTGGACGCCGGTTGCGGTTGAGTCCTGCGCCGACGGCTCCACCCGCATCGTGTTGGAACTGGCCGGCGATGCCTCGGTCACAGCCTTGTGGCCTCACGCGTTCAGTTTCCGTCTTGAGGTCGTGGTCGGAGCCACGCTCAAGCTCACCATGACCGCCAAAAATCGCAGTGCCACGGACGCGCCCTTTGCTTTCGCCTTCCATAGCTACTTTGCCGTGCCCAATGTTGCCGATGTGCGCGTCGCGGGCCTGGAAGGCCTCACCTACATCGACAAGATCGACAACGCGGCCCGCAAGGTGCAGCAGGGCGAAGTCGCGATCGCCGGACCGACAGACCGCGTTTATCTGGATGTTCCGGTCTTGCAAGTGCTGAAAGTCGCCACCGGCAACGTGAAGATCAATTCCTCTGCCAGTTGCGCCGTGGTCTGGAATGCCTGGACCAACGATAAGAATATGAGCGACATCGGCGAAGGCAATCACGTCGGATATGTCTGCGTCGAGCGTTGCGACGTTGCCGATCGCGCCGTCACACTGCCGGCTGGCGGCCAGTATCAGACGGCCATGACGCTCTCCTACTGAAGTTGTTGATTCGGCCGGCTGGCCAGGCACCCTATGTCTGGATTTTCAGACATGGAATAGCACGAGCCTAGCTGTTCCGCTCCTGACCTCCCACTAATGCCCCGTGCCCCATCCTTTCGCCTTTTTTCTGGCGAAAGGGTGGGATAGCACGAACCCCAACATCCCACCTGCAAACACACTACGACCATGGGTGCCCCAGGTCTGGATTTTCAGACCTGGGATAGCACGAGCTTGGCTGTTCCGCTCCTGACCTCCCACCAATACCCCGTGCCCCATCCTTTCGCCTTTTTTCTGGCGAAAGGGTGGGATAGCACGCCCCTCACCCGGGAGTTTTTCTAATTTTGGCCCCACCGCAGGGGGTTGCAGATAATTACCCTCCCCCGTCGCACAATGGAAATGGAGAGGAAATACACCCCCATGAAAACCACCCCGATAGCGGAACCAGAGTCGACGCAACCCTCAGGGAGCGGCGGCGCTGAACAAAACGCAACAGAACGCAGTTATGCTGATTCCGCACCTCAAATTCACGCGCAAGTCGT
>Ga0224528_1002534_pt1 | contig 10162 bp, 7 predicted proteins | sample CBST25metaG_2_FD_179888 | JGI IMG/M metagenome (GOLD analysis project Ga0224528, IMG submission 179888) | Peat soil microbial communities from Stordalen Mire, Sweden - C.B.S.T25 | ecosystem: Environmental > Terrestrial > Soil > Wetlands > Peat | place: Sweden: Norrbotten County, Stordalen Mire...
CCGCGACGCTGTGGGTGTCACCTTGAATGAGTTGGAACGGTATACGCAGGCCCGCATGGGAGGTAACCGGCCTGCTGAATCCACAGGTCAATTCATCGTCGCCAAGTTCGAGCACGACACCTCGCGCCCGGTGGACGGCTACGCCGCGCCGCAACTTCATACTCATGCCGTCATCTTCAATGTCACCGAGCGTGGAGATGGAACCACCCGCGCCTTGCAGGAGCGTGGCTTCTTTGAGTCGCAGCAGTTCGCCACCGCCGTATACCAGTCGGAGTTGACCTTCAAGTTACGGGAACTGGGCTATGAGATCGAACCGGGCAGGAGCGGTGCTCCCGAGATCAAGGGATATTCTCAGGAGTATCTCGACGCTTCGAGCCAGCGCCAGAACCAGATCCTCGAACACATGCAACAAAATGGTCTTTCGGGTTACGAAGCGGCGGAGATTTCTGCCCACGCCACGCGCGATAAAAAACAGATTCAGTCGCCGACTGAGGTGCTTTCTGCGCATCGCCGACTCGCCTCTGAGTTCGGCAATCAACCCGATCACGTCGTGGCTGAGGCGCGGGAACGCAGCCGGGAACGGACTATAGAGCACGCTCCCGAGAAGACACAGCAGGCCGCGCGGGAGGCCGTTACCTTTGCCCGTGAGCGCAGCTTCGAGCGCGAGGCCGTCACCGACGAACGCGCTCTCTTCCGCGATGCGTTGCGGCGCGGGATGGGCGAAACCACTTACGGACAAGTCCGCACCAGCGTAGAGGCGCGGCTCGCCTCCGGCGAATTCCAGCTCGTATCGGGGCAGAAACACGATACTGCGCGGCAGTTCACGACTGCGGAGACCATTCACGCTGAGAAAGAAGTTTTGCGGCGGATGCACGAGGGACAGAGCCGCGCCGAGCAGATCATGCCGGTTCAGCAGGCCGTGGCGCACACCGCCAAGTATCCCCATCTCAACACCGCTCAGCGAACCGCCGCTGAGGAGATTCTGACCTCGCGCGACGTGGTGCAGGGACTACAAGGGAGCGCCGGTGTTGGTAAAACGACAACCTTAAAAACCGTGCGCGAGGCCGCCGAACAGCGCGGGTATGTCGTCGAAGGCTTCGCCCCGACTTCCCGCGCCGCGCACCAACTCCGCGATGTCGGAATCTCCGCCGACACCTTGCAGGGTTTCCTTGCGCGGTCCAAGCAGCCGACGCCGGAACGTCATCTCTATATGGTCGATGAGTCGAGCCTTGCCAGCACCAAACAGGTGCGTGATTTCCTTCAGAAGCTCGACCCTGGCGACCGCGTTTTGTTCATCGGTGACACCCGGCAGCATCAGGGCGTCGAAGCAGGAAAGCCTTTCGAGCAGTTGCAACAGGCGGGGATGAAGACTGCCAAACTCGATCAGATCGTGCGCCAGAAAGACCCAGAACTACAGCGCGCGGTCGAGCATCTCTCGCGCGGCGAGGTGGCCGAAGGCATCGCGCTTCTCGAACAGCAGGGACGAGTCACGGAGATTTCCGACTCGCAGAAACGCATCGCCTCGATTGCCCGGAACTATGCCGACAGCCCCGGCAATACCATCATCGTCTCCCCCGACAACACCTCCCGCCGTGAGATCAATCAGGCCGTCCGCTCGGAATTGCAGGAGCGTGGCCTCGTTGAATCGGAAAATCACCCCATGCGCGTACTCGCATCGCGCTCCGATATGACCGGAGCCGACCGCGCCTGGGCCGCACGCTACGAGGCGGGCGATGTGCTCCACTACCAACGCGGCAGTACGACTGTTGGCATCGAACCGCGCAGCTACGCGCGCGTGGTCTCGACCGATCCCAAAGCAAATTTCTTGACCGTAGAGAAGCCGGATGGACAGCAGGTCACCTATGATCCGTCTCGGCTGCGCGGCATCAGCGCCTATCGCGAGATTGAACGGGATTTTGCCATTGGGGACCGGCTGCAATTTACCGCGCCCAATAAGGAACTGGGCGTCGCCAACCGCGACCTTGGAACCGTTCAGGCGATTGGCGAAAACGGAAAGATGACCGTTCGCATGGATGGCGGCAAGGACAGAACTGTCACCTTCAACGCCGATGAGATGCGGCACTTCGACCACGGCTACGCCGTAACTTCGCACAGCTCACAGGGCCTTACTTCAGAGCGCGTCCTGGTCAACATGGACACCAATACCCATCCCGACCTTATTAATGATCGCTTCGCTTACGTCTCCGTCTCGCGTGCTTCGCAGGACGCGCAAATCTTCACCAACGACGCAGCTCAACTGACCGCCAGCCTGAGTCATGCCGTTACCAAGACCTCGGCGCTAGAGATTCCAGCCGGTCTTTCCGTCGGCTGATTACAATGAACTACGTTATGAGAAACTTACCGCTGTCGAAGGTCTACCAACTACTTGAGCCGGGACCGGTGGTCTTGTTGACGACGGCCTTTAAGAGCCGCGCCAATGTCATGGCGATGTCCTGGCACATGATAGTCGAATTTACGACGCCACTGGTCGCCTGCATCGTCAGCAACGCCAGTTACAGCTTTGCGGCATTACGTTCCGCCAAAGAGTGCGTCGTCGCCCTCCCGTCGCGCAAACTAGCGCGCAAGGTCGTTGGAGTTGGCAACTGTTCCGGCCAGGATGTGGACAAGTTCAAAAAATTCGGCTTGACGGTAGCTCCAGCCAAGCGCATTGCCGCGCCTCTCATCGCCGAGTGTTTCGCCAATCTGGAATGCAAGGTTGTCAATACGCGGCTTGTCAATCAGTACAATCTCTTCGTTCTGGAAGTGGTCAAAGCCTGGATCGATCCAGCGCAGAAGAACCCGAAGACGATCCACCTTCACGGTTACGGCGAGTTCATCGTCGATGGAAGGACAATCCAGTTGCAATCCCAGATGCCCTAGACGAGGTAGCGCTGGCAACAGCATGGTGAACGCTGTTCACTGCCGGCATGAACTGAATGATGAGCCTTGGTGCGAAGTTATGGAGGCGTTTGCAGAGCAGTTTCCGACGCTGAAGACGATTGCAAGGGAGGGAACGATGGATTTCAAACTCGTAGATCAGGGGTGGGGCGAGCTAATTGACTGTGCAATGAAGCGGGACTCAACTCGCATCCGAATCATTTGCCCGTTCATCAAAGCGGGAGCCGCCAAGCGTCTAATGTCCCAAAAGTGCGCAGCGCAATTCGAAGTGATCACCCGGTTCGACCTCAATGGATTCTATGCAGGCGTCAGCGACACCGCGGCGCTTCAGGAATTGCTTAAAGCTGGTGCGACGATCCGCGGCGTCAAGAACCTACATGCCAAGGTCTATCTGATCGGAAAGCAGTATGCCATCGTTACCTCTGCTAATCTCACAGAACAGGCATTGAGCCGGAATCATGAGTTTGGTTTTGCCACCAAGGATTCGAGCATTATCGAGGAGTGCCACAGCTATTTCGAAAAACTCTGGAAGAATGCTGGACCGGATTTGACCACCGTAACCATTGATGAGTGGAACTCCAAAGTGAAAAGTGCCCAGACATCCGTTGCAAATGGCCAAAAAGCGCCCAGGCTGCCCGATGAGGGCACGGATCTAGGTTTCTCGTCGGAAGCTGCTGCAGAACCAAATCTAGTGAATACTGCGGAACAGGGTTTCGTGAAGTTTTTTGGCTTAGGCAACGACCGCGTCAGTAGCTCCATAAAGGTTATCGACGAAGTGAACAGTTCCACGTCTCACTGGGCTCTCTCGTATCCGGCAACGAAAAGACCTCGCAATGTTAAGGATGGTGCCCTCATGTTCATGTCTAGGTTGGTCGACTCAAATGACATCCTGATTTACGGAAGGGGAATCGGTATGGCATATAGACCTGGCCGTGATGATGCAACACCCGGCGACATCAAGAAGCGGGATTGGAAAGCACACTGGTCGCGCTACATTCGCGTGAGGGATGTCGAGTTTGTCAATGGGGCACTCGCCGAATGCGTTTCACTCAATGATCTGATGGCAAAGCTTGGCCCTTCCTCTTTTGTTTCAACAAAGGAGCGGTATCAGAGAGGAGAGCGAAACATCAGGCTTCGAGCAACATACGCCCGAAAGGCGCAGGTGCAACTCACACCGGAGGCGATCGCCTGGCTTAACGACCAATTGGATCGTTGCTTTGAACAGCATGGCAAGATCTCGCAAAAAGCCCTCAGCGACCTTGCACAATCTGCCAGGTAGGCAAAAGAAGTGTAATGCCGTTCATGGATTGGTTTGCAAACGAAATAACAACCACGCATGTAGATAAACACTGCATTGGTGTTCAGGTCACACGTGGTTGTGGCCAACTTTCGCGCAAATCCAGCCTAATTGTGGCGCAAGACCGGAACGTTGATATAGACATCAGGCAGAAGAATCTTAGCATAGCGTACTTTGTTGCTGTCCCGGTCGCGGACTAACTACGACCATTCGGTTTGATCTGCTGGGAACTCAGCAGCGCACTCAGGATGACAAAGACGCTCGTGACGGGTCTTGCCTTCCGCCGAAACATAGATCAGATCGTCGTGCTCCCGGGTATCCTCCCAAGCAATTTCCTTTAGAGCCACCTGCAACTGCTCGTGCCGGGTTCTAGTTTTGCTCGGTTTCAGAAAAATCAGGCCATAGAAATAGATGCCATTCCTGCCTTTGCGCCGGACGTGGTTCCGGTAGTAGTCCACAAAATCTCTGTTCACGGTGATGATGAGGCACCCGCGCTTGATCGCCTTATCGATCACCGTAGGGTCTTCCTTGCCACGGACGCCAAAATCGGCCGCAACATAGACGTGCGCTTTGTTCGGGAAGCAGCTTTTTAGACCATCCTCACCGCAACATTCATCGAGGAATACGCGTTTTTTTGCCATAGAGAACCTATCTTTTAGAGATCAGCGTGCGAAAACCGGCACCGGACGCTGGACATTCCTGTTCGAGAGATTTAAACTCTAGGATTGCGTCTCCCGCAAATATCCGGCGGATGCTACCGCTTTCGTCTAGTGTTGTATAGCTCAAAAGCCCTCCAGCTCAACCGACGCCGTGCGCAGGGCGCCGAACAGCTTATTGCCATTCAGCACATCGGCAGTTGTCGGGGTGAACACCTGCCCAGGCACTGTCATGATGACCTCGTAACCTTTGCCGTCGCGGTCAATGATAATCATGCACCGCTGCTTTTGATAGTGCGCGAGCGCCGCACGCATCGTTTGTTCCATGCAACCCAGCATTCCCGCACGTTCCCATCCTATCGATGCGCCAAAAACGAAAACCCAATCGGGTCTCGAATCCAAATGCGCTGTAGCCTGCGTGTACCCTTGTGGTTGTTCGCTCATGTGCTGGCTGACTCGGGCAAACTGCTTGCCCAATTCAGCCCGTTCGCGCAAGGGAAGATCGGCAATTACTTCCTGCATCAGAAGATAGTTCTGCCGCTTCTCCGCCGCGTCGAACTTGGCCACCAACTCCGGTGGAAGTCCCTCCAGACAGGTTGCTGATCGCATAGCGAGTTCGTGGCCGACGTGCTCCATGAGGCTGCTGAAATGGTGGTACTCGGCAATGCGCTCAAGAATCTCATCCAATTGCCCCGATGCCGCATCTACCACCTCTCTGGCGTGTTCATGGCCTTGGCAGTTCTTCAGCGTTCCGTAGAGCAAGTAGTATTCGAAGATGGACTGCTCGCCGCCAACTTCCCGTAACGCCGCTTCTGGCAGATCCCGCCGAGCATCGAGATACCGCAGCAATTCGGGCATGGTCCTAAGCTGTATGGCGACATTCAGAAAATCATTGATCGAGAGGTAGGTGAGCGGAATTCCGCTCTTCACCAGCGGCAGATCGGCTGCTGCCGACTGCAGGTCCACGGGCCGAAAGGTCTCCACTGTCACGAGTCCGTGAGAGATCGGCGGCAAACCAGCAGGATAGTCCACTCGTCCGCGCCGCGGATGCTCGCACCAGATCGCCTTTGTCGAAGGCCGCAGCGCGCCAAGAAGTTGACTCAGACCATTCTTTGCGGCCCTCAAAACCCACAGCTCATTTTTCCGTTCGTCGCGGCTCAGAGGATCTTCCTGCGCCTTTTGCGACACTAGAAGGCCGCTACCCTTGTACAGGATGAGAAAGTCGGCGACTTCTTTCTGCGTGCCGTCAATCATCTGTGGGCTGCGCAGGACAAACTCGGAAATGAAGGGCACGGACAGAAGCTCTTCTGCCTGCTTCTCGGCCCATTGGGTACGCAAATTCGGTGCTGGCATATTCACCTTCCTTGCCAGCTCCGCTGAGGCTTCTAAAGTCTCATTTGCATGAGCCGGCGGGTTGAGTTTGGTGCTCTTCGCTTGTGGCGATCCATAGTTGATCGTTTAAGGGGAAGGCGCCCCTTCCCTCGTTCCAGCCGCCCATCAAGCCGACGTCTTCCACGACCCATCCCAGCGGGTCCGTTCCTTCCCCGCAACGCCCCTCCCTACAAGCGTAAAGCAATTCGGAAGAGTACCGAATTTCTTCTTCGTTTAAGTGCCCCCGCTTCATGCGGCTTTATGGCAGAAGCGGTCGGAACCCGTCAAGGCTCTCCGCATTCGCTGCGATGAACGGGCTTGAGAACGCCCGGCCTTGACAGAACCCGCCTCGCCTCTGCCCGCCGCGCAAGACATGAAGCGGGGGCACTCAAACAAAGAAATTTGGTTTGAGGCAGACGCCCTCCTTCAAATTCCGCCCCTCAGCGGGCAGCGACAGGAGAGCGAACATCATGCCTTACACCAGCAGCAACACAGCCACCACCACCGCGCCGCACAGCAAAAATGCGGCGCTCGGCAACCGGAGCGAATCGCCCTACCAGCAGCGCACCACGCAGAAAGACAACCCCACACAGCAACTCATCAAACAGGCCGTGGACTTTTTACTCCAGCAACTTGAAGCGGGAAAAAGCGAGACCTTGACCGCATATCTCGCCGCAATGGCGCGATTCCATTCTTATTCTTTCGGGAACATTTTGAGCATTGCGAGACAACGCCCTTCAGCGACCAGAGTAGCCGGGTTCTACGCATGGAAGGAACTGGGCCGTTTCGTGAAGCGTGGCGAGAAGGGCATTCAGATTCTCGCCCCGATGGTTGGAAAACGGCGCAATAAGGACAACGCAGACCAAAGCAGCAGACCGGACGACAACGCCAAGCCCGCGCCTGTGCTGATTGGCTTCCGCGCTGTGTATGTCTTCGATGTGGCGCAGACCGAGGGTGCGGACCTGCCCGAGTTTGAACACAACATCACCGGCGACGTGGGCGAACACCGCAACCGTCTTATTGCGTTTCTCGATGCGCAGAATATCGCCCTCGAATACAACGAAAACATTGCGCCCGCTCTGGGCGTCAGCTACGGCGGGAAAATCGCCATACTGCCCGGTCAGTCACCAGCCGAGGATCTGGTTTGTCTGGTTCATGAAACGGCGCATGAGCTATTGCATAAATCCACTCGCCGCACCATGACCACTGCCACCGTGCGCGAGACGGAAGCCGAGGCCGTGGCCTTCATCGTGGGCCAAGCCATCGGCCTTGAGATGGGAAAAAGTTCAAGTGATTACATTCAGATGTACGCAGGAAACGCGGCGCTGCTGACTGAAAGCCTTGAAGTCGTGCAGCGTACCTCTGCGGTGATTCTCGATGCCATCACCGGAGAATCAGCCACTACGCGAAATGCGCCTTCGGACTCAACGCCCGAGGCGCAGAACGCAATCGCGGAGGTGGCGTAATGAAAACTCTTCTCCGCATCCTTGAGCGGGCCGGTGGATACCGGCCCACTCTGTACCTCAAGATCGAAAACCCGCCCTTCATGGCTTTGGTGATCGAGGCCACGCCGGAACCGGGACCGTGCGGACTGCCTTCAATCTCCGTTGCGCACTACGGCGAGCAGAACGGAGACCTGATGCGCGACCCGGAGATGTGTTTCGAGTTATCGAAACCGCCGCTATGCAGCCTTGCACTATCGGCTTGGTATTTCAGAAACGATTACATGGGCGTCGAGCAGTATTCGCGCCATCGGGACGGAGAGAATTATGTTTTCCTTCCCGGTTTCTACGAGCAGCACGAGCAATTCGCGCGGCAGTGGGACAAGAATCTCCGCGCACAGGGTTTTCTCGAAGCCTTCACGGACAAGTCGATTCGCGGCTAGTCCGCTCCCTGCGGAGCGGACCATACGCCCGGCGTGTCTCCGCTCCGCGCGCCTTCACTTATCAACCGCTCGAAAGGAGCTTATTCAAATGGAAACGACTGTTATCAATGCCAGCGAGTACCGCGACCTACCACTCTCTCAACTCAACGAATCGAAGACCAACCCGCGCCGCGTCTTTGAAGAATCTGCGCTGAAAGAACTGGCAGCATCAATTCGCAGCCAGGGCGTACTTTCGCCCTTACTTGTCCGGCCACTCACAGAAAACGGCTTTGAGATCGTAGCCGGAGCACGGCGTTATCGTGCGGCACAGATGGCCGAATCTGCCACCGTGCCTGTGCGCATCGTCCATCTGTCCGATGCAGAGATGATTGAGGCTCAATTAGTGGAGAATCTTATCAGAGCCGAAATTCACCCGATGGAAGAGGCCGAGGGATTCGCTCGTTTACTAGCATTGGAGGAACCGAAATACAGTATCGAGCAGATAGCCGCGCGTGTAGGAAAACAGCCGTCTTTCGTGGCCGCGAGATTGAAATTGGTTGACCTTGTGGCCATTGCGGTCGATGCCTTCTATGCCAACGAAATCGGCGTGGGTCATGCGCTCTTGCTGGCGAAACTGCCCGCCGACCAGCAGGAACAGGCGCTTTCGGCTTGCTTCAAAGAAGTTTACAACGGAGAACACAAGCCCGCGCGGATTCTCTTGCCAGTGCGCAACCTCCAATTCTGGATTGAATCGAATGTGTTGCTTGTCTTGAAAGATGCGCCTTTTGATAAGCGCGATGCGCAGCTTGTTCCTACAACGGGCAGTTGCGCCGATTGCCCGAAACGCACCGGGCACAACAAGCTGCTTTTCGGCGACGACCTCGGAAAGCAGGGGGACCGGTGTACCGACCCTACCTGCTATCAAGCCAAAGTCTCGGCTCACGTCGCACAGGCCATCGCGACGAAACCGGAACTTGTCCAGATCAGCACGGCTTACGGTGGACAGAAGGAGGGCAGCGCTGTATTGCCGCGCAACAAGTACACGGCCATTCGAGACGACAAGCCGAAATCAAAGGACGATGCGAAGCGGCCCGAGTTCAAGGTGTGTAAGTTCACCGCCGAGGCCATCATCACCGAAGGCAACGACGTTGGCACCATCCACAAGGTATGTGCCAATCCATCCTGCCCCGTCCATCATCCGAAGCAGCCAACCAGCCGCAACGATGAAAAGTGGAAGGCCGAGCAGGACAAGCAGCGCAAGGAACAGGCCATCGCCAACACAACCGGCCTCCGTGTCCTCGCCGCTGTGAGCGCCGCCGTTCCCGTCCGCCTCATGAAAAGGGACTTGCTTTTCATTATGGAGAAGCTGTTAAGCATCATGGACGAGAACCGCGTCGAAATGCTGGCAAGGCAGCACGGCATCCGGAAGAAGCGCGACGATGGAGGCATTGGCAAGACTCTGGTGGCCACAGTTCGCCGCGCGGATGAAGGTACACTCTCCCGGCTGCTGGTGGAAGCAAGCATTCTGCTGGCGTCCTCGCGTGGCAATCCCACCGCGATCCTCAAGGACGCTGCCACCGCCTACAAGGTGGACACCGAAGCCATCGCCACCAAGGTACGACAGGAGATCGCCGCGAAAGAGAAGGCAAAGAAGGTGCCAGAGCCAGTAGCTAAGGGCGCGAAGAAAGCGGCATAACTATCTACGCAACGAGGGGCGGCGAATCTGCCGTCCCTCGTTTTTGTTGCTCGCTAAAATTACGCAGGGAGAAACCGTGCAGGTTTCTCCCCGGCCCCTCATCCCGCCGCTATTCGGCCTTCGCTCGCCGTCTCCGCGCCAGGAGTCGAGTTCCTCCTCCTGGACCTTCCCCTTTCTTCTGTATTGATCTACCTCATCGATTCTTTGTGGTATCCGAAGTTAGTCAATATCTCGCACAGCTGCCGCATAAGAAGTAACAGTTCACGCCCCCCTGCCAGTTCGCCGGTAGCAGGGGAGGAAGCGGCGTGACAGATTAGATACCCGATCCCCGCGTGGCGCTGGACATGGCATAGATTCTCGTTCACTGTAGTGGCATGGGT
>Ga0224528_1002542_pt1 | contig 10142 bp, 10 predicted proteins | sample CBST25metaG_2_FD_179888 | JGI IMG/M metagenome (GOLD analysis project Ga0224528, IMG submission 179888) | Peat soil microbial communities from Stordalen Mire, Sweden - C.B.S.T25 | ecosystem: Environmental > Terrestrial > Soil > Wetlands > Peat | place: Sweden: Norrbotten County, Stordalen Mire...
GAATCAGTGGGGTTGGGGTGGTTTCACCACCCAGGACATTGAACGCTGCCAGACCAGCGCCCGCGCCGTGGCGCTGATTTACAACTGGTGGAGCTGGTATTGCCGCGCGGCCAAACCCGAGGCCCGCATGGAAGCCATCACCAGTCGGGCGCTTCTGCTGGCGGCGGTGGGCAGGGCCACCCAGCACGCAGGCCAAACGACGCTCTATCTGACGCCGATGCACGCTTCCAGAACCACCCTGATGATGCTCATCGCCAATATCCGCACGGCCATAAGCCACGTGAGACGAATTGCGGAGCAGTTGCCGACGGTGGACAGATGGAAAACCCTGCTGAACTATATCGTGGCCAGAATCGTCCCGCGCCACCCTCGAAAACGCCTCGACTCAGGTCCGCTTTTGTTAGCCAACTGCGGTTTTTAGGATGATCCACATTCCCAGAACCTCGTGCGCATGCGGGGGTAGATCGTATTCGAATGCGCCCAAAGCGGCCATTTGCCCATCCTCAACCCATAGGCCGGTGTGCGCTGGAGCGATGGACTTGGCCAGCGCGACAAAAATCAGGCCCGCTCCAATGGAGTAGCCGAAGACGCTGCAAAAGAAGACGAAAACGCCGGAAACGCCTTTGGTGGCTAGCCGCAGCGAGGCCCGCAGCAGCACCAGCGGAGAGAAGCTGCGGCTCGCCTTGCGGATCAGCAGCCCATCGCGATACTGCGCGGCCAACTCCTGGGCCGGTCCCAGGCGGGCCAGAATCGTCTCGACAGTGGCTCCGGGCTCTTCGGCGGAATCGCGCACATGCGCCTCGATTTCGCGGACAATCTCTTCCCGCTCGGCTAAGGTGAGGAGTCCAAGATGCGAGCGGAGCGTGGTCAAATAGCTTTCCATCTGCATTTCCGGGTTCATTGGAGTTTTTCCTGCCTTTCCAATACGGGATCGAGAAGACGGCTCAGGCCGTCGGAGAAGTTGGTCCAGGCCGCCGCCATCAGGCGAAGGCGCACGCGTCCGGCCTCGGTGAGGGAGTAATACTTGCGCGGATGCCCGGCCTCGGCCTCCACCCACTCCGAGGTGAGCAACCCCTCGGCTTTCAACCGGTTCAGGATGGGGTAAATGGTGCCTTCGGCAAGAACCAACCGGGAGTGGTTCTCAAGAAAGCGAATGATTTCAAGGCCGTAAAGACGACCCTGCCACAGACTGGCCAGAGCCGCCATCTCCAAAGCGCCCTTGCGCAGTTGGGCTTCCCAGCGGTCGGGCTGATCGTCTGCGGCGGGCAGCGCCCGAAGCTTTGCCATAGCTCAATACCTCGTATAGCAATGTATAATGCCATAGATTATTTATGTCAAGCATTTTTGCTCGGATTCCGAGCGGCCCCTCTATGCTCCTGATTTTTCCCGCTACTGCAGCGGGTGACAAACCAGCTTCATCGGGCTCCCGTTGGCGTCCGTGGGCTGGTTGGGATTCCCTGCAGCGCCGGCCGTCTCCGCAACATAGGCGCACCATTGCACGGTCCTGTCGGAATAATGAGGGCAGGGATCGTCGGGTTTGACAGGCTTGTAGCTGACGAACAGAGGCAGGCTTGCTCCCTCGACTTTGTAGGCCGAGGTGCACTTGGCATCCAGCTCGGCGGGCAATTTGTCCACATGGGTTTCATGGCCCAGCGCAGACACCACATCGAGCCGCTCCATGCCCGCATGCAGGCGATTCACGGCGCTTTGGTAGGGGGTCGACTTTGGTTGGTATTCAAACCATACCAGGCCTGCGGCGACGACCAGTGCTACGCCAACCAGAATGATGATCAGTTGATAGTTGGCGGATTTTTCGCTGTTTGGCTCTGGCTCTAAGGAGTGGAATAGTTCCTCGTCCGCTCCCGTTTTTTTATCGTGGATCGGCATGAGCAATCTCCCTATGGATCCGGCCTGGCCGAGTCGCTGGAAGCTCAATCAAGGGTAGATGCAATCCCCTTGCCGTTGCTCAGGACAAAAGTCCCTGCATTGGTTCGACCGTTCAGGGCCGGAACTATAGTAGCCCACTTTCAATCAACTCGTCTGCGCGAAAATGCAGCCGCAAGCCATGGCCTTCAGATGCCTTCGCCCATGGAAACATACTGGCGCATGCGCTCGAGTTTGGCGCGGTAGGCTTCGCGCTCGGCGGCTTCGGCGGTGAACTGCTCGGCCGGCTGCGCTTGTCCGCCCAGCTGCTCTTCCAGCTTCTCCACCCGGGCCGCCAGCGCAATCAGAGCGTCCGACAGCGGGTCCTTGATCTCGTGGGGATCGGTAATCAGCACGCGCTCGCCGTTGCGATACACAATATGCGCCGGAACTCCCACCACCGTGGAGTTGGGCGGCACGTCGGACAGCACCACCGACCCCGCTCCCACCCGCGAGTTTTCGCCGATGGTGATGTTGCCCAGCAGGTTGGCGTTGTTGCCCACAAAGACCCCGTCGCAAACCGTGGGATGCCGCTTGCCGTGGCCCTTGCCCGTTCCGCCCAGGGTCACCCCCTGGTAGAGCGTCACGTCGCTGCCCACAATCGCGGTTTCGCCAATCACCACGCCGGTCGCGTGGTCAATAAACAGCCGTCGTCCTAGCAGCGCGCCGGGATGGATGTCCACCCCGGTAAAGAAGCGGCCCACCTGCGAAAGCATCCGCGCCGGCAGTTGCCATTTGGCGCGCCATAACTGGTGCGAAACACGATGAATCCACACCGCCCAAAGTCCCGGATAGCACAGGAAGACTTCCAGCTTGGAACGAGCTGCCGGGTCGCGCTCCTGTATGGAAGCGATATCTTCGCGGATGCGGGCAATCAGGGACATGGTTGGAAAGCCTGGCGATAACAGTAACAGAAACAGGCAGAAAACATGGCTTTAACCGCGCCCTTTCAAAGGTGGAAATGTATGGGTGCCCCACCCTCGGCGCGTCCTTGTTCTTGCGCCTAGGGTGGGGAACCACAAACTCCTGTCTAAACCGAAATCGCTTCGGTCGGCAAAGCCAATGCCTTCTGACGCAACGACTCAAACAACGGAGAGGACAGGTAACGCTCGCCGAAGTCGGGCAGAATGGCCACAATCACCTTGCCCGCATTTTCAGACCGGGCGGCCACCTTCAACGCCGCTGCCACTGCCGCGCCCGACGAGATACCCACGAACAGGCCCTCTTTCAGCGGCAGCTCGCGCGCCGTGTCGATGGCTTCGTCGTTGGTGATCTGGATGATCTCATCCACCAGTTTGGTGTCCAGCACGCTGGGAACGAATCCTGGGCCGATGCCCTGAATCTTGTGCGGTCCCGGCTTGCCGCCGCTCAGCACCGGGCTGTCGGTCGGCTCCACGGCGATGGCCTTGAACCCCGGCTTGCGCTCCTTGATGTACTTGGCCACGCCGGTAATGGTGCCGCCGGTGCCAGTGCCGGAGATCAGAATGTCCACCTTGCCGTCCGTATCGTCCCAGATCTCCGGGCCGGTCGTCGCGTAGTGAATCGCTGGGTTGGCGGGGTTGTCAAACTGCTGCAGAATGTAGCCGTTCGGGGTCTTCGCCAAAATCTCGTTGGCCTTGGCAATGGCGCCCTTCATGCCGTTGGGGCCGGGCGTCAGCACGATCTCGGCGCCAAAGGCCAGCAACAGCACGCGGCGCTCCAGGCTCATCGTCTCCGGCAGGGTGAGGATCAGCTTGTAGCCCTTGACCGCGGCAACAAAAGCCAGCGCAATGCCGGTATTGCCACTGGTCGGCTCAATCAGAACCGTCTCGCCGGGCTTGATCTTGCCCGCCTTCTCGGCGGCTTCAATCAGCGCCAGCCCAATGCGGTCCTTCACGCTGGCGACCGGGTTCTGGCTCTCCACCTTGGCCAGCACGGTAGCTCCCAAACCGGCAGCAATGCGATTCAACCGCACCAACGGGGTATGGCCAATAAGTTCAGTCACATTCGCAGCAATATGCGCCATATGAATCTCCTTTCCCGGGATACACTCCCAGGGTCTTCAAGTTTTTGGGTAAGGAAAATGCTGTGGAAGGAATAAGCGAGCGCGAACTGGGCGCACGTCTGCATCGGAGCTGTCACCAGGACGGTGTTAGCGACATCGTTGCATGAAAACAGCGTAGCCCCGCAGGTCGGTCCATGGCAAGCGGAACCCGTAAAAAGCCATGTTCCTTCCCTCGATCAACCTGTATTCCTCAATCCCGCCGAGATGCCGCTAATCGTCGCCGCAATGGCGCGGTTCACCTCCGGTGTATCTTCCCCTGCCCGTTTCCTGCGCAGCATATCTACCTGAATCAGATGCATCGGATCCACATACGGATTCCGCAGCCGGATCGACCGCCCCAGCACTTTGTTGATCTCCAGTAACTCCGTCTGCCGCGTCACCGCCAGCACCGCGTTCACCGTCCGATGAAACTCGCCCTCGAACATCCCGTAAATCCGCTCCCGCAGCCCCGCGTTCTCCACCAGCGCCGCATACAACCGCGCCGTCGCCAAATCTACCTTGCCCAGCGCCAGTTCCACGTTCCGCAGCAGGTCAATGAACAGCGGAAACTCCGTCGCCATGTCCTGCAGCAGCTCCAGCGCACCCGGCCGCTCCAGATACTGCGCCAGCGCAAATCCCACCCCAAACCATGCCGGCACCAGCAGCCGCGACTGCGTCCACCCAAACACCCACGGAATCGCCCGCAAATCCGCCAGATTCAGCGAAGCATTCCGCCTCGCCGGCCTCGACCCAATCTTGGCATGCTCCAGTTCGCTCACTGGGGTCGATTGCTCAAAGTAAGTCACCACTCCCGGATCGTCCAGAATGTGTTCCCGGTAATACCCATAGGAGATGGCCGAAAGCTCGTCCAGCGCCGCCTCCCACTCCGGCTTCAGCACCCCGGTAAAGTGTCCCTCCGGGTCCTTCGCATTGGGCCGCGCCAGCGCATCCAGGGATGCCGCAATCATCAGCTCCAAATTCCGCTCGGCCAGCACCTCGTCGGCATATTTGAAGTTCAGCACTTCGCCCTGTTCGGTAATCCGCAACTGCCCTTCGAACGAGTCCATCGGCTGCGCAAAAATGGCCCTGTGCGTCGGCCCTCCGCCCCGTCCCACCGTGCCGCCCCGCCCGTGGAACAGCCGCAGCTTCACCCCGCACTCCCGCGCCACCACGTGCAAGTCCCGGTGCGCGCGGAAAATCTCCCACGTGCTGGTCAGCATGCCGCCGTCTTTATTCGAATCCGAATACCCCAGCATCACTTCCTGCCAGTTATCCCACGTAGCCATCAGCTTGCGATAATCCGGCCGGCTCCACAGCTCCCGGCACACCGCCGGAGCCTGCTTCAAATCCTCAATCGACTCGAACAGCGGCACCGGCATCAGTCCCGGGTCCGCTCCGCCGCCTTCCACCCGCACCCCGCCCAGCCGCGCCAGCCGCACCACGGTCAGCACATCCTCCACCGTCGAGGCCCCGCTGATCACGTACTGCCGTATCGTCTCCGGCGAGCACCCGCCCTTGATCTCCGCCACCACCCGGAACGTCTCCAGTACATTCGCTGTCTCTGCCGACAAGCTCCCCGCCAGCGACGGCGCCATCGTGTCCGCAATCGCTTCCTTCAGCGCCGCCGCATGCACCTTGGCGTGCTGCCGAATGTCCAGCGTGTGCAGATGCAGCCCGAACGTCCTCACCTGCAAAATCAGCGGATCCACCAGCGTCCGCGCAATCCGCAGTCCCCGATTGGCGGCCAGCGACTCCCGCAGCGCCTCCAGGTCCCCCAAAAAGTCCTCAACCGAGCAGTAAGCCGGCAGCGCCTCCGCCATCTTCTCCTGCCCCTGCGTCAGCGTATAGGGCGTCACCGGCATCGCCGCGCCGTGGCTCGGCTGCTCCATATACTCCAGCGTCCGTTGCAGCCGCGCCTTCAGGCAGATAATGAACCGCCGGTAGTACTCAAACTCATACTGCTCGCCGAACACCTGCGCCTCCGGCGTATGCACCTGCGCCACATAGTCTTCCAGCCGCTCCAGCAGCTCCGCGCTCACCCGCCTCTGCTGCGCGCTGGTCGTCAGCAGGTCGATAATCTCCTCCAGCCGCCGCTGGTAATAGAGCACCAGGTGTCCCCGCGCCAGTTGGATCGCGTCCCGGGTCACGTCCGGCGTCACATACGGATTCCCGTCCCGGTCGCCGCCAATCCACGAGCCAAAATTCAGCACCAGCGGCAGCTCGTGCGCCTCCATCTCCAGGCCATAGGAGGCCCTCAGCGCCTCGGCAATCTCTCTGTACAGGCTGGGCACCGTGGCAAAAATCGACACGTCGTAGTAGTCCAGCCCCATCTTGATCTCGTCGTACACGGTCGGCCGGTGCGTCCTCACCTCGTCGGTCTGCCACAGGCTGGTAATCTCCGCCAGCACTAGCTCTTCCAGCCGCGCCAAATCCTGCTCGGGCAGGGGGATGCGGTCCAGCTCGGCCAGCAGCTCGCCAATCCGCCGCCGCTTGAACATTACCGACCGCCGCGCAATCTCCGTCGGATGCGCCGTAAACACCGGCACAATCAGCACCTGCCGCAGCCATTCCAGCGCCTCGGCCGCGCTGATGCCCACCCGCCGCATCTCGTTCAGCGTCCCAACCAGCGACCCCCTCTGCCGCCCGGCCTCGCCCGTCAGTTGCAGCGCCGTCCTCCGCCGCTTGCGGTGGTTGGTCTCCGCCAAATTGATCAGCTCAAAGTAGAAGCCAAACGCCCGCGTCAGCAGCAGCGCCCGCTCCACCGGCAGCGAGTGCACCAGCTCCAGCGAACGGTTCGCATCCCGCGCAGCCTCGTCCGCCTTGCCCCGCGCCTCGGCATCGCGCCGCCGGATGGTCCCCTGCCGCAGCGCCTCCACATGCGCAAACAGGTCGTCGCCGGCCTGCTCGCGCAGCACCATGCCCAGCAGCGTTCCCAGCGAACGCACATCGCGCCGCAGGGGCGCTTCTTTCAGCTCGCCGGTCCGTGCTTCCAACTCGGCCAGCCGCTCACTCCAACTCCCGGGATTCCACAATAAGGCCATTGTGTTCCTCATTATGCACGATGAATTGGATGAATGGCCTTAGCATGCGATGCAATCGCATTTGAGCCCTTTGTTCTTCAAGTCGGTTCTGTCCGCCGGCAAAGCACCGGATCAACCTCGGCCTTCCCTGAGAACATCTGTAGCTGTTCTGGAGGCTCCATTGTGGCCTTCCCGAAGTAGAACATCTGTAGCCGATCCGAAAGATCAACCTCGGTCTTCCTGTAGGGAAGACGTGAAAATAGCCCCGGGTGGACCCTGAGCAAGGCGAAGGGGAAACCCGGGGATAGCATTCCTATCATGTGTTTCGCGCCCCGAAGGGTCGCGCTGAGGTCTTTCTACGGCACTGAAACCCTTCATGCGATTGCTCTGCCTTGGCATGGCGCTGCAATTGTGCCGCAACTCCCGGATCGGCCATCAAAAACAAGCTTTGTAACAGGGCACGACTTCTAGTCGTGCCAAAACTGCAATCAGATCAACGATGGGCTTTAGCCCTTGCGGGCAGGCGTCAAATCCGCATGCATCCAGTTCTGAGACAGCTTCCAGCGGAGGGAGTATGAGCCTTCAGGCCCATAAACAAAGACGGAGGGAGCAGGGGCCTTCAGGCCCCTGAAACCAGCGCCTGCAAAACACGTGGGCTTTAGCCCCGGGCCTTTCATCAGAAAAGCGACAGATTCTATCCGTGGGAAACCTCCCGTAGGGAGGGTAGGAGAATAGCCCGGGGTGAAACCCCGGGAAAGCATCCCAACATGCCAAGCCGCCCTGTAGGGGCGGCCTGAAAATCTCCCGCCCTCTGATTTTTTCGCTATCTCACTCTGGGCGCCCCGCCCTCGGCGCGTCTTTGTTCTTGCGCTTAGAGTGGGCTGCCATTGCACTCCATCGCAGTTCACGGAGGAGCAGGGGCCTTCTTCCCATTCCGGCTGCACCCAGATCCAATCCTGACCGAACCCGAAGGGGACCTGCTGTTGCTTTTGTTCTACCGTGTCACAACCCATCAACAGGGTGCCCCATCCATGAATCGTTCTTTGATTCATGGGTGAGAAAGCACAAATCCCGTCCCCACATTCCCCTTCCCAGCCACCCTCCCAAAAGCCAGTTCCGAGCGGCATCGAAAGTCAAGGATTTACCGATAACTGTCCTTTTCATGTGCGCTTTTTCAAAGGATGTTACACGAAAATCGCTATAAATATACACACGACTCCTGATCATTCAGTTCACGACAGAAGGAGCGGGCGTCAATAGGGATCAGAGACCTCACAACGCTCAAGTGAATTCACATTTCGCCATAGCTTCTCAAATGCTGTCGAAATCATACGAATCCATTGAACGCCCTATGGTGCCCATATGAATGGAAGTGTCCACGCCAACGATTCTGTAAGCATTGGCGACTCCATATTCATTTGACTTGCTTGGAACACGTTCGACGTAAACCAATGATAAGGACGCAAGAAAACTTATCGCGGTTTTGATCCTGACGCGCTCGACGCCACTATACTCCTGGATCGTCCCGTAGCTGATCTTGGCCATATTGGTGTTTCGGTCCCGCCTGGCTACGAAGAGAAAGAAGAGCTTTAGGGCGTCGAGCTCTACAACCCGGCGTAACTTGAAGTCATCGAACGCGACGATTCTGCCGGAAGAATACATGCTTCTCGCCGGCAGCTTAGCCCACCCCTTCGTCGGATCAAAGCGAGAGAGCTTGTAGGTACTACGACCCTCTGGAGCACGTTTGATGACGCCAATGCGCTCCAGCAAATCGAGCCCATTGGACAACTTCGCACGACTGAGTCCCGTCGCACCTTGAAGACCATCGTACGTGGTTCGGGCAACTCCGCTCTTGTCATCCGTCACGTGGGCAATTGCCACTAGGATCATCAAGGCCGCGGTGCTATTTGACCCAAGACCATCGCTCCCCCAACGCAGTTCCTTCAGGCCGCCTTCATTAATCCAATCCGATGGCAGACGCACCCATTTTGTCATTTCCATCAGCGCCGCTCCTTAGTTGCGGTGATGACTGCATGGATTGCGTAAGCAGCCAGCGCAAATCCAGCAAGTATCACAACAGCTTCAAGCGCCTCCGCAGGCATGCTTCCGAGAGTTTTTGAAAGTTCGTTGATATCCGGCATAACCACCTCCATCCTCCGCGGCTAGTATTGCCGCGACAGAACTCGATTTTCAGGGTAGGTGCAAATATATTCTAGAAACAGTTTAAGAAAATATCTTCTATATATATTGTTATCTAATTGATAAAAAGAGATTTATTTTTTTGAAAACAATATTTCTTATCTTCTGGTTCAGTTCATGAATGTGGCTAGGAACACCGAAAACGCTTGGAAGCTCACTGCTGCTGAGAGAGCCTCATGCCCAGATCCAGGATTTCGGAGACGGGAAAACCACTCTGCCGAAGGCCCCCAGCCCCACCGCAGGTGGCAGGGGTTTGCAGATGATTACCCCCATCCGTCGCACACTCAATCTAGACGGAGGATCCACCATGTCCACAACCCCCACCACGGAACTCACCGTGATCGAAGCCACTCCAGCCCCGCCGCAGTCGCCGCAGCCCAGCCCCAAAGCATCCCGGGCGGCCATCAAGCGCTGCGTGGCTGCCTGGAAGCGCGTCTACCAGGAGAACTTGAAACATTCGAAACCCACCAGCGCCGAAAAGGCGCTCGCTGCCTACAGGGCGGGTCCTGCCTACTGTGAAGCCATGCCCCCTCTTTCCGGCTATGAGAACATCCGCGACTTCATCGCCTGCGCGGCCCACGGCATCCTCATCGACGCGATTCCCGAAAAGCGTGCGAACCAGCTCCTCTACGCCGCGCAGGTCGCGCTCCTCTCCCTCAATTACGAGCCCAAAGCGCAAAAATCCGCTTGACCCCCACCCCCCTCCCTCTGTGGATTTGTCCTGTTATAGCGGTAAATATTAGCCTAACTCCAAATAAATAAACAGTTTATAAGCGCATTTCATGCGCGGGTAAGCAGCAAAAACGGCACAATTTCGCCCCTGTTTTGGTCGAAAATGTGCCGTTTTGAGCCCGAAAATCCCTATTTATAGAGCCTCTTGCAAAATCCCAGCGGCAAGCCTATTTATGAGTGGGGATTTCGAACATTAGAATAGGGTTACGAGACCAAACCTAACGTCAAGGACCCCCACTGTATGC
>Ga0224528_1002543_pt1 | contig 10138 bp, 9 predicted proteins | sample CBST25metaG_2_FD_179888 | JGI IMG/M metagenome (GOLD analysis project Ga0224528, IMG submission 179888) | Peat soil microbial communities from Stordalen Mire, Sweden - C.B.S.T25 | ecosystem: Environmental > Terrestrial > Soil > Wetlands > Peat | place: Sweden: Norrbotten County, Stordalen Mire...
AGAGTCCACCACCAGACCGCCCAGCGAGTCAATGGCATCGCGCACCAGGTCGCTGGCGCGCAGGGGCCGCAGGGCCAGCTTGTAGTCTGGGCTCTCGACCGTGGCCAGGGCCAGCAGATCCTCGGTAATGCGGTTCATGCGGATGGCGTTTTTGAGGATGATGCCCAGGAACTCGTGGGCGGTTTCGGTGTTGGGGTAGGGCTCGTCAATGAGTGTCTCAACGTAGCCCTGGATCGAGGTGAGCGGGGTGCGCAACTCGTGGCTCACGTTGGCAATGAAGTCGCGGCGAGAGCGCTCGGCGGCCTCGATGCGGGTGAGGTCGTGCAGCACAGCCAGCGCGCCGCCCGAGGGCAGGGGAGTGGCGTTGATCTCGAAAACGCGGCCTGAGGCCAGCGAACTGGCGCGGCCCGAACTGGCTTCGCGCTTTTCCAGCGCCGTGCGCACACACGCGAGCAGCTCGGGGTCGCGCACCGAGTGAACCAGCGGCCGGCCGGGGCGAATCTGGGTGCCGGCGATGCGCTGCATCACGGCGTTGGACCAGCGCACCGTTCCCTCGGGCGTGATGGCGACCACTGCCTCTTGCATGGCGTCAAGCATTGCCGCCAGCTCCTGACGGCTGCTTTCGATCTCGGTAAAGCTCTGGTCAAGCCGCTCGGCGGTCTGATTGAGCGCCGCTTCCATGGCCGAGAGGGAATCGCCGCTGGGCTGGCCCAGGCGCACACTCAGGTCGCCCTCGGCGATGCGCCGGGCAAAGGCGACCACCCGATCCAGCCGCGCGGAGATGCTTCTGGCTACCCAGGCGGCCACGGGCAAGGCCACCGCCAAGGCGATCAGCGCCGACCACAGAGCCTCGCCCCTCGGCCCCTGCGGCGTCAGACGCGAGATCACGATCTCCATCACCACGGCATAGAAGACCAGCAGCAGGACAAAGAGGCCGAGCAATTTGCTGAAGACTTTGGGAGTCAAGATTCTTACTCGCTCTTGGGAAGTTCGAAACGGTAGCCAGCGCCGCGCACGGTTTTGAGATAGCGTGGAATCTCGGGATCGACCTCGATCTTCTCGCGGATGCGGCGCACGTAAACGTCGACCGAGCGGGGCGTGACAAAGCGGGCGTCACCCCAAACAGCGTCCAGCAGGTGGTCGCGGCTGTAAACCCGACCGGGATGGCGGGCCAGATAATCGAGCAGGCGGAATTCGGTAGCTGTGGTGGTGGTCAACGCGCCGCGCACCGTCAACTGCATCGCGTTGGCGTCGATGACAACCTCTTCAAAGCGGATCACCGAGGGAGTGGTGGGCCGCTCGAAGCGGCGCAGCACGGCCTTGACGCGCGCCACCAGCTCGCGGGTGGCAAAGGGCTTGGTGATGTAGTCGTCGGCGCCCATTTCCAGGCCCAGAACCCGGTCGTTTTCACCGGCGCGGGCGGTCAAAAAGATGATGGGGACGGTCGAGAGCGCGGGATGATTGCGCAGGCGGCGGCAAACGTCGAGGCCATCGCCACCGGGCACCATGATGTCCAGCAGGAACAAAATCGGCGCCTGGCGCTCGGCGTCGGGGATCAGGTTGGTGGGAGTATGGAAAATGCGCGCCGCAAAACCGGCCGCCTCCAGGTGATGTTGCACCAGCCGCGCGATATCGGCGTCGTCTTCCAGAACAAAAATTGTTTGGCTCAAACCGCTCTGCCCTCGTCCGGCGGCCGTTCAAAGCAGTTGCGGAGGCCGCACGGAACCATGAACAGATTACTGCAAACAGGCAAAGGGATTGCAAACGTTGTGTGAATTTCGGGCGGATCGCCTTCGCGCACGAAACTGAAAATGGCCCGTTCTGGGGCTTTTCGTCGAGGCTAACTTATTTTTAATCAGCGGAGTACCTCTTTTTCAGCGAGAGAAACCCGCGCCCTAAGGCTCAGTGCGCCGCAGCTTTGGGAAGCGCCGCCTGTGCGCCGCCTCCGTAGCATTTCGCGGCATTGAAGCGGAGCGGACTGCCCGCGCCGCCGTCCGAGCCGCCCATTGTCTTCAAATAGCAGGCCCGGGCAGGGTTCCCATAACTGTGTCCCTTGGGGCCCGTTCCTGCAACCACATCCGGGCCGGTGGCGGGATAGGGCATTGCGCCCCACCAACTCGGCTTGGCGGCCAGATAAAAGGATGCCGGCAAGGGATGGGGCACACTCGATGCCCAGGTAATCGAACCGTCAACATTGTTGTAGTTTCCATGAAAAAAATCGCTCGACACGGTGCCCGTGCGGTGACAGGGCGGGGCGCCACCATTGCAGCCATCGCCTGAACCGTCATCGCTGGCTCTTCCGTAGCCAAACGACCAGGCATAAGCGATGGCGTCATAGTCACGGGTGGAAGAATAATCCACGTCCGGCTTCTGGCTCAACGGATAGTTGAAGCCCATCAGCGACTGCATCTGCGCGCTGCCCACCACGTTGGCGACAAAGTTGTTTTTGGTGGACAAATAAGAAATCTGCATGGCGCGCGCCGCCTGGAATCCGTAGTGGCCGTTAACGCCCGTGCAACTGACCACGCCGCGCCCGCTCATGGGGTTGCAAATCCGGTCCGTGCCCACCACCCAGTTGCGAAAAGCCGTGGTCTGGCTCGATGTGCCCCAGACCGAATCGGCATAAATCTGGGTTGTGACATTGCCTTCCAGCAGATTGAATTGGGGATGAGCGCCGTGAAAATCGATGCCCCCCATCACCACGTTGGTCGCGGTATTATCAAACTCGCCCATGGTGTAGTTATAGGAGACGACATTGCCAGCCGCGCCCCACTCCAGCATCACGGCGGCGTGGGTGCGCTCGATGATGTTGTTCTCCACTAGCGTGGCCGAGGTCTTCACGCCGATTTGAATGTCGGAGTCGTGGATTCCCGGCTCGTGCAGATAGGCGTTGGAAAAATAGCTGTCGCGAATCTCGTCGCGATAGCCCCAATAAATCTCCACGTGATCGCCGTCGGCATAATTCGTCTCGACGCCCTTGACCCAGCAATAGGCGCAGGCGGAAAGGCCAAAGCTGGTTCCGTAGCCGGTGTTGTTGGCCTTGATTTGCAGATTTTCTACCCCTGCGTAACTGGCTGACATATTGAAGGGAACGGCGATGGGCTGATTGGTGTAAGCGCCATAAAGTCCTGGCGAAATGGTGACGGCTTTGCCCTCTACGGCCGTGACCGCGACGATCTGCCCGCGCGAATAATTGCCCGTTTTCGACCAGCCTCCGTCGCACCAGTTGCAATTGCCATTGCTGCCCGCGGTGGAAACATAACTGGGGTTATTGGCTTCGGAGATGGCCAGGTAGTTGCCCACGCTGACGCCGGCGGAGCTGGCGACGACGATGCGCGTCGAGCCATTCACGGCTCCTGAGACGATGCTGAGCGGGCTGAAGGGGGCCGCGCCCGTTCCCATCTGAATCACCGCGTTGCCGCTGCCCGTGGCGTTCAGAATGGTCAGATCCGCGCCAGCGCCGCGCAGGGTCACGTTTGAGGGGATATTGATGGTGCCCGCGATGGTGTAGGCGCCCGCCGCCAGCGAGACGGTTTCTCCAGCGGGGCAGGTGTCGAGCGCCGCATTGATCTCGGTCACCGTGGCCGACGAGGTGACCGTGGCGCAGTTGATCGGGCGCGCGGGAATGGCGCCCACGCCTGCGTTCGACCAGTCAACTGCCCGGCCAGAGTCGAGAATGTGCGACCAAGACTGCGCCTGGCTGGCGGAAGCAGCCGCAAAAACAAGCAGCGAAAAAAAGACAGCGGTTTTGCCCTGCATGACGCCTCGTTCCGGGCCGCACACCGGCCCTTGCACCCTATCTTATACGCGAATCAGAGAGCGGAAAAACGCCGTTGCCGCGCGCGGTTCCGGGGCGTGAGAAAATCTGAGCTGTGATTCCTTTTATGAAACTGCCGGTCTTGGCCCTGCTGCTGGTCCTGCTGGCTCCCGCGCTGCTTGCTGGTCAAACCCTGGCCGCCGAAGCGGCGGGCGCACAGCTCTTCCGCGACAAGGGATGCGTTTATTGCCACGGCGCGGGCGGCGCGGGTACGCAAAAAGCGCCGGCGCTGACTGGCCTGCCCACCGACAAGCATTGGAGCCCGGCCCGGATTCGCGCTCAGATTTTGAACGGAGGCCAGAAGATGCCTCCCTTTGCCGACTCCGTCACGGATGAGGAAGTCGAGCAGTTGGTGGCCTATCTGCGCGCTCAAAACAAGCCCGCGCCGCCAGCCAAATAGGTTTTGTCTCTTGCGTCCCCGCACATTGGCTCCATGAAGGGGGGGGCGACATGGGAGAAATGTAAGACACGCCCCTCCTCCGCGGCTTTTGCTGGCCCGCCTCATGAGATTCTCTTGGGAAGATCGTGGGGCGTGGCTAAAGAAAGCGCCCGCCGCCGCCGATAAGCCTAGTTGGCCGGTTCGCACTCCTTGGGCTTGCGAGCCTCCCCGCGAGGCCTCATGATCTCACTGAAAAAGTATCTGGACGGCAGCGACAGCCCGTCGGAGGAGACTGCTCAGGCAGCGCCGCCGAGCAAGGCCGAGGCCAGGGAACTGCTTCCCGTCTCCATCGTCGCCTACCGCTCCGCCCTGGTCGAGATGGGCAGTTGCAGTCAGGATGCCTGCCCGGCCACGAGCGAGGAACTGAAAAAAAGCCTGGGAGAGATTGGCGAGCGCCTCGGGGCCGCACTCAACTGCCAGGTGGTGACCGCCAGCGAAAAAAGTGTGCGCGACGAGTTGCAGGATTGGGGCCGCCGCACCTCGCGCCACTATCGGGAACAGACCGACGAGGTCAAGGCCATTTTGCTGACCATGGCCCGCACCGCGGCGTCGGTCTGGGAGCGGGACCAGCGCTGCTCGCAGCAAGTCAACACCGTCACCACCCGCTTGAAAGCCATCGCCAATCTCGAGGACTTGACCGAGATTCGCTCTTCGATTGAAGAGAGCGCCTCGGAACTGAAGACTTCGATCGATCGCATCACGGCAGAAAGCAAGGCTGCCATTGAGCAGTTGCAGGCCGAGGTCTCTACCTATCAGGCCAAACTCGAAGAAGCCGAACAGATTGCCTGGCGCGATGCCCTGACCGGGGTGCGCAGCCGCCTCTGCGCCGAAGGCCAGATCGAGCGCAGCATTGAGGCGGGTACGGCTTTTTGCGTGGCCATTGTCGATATTGATGGCTTCAAGCAGGTCAACGACGAACATGGCCACCTGATCGGCGATGAACTGCTCAAGCAATTTGCCGGGGAATTGCAGTCGGCCTGCCGCTCGACCGATTTGATCGGCCGCTGGGGCGGGGATGAGTTTATCATTCTGCTGCCCGGCACGATCGCCGAGGCCCAAGCCCAGGCAGACCGGCTCAGCGAATGGGTTTGCGGCAGCTATACCCTGAGTGCGGATACTGGAAACGCCCCGACCGAGCCCAAAAAGCTGCGCATTGACGCCTCGATCGGCCTGGCCGAACACCATGCGGGCGATACCCTCAAGGGACTGATCGAGCGGGCCGACGCCGAGATGTATCAACACAAGGCGGCTGTGCGCGCGCAGCGCAAAAGCGCCAAAAAATAGTCTCCGCTGAGGCCGCCGCGCGACTCCGGCCGGCGCTGGGACGGATGCGCGCGCCGGCCGCGGAGCGTATCTGATTCATATCAATCAAGAAATCCGTTTCTCATTGGAAACCCATAAACCTTGTTCGTTTTGGGACATTCCCATTCGCGCCCCGAAGCCGGTATGGCCCCCCGATTCTTCTTTCATTCCAATCTTGAGTTCCCTCCCTTTCTAAGCGAAGGTGAAGAAGTGCCGTCCCTTAGCGTGTGCTAAACGGCCAGCTAAAAGTTGACGAGCAGCAGACGCCAAGGGATGGACCCGCTGCTCAGAGAGGAAAGCTGAAGATGAGACTTTTGATTGCCGAAGACGATAAGGCGCTGGGGTTGTTTTTGAGCCGCGGACTGGAGGCTGACGGACATCGCGTTCGCGTGGCCTGTGATGGAGCTGCGGCGGTCGAGGCATTTCGCCAGGAGATGCCAGACCTCACCATTCTGGATCTCAATATGCCGGTCAAAGACGGGGAACAGGTGCTCGATGAGGTGCGAGCCATGGACGCCGATCTGCCGGTGCTGATTTTGACTGCCCGCCAAGAGGTCGAGACGCGGGTTCGCTGCCTCGACCACGGCGCCGACGACCTGATGCTCAAACCCTTCAGCCTGCATGAACTGCGCGCCCGCTGCCGGGCTCTGCTCAGGCGCAAGCGCGAGGCCCGCCTGCTGCTGCGCGCCGGCGATCTGGAACTGGACCGGCTGGAGCACACCGCCCGCCGCAATGGCCAGCCGGTGGTGCTCACCAACAAGGAATTCGCCCTGCTGGAGCACCTGATGCTCAACCGTGGGCAGTGTGTCTCGCGGGTCGAGCTGCTGGATTCGGTCTGGAATCTGGAACCGGCCCAGACCACCAATATCGTCGATGTTTATGTCAATTATCTGCGCCGCAAGCTGAAGGATCCGCCTCCGGGCCAGTTGATCAGGACGGTGCGCGGACAAGGCTATGTGGTGCCCTCCGAGAGCGAGCTGATTCTGCCCGCTCTGGCTGTTCCATCGGTGCTGCCGGCCGCTGTTGGTTCGGTTCTTGAAGTCTACTAATTGATCCGGCCCTGAAGCAATTCAACGCCGTGCCTCCCTCCTTCCGTGTCCTTTGCGGAATAAGCGGGAAACCTCGATCCCTTCCGCAAGGGTCGGATCAACTCATTAAAAAAATCTTGAACGCCAGGAGATCAACCGTGCAAACTGCTCTTCCCGTCTCTGTTTTTTCCAATTCATCCCGTATCCGGCCGCGCACCGCGCTTTTAGCCAGCGCTGACCGCAGCTTTCGCCAGCGGCTCAGCGAGATTCTAACCGGACTGCGCTGGCAGGTTCGCGAGGCCGAGGGCGGCGCTCAGGCCTGGGCCGAGGCCGAGACCGCCTCTCCCGAGGCCATCATTGTCGATACCTGGCTGCCTGATCTGGATCTGGCCGAGTTTCTCAGGGACTTTCGTACGCAATTTCCCGAGGTTGACCTGATCACAGCTAGCGGAAGTACCGTGCAAGAGAGTCCGCGCGGCCCCTATCGCCAGGAACTGCTCTATGCCATGCGACGCTCGCAAGACACCGACACCGCGGCCTGGAACACGGCTCCGGCGCTGCGCAAGCCAGCCCCGGAAATGCCTGAGCTGTGGCCGGCCTCTTCTTTGGCTGAGAAGCATCCAGTGGCGGACGCGAAGCCGCAAACGGCTCCCGCGGTGGCCGTGCGCGTGGTCGAAGAGCGCACTCTATGCGTCAGTGAACAGGCTGCCTGCGAGCGGCTGCCCGAGCTGATTGGCAACGCCGCCTGCATGATCGAGGTCAGCCGTCGCATTCGCCTGGTGGCGCCGCGCTTGACGCCGGTGCTGATCGAGGGGCCGACCGGATCGGGCAAGGAACTGGTGGCCGAAGCTCTGCACCGCCTCTCTCCGCGTAGCCGCAAGCCTTTTGTCGCCATCAATTGCGCGGCAATACCTGAAGCGCTACTTGAAGCTGAACTCTTTGGCCATACCCGCGGCGCTTTTACGGGCGCGGTGCAGGGCAGGATTGGACGCATCGAGTCGGCCGACGGCGGCACCCTCTTTCTCGATGAGATTGGCGAGATGCCGCTGGGGCTGCAATCCAAGCTGCTGCGCTTTGTCGAGTGCGGCGAGCTACAGCGGGTGGGCGACAACGAGACGGTGAAGGTGGATGTGCGCATTCTGGCCGCCACCCACCAGGCGCTGGCTCAGCAGACGCAATCGGGAGCTTTCCGCTCGGATCTTTATTACCGGCTGGCGGTCTTCCTGATCCGCACTCCTTCACTCGCCGATCATGCCCAGGATCTGCCGCTGTTGGTGGATCACTTCATGCAGCGCATGGGCCGCGAGGCGCCGGTCAAGCGGGTCGATCCTGGCGCGCTGGCCAAGCTGGCGGCTCATGACTGGCCGGGCAATGTGCGGGAGTTGGAGCACGTGCTGGAGCGGGCCGCGATTTTGGCTGGAGACGAGTCCGTCTTGACCGCGCGGGAGATCGACTTCGGGCTGAGCGTGAATTAGAGATTTCTTGAATCAACGCACACAGGCTTGCGTGGATGTTTTCTCATTGAATCGGCATGAAACCAATGCGGCTCCGTGCCCCCTCCGTTCCGCGTTCTATGCGGAGTGGAGGGGAAAGCACAAAGCATTCGCTTCTTGCCGTATCCGTGAGGAAAAATTCACGCTGAGACGCCGGGGCGCGGGCAAAATTCCCGTCAAATTGTGCGAAAACCGCCGGAATGGCCCAATTGAATTGAGTTGGATGAACAATTGCAAGCCATCCAGGGGAGGTGTTTGCGATGCAGGTTGAGACTCGGCTCAGCGACCAGTTGGCCCGCTATCTGGATCTGGCCACCAGCGAGGTAAAGCTGACGGCGGCCAATATGGCCAATATCGATACGCCCGGCTACCAGGCCTTGGGCATGGACTTTGAGGCGGAAATGCGCGGAGCGATGACCGATGTGGACAAGGAACGCGCGGGCCGCCCGGTGCACTTGAAAAAGGTGGACGGGTTGATTGCGCGGCCTGACGGCAACAATGTTTCGATGGATCGGGAGGGGTTGAACCTGGCCGAGGCGCAGTTGAAGTTCAAAACCGGGGTCGCCCTGCTGCGTGAGGAGAACCAGCGCGTATTGGATGCCATCCATTCCGATAGTAAATAACTGGACCGCGACGTGCTGGGGTTCTGATGTTGGAATGGCCGGAAGCAGCGGCGCCATTTTGGAACAGGAGAAGGCGGCATGAACCTCTTTGCGATGATGGAAACCTCGGGCGGCGCGATGCAGGCCGAACGGATGCGCGCCGAGGTCGTCGCGGCCAACATGGCCAATGCCGAAACCACGCAAACGGCCACGGGCGGGGCCTATCACCGTCAGCATGTGGTTTTTGCCGCCAATCCGGGCGATGCGCAGTTTGCCACTTCGTTGACGACGGCGGCCGGAGGCACGGACTTTGGGATGACGGATGCGGCGAGCACAAATACCTTGCCCGCGCTGCAAGCGCCTTTGCTGCCTCTCTATTCGAGTGGCAATAGCTCGACCGCGCCGGGGGTGCATATTGCGGCGGTGGTCCAGGATACCTCGCCGCCCTTGAAGCGGTACGACCCGGGCCATCCTGATGCGGGGCCGGATGGATATGTCTCGTATCCAGACATTAATCCACTCACAGAGATGGTGGATCTGATGGGGGCGACACGTGCATATGGACTGAATAGCTCTGCCGTGCAGGCCGAGAAGGGCATGATCACCTCGGCATTGGAGATTGCAAAGTCCTGAGCGGGCGTCTTTTTGAGGGGAAGGGCAGGCGCTGAAGCGAGGGCAGGCGGCAAGCTGAAGGAAAGGCTTTGAGCTGAGTTTCTGAAGTGAAGGCAAAGGGTTGGGAGAGCCCCACAGAGGACCGCGAGGCTTCACGGGAGTAGTTCGCGCCAAGCGAGGAGACAAATGCAATACGGAATCAATCCATTGAACGCGGTGACAGCGGCCATGCCAAGCCTGGTCAGCAGCACGGGCGCGGCGGGGCTAAGCGGCGCAAGCGGGGCGGAGCTCGGCGGCGCAAGCAGCACCGGGGCTAGCGCGGCCACCACGCCGTTCAGCGACCTGATGACGGACGCCATTGGGCAGGTCAACAAGCTGGAAGATCAGGCCCACAACGCGGTGACGGGTCTGATGACGGGCACGGGCGTGGATGTGCATCAGGCGATGATCGCCACTCAGAAGGCATCGATGGCCTTCGAACTGGCGCTTTCGGTGCGCAACAAGGCGGTGCAGGCCTACCAGTCGGTGATTGGAATGCAGTTTTAAGGCAGTGAACAGCGAACAGTGAACAGTTTTTTGCGCCTGACAACTGATGACTGACAACTGAAAACGGGATACGGAGAGCATGGCCACCGGAACACAATTAGAGAAGAGCGCGCCGGTCAAGCCCGGTCAGCCGCAGATGACTGACCGCCTGGCCGGGATCTGGGGCCGTCTCCGGGTGCGTTGGGCGCAGATGAAGCCGGCCGAGCGGGGCTGGGCGATGGTGGCGGCGGGCTTGGTGGTGGTTTTGGCTGCGGGTCTGTTGTGGTTTGGCCTGCGCACGGACTGGCGAACCCTCTATG
>Ga0224528_1002544_pt1 | contig 10129 bp, 5 predicted proteins | sample CBST25metaG_2_FD_179888 | JGI IMG/M metagenome (GOLD analysis project Ga0224528, IMG submission 179888) | Peat soil microbial communities from Stordalen Mire, Sweden - C.B.S.T25 | ecosystem: Environmental > Terrestrial > Soil > Wetlands > Peat | place: Sweden: Norrbotten County, Stordalen Mire...
CTTGATCACGTTTCCGATCTCCATGCTGGATTCGCCCAGCTTCCTCATTGTTTCGTTGGTCGATTGCGCGACGCCCACCGCATTCTTGGCCACTCGCGCCGAGTCGTTGGCGTTCTTCGAGATTTCGCGAATCGAGGCTTGCATCTCTTCAGACGCTGTAGCGACCGAAGCAACATTCTTTGAGACCTGCTCACTGGCCGCCGAAACCATGTTGGCCTGCACTGCTGTCTCTTCCGCGCTGGCAGCCATTTGCTGGCTCACCGCAGTGAGTTCTTCAGAGGAAGAGGCCAGCGTGCTGGCGTTCTCGGCCGTCGCCCGCAGGGGTTCGACAATCGATTCCAGAATGTGGTTCACGCCGTCGATGATCTTGCGATAGTCTCCCTGGTGTTTGTTGGCATCGGCGCGCATGCCGACTTGACCGGTGGCGGCAGCTTTGACCAGGCTCTCGGTGTCGGCAATCAGCGCCTTCAGATTTCTCCGAACCTGTTCAATGACCTCGTTGATAAATACTTTCTTGCCGGGGAACTGCTCCAATGGAGCCTCGAAGTTACCCTTGCCAAACTCGGCCACGCAAGCCATGGCCTTCTTCTTCACAGATATATGGCCGGCCACCATGTCGTTCACGCCCTGGGCCATCGTCCGGTACGCGCCTTCAAACTTGTCGGCGGGAATCTTCACATCGATGTCACCCAGATTGTGCTCGTCTGACATGTGGCCCATCTCGGCGATTACGCCACTCAGCGAATCGATGCATCTGTTGAGGTTGTTCTTGATGGCGTTGAAGTCGCCGTTGTAGCTGTCGGTGATCTTCGGCGGGATCGCGCCCTTGGAGATCTTGTCGACATAGTCGGCTGCCACGTTCAGCGGGCCAATCACCGCGTCCAGCGTCTGGTTTACACCTTCGATGATCTTGCGATAGTCGCCATGGTGTTTACTGGCGTCGGCGCGGTTCGTCAGGTTCCCTTCTACGGCGCCTTCTGCGAGCATGTCGGCGTCCGCGACGAGAGCTTGCAGCGACTGCGTGATCTGAACAAGACTCTTGGCCACAACATCCGTATCGCAGCGAACATTGATCGCGACGGACAAGTCTCCATCGGCAATTCCCTGCGCGGCGGCGGCTTGCTGATTGATTGCGTCGATGCAGGCGTTCAGATTGTGCTTCAAGGTATTGAAATCACCGTTATAGGTGTCCGTGATCTTCGCCGGAGTATCTCCTTTGGCGATGCGATCCACATAACCCGCCGCTACGTTCAGCGGCACGATGACCGCTTCCAGGGTGTCGTTCACGCCTTGGATAATTTTGCGGAAATCGCCTTGATGGTGGGATGCGTCGGCGCGTGTGGCCAGTTTCCCTTGGACCGCGGCCTCCGAGAGCATTCCGGCATCGGTGACCAGCGCACTGATGCTTTCCATCATGCCAATAACTGCCGGCATGAATTCATCGTTCTCAGACCTGCGCCCGATCTCTTTGTACACATGCAGATCGCTCAGATCTCCTTGTGCAACCATTTTGAGTGAGCCGATTAGATGATTGATCCTCTCGTGCACGCCATTTACCGCCGCGCCAACACTCGCGAAGACGCCTTGATAGGTGCCATCAACGCTCTTGGTGTAGTCATTCATTGCCATCCTTTGCAGGACGTCATCCGCTTCCAGCAGGCCGCCGAGGCCATCTATACATGCATTCAGGTTGTTCTTGATTGTGTTGAAGTCGCCGTTGTACACGTCTGTGATTTTTGCCGGGACCACGCCCTTGGCTATCTGGTCCACATAATCGGCGGCCATGTTGAGCGGCCCAATCACCGCGTCCAGCAACTGGTTGATGCCGCCTACTATCTGGCGATACTCACCTTCGTGGTTGTTCGCATCGGCACGCGCATCAAGCTTGCCCGCGATTGCTGCCGTCACAAGTCTGGAACTGTCCGTAGTCAGCGCTTGAATCGCATTCACCACATCCGTCAAACTGTCATTGATCCGCGCGAACTGAGTCCGCACTTCACCGGTATGGGTGTCTGCATCTGCCAGTTTGAGATTTACGTTCAGATCGCCCTTGGCAATTTGCACCAGGTTGGATGCCAGCCGAACTACTTCGACATTGGTGTATTCCTTGACGGCTATGAGCGGCGTAAGGTCAGACACCACCTCCACAAAGCCGATGTGCTCGCCCTTGAGGTTGGTTATCTTTGAGGATGACTGCTTGCACTTCAGCCCGTTCCAATCGAAATATGTTTCTCCATTGCCCTTGCCGAGTTGCACCAGGCCGCAATTGTCTGTCTTGCAGATATTTGCTCGTGCCGATGAGCAAGGCATGCCCGGAGCATCTTTCCGGCTCTTGATGATCTTGTTGTCCACCATCAGCTTTTCAAACGCCTTGTTCAGGAACACCCAGTTCATGTTGTTGTCGATGACGTGAATGGGAGCCTCGACCGCGTCAATGATCGACTGATACCAGTTGACCTTTTCCACGACGACATCGAGCGTCCCATTGACTCCCTCGACCACTCGGCGGAAGTCGCCCTGGTGTTTGGTAGCATCGGCGCGCACTTCCAGTTTGTCTGCCGCGGCCGCCTCGGAGAGCATGAACGTGTCGCGCGTCAATGCGTTCACCGCATCGATCACAGTGCGGAAAGACTCGGCCAGCACACCCACCTCATCTTCCGAACGATAATCAATCTTCTGGTTCACATCGCCCAGAGCAATCTTCTTCGCTGCCGCCGCGATGGCGCCCAGAGGCACGGCGATGCTGCGCGCAATGAACAGGCCAAATCCAACCCCAAGTAGAACGCCGGCCACGATCAGAGTGAGCAACACGGTCCGGGTGGTGCGGAAGGTCTTGTTCGTCTGCTCCTGCGCCTGCTTTGCAGCGCCCTCCTTTTGCTCTTCCATCTGCGAGAGCGCGTCTTCGACGGCGTCAGACTTCGCGCGTCCATCGCCAAAAGCGTATTCCACCGAGGCCCGCTTGGTGTCTGTCGGCTCTTTCATTGCCATGGCAATGAGTTGGGTGTTGGACTCTTGGCTATCTTTCCAGGCCTGTTCGGTCTGCGCCAGCAATTCCTTCCCTTTATCCGTGTGAATCAGGGGCTTGGCCTTATCCAGATCATCGTTAACGAGGCCGGTAAATGCGTCGACGCGGGCCTTGTATTGCTCACGTTCCTGACCTGTGCTCGACAAGAGCACGCTCTTGGTCGCTCGATCAACCTCAATCAGGTCTATGCTGGCCTGCTTAACGTTCTCGATTCCAACGGTTTCCTGCTCGTAGGAAGACTTGGACAGATCCGCAATCTTGCCCAAGCTTGCGATGCCGGTATATCCAACGATGGCTGTGATGGCTCCCACGATGATGAACGCCGCGAGGAGTCGAGTGCCGATCTTCATGTTATAAAACCACTTCATTGTGTTTGCTCCATTCGGGGTCTCGCTTCTTCGCAAGCCTTCTTGCCCAGTCAACTGCCCAGCCCAGCCGGGCTCATATTCAAGCACCCGTCCCGCGATGCTCCCAGAAAGCGCGCCGTCTCCGCAGATTCGGTCCTCGCCTCGTAATCGGTCGATCTGTTTCTGTTTCTGCAACCCAACCCATGATGGTCGCTCCGTGCATTTGTTTCGGTCCGGCCATTCGGATCTGCTCTACGACTGTTACTCGCAACTGCAAACTCACGAACGCTGGCTCAGTCCCGGATCGGGGCCCCAACAGTTATCCCGAACCCGTAAGCGAACCGCGTTCCGTTCCGTTCGTATTCTTGACAGCCTTCTTCTTACTTCCTTTTTTTGCAGAACCCTGCAACTGCCGGCTGTCCGCCGAGTCAACAGGCACCGACGAATTCTTTTGTTGACTTTGTACGTCGATCTGGCTATTCAGTGAAGAATTGCCGTTGCATGTCTCGATTGCCTTTTCGGTGTCGAGAACCAGCAGCAGTCCGTCCTTCAGCTTGTACACGCCGCGGATCATCTCTCGAGCTATGGGATCAAGATTCTGCGGCGGCCGTTCGTAGGTGGCGGCGTCCATATCCAGCACGTCCCCAATCTCATCGACCAGAAGGCTCACTGCGCCGTCGGCGGTACGAATCACCATATTCATGGACGGCTGGTCTCCGTCTTGTGGCGGCAGTTGCAGCCGCCGCCGCATATCAATCGCGGTAACGATTTGGCCGCGTAGGTTGATCAGTCCCTCGATCGCATCCGGAGCCTGAGGTACCGCGGTCATTTGCTGAGCACGCAACACTTCCTGAACATCGAGGACGTCGACGCCGAAGAAAAGGTCCGCCACGATGAATGTGGAGAACTGTGCCGTGCTCTGCGCCGTTGCAGATTTTGTCGCTCTGTCTATGGCCATTGGCTACCTCATCTCCCCAACCGTCTCAAGCGCCAGATCTTCCAGGGCGGATTCCGAGACAAGCTTTGCTACCGATTCGAGAATGGCCGCAGAGTCGAAACTGGGCTGGCAATCCTCAAACCCTGCGGCCCGCCATTCAGGGGCCTGAAATCCATCAACTGATTCGGTTACCGCGAGAACCGGAATCTGCTCCCATTCGGGCCGGGTGCGCGTTGCAGCCAGTAGCGCTGGAGCTTCGCCGTTCGGCAAATTGAGCGAGACGAGGATGACATCTGGCCTTTGACGCTCCAGAGTGTTCATCGCCTCTTGTTGATTGCTCGCTTCCAAAACGACGTAGCCAGCCATGTCGAGGCCGCTCCGAATCAGGCCTCTGGAGAACGTCGACGGATCAACGATGAGGACCTTCTTTGTCCTGGCGCTCACGTCCGTCGTCTGATACCAGCTTTCTTTCGCTGCAGCAATAACATGGTTTAGGTCAAGGAAGTCTGTAACTCGCTTGGCCACAACAGCCGATCCGAGAATGCCCTTCCGGCCCGACTTCCGTCGCACCGTGACTGCCTCTTCGGCGACATCCACGATCTCATCGACCACCATTCCGACTCCGTGATCGCCGTCGTTGAAGACGATGACCTGGACGGGATCGCACGACAGGCTTTGGTCCGGCGCACCGGGCTCCAACAGAGCCTGGAGAGACACGAGAGGAAGGATGCGGTCGCGATATTGAATCACCTTGCCGCCGCTTGCCTGTTCGATCGCCGACTGCGGGAACTCTTCAAGCCTGGCGACGACAGAAAGCGGCACGGCCAGGCGCTCAAAAGTACCAGCCTTGAAGAGCAGCAGCCTCTGCCGCTCGATTACCATTTGCGAACCCTTCTTTTCCGCCGCACGCGTCGGTTCAATAGATTCACCAAACACGCCTGAACGCTGTCCGATACCAAGGACGTCCAGGATCAGGGCGACACGGCCGTCTCCCATGATCGTTGCGCCGGCGTACAATGTGAGACCTTTCAATTGCTTCCCCAAAGGCTTGACTACAATTTCCTGGGTGTCGTTGATGCCGTCGACGACCAAGCCAAACAAATGATCATCAGCCTGCAGCACGACCATGTTGATCACTCCGGAATCGTCCGTCGATTCCAATCCCAGCACCTGATTCAGATAGGCAATAGGCAGGAGACTTCCGCGACGGCGATAGACCGGCGTCCCGTGCACATGCTCGATGTGTTTCCCGCTGGCATCTCCCTCCAGGCGAATCAATTCGAGCAAACTTACTTGGGGAATGACGAAACATTCGCCGCCGCTTGCAACAACAAGACCGGGGATAATTGCGAGCGTGAGAGGAATCCTGATTTTGACTGTGGTGCCCTGGCCGTGGCAGCTCATGAGATCGACAATGCCGCCGATCTTCTCGATGTGGGATTTCACCACATCCATACCGACCCCGCGTCCGGATATATTCGTCACCACTTGGGCGGTCGAGAATCCAGGCTGGAAGATAAGGTTGAACGCGTCCCGGTCACTCAGCTTGTCAGCCTGTTCAGGCCGCAGGATTCCGTTTTCGATGGCCTTCTGCTTGACGCGGTTTACGTCGATCCCGCCGCCGTCGTCGCAGATTTCGATGTTGACCTGGCCGCCTTCGTGATAGGCCCGAAGGGTCAAGGTTCCTTGTGCTGGTTTGCCCGCGCTTGTCCGAGCCTCCGGCAGTTCGATGCCGTGGTCGCACGAGTTGCGGATGAGGTGCATCAGCGGATCCTTGATGGCCTCGATAATGGTCCGGTCAAGTTCCGTTTCCGCCCCGTCCATTTCCAACATGATCTGTTTTCCTAAGGAAATGGATATGTCGCGAACGACGCGTGGCAGCTTGTTCCAAACCACGCCAATGGGCTGCATGCGCGTCTTCATGACGCCTTCCTGCAACTCCGTCGTAATAAGGTTCAACCGCTGAGAAGTGGCATTGAGGCCTGCATCTTCCCGCAGCGTATTGAATTGGAGAATCTGGTTGCGGGTAAGCACCAGTTCGCCGACCAAATCCATGAGCTTGTCCAACAGTCCGACTCCTACACGGATGTTGGCATCGACAGCCGCCGAGTGGCGCTCCGGATCTTCTTCTCTTCTGCCCCCCTCTTTGCGCCTGTCTTCTTCCTGTCTCCTGTCCTCTGCGGCTCGCCTGTCCTCGCCGGACCTCTTGTCTTCAGCGCTCTGCACTTTCGCTGGCTGCTCAACTTCGGGCAGTTTGGGCGAGATCTCATTGACTACGGCCTCCACCTTTGGCGCTACTGGCACACTTGCGACAACCGGTGCGGGAGCAGGCTCGCTCTTGACGGCGACTTCCAGCAGGGCCATGACGCGCAGACGTTCGGTGAGATCATCGAAGCGGAGCGGACCTTCCTTCCCGGTCACCTCAATCGCGGCCAACACCTTCCGCGTTGCATCCACGGTCTCCAGGATGATTGACACCAGGTCATTCGTAAGTTCTCTCTTGCCCTCGCGCAACTGGCTAAGGAGAGTCTCTGCCTGATGAGTGATCCCTTCCAGAATCGAGAAGGCCAGGAAGCCGCAAGCTCCCTTGATAGTGTGAATGGTGCGAAAAATGCTGCCGAGCAAGGCTTCGTCTCGGGGATGCTTCTCGAGTTCGACCAGATCCTGATCCAGGCGCGAGAGGTTCTCTTCACTCTCGACCAGAAACTCACGAATAGTTTCCTGATCTTCCTCACTTATGTTGTCCATGGTCCCCTTCTGATTCCCCGGCACCGTGCATCGGTCCGTCACGTTCTCTAAGGTTCTTTTCGGCGTTAGCCGCCTGAGCAAGGTCTATCGGCACATTGAATCGAAGCGTTCAGACGGCAGGGATGACTTGGTCCGGCCTCGCCGGTTCGGCTGAATTGGCGAGGGTTGAACGGCGCTCATACTGGCTCCAGGGCGCAATCGGCCGCCTTGGCTGCTCGCGCAGCGCGGACGATCGCTGGCCGGCTTGAAGGGCGCTGGTCCCAGTCCACACCCAAGCCCCCAACATCAATCAATTCCCTCTCCTGGGCGAACGCCGGCAGTACGGAACGCCTGAGCCTGGCCATGATTCTCGGATTGCCGCATCCTCGGCGGAGCCAACGAGCCACGGGTTTGATGGGACTCGCCACGCACGCCTGGCTGTAAGGCAAGGCCTTGGGTTGGGCCAGTCTGGCGTCCTACTGTGAGGCCAAGCCGGCCGACCTCGGGTTCTCGCAACGAGACATCGCGTTGAACGCGACTCTGAGATGTGTCGATAGGGATTCCAACGACGTATCTATCTCAGACTTTGGTTGGATTGCCGCGCCAGAGAACCTCAACGAGGCGGTTGTATGGATATTCTTCTAGTGGACGACAGCAGGACGATGCGCATGATTGTTCTGCGGGCGATCCGGCAGGCAGGCTTTCGCGGACTCATGGTGGAAGAGGCGGAGAACGGTGCAGTCGCATTGGAAAAGCTCCGCGGACAACAACCGAAGCTCATCCTTTCAGACTGGAACATGCCGGAGATGACGGGGATCGACTTTCTCATCCAGGTGCGAGCGTCAAAGAACCCGGTTCCGTTTGGTTTCATCACTTCGGAGACTTCTCCCGGCATCAAGGAACTCGCAATGAACTCGGGAGCGACTTTCCTGATCTGCAAACCATTTTCCCCGGAGGACGTGCAGAAAGCACTGTCTCCCATCATAGGCGAGTGCTAAGCCATGTCCCAGCCAACGCCGTTCAGCCTATCGAAGTGCTTCTCGCAACTCACCGGCAGGAAAGTCACGTTTGTGCAATCACCCCCCGCGCCGGAGACGAAGATCAACCAGATATATGGCATTTACACCGTCTTGCCGGGTGGCACTGCGGTGGTCGTGAAAGCCGACAACCGGCTGCTCGGCTCAATTGCCGGTGCGCTGGTTGGACTCCCGGACCCTGTGGTAAAGGAACATCTCGCGTCCACGCCGATGGACGAGCTCTTGCGCGACGCAATCTATGAAGTACTGAACGTGGCCGCAGCCGTCATTGCGACCGAAGGCCGGCCGGTCTTTGTCAAGATGGTGACCGACCCAACGTACATTGAGGGTGGCGCTGCTGAAGCAATCAAAAAACCGGCCCACAAGAGCTATTTCAGCGTTTCAGTGGACGGGTACCAGGGCGGCAGATTTTCCATATTCGCCCAGTTTTCTCCAGCGGGTACAGAAAACGCCTGAACGCCGGGCACAGATTACCGCATGCTTGGCGTCCAACCTTCCAGTTGTCAGCAGCGCGTCATTGCTGCTAATCGGCGCGGACGGTCAGGAATCGTGCCTGCTTCCGGACTATCTTCCTTTGGCCACCGAATCCATGTAATACCCGGTCTTGTGGCGAATGTTGAACGAATCGGCCGTTGCCCTCGGTATCGTCACCTGCAATCGATGGAACGATTTTCCCGGCTCCTGGTTGTGGGGATAATAGCCAAGCAAATATTGAGTGCGCAGGTCGTCGCTGACCCGCGCGAAGGCCTTGTCCAGACCGCCGTCGCTCGCGTAATAGCTCTTGCCACCGGTATCTTCCGCCAACGTGATGAGCGCGTGTTCCCCGCCCAGATCGCGCCCCGCACTGGCCTCGATGGGCACATCGATAATGCTGTAGATCATGACCTCATTGCGCAAGGCCTGCTCAAGAGCCCGGGCGTAGGTCGTGGCGCTGGCTGTGTCATCGCCGTCCGAAACCAGGACGAGAACCTTGCGGCCGTCTTTCCTGCCCAACCGCTCTGATCCCAGGTAGATTGCGTCGTAGAGAGCCGTAGCCCAGTCGCTGCGCAACTGGCCAAGACCGCGCTCGATCGCAGCAGGCTTGTTGGTGAAAGGCGTTAACTCGCGAACATCGGTGGCGAACTGCAGCAGGCTCATCTGGTCCTGCTGTCGAAGCAGGGCGCGGACGAACCGGCGGGATGCATCCGCCTCGACGGTCATGTCCTTGTGAACGCTGCCACTGGTGTCGATGGCCAGGGTCAGATTCAGGGGCAGCTCCGACTGGCGCTCGAACACTGCAATCTGCTGCGGACGGCCATCCTCATTCACCGCGAAATCATCGCGCGTCAGGCCACCGACGATGGCGCCATTCCGGTCGGTCACGTTGACAAAGACGTTAACCAGCTTCACATCGAGGTGGAGGGTCGTTTCCTGGGCCGCGAGCGCCGCGGTCGCCAGCATCAACAGGGCGCACACCAAAGCCTGCGAACACCGGCGCGAGCGCTGGGGGATGGAAATGACCGAGCGAGGGACGAACGCGCATACAAAGCGCAGCGCAGCAACTTGGTTACGCTCCATGCGAGGCCTCCGGGGCATCCGAGGCCAGGCCAGCGGGAAACGGCTCGCCCGCAGCCCACACAGTTCCATCTTCAAAGGTCTCCCGCTTCCAGATGGGAACGGTCTTTTTGAGCGTATCGATCAGCCAGCGGCAGGCCTCGAAGGCCTGGGCACGATGCGCCGAAGCAACAACGACGAGCACGCTGGTTTCGCCGATTTCCAGACGCCCCAGACGATGGACAAGCGTCACATGGCGCACAGCGAAACGAGTGCAGGCTTCATTGGCCAGCTCCTTCATTTGCTTTGCGGCCATCTCTTCATAGGCTTCGTAATCAAGATAAAGCGTCCGGCGGCCGTGCGAGTTGTCGCGCACGATGCCATCAAAGACGACAGCCGCGCCATCCTCTCCGCGCTTGGCCGCCGCAATCAATTTCGCGGCGACAATCGGTTCGCGGGTCAGCTCAGTTACGACGGTCAGCGTCGCATGCCTCTCAACCGAAGCATCTGCGTTGTGCGCGGC
>Ga0224528_1002545_pt1 | contig 10129 bp, 9 predicted proteins | sample CBST25metaG_2_FD_179888 | JGI IMG/M metagenome (GOLD analysis project Ga0224528, IMG submission 179888) | Peat soil microbial communities from Stordalen Mire, Sweden - C.B.S.T25 | ecosystem: Environmental > Terrestrial > Soil > Wetlands > Peat | place: Sweden: Norrbotten County, Stordalen Mire...
CTATTTATCCCGGCAACAGACCGTGACCACTACCAGCATCCAACTCACCTGGTTCCCTCAGCGCAAGGTCAGCTTCTAGAATTCAAGCCGGCTTTCGAGGATACCCGGCTCTATGAATTGCCAGCACAGGCTCGACAGTAGAATTGTCTCTCAATGCTGTATGCCATCGGCGCGTACAACCTTGACTACCGTCTTGATAATAATATAAAGATCGAATTTGATAGATCGTCGCTGCAGATATTCATAGTCGAACTGAACCTTGATCGGTATCGGCAATTCATCTCGTCCGTTTATTTGCGCCCAGCCTGTCAGTCCAGGCACCAGCACATGAGTACCTCGCTCGGTCCGGAGCGCCACCAGATCATCCTGATTGAACAGTGCCGGCCGCGGGCCTACGAGGCTTAGGTTGCCGCAAAGGATGGAAAAGAATTGCGGCAGCTCATCGAGGCTGCTGCGGCGAAGGAAGCCCCCGATTGGCGTGAGGTAGGTGACAGGATCTGAAAGCAGGTGCGTCGCAACCTGGGGTGTATTGATTCGCATGCTGCGGAACTTCGGCATCCTAAAAATGCTATTCCCACGACCTACTCGATCGGACCAGTACAGAACAGGTCCCTTGGATGTAAGCTTGACTGCCACGGCAATCAAAACCATCGGGACGGCAAACACGATCAGCAGTATACTGCACGAGATGATGTCAAATAAGCGTTTCATCATGCATTTACCGATTATGATCAACGATGGTACCATGCTTCAGCGAAGAAGGCTACAACGATCGAATCTGCTCAACTAGCAGATCTGGCAATACTAACTTGCAGGCCGCTAGATTTTCTTCTAGGTGCTGAAGACGTGTTGTGCTAAACATTGCAGTACCAACTTGTTCATTGGATAACACAAACGCTAGTGCGACTTGGGCTTGCGTACTTCCTCCACAAGTTCCCAAAGATGCATATTTCCGAGCACGCAGATAATCTCCGCGGTAATTCTTAAGCGCTCGCAATAAGTACCATACGTCCGCCTTGCTTTTGGGCCATAGAAATCCTGAAGCATAGAGATTATTTGCTATTGCAGCTCCAGCTACGATGAATTTCCCTGATTGAGCCAATTTTGCAATCAGTGTTTCACGGCTCGCTCTGAGCACATTGTAGTCGAGCATCACAACGTCGATAATTGGCAGATCCGCTAGAACTTCCAATACTTCCGTGTCAAAGCTATTAACACCAAGCCAGCGTACCCACCCCCGATTACGTAACTCCGTCAGTGTATCTATAAGTTGGCAGTTTAGCTCGTTCTTGCGTGGTCCATGCAGGTAAAGCAGCGGAATTGAGTCTAAACCTAGTCGACGCCTGCTAGCCTCTACGCTCTTCAATATCGCCTGCCGCCCCATATCGTGATGCAATTTATTATTGGGTCCAATATGAGTGCCAACCTTCGTGGAAATCAAGAGATTGTCAGCTTCGACGCCTCTAATCGCCTTAGCTAATCGCGGCTCGGCATTTCCACGTGAATAGCTTGGGCCGGTGTCGAATACGGTTACCCCCAGCTCAATCGCACGTCGAACAATCGCGATAGCGATTTTTTCATCGAACCAAGGTTGTCCCCATGCACTGGCACAACCCAGCCCGACCTCAGATATCCTAATGTTACTGCTACCAAATGTTCGATACTTGATACGAGATGTTATGATCGTAAATCCTCCGAAATAACCATGTTTCGGACATTATTCTCTCAATCGGGACATGCATAGGCAACGATGCGCGATGCAAGCCTTACGGATAGCAGAGGTAGGTGGCTATAGAGCCCAAGACAAAACGTAAAGGATGTGTCGAGACTTGGCAGTTTAACGGTCTGGCACACCGATGAGATTTTCCAGAGGACCGATTGTACTATTAATTACGTCGCGTTGTCGATCCCACACCCACCCCCATTTGCCAAAATACCGGATGCCCGACTGAATGCCGCAGAACAGTAGCCATACACTTTTGTATGATCCCTTTTCATGTCTATGAATAATAGACGTGCGCGGATAGTAAACTGTGTCATAACATTCATGAATGCGTCGCGTAAGATCAAGATCTTCAAAGTACATAAAATATCGCTCGTCAAAAAGTCCAGCTTCTAGCAGAGCCTTCCTTCTGAGCAACATAAAACATCCGGATAGATATGGTACCGATAGCATTTTGTTCATGTCCATGTCACGAAGTTCAAAAGCAGACATGCGTCTACGAAATAAACTTTGTAAAAAGCCCGGAAATAGCCGCCTGGCTATGATATCGAACGGGACAGGAAGTCTTTTGCAAAGGTTCTGTGGAGAACCGCTTGGATACACCACCCGAGGCATCACGAGGCCCACGGATTCATTCAGCTCAAGAAAAGCGACCAATTCCTCTAGAACTTTGTGCCCGAACTGAACATCTGGATTCAAGACCAGATGATACTTGGAAGTCGAATACTTCTTGAACGCAATATTATGTGCAGCGCCAAACCCAAGATTCTTTCCAGTATAAAGATACTCCGTCCCCAAGGCACGACAGAGGGAACCAAGTTCGTCGGTGGGCGAATTGTCCACGATCACTATTTTAGTAAGTAGCGAGCTATCCAGAAAGCAATGGATCGCTTGCTCTAACTCCACGGGATTTGTATTGTATGCAACGATTGATGCCGTTACATCATATTGGTAACGCCGCTCACTCATAATCGAACCTCAACAGCATGTCATCGAAAGCAGCCGGCTCTCTGATATGCAACATCGAACTGACTTTGCCATTTTGGGAAGTGTATCTTGGTCACGTTCAGCATCGCGGCATCTTGTTGCATTCAATACTCATTGTACGCATCCTTCACGGCCACGGCCACGGTTCCTCCAATACTGCCGCAATGATCGCCACTATCTCTTGCTGACCTCAATAAGCTTCGGCGCGGAAGGCGGCAAACGCTGAGGATTTGTGTGCGCAAGCGGCATACAGTTCACTCACCGCACTGCGCACCGCTCAGGGCATAGAACGTGATTTCTACTGTAACTAAATTATGCAAAGATCAATAAACCCGCCTCATCTGTCTCAATTAGCAGGGCATTACACCTTGATTTTCTTGCTAATAGAGAACTCTGCAAGGGCAAGCAGCAGATGTAGCCGTACTCGGATTCTGTGAGAGAGGGTCAGGCCTTTCCTGCCGGTCACAGTGTCTGGATGCCTCCTGTACATGATAAGAGGTCTATCAATATATACTGCTTGACCACGCGCGAGAGAATTCCTGACGCCAATCCAGATGTCATGGAGTATGTCGAATCGATGTGGAAGAGGCAGAAACTCGGAACCTAAACTGGCTCGAAAGGCAAGCGTACAACCAATATAGTGGTTGCGGATCAAATTAGCGAAGAGCCCTGGGCTGAAGTTACCTCTACCGGCGAAGTACGACTCCGATATTAAATTGCCACCTTGATCAATCGGAGCAGCATCACTTGCAACCAGTGTTACACTTGGATCGTCCTGGAACTTCTGAAGAATTGTTGAGACCTTATCTGCAACCCACAGATCATCCTGATCGCTCAGAAAAAGAATCATTCCGGATGCACCGCGAATAGCATCCTCGAAGGTACGCGATACTCCCATGTTCCTGCTGTGTTCAATGAGACGAATTCTGCCGTCCTGCAAGGACCGCACACGCTCTCTCGTCCCGTCTATGGAGGCGTCATCTACCACAATGACTTCATCTTCTGCCGCAAGCTGGCTCAGAATCGACAGCAACTGCGCCGTAATATACCGCTCGCCGTTGTATGCAGCCATGCAAACAGAGATGGATGGGCGTTTCTCAGAAAGATCACGACCCTTTCTTGCGCCCGAGAAACACATCATTCGCTGTTCCATTTCGCTTTTCCAATCCTGGATCCGGCGCTTCCTCGATTGGAAGACTCTCTTCTGCAGCGCATTCCTTGTCAGTTGTCGGATCGCAGCGTTGACTCCCCGCGTCTGATGCCGCCAGATACGACCGAAAAGTCGCACCGTAAGTGCAAGGCCCCGAATGTTTCCCCTATACAGATCGCAGAACGCAGACTCTGCCTGCAGATAATTCCGGAAGCGATCCGGCCTGAGTTCCCCTCCGTGGAGCGATAGCTCGTGTTCTACTTGAATATCTCCCGCCACGTAGACATTCCTCCCGTGCAGGTGGAACTGCCTGTATACATATGTATCCAGGAAATCCAGCCAGAAGTAGGGATTGAAGCCGCCAATCTGCTTTAGCGCACTCACGCGGAAAAGGGACGCTGAATTAAGCGCATATGTTTCTCGACTGGGGATGCCCTCAAAACTATGGGACAAATAGCTCACCCCCAAGAATCTGAAGAATAGTGGAGACAAAGACCTGCCCGCATCCAAGAGTCGAGGCACAATTGCAGCGACTCTATTGTCTGACTCGATTTCAAGCACAATCTTGCTCATGCGCGAGAGATAATCGGCTGGGAGTGTCGTATCCTGGTCCAAGGTCAGCAGCCAGGTATAGTTTGCTCCTAGGGCAATCGCCAGGGCACAGTTGTAAGCAGCGGCGATGCCCTGGTTTTGCTCTGCTGCTTCATACCGTACGCCCGCAGGCAAAGGACCGGGATCGCATCCGCCTGGAGTATTGTCATATAGCAATACCCGAATTCCGTCTTGTCGCAAATGGAGTGCGGATATCGCAACCTGAAGCGACCTAAAGGCCACTGACTCGCTAGGCCGCATCTTATAGAGGACGATCACGGCAAGGATGTTAATGGCATCATAACCGCATTCAGCCCCTTTCCTCTCAATCATGTGAAATCTCCCGGTATGGGTCTGGCTGAAAGGCGGTAGCGGGTTCAGTCGGGATGACAGATGTGGGTAGCCTATTCACTCTTGGAAATATGCGAAATGTCTTTCGAGTGAATAACAGATAAATCCAAATGAATTGTCCAAGAAAAGGAGTATAGAATAGGAAATTAAAAAAAACGGTGAGCACAAGACATTCAGCTATAATGGAGTAAAGAAGCTGGCCCCTGAGCATCCGTCGCTTTTTCCAGAAATATGCGGAAATAATCCCGATCAGTATGCTAAAGCACGCGATGCCGGTGTATCCGTTGTCCCTATACGGACCGATGTAGGCCGAGCTGACACCAAGGCTTTCATTGACCATATCTCCCCTGTTTTCGAGCCCGAAGTCCTTGCCATATATTACGTCTTTTATGGGGTTAGGAAAAAGACCATAGATGGTGTGCGGGAAAAGGACATCGTAGGATGGCTTAGAGGTGAAACTCGTATTTACCAAGTTTCCAAGCGGGCTAGTGATATACACATAGCCCCAGAGCACCCCCGAAGGCAGCCAGTCTGGATAGTTTGCAGTCGGGACGGCCAATCCTCTGAAATCTGAATCTCCCGACCGGGCGTCTCCGACATACCCAAACAAGAAAACCGCCGCAATGAAGATGACTGCACTCCGAAGGAGCATTTTGGGATTTATTTCTTTTAAGCAGATCCACAATACGACACCCTGAACCAGCGCAATAATCATCACGCCGCGGGAAACGATGACTATCGACCATAGCAACTGAAAAATGGGAATGAAAAGGCGGCGTCGATCGCCGCGAAGAAGATACAGTCCCAACTTGGCGAGAGCCAATACAGACAACAGCGATGAAACGAAAACATGAATGAAAGGAAGTCCAAATACGTTATAAGTCTTCGAGCTTCCCAAAAGTAGCCATACAATTGGGAAACCTCCGCTGTAGACCACCTCAACTACCGTGAGAGCGATCCAGCATCTGAACCACCAATCAAGATTACGTTCGACCCTATTTAGATATGCTTCGTCGTCAATATCCTTGCCGCTGACGCGGGATGGCATCTTGTGGGAGATCGCATAAAAGATGTTAAATATTACGTTCGCTACGGCGAATGGGGCGATGATCCACCACACCATCCTGCCCACCTCGTCCGTTTTGAACACCAGCAGTCCGCTCAGGTGCATTGCGTACAATAGAAAGCACAATGCCCACACAGAGATGAAAAGCGTCAACGGATGAATTAAAGCGTGATTGGCCCTATTGAATGAAATCACCATTTTCAGCACCTAACCGTCCGGTTATGTCATGTTTACATAGCTCAGAGCCGATACTGGCCAACAATTTAGCTCATTACATATGTCCCTAATCCTCGTTCAAAAGCCGCTAGAGTACTTTGTGAGCGCTCTATGACAAAATAGTACTGGATTTCTGATCGGGCGATGCAGCACTTTGATATCCGAGAACGCCGTAATACCTGAGCGCGACACGCATAAGCGGATTTGGGCACCAGGCTCTGGTGACAATATCGGCGAGAGTAGTGAGGGGAGGGAGAAGCCACGAAGTCCTCACCATGAGATATCGAAGGCCGCGGCGGAGCGGCGAATTTCTGACTGGTGGTGCAGAATCCGGCCACATCTCATGAAATACTCGCGAGGACGAGCCAGCATCGTACGCTCTCGCGCACGCCTGCCGGAAGTCGGTGGGGTGAAGATGATGAGCGAGCGCGTCGGGAAGAAACACAAGCTCAAGATTGCGCTGCTGCTCAAGACGATATCCGAGTTCGATATCCTCCATACCGTATCTGGTAAAGGATTCGTTGAACGGGTTTTCCTTGAGCAGTTGCGTTTTCAGAGAGAGATTGCTTGTGTAGAAGTGTTTCCAATTGGGAGCGACTCCGCGCAACAGGTCATTGTAGGAAAACTGGACTCCGCTTTCAACGAGCCAGCACATGAATTTCGTGACCACCTGTCCGGATTCGCTCCAGCGCGTCAATCCCACGCCGGCCACATGTATCCCGGGCCTCTGCCGGTGCAACTCCAGATGTTTGGAGATAAGGTCCGGCGAAGCAAAAATATCATTCCCAATCATCAGGCAGATGGGCGCTTGAAGCGCAGATATAGCGAAATTCCGAGCGCGAGAACGTCCGCCGTTGTCCTGACGGATACAGCGAAGATGCAGAGGGGTTCGACGCTGATATTCTTCCAGCAGCTTGGGCGTGGAGTCCGTCGACCCATCGTCCACTATAACCACTTCGAAGTCTGCCGTAGTCTGCCGTTCCAGATGGCGGAGACAGGAGAGGAGAACCTCGGACCGGTTATACGTCGGGATAATGACGCCGATCGGATACTGCGATGCTGCCGACGTATGATTCGCTGGTTGGACACAACTATACATACTCTGTATTATATGTGATGATCATGCCTAATCAAAATAGGCTCGATCGGTGGTCGTGGTGATTGCCGGCTCTGCGTGAGAGGGGTTACGCGCCCAGGATTCGTTCTCATTTGTGGGAGACGACGGGTGCTTTTACGAGAACCAGTATCCTCTGGCTATGCCCGAAAGCGAACTCGCCTGTGGGCTGTTCGAGTTTACCAAGGATATGCCGGACGTGACGGAACTTACGAATCAGGAACCGTGATCGGCAGAGTGATCCGGTAGGGGATCAGGTGCGGATTGTAGTGAGGCAAATCAGCGGTTTGGGAAACCAGCTCTCTCAATATGCGGCGGGCCGTTATTACGCTAGACGCTACGGAGCAGAGATGGAGGTGGCCGTCGACCCTCCCCGAAAAGCCATGTCTCACGGACATCCAAGACCTTTTTTGCTGTCACACTTCTCTATCAGGTCGCCCTGTCGTGAATTCACTGCATACGACCGCATCATCCTCGCGCAGAGAGCCAGCCTGAGTCCCGTCCTGACGTTCCTGAAGCGCATGTCAGGAACTCAGGTGATCACGGAAGCGGCCACGCAGCGCTTCAGATTCCATCAGTATCTTCCCATTGAAAAGGATATCCACACCGTTTATCTCGTCGGGTTTTGGCAGGCTTACCGCTATGCGGATGAACTTGCAGATGAGTTGCGGGCTGAACTTGCGTTCCGCGAACCGGCAAGGGGTCGGAATCTGGAACTCTTACAACAGATTCATTCGGCAGAACACCCAATTTCTCTTCATATCCGGCGTGGTGATTACACCTTGGCGGCAGAAGGCAATCGAGCTTTGCCAATCAGTTATTACCTCCAGGGAATTCACTATTTCAAGGAACGATTCGCAGAGCCCACCTTCTTTGTATTCTCCGACGATATTGCCTTTGCCAGGCAGAATTTGTCGCGCGAAGCGCACATTGTGTTCGTGGACCACAATGATTCATTTGCTGCCCATGAGGATCTCCGGCTCATGTCATCCTGTCGCGGTCATATTATCGCCAATAGCACATTATCCTGGTGGGCTGCCTGGTTGAATCCCCATCCCGAAAAAATAGTCTTCTCACCCAAATATTGGTACCTCAAGCCGGATAGCTATTTCCCTGACCTGTTGCCGCCAGACTGGATTCTCGCGTAGTGTTAACTTTCTGATAACTTCTGATATAATCGAATAGTATGTGTCGTGAATCCAAAATGGAAGGGTGGGTTGAGCATTAGATGACCATAGCTGCTATTATCCGGAACCTCTTGCACAACTTACTTCGGAGTACACCCGGACGTCTGCCCTCGTACGCCAGGAGTATTTCCGATGGAGATGGGGACTATCTCGACGTGTGCCGGATGGGGTCTCTGGACTCCAAAGTGTTTGCCAATTTTCGCAGAAACCCTGCCTACACGACGATCCTCGAGCATGTCTCCGAAGAGCAGGGGCGGGAGTATTTGAGCCTATTGTCGGCTACCGGACGTGCTAATCGAAACATAGAGGAAGCAACGAAGAACGACACCATCGGAAATCCCGCAACGATGCGCCTCGATTCCGGATTAACGATCTCGCCGACTACATTACGGTATCTTAAAGTTGCTGACGATGTTGAAGGGCTATTTGGCAGTCTTGACGGAGCCGATGTCATAGAAATTGGTGTGGGCTATGGGGGACAATGCAGGATTCTCGACTCCCTTTTTCAGATCAAGTCATACACGCTTGTAGACTTGAAGCCCGTGCTCAATCTTGCCGGTGAATTTCTCAGCAAGTTTCCGTTGCGTTGCACGTTGCGCTTCCTGACAATGAATGAGTTGTCGCCTCAGCATTACGATTTAGCGTTGAGCAACTATGCGTACACGGAACTATCCCGCGAGGTCCAAGAGATCTACTTTGCTAAGGCGTTGAAGCTGAGCCAGCGGGGCTACATCACTTACAACAGCATCGCACCCGCAGAGTTTCGACAATTGACTTCTGATGAGTTATGCTCGCGGTTAGGCGCGAAAAAACTTCCAGAAGAACCGCTGACGCATCCAAAGAATTGCATTATTGTTTGGGGAAGCAAGTAGTACCCAGTGCTGAATACGCCATACTCTGAACGGTAGATCAACTACGGCAGACTTGGACTACGGAGGGATTCAACGGCGTCGCAGACGCGACGAGTGGGGGCTCCAGCGGGTGAGGGCCGCAGTTTGGCACGGGTCTCGGTAGGGTTCTCGACGGATGGAGTATCGTCGAGAAATAGGCGCAGCACGGCGGCGAGGTCGGTTGCAGTGATGCGTCGGTTGAGCAACTCCGGGATGGCGTGCTGCCTACGATCAGGTTGACCAAGGCACCGGGCAGGTTGTCGTTGGAGTCGTGCGCAGCGGGAATCTCGACATGGGTTGGAAATATTGGCAGGTTCGGAAGATCTCGACAGAGTCTCTTCTGAATCGTTGCCAGTTCTGACCGACATACCGAGTACCCGGCGTCGCGTCTAAATTCCAGTGCATGCAGACTTCATGATCCGGCCAGAGCGCTACTATCATATAGACTTGGTCTGGGGGGATCTGCCACTCAATGCAAACGAACCGTAAACTCCGTATCGCAATCGATTGCCGGATCGCGAACTCTCAACAGGGCGTTGGCACGGCAGTGCTCGCTTTGGCCAAAGCCTTCTCCGACTCGAAGGTCTCCGCTTGGTCCCGTCGTATCCGCCGTGTGCGCCCGATTCCGGCGTCGATTGCAGTGTGCGACTATTCAGGATCATCGCCGTCGGCTGCGCTGTGCGCCCCGCGAACTCGCGCAGCAAGGAACGCAGGTCTTCCACCATCGTCTCGAAACAACCCGCACGCAGCCAGCGCTGCATCTGGTAATAGACCACATACCACGGCGGCAGGTCGTTGGGCAGATAGCGCCACTGCCCGCCGGTGCGCGCCACATACCGCACCGCGTTGAACAC
>Ga0224528_1002547_pt1 | contig 10117 bp, 6 predicted proteins | sample CBST25metaG_2_FD_179888 | JGI IMG/M metagenome (GOLD analysis project Ga0224528, IMG submission 179888) | Peat soil microbial communities from Stordalen Mire, Sweden - C.B.S.T25 | ecosystem: Environmental > Terrestrial > Soil > Wetlands > Peat | place: Sweden: Norrbotten County, Stordalen Mire...
AGGCGTAATCTTGTTCTTCCATGTATCGAAGTCGGCTAAGTAGTCGCTATAACCATACGTCGATGTCCTGTATCCACTGGAGGCATAGTTGTCCGGCTCATTCCCAACCTCAATGGCGTCCAGATATTTCGACGGCATCTGTTGCCCATAGGCGTTCACCTGATCCACAGCCAATTGCACGTTGTTGGCGCCCAAATTCACACCGAGCGTAAAGTGCACACCCAGGGCATTCGCCAATTCTGCAAATGGCTGCACGGTGGAGATGGTGGGTTCGCCTGACGTGTCGGTGCTGTTGCCGCCAATGCGAATATGAATCGGGCCGGAACCGTACTCCATGAGATTTTCAAGCAGTTGGCGATACGTGGTGTCTACCGTTGTACTCGAGTCGCCCATCATGCTTTGAGCCGTGTCCCACTCATGCGAAAATCCCATGAAAGTGGATGGGATTTGCTTCCCCTGTGTGGCGCCCACCGTGGCAGAGGCAAATGCATTTGAGCCTGAACTCGAGGAACTGCTGGAACTTGTGGAGGAAGAGATCTTACTTCCTGCCTGGCAGCCCGCTAGGGATAAGCATAAGAAGATTCCAAAAGAAAGTGAAGTCACAGAAAATGCCAATGGGTAGTTCTTCATTATGCAGCCCCTCACTCTGCATATCGGCGAGGGACTGGGGAAAACCACAGATCATAAAAGAAAGTACGTAACAAAAATAATTAGCATTAATTTAGATTGGAACTTGTTAGGCTATAGCCATGGAACTTGTCCGCAAATTTCCAGCTATTCTAATCTTTCTCAGCCTCGTATTCGCACAGTCTTTTGGGGCCCAGACTCTTCCCGCACAAAAAACGCTGCGCATGTTCGACTCCGCGGATGCCAGAGAAACCGTGCGTGATTTGCTGTCGCATATGAACGCGAACGCTGAGGTTGCGCAGGCGGTTCGCCTGATGCAATCCGGAAATATTTCTGCAGCGCAGAGCGTACTGGCGCAGCATTTCAGAAATCGTCGCACGCCTCTTTGGAACTTGTCCACGCAGCCGCTCTCTGCCTCCATCCAGGCCAGCGCAGAGAATGCGGCGAAGGGAAATCTGCAAGGCGGACTGGTTCCGCTTTTCTACACGTTTCATGACAATCAAGTGGACTGGCATTTGAATGCGACAGATGTTGTCGCGGGGCAGTCGCATAACAATGAATGGCAATGGCAACTGAATCGCATGGCGTTCTGGAGCGACCTCGCGCGCGCCTATCGCGTGACTGGGGATGAGCGCTATGCCAGAGCCTTTGCACGACAGTTGGCGACATGGATGCAGCAATGCCCTGAGCCGGACCATATGGACAATACTCCGAGGTCATCCTGGCGCACCATCGAGGCTGGAATCCGAACCGGTCAAGCGTGGATGGATGCTTATGAAAGCTTCCGACAGTCACCGTCTCTGAGCGATGAAGGGTTATTGCAATTCGTCGATTCGTTTTTGCAGCACGGGGAATATCTGCGCAAATACCACACGCGACTGAACTGGCTGACGATGGAGATGGGGGGGCTGTACACGATTGGCGCCATGTTCCCCGAGTTTACCGAAGCTAGAGAGTGGCGATTCTACGCGGCTTCGACCATGGCCGAGCAGGCACACACGCAATTCCTTCCCGATGGCGCGCAAATGGAGCTTTCGACGGGCTATCAGAATGTTGTATTGGATTCCTGCCTGCACATTGCGGAAATCGCGCAGCAACTCGGTTATCAAAATGAGCTACCCGCAAACTATGTGGAGTCTTTCGAAAAGGGATATGACTGGCAGGTGAAGATTGCCACTCCCAACGATGAACTGCCGCATATCAACGACTCCTGGCCGACGGGGCTGGCCAGTGTCATGCGTAAGGCCGTTCGTTTCTATCCCGCGAGAAAGGACTTTCTCTGGTTTGCCACTAACCATCATCAAGGACAACCACCGCAACAAACATCGTTTTTCATGAACTGGTCCGGCCTGGCTGCGATGCGCTCCGGATGGGGGCAGCAGGAGAACTATTTGCTTTATCGGCTCGGACCGATCGGGGCAGGGCATCAACATCAGGACTCACTTGGTGTTGCGCTCTGGTCGTATGGACGGGAGATTCTTTTTAGCGAGGGCGGCGGATCGTACGAACAAAGCAAGTGGCGTCAATGGGCGACTTCGTCGTATGCGCATAACACCGTGATCGTGGATGGATTGGCGCAGAACGTTCCCACGGGGGGAGCGGATGTTATTCATGATGCGAATCAGGTCAGCCAGAAATCCGTGGATGCACATTGGATCTCTACCCCACAATTCGATTTTGCCGAGGGAAGTTATGTCCATGGTTTTGGAGCGGACCATTTGCGTATTGCGCGGCAAAGACGCGACGTTCTGTTTATCAAGCCAAACATGTATGTGATTGCCGACCGCATGGTTCCGCTGGATGCGGCATCCCACAGTTATCAGGCGCGCTGGCAGATTCTCAGTGTTAAGACTTCTATGGATGCGCATAACCAGGCATTTGCCACGCTTGATGCCAATCAGCCGAATCTGGTGATTGTGCCCTTGCTGACACAGGGGCTTGCAAGCAATGCCGTATCTGCGCAGCAAGAGCCGGAAATATTGGGCTGGAATGTGCGCAAGGATATGAATCCACAAAATGTTCCTGCCACAACTTTGTTGCACACGCTTCAGGGGACTGGCCCGCAAATCTTTCTGACGTTATTGCTACCTTTGCGCGCAGGAGAAACAGACCCGGTGATTCGAGTCGAAGAACAATCGGATCGCCGGTCAGCTTTAGTATTTTTCAGCGATCATACGCATTATTTGATTTCTGCCGAAGGCGGGGCTGGGATTACAGTCAAGAGCGACTCTGGCACCATCATGGCACCATAACAGCGAGTCCTGTTCGCTGTTCCGTAATCAACTCCATCGCAGCGCGTACCCGGCAATTCGAGTGGTTTCAGGCAGGGCAGACTGTGTTCCCGCGCCAGAGGCTACCGAGATTGCCCGGTATTGCGTGGTAGTTGATTCGTTGGCCTTATTGGAAGCTTAATTTCCAAGTATTTGATTATAAAAGATCTGGTGAGCCCGCTGGGATTCGAACCCAGGACCCACGCCTTAAAAGGGCGTTGCTCTACCAACTGAGCTACGAGCTCTCACCATGAAACGCGTCCAATTTGGCACGCTTTATTTAGTTTACCTTAGAGACGGCGAAAGGGCCAGTGCGGCGAACAATGCTCCAGTAGAAGCACGCGGTCTGGGCCGTGTTTCAAGTGCGGCGTTCCTGTCGGGGTGGCTCTTTGGGAGCAATGGCCATGGCTGAGGGCTTGGTACGCATCAGGCGGTTGACAATCTTGTAGCGCTCGCCGGGATAGACCGAGGCGACGTGCTCGACCGGCAGTCCGCTTTCCAGATACGAGGTTCGGGTGAAGAGAAAGACCGGGCTTTTGGGGGCGATGTGTAGCAGACGCGCCTCCTCGGCTGAGGCACGGCCCACTTCAATCACCTCGTCGGTGACCATCATCTGAATGCCGTAGCGCTCGGAAAGCTCGATGTAGAGCGAGGTGGTCGGATCGAAAGTTTCCATCAATGCGGGGCAAAGCGAGACGGGCAGGCTGCTGCATTCAATGCCCATGGGCACCGAGTCTCCATAGCGGACGCGGCGCAGGCAAAAAACCTGGGCGCCGTCAGCAAGGTGCAGCGTGTCCTTGGCCTGTGTCGAGGGAGGCTGTTGGCGGAAGGAGAGCACGATCGAGGTGGCATGTGCGCCGCGGGCCTCGGTCTCTTCGGTGAAGGAGAGCACCTGGCGGAAGTCGCGTTCGAGTTTGATCGAGGAGATGAAGGTGCCCTTGCCCTGGCGGCTATAGAGGATGCCGAGATCGGAAAGGGCGCGGACCGCTTGGCGGACGGTCATCTGGCTGACGCCCATTTGTTCGGCGATGTGCTCGATGGAAGGCAGAGGATCGCCGGGTTGGAATTCTCCGGCCTGAATACGGGCCAGCAGCCGTTGCTGAATCTGGTGATAGAGCGGAATGCCACTGCGGCGGTCGAGCGGAGAGGGCCGCGTTGTTGCTCGATGGGCGTTGCGGGGATAGTGAGTCGTCATGGCAGTTCAACCTCGTGCAATCAAGTTATTTTTATACGGCATGAAGTGCGGACGCGATGTGGATGCTCTAGATAAGTCAAAGTCTGTGTGACCGCGCAGTTGATTGCGTCCAAGGTCGCGCGGCCGGTGGCAGAAATGCTTTAGGCGGGCGTGAGGCCGAGGCCAGGGCCCGTTGGCAGAATGAGTTTGCCTTTTTCGACGCGCACTCCGCGCCAGGGATCGTTTGTGACCAGCAGATTGCCGTCGAGATCGACGTGATCGACCAAAGGTGCGATGTGCGCCGCGGCGGTGATGGTGCAGGCGCTCGAAACCATGCAGCCGATCATGACCTTCAGCTTGCAGGCACGGGCGATTTCAATCCAGCGCAGAGCCTCAAGCAGGCCGCCGGACTTGTCGAGCTTGATATTGATGCCGTCGTAAGCCTCGGCGAGCTTTGGAATCATGACCGCGCTGGTGCAGGCCTCGTCGGCGATGAGGGGCAGGTGAACCTTGCTGCGCACGTAGCGGGTTTCTTCAAACATGTGCGCGGGCATGGGCTGTTCGACGTATTCGATACCCTGGGTTTCAAGCCAGTTGATCTCGCGGATGGCCTCTTCCGGGTTGGTCCAGCCCTCGTTGGCGTCCACGCGCAGGGGCTTGTTGGTCACGCTGCGGACGGCGGCGATGGTGGCTTCGTCGGTCTTGAGGCCGACCTTGATCTTGAGCACCGGAAAGTCTTCGACCTCGCGCGTCTTCTGGCGAGTGATCTCGGGCGTATCGATACCGATGGAAAAATCGGTCAACGGCGCGCCCGCCGGATCAATGCCGAAGAGTTTGTAGAGCGGCAGGCCGTAGCGTTGTCCAATCCAGTCAAAGAGCGCGATGTCGACCGCTGCCATGGCCGCGTGCTGGTGCTCGCCGAGCAGAGCGCGAATCTTCCCGATCTGTAGACGATAGGCTGCCGGGTCGCCAGCGACGATCTGCGGCGCGATGGCCTCGATGGCCTTGGCTGCCTCGGCTGGAAACTCCTTGTAGCGAACGATAGGGGCGCCCTCGCCGTGGCCGGTGATGCCGTCGCGGCTATAGGCAACCATGACCGTTTCGCGATAGGCGCTCGAGGACATGGTCGTGGTCCAGGTGTGGCGCAGATTGAGTCGCTGCAAGGAGCAGGTGAGTTTTGCGGCCGAGGATACGGTTTCAGTAGGCCTCGCCAAAGTCTTCCTCGAGCCGAAGGCGGGCAGCAGGGCCGCGGTTCCGGCCAGTTTCCCTGCCAGTTTCAAAGATGCGCGGCGGGTGAGGAACAGGTTTGCGGTGTTGTTTTTCATTTCGATTGGATTCTCCGTGCGGCGACGAGCAGGTGCGTCCATGGTTCGTCGTCGAGGCGGCTGATTTGCACGCCGGGCTGGCCGTGGACGGTGTCGTGGATGAATTCGCCCGCACCGATATACATGCCGGTGTGAGTAATATGCGTGGGCGACGATCCGAAATAGAGCAGGTCGCCGGGCAACAGAACCTTGCGGTCGACGGCGACGACGCCTGACCAGGCGGACTGCGCGTCGGCATCGCGCGGCATGTCGATACCGCGCTGTCGGATGAGCATCTGCGTGAAGCCCGAGCAGTCGAAGCCGAAGCTGCTGACTCCGCCCCAGGTGTAGGTGATGCCGAGAAATCGTCGGGACAGGGCAATGGTTTCGTCGATGGAGAGCGGTGCTGACGGTTTGGTGGTCACGTCGCCGCGCTGCACCCAACCCATGCGGTTATCGACCAAACGCACGGCCAACCAGCGTTCGCTTGATCCGGGCGCGTCGGGAACGGCCTCAAGGATTGATTCCCATGGAAGATGCAGCAGCGGTGCGTGCTTGGTCACGTCCGGTTCGTGGTAGACGTTGAGGCCGAGGACGGTGACGCGCACCAGACGGCCTGCGGCGGGATAAGTGCCCGGGCGCAGATCAGCGGCGGCGACCCAGCCCGTGTACTCGTCGGCGGTGCGGATCCTGGTCCAATCCTTTTTCTTTTCGAGTACGATGACGCCGGAACCGTAGAGTACCTGCGAGGTCACGTCGCTGTCGGCCGAAGGAGTGACAAACATGTTGACGACGGGTGCGGTGGCCACGGCGTCGGCGTGCGGTGCGCTGCGCTGCGCAAGGGTCGAGGCGCAGCCCAGAGCCAGCGCCGCCACGGCAAACAACCCGGCGTGGGCAAAGAGTCCGCGCAGTGCCAGCGTGGCGAGGCAGGCAAGCTGATCGGCGGCAGGCACGGAAGTTCTCCTTTCAGAGGTGCGGCCTAGGCTCGGCCTTGGTGCGAAGTGAGAATCCATCGGAATCATCGTCTCTGCGTTCATGCTTCTTAGCGCTCCATGCTGGATGCGGTTTGGCTGGATGCGGTTTGTGGCGCGGCGTCGCGATCGAGTCCCGCGCCGCGCACGGCCAAGCCGGGCAGGGTGACCGGCAGACGGCCGTGGATGGGGGCTTCGCCGAAGAGGGCGCGCACCAGGCTGGCGGCCGACAGCGGCGTGTCGGAGAAGGTGCAGATGTAGCTTTCGAGACCGGCGATGCCGCCGCCGGTGTAAGGATTGCCGAGCGCGGCGACAATGGTCGTTTGCGGCGCGGCGGCAACCAACTCGGCAAGCAGGCCGAGCGACTGCGAATCGATCGCGGAAGAACTTTTCTCCTGCGCGGCGCGGGGCGCGGGCATCGATTCCGAGACGGCGAGAACGCGATCGACGGCAGCAGCGGCGGCCAGAATCTCGCCACGCAGGCAAGCTACATTTGAAGGATCAACGAAATAAATTTTGGACTGCGGCACGCGCTGGCGCAACTCGGCGGCGAGTGCGCGGCCGGTATCGCTTTGGTGCGCATGGTCGGAGAAGATGATGGTGACGGTGCGCGCGGCGGAGGCGAGCGGCACGAGCTTGGGCTTGTCGGCGACCAGCGTGATGGCGCGCTCGGCGATCTCGTTGGCGACGGCAACATTTTCCGGCCGAGCGACCTCGTCGTTGATCGCCTGAAGATCGACGAAGCGGTTCTTGTCGAGACCGACCTCGGCCTTCATGCGCAAAATTTTGAGCACGCTGCGGTCGATGCGTTCGGTGGAGATGCGGCCACTGTGGACGGCGTGCAGCAGGCCGTTGTAGGCGCCTTCGAGGCTGCCGGGGATGATGACCATGTCGCTGCCGGCTTCGACGGCGGCCACGGCCTCGGCTCCGGCAATCTCCTCCTCGGTGCCGTGGAAGGCCTGCTTGAGGCCGTTCATGTCGATGGCGTCGGTGACAACGAGCCCCTGATAGCCGAGTTGTTTTTGCAGCAGATCGGTGATGACGTGCTGCGAGATGCTGGCCGGCTTGTTCGGATCAGGTTCAAGTGCGGGCACGATGAGGTGGCCGACCATGATGGAGTCGACGCCGGCGGCGATGGCCGAGCGGAAGGGAACCAGCTCCAGCGCGTTGAGCCGGTCGAGTGGCGCGGTGACGCGGGCTAGAGCCAAGTGCGAGTCGGTGTCGGTGTCGCCGTGGCCGGGAAAATGCTTGGCGGTGGTCAGCAGTCCTGCCTCATGCGCACCGGCGATGTAGGCCGCGGCGAGTGCTCCGACTTGCGCCGGGTCCTCGCCGAAGGAGCGCGTGTCGATGATCGGGTTGGCGGGGTTTGAGTTGACGTCGGTGTCTGGGAACCAGTTCCAGTGAACGCCGATGGCGCGCGCTTCGCGTGCCGAGATGCGGCCGAACTCGCGGGCGAGCTTGGTGTCGCCGGTTGCGCCGAAGGCCATCGCCGCCGGGAAGGGCGTCGCGCCCACGAGGCGCATCGACAGGCCACGCTCGAAGTCGGCGGCGAAGATCAGCGGGTACTTCGAGTCGCGCTGCAGGCTATTGGTGAGCTGCGCGGCCTCAAGCGGTTCGCTCATGACAAGCTGGCCATCTTCAACCGGAACGGTGACGCCGAAGCCGCCGACGTGGCAGGTGCGCATCGCCTCGCGCAGCTTCTGATATTCGCTGCTGTGCACATTGAGGAAGCGCACCTTGGCCCAGACCATGATCATCTGGCCGATCTTTTCTTCGGTCGTGAGCCGGGCCAGCGTTTCGCGGGCCCAGCGTTCGCCTTGCGCGTCGAGTTGGATTGGCGCGGGCGTGGCAAGCGCGGTTCGCCCAACAAAAGAGAGAGTCACCAAGAAAAGAATAGCAATGGAGAAAAGGCGCTTCACGAGTCGGTTCCTTGCGAGTGAGTCCGCGCGGGGCCTTGACAGCGCCACGCGGAGCTGTCGGTTAGTAGAGCAGGTACGGGGCGCGCGTTTTTTTGAACTCTTCAAGGGCATCCTGCGATTCGGCCGCAATGCGGCGCGGATCTTTGCCTGCGGCGAGTGCGTCGAGCACAGATTTGTTGCGCAGCAGAGCATCGATTTTTGTCAGTGTAAAGCCTTTCGGATAAAGCCGGAGTAAAGTTGCTGCGATTTCCATGCCCAGTTCGGGTGCGTCGAGTCCGTCGCGCACGGTGACGAGGATGTGGACGCCGCCACAGATCTGGTTGGCATAATTCGAACTGGTGGGCGTGAAATGGACAGGCACGAAGCGCACGCCTTCGATCTCGCGCGCGTTCAGCGTGGCGGCGAGCGTGGCGGGATCGATCCAGGGCGCTCCCACTACTTCAAACGGCGTGTCGGTTCCGCGACCGACCGAGATATTGGAATCCTCGATCAGGCCCACGCCCGGATAGAGCGTGGCCTCGGTGAGGCTGCGCAGATTCGGCGAGGGATTGGTCCAGACGAGGCTAGTGGAGTCGAACCAGTCGCCGCGCTGCCAGTCTTCCATAGCGACGACCGAGAGCTTTGCGCCGATATGCTTTTCGGCGTTGTAGAAGCGTGCCAACTCGCCGACGGTCATACCGTGACGCACCGGCACCGCGCCGTAATTGACGAAGGCCTCGCGGCCTGTGTCGGCGAAGGTGCCCTGCACGTAGCTGCCGCCGATGGGGTTCGGACGATCCAGCACGATGACGGGTTTGCCCGCCTTGGCCGCGGCTTCGAGAAAGTAACCGAGCGTGCTCTCGAAGGTGTAGAAGCGCACGCCCGCATCCTGAATGTCATAGACAAACACATCGACTTTTGCCAGTGCTTCTGCCGTGGGACGACGCTTGGCGTCGGTGTCGCCATAGACGCTGTAGATCGTCGCGCCCGTCGTTGCGTCGACCGAGTTGCCGATGTCGGTGGTGTCCAGTTTGCCCGCAAAGCCGTGTTCGGGGCTGAACAGCGCGGTGAGCTTGAGCCCCGGTGTGTGCGCAAGCACGTCCACGGTGCGAAGGCCCGCGCGGTCGATGGCGGTCTGATTGGCGATGAGTCCGATGCGTACCGGGCGCGTGGCGTCGGGATGCAGTTCGCCGAAGTGGTGCGCCTCCAGCACATCGATGCCGGTTCTGGTGGCACCATTGCGCACGGTGAAACGTCGCTCGGCCATCTGCGATTCGTTGTAGCCGGTGATGCGTGCCAGACGCAGCTTTTCCTGCTCGCTCGGCGTCAGGTCAAGCGCTGCGGCGACGGCCGTGGCCACGCGCGTGCGCAGCGAGATGCAGGAGCCATGCGGCAGATGCACGGTGTTGGTGAGGATGAGGATGTAGCTGTCGGTGGTCGGATCGATCCACAGCGAGGTGCCGGTGAAGCCCGTGTGCCCGTAGGAGCCGACCGGCAGCAGTTCGCCGCGATTCGACGAGAAGGGAGAATCGATGTCCCAACCAAGACCGCGCAGTACGCTGGCCGAGGCTGGCTGCTGCGGCGTGGTCATCTTCTCAATGGCTACGCGGCTCAGAATCTTGTTGCCGTGCAACAGCGCTTCGGCGAAGAGGGAAAGATCGTCAGCGGTCGAGAACAGTCCGGCATGTCCGGCGACGCCACCCATGCGCCGCGCGGTCGGGTCATGCACAGTGCCGCGCAGCATCGCGCCATGCTCGTCGCGTTCGGTCGGCGCAATGCGCGTATCCCATGAGGCGGGCGGAAGAAAGCGCGTCTCCTTCATGCCGAGCGGCTGATAGATGTGCTCGGCAGCGTAGGCGTCGAGCGACTGTCC
>Ga0224528_1002548_pt1 | contig 10117 bp, 8 predicted proteins | sample CBST25metaG_2_FD_179888 | JGI IMG/M metagenome (GOLD analysis project Ga0224528, IMG submission 179888) | Peat soil microbial communities from Stordalen Mire, Sweden - C.B.S.T25 | ecosystem: Environmental > Terrestrial > Soil > Wetlands > Peat | place: Sweden: Norrbotten County, Stordalen Mire...
TACCAGCACGACAGCTCCAAGCAGGCTCAGCAGGGCCGGACGAAGCGTTCCGACCAGTTCCTCACGCAACGGTTTCAGTTGCACACCGACGTTGCGGTTGGTGGCAGGATAAGCAGCAGCGAGACGAGCCGAAATTGTAAGCAGATCGGCCCTTGCCTCGGGCAAGCCGACACCCGAGCGCAGACGGCCAAGCACCTTGACTGAGTGCCACACGCGGGATTCACGTGTCTCCCGGTCCAGCAGTGACAGCGGAAGCCAGACCTCTCCTTCCGAAGGATAGGCAGCGCCAACTGGTAAAACGCCTACTATGGTGAAGGAAGTTCCATTCAGGGTGACGTTACGACCCACCACGCTTGGGTCTCTGCCAAAGTAGCGATCCCACGCCGATCCGCTTAGCAATGCCACATGATCGCTTTCGGGCTTGTCGTCCTGCTCGCCGATCACGCGACCGATCATCGGAGTGATTCCCAACAGCGAGAAGAAGTTGCCGGAGGCAAGCACGCGGCGCACCTGCTGCGGGTGCCCATCCGTTACCAGCGAAACTGTTTCTGGGTTGAGTGTGGAGTAGGCGGCGATCTGCGTAAAACTATGTTGTTGGGCCTTCCAATCCTCATAGTCTGGATAGGTAGCCTCAATCCCGCCCGTAATCTGAGGGTGAATCTCAGATAGAGCGATGATTCGCGCCGCATCTACAAAGGGCAAAGATTGAACCAGAAGCGCATAGACGCAGCTGAAGATGGCTGCAGTAGCACCCACTCCGAGTGCCAGTGTCATTACCACCGTTACTGTAAATGCGGGAGACCTGCGTAAGCTGCGCGTTGCGTAACGGACATCTCGGAAGAACGTCTGCATCGCTTAACCTCGTTTAGGAGTAAGACGGCATTGCAGCTAAATTCGTTGCGATTCGGAGCGAAGATCCAACGACAGCAGAGCCTGGCTTGCATTCGGTCTCGCTTGTCGTTTAGAGTCCAATGCCCTCTTAGAAGAGGAGCTCCAAGCCCAAAAGCAGACTTGGCTGGTCGGTCCTCCAAGAAGCCCATTGCAACAGCCATGTTAACGCTGGCTAGCTTTCGTAGTTCTCCGACGAGCACTTTGCCCTCGAACCGACGTTGCCGCATAAGCGGCGATTATACAAATCAAACTCTCTGCAATGTGGGCACCCCGGCAACGATGTTCGAGGAATACCTCAGATGGTCGATCGTATGCAATTAACGCATATTCTTGAAGTCGGCGCAAGAATCCAGCTTTGTTTGTACTACCGAAAGCCTGCCGTATACGGTTTCGATCTGCTCTTTCAACTCGCGATTGGTTTGCTCCAATGTCCGAATGCGGCTTCGGAGCGTCTCCACGACTCGTTCGTGCGACAGCTGCTGCCGGTATCGCCCATTCTTACCTGCAGCAGCCGGCGAGATAGTTCGAAGGCTCATGATCCTGTTCCTGAGCAACTTTGTCCCGTAAAGCCAGGCTGTCGATACTTTTGCACGCGCGGCGACGCTGCGAAAGTTGAGTTCCGCTTCTTCAGACTGCATGACCATGATCGCTGTTGTCGCACGCCGCATCGCATCCTCGCTACGAAGCCGGGCACTGCGCTCCAGGCCCTCGGTATTCCTAACCATGACTTGCCTCCAGTGTCGTGACGATGTTGATGAGACTTGTTCGCTTGCGTGCGTTCATCTCGCTCTGCCGCACCCATCCGTTCGCATCTGCCTTTGCGATAATCTGCTCAGTCTCATGAAGCTCGGCGCGATGGACCTCGAGGAAGGAAGCGTCAGTTCGGAAGTGGGCGCAGTTAAGGCATGCATTTGGGTGCGGACAAGGCCCCGCTATGATGGGGATCGCGCAGAAGCCGTTAGTCAGAGCCTGCGCCAGGACGCTGCGGGTGAACCACTGAAGATCGGCGGTGTCGTTTAATCCGTCCTCCGCAACCACTTTGCCGGACACATTGATCAGCGTGCCTTTCAGATACTCCGACAGCTTGTCCTTCATCGTGACATCGTGGATGTGTGCGTACCGGCTCGTCATCTCCGGCCCTTTGTGCCCCAGGTACCGCTGGATGATGTGGTGCGGAACGCCGAGATTGATCATGCGCGTTCCGACCGTGTGGCGGAACTGGTGCGCTTGGAAGCGGAACAGCTTGCCGGTGGCATCACGGATGTCATGGTCATAAGCGAGACGATTGATCCGATGGGCGAAGCTGGCTTGTTTGATCACACCTCCCCGCTCGTTTGGGAATAGCCATATCGAAGGCGTCCTGCGGCTTCCCGCCTCAGCCTGCTGTTCCTGCACGATATGCGCTATCTCCTTCGAAACGGGGATCGCGTTCTCGCGCTTCACCTTACCTTGCATGTACCGCAGGTAGTAGACGCCGCGCGCGTCCTGCGTGAGGCAGTCGATGGGTAGCTGTAGCAACTCGCTGATGCGCATTCCGCATTCCTGGAGGATCAGGACCTTGCGGCGCCATGACGGCTTCAGATCGGCGAGGTGTTCATTCAGTTGGTCGAGTACCGCTGTTTGCAAGTAACGAGGCTGAGGTTTGGATGGACGCGGGACTTCTTCGTCGTAGATGAGGCGATCCGGTCCAACCGGAAGCCATCCCTCCCGATGCGCCATCTCAAGGAAGTTCCGAAGATTGAGTATGTGGTTCTTTGCCGTCCCCACGCTGATTCTGCCTTGCAGATGGCTAACATATTCGAGAAGGAGTTTACGTGTAATGGATTTTCCCGTCGCCCGCGGCTTCTCCGTTGCAAGGAACTGCGAGAAGCATGCAAGGGACTGTACTCTGGTGCGGCAGGTGCTAGCCGAGTAAAGCGGCAGACAGTAGGCCAAGTAGGACTTAACCGCCGCACGAAGCCATTCCTGTTCGATCGCAAGGAAGCTCATCTTGCCGTTCGATTGCGAGAGGTTGGTGGCCACTCCCATACTCTTCAGATCCCAGACATCTTGATCACGCGCCGGACGAAGATCGTAGGCCCGCTTGAGCAGGATGCAAGTCTGCCTGAGAGTGCTGATGAAGCCGCTGTCGCGTGCCGTGACAGCAAGACGCTGCTGGGCATTCATACGGCTTGTCGTTCCCGTCTTATATTGCCCAAGTCCTATCAGATACTTCCGGTAGATTTCGCGCCACGCATCGAAGTCTCTGTCCATCAGAGACAGCGGGAAGGTGGGCATGCTGTTCAGCCAGTGGATCATGCGATGAACGCGGGAGATCTCTTGAGTGCTTCGCCACTCTCCACCGGAGAACTTCTTCCAGCATAGATACTTCAGTTCTCCATTGAGAGCCGGAGACTTGCACCGGAACCGCAGGCAGCGTTGTTTTGCATTGGGAGATAAGTCGTTCACTGGGCTGTGGCGCATGTCCCATAGATCGTCGGCCCAGAAGTCTTGCAGCTCGGCGATGAGCTTGACCTGAGTAGCGCGGCTCCAGTTAGCATTGGCGCTCATCGTGCACGCTCCTTCTGATATTGCTCGAACATCTCGCCCATGTCCTCGATAGACAAGTGGGCATAGGTGCTGACGGTTGTCTGGATATGAGCGTGGCCCAGCCGCCGCTGCACATAGGCCGCATCCCATCCAGCCCGGAGAAGATCGGTTGCATGCGTGTGGCGGAATATGTGTGGCGTCGCCTTCAGCCCGGTTCTCTTCGAGAGCTGACGGAACAGATCGATCACCGTCGCATACCGCATCGGAGCACCGACTTCGCCGCCCCACCAATTCGCGAACACATAGTCGTGAGCAGTCTCGCCGTACTCATGGACCAAGTAGTCTGCGTACAGCGCCATCGACTGTTTCGAGACATGGACCACATACGGCGACCGCGACTTAGCAAGAGCGCCGTTGCTGTTCGCGCGAGGCACGATGTCGATCGCGCCGTCGTAAGATCGGATGTCGGCGTGGCGAAGGCCCAGTGCCTGACCGATCCGCATCCCGCTCTCATGCAGCAAGCACAGGAGAAGTCGGTCCCGGAGACGTGTACACGCATCGAGCAGGAGTTGAACCTCTGAGGGAGAGAACACACGTGGGAGACGCTTGATTGATTTCACCCGCACGACCGCATGTCGCAAAGATTGAGTCCGGCTGATGTGGTGCAGGAACGGCTTGTAGGGGCTCTTCGCCCCGAAGCGTCTGGATCGGCTGATCGCCGTCTCCACCCCGAGCCTGTCCTGATACTCATAGAACGACCCGATGGCCGCCAGGATCAGATTGATCGTGGCATCGGAACGATGTTGTCCACCGGCCCGCGTCGCATATCGTACCCAGCTCACAAACTCCGCTAGTTGAGTCAGCTTCAAGCTTTGCCAGTCATGGTTCTGCTCGGCTAGGAACGCCCAAAACGCTTGCAGATGATGTGCATACGCCCTTACGGTGTTGGGCGATCTCCCCAGCCGATGAAGGTAGAGAAGATACTCATTTAACACTGTCACCGGGAAATGCTCCCCGTCGACGACGATCCAACTCAGATGTCCCGTATCTGGAACTCTAATCCTCTGCACTTTCACCACGCTCTGCCTCCAGAGCCGGGCACGAGCCGGCATGGGCGCAGTTCGCTACGCTCACAGCGCCCATGCCGGCTGATCTACTTCATAGAACACTACAGATAAAGATTCCACGACGTTCGATAACCCATCGTCGTATACATCATTGACTGCTTCTGAAGGACTAAAGATAAATCGAGAACAGCCAGCGAGTCGATGTGCACCCCTATGAGGAGGCGCAGGGTTTTCAACGGCTTCTTGACCTCCCCGGATATGACGTAGCCTCCCTCGCACAGAAAACCGGCAAAAGCGAGAGTCTTGTCTACGCCCGACTTGCCTTGCTCCAACTCATTCCCGAAGTTTCCGAGGCATTTCAACAAGAGCGCATCACCGCCAGCCACGCAAACCTGATTGCGCGGCTTCCACAAGATCGCCAGAAGGATGCTTTTGACCACTGCTGGCGGAAGGACTGGCAGGAGAACGAGGCACACTTGCTCCCAGCAAAATACCTGTCGGCATGGATCGCTAACAATGTGTACCTCCCACTGGACGAAGCGCCATTTGACCGCGAGGATACGAACCTCAATCCTGCCGCCGGGGCTTGCTCCGATTGCCCACGACGCAGCGGATACAACACTTCACTCTTTTCGGATGTTTCCGGGGATCAATGTATGGATTCCGATTGTTATCGAATCAAGCTCGCAACACATGTCCAGCGAGAGGTTTCGGCAAAGCCTGAGTTGGTTCAAATCGAGACGGCATATCGAAGCCCGAAGGAGCGGCAGCCCGAAGCTCTGGCTCGCAACGAATACACAGACCTTGAAGCGCTTAAGGATGAAGGCGAAGATGGCGCAGAAATCACAGCGTGCGAATCATCAAAGACGGCTATTGTCGTGTACGGCGAAGGCGCGGGCACCACGCGTACGGTCTGCACAGACCCGAACTGCCCCGTTCACCATCCGCGCAGAGTAATTCCAATCGACCCGGAAGCCGAGGCCAGGCAGCGGGAGATCGAGAAGGAACAGGCGAAGCGCAAGCGACTGCTGAAGCGCCGGACAGAATCTTTCAATCGGATTCTCGATAACGCTCCCGCTACCCTTAACGGGCCGCAGCTTCGAGTTCTTCTGCGCGCCCTCATTCACATCGACCCATACGACTTTATTGACGATGTGGCTGCGCATTTCGTCGGCGACGACGAAAACAACCAGCAGGAGGGGGAGGAGGTTCTGATCTCGGTAATTGACCAACTGGACGATGAAAAGCTCCCCGGCCTTGCTCTCCGCCTCGCTCTCACAGGTCATGTGGATGTTCCCAGTGAGGGTGAAATTGACCACTTGGAGGAGGCCGAGAAATTGTTGGCCCCTGTTCAGCCGAAGGCGGCTCCCAAAAAACCTACAGCCAAAGCAGTGAGAAAACCAGCAAAGGCAAAGTCGAAGTCAACCAAGAAAAAGGCCGCCAAGAAAGTCGCGGCGTAGCCACGGATGGGGCCAGCAATGGCCCCATCGCTCCAGAGGAGGAGACATGCTGCAGTTTACATACAAGCTTAAGATCAATGAGCGGGTGAAGGGCAAGTGCAGCCGTCATCCACGCTACAACCCCGATAAAGATGGCCGTGCTGGAATCCGCGGTGGCTGCTCATGCTGTTTCTCGCTCTATGACCTTTATCAGGCCCGCATGGCGTTGGATGCAGCTCAGCGAGAGTTCATTCGCAGGGCTGCGCCTTGGGTGAGCTCACGTCAACCGCGCCGCACAAAATCCGCAAGCGAGGCGGAACAATCGTCAGACGTTTCACGATTCGGCGATCATACGCCCGCAAACGTGGTGCCTGAGTGACTTTGTGTTGTCATCATTCCAACTTTTTTCCAGGCTGTCCTGACATGCGGGCCATGTTACGCGCATCGCAACGTCCTCCGCGAGATCCCACTACTTGCTGGGCTCAAATCATTATGGCGTCCAGAGCTCTTACCAGGCCACTCTCACCCAGAGTCATCCGTTATAGTCCACCGGGTGAGCGAAGAGTCGTGTCGGGTAATTGTGATACTCGGTATGTGACGAGGACGCTGGAACTCATAAAGCTGCACCTCAGGAATCATTGTCGGGTTGAGCTGTTGTCCGACAACTACTCCGCCTGGAGCAGGGCCAGCGTAGAAGATGTGCCATCGGGGAGAATCTGGAGAGCGGACTGCTGCAGCTTCAAACATCTCCCTTGCCTTGCGGGCCAACTCGTCCAGCTGGGCTTTGCTCTTCAGCCAGCCAGTTGACATATCGGGGACAGAACATCGATAGACCGCACGGTCCTTTCCAGTCGCATCCACGGTCGCTGAGGCGTCAACAGGAGCGGACAATTCAAATAAGAAGAAAACTTCTGCCGACGCTGAAATAGAATCGGCTGGCCCCGCGACCACGGGCGTTGTCAGCCCTTCTGAGTTCTTAGGCCAGATCCATGTCGCCTGGTCCCGGTGATATTGAAAGCCGCGGACATTGAGCCGGTTGGTCAGCAGATATCCGGCGTAGACACAAGCTGAAACGGGAGCAAGCGGAAAAACCGCGACGCGAGAGGCGACTGCATCGCAGTTTCCGATCAAGGCATGAATTTGTGTCTTCAGGTTCTCCTGTATCGAACTCCAGGGTTCGCGCGCAGCGGAGACGCTGATTTGGAGCACGCCTGCGTCCTGGTCCGGCGACAACGCCTCCGCGATCGTCGTTGGATCGAATGGAAAGTCGCCCTGCAGCCGTAAAACATTCCAACGAAGATTGGTGAATCCCCGCTCGGGAAGCGCGGTGCGAACCCATGCCTCATGATTAGCTTTAATTTCGAGGAGACGTTCGCGCGGATAGCTGAGTTTTAGTGTGTCCACCTTCCGGTGACAATTGCGGCAAAGAAGAATGAGGTTGTCGTAACTGTCGCGGGCGCGCATATCGAGTTCGAGATGAGCACGCGGCCCGGCGTTGCTCGATGCGGCTATGTGCCCCATCTCTCCAATGACACACACTGGGTCATAATCATCTTCCGTCACAAAGAGTTCGACACGGCAGTCGGCCATAGCGCAACGGCCAGCCGCTCGTCCCCACAAAAGCTTCAACGTCTGGGGATCATAGTAGCGCGCGCTCTTCGTTGCGTTAGGCTTCGCTTCGCCGATGGGATTCTGCTTCAGGGTGCGTCCCCTCGCCTTCCCAGCTTCCGGTTTGTCGCCAGACTTCATAGAACCTCAACCATTGCGATATCCATGGCATGATCGTATCTGCAATAAAGTTGCCCGGTGCCCACTCCTCGGGTCGATGCACGCAAATATCCATCTGGCCATCGGAATATACATGCGGCAGTCGGACCTTACCGTCTGCGAGTTCCAGTTTTGGGCTCAGCACGGCGATGCGGGGACGGCGTCCAAGCATGTAGGAGACCTCAATGCGATAGGTGTCGCTTAGTGGATGCGGCCACCAGCCTCCGGTCCAAACAACGCGGCCTCGCTTGAAGGTGACAGCGAGGCCTGGAAACTTCGAGCGCATACGGCCAATCTGTTGCGCCGGCGTAAGCTGGATGCGCCTTTGATGAAGATCAGAGCGAGCCATGGTTAGTGTTATGAATCATAGGTGCTACAGACGCCATGACTGGAACAATCCTTCCCGTCGCCGCAACGCCCAACAAAGAATTGCTGCGATCCGTCTGCATCATTCTTGCCTCCCGCAGGATCGCTTCATCGATCACCTGGCCAAAGACGCCTTTCGCAAGCTTGCCCGGATTGCCATGAGTGGTGCAGACCGCGCGCCAGGCCTCAGCAAATCTGCGGATTCCGTCGTTGAACGCAAGATACGCTGATGGGCAGGAGTCCCAGCGCTCGCTGAAATCCTCTTCCAAATGAACTGGGTTCAGTACCGACAGTCTCCTGCCCTGCGCATGCGCCGCATCCAGCCGCCCAACAATTCCGTCCAGGACCTCAAGCATGGCCGTTGAAATGGACTGTTCTCCTGTATAAAGATCAGCTGCCAGAGTCGTAAGAACGATGGAGATCGGTGGATATTCGGAGTTCGCATAATGGATATCCCGCCACCGCTTGAGGAGTTGAACAACCAGCTGCAGCATGGTCTTTTCTTCTGTCACCTGCAAGGCGGGCAGCGGCTCGACGGTAGCTTCAGCAACGACCAGCGCCTTGCGAGAGTCGCTGAACTTCACAATGATGCGGCGCGACGCATTCTTGAACCACTCCGCATAAGCGATTGGATTGCTCGGTTTCCAGTTGCGGAGATCGCGATCTGGAACCTGAATGCATGTGCCGCCGTTATGGTCGTCGCGGCACGCCGGCAGAATATCGAGCCAGAACTCATCTTTGTACTCGATGCGAATGCACCGATTCTTCTTTGTGACCATGCCTCCGTACACTCCATGTTCATTGAAGAGCTTGAACATGTTATCGAGGAGAGCCATCGGATTGACTTCGGCGTGAGACACATCGATCTCGCAGACAAGATCCAGATCGTGCGGGGTGTCGATGGGCTTCACAGTCGTCCGAAGCCGCATCGAGCCTTGGGAATAGATGTCCGAATCCCAAAATCGAAACGGGCTGTTGACGGCGCTGATTACCTTCGCTATCGAATGGTAGCGGTCCTCCGCCTTCTGGTGCTGCGTCGGGGAAAGTTGGAGATTGTCACAGACATCAAAAAGCAAGAGATCCAACGCATCTGTACGAACTGCCAAATCGTTCATCGCCATTTCATCTCCTAGTGCGGAGCTCTCGCTGTCTGCGCGTCCGCATTACTTCGTAATCAGCATTTGTCCTTTCACTGCGGTCCCGATGTACCTCCCCAGGCAATCTTGTCTTTTCTTTTTGCTGGCGCTTTCGCAAATCTGCTTTATGATGCTGATGGGCATCACAGACAAGACGTATCGCATCAGATACAATATGTCTTATCTGTAAGACAGTGAATCACGGTCCTTGGCTCCCGTCAAGGGGATATTCGCTTTGGGAGGGCGGATGGCTCTCACGATCGACGATTTCGGTCGTTTGATGGCAAAAAAGAGGGGTAGTCGCGGCGTTCGCGCCGCGGCGCTGGATGCGGGCGTAAGCCCGGCTACTTTCTCAAGGGTGGAGAACGGTCATATGCCGGATTTACACACCTTTGCGAGTCTCTGTAAATGGCTCGACCGCGATCCTCGCGAGTTCCTGGGCATGGAGACAAGCGAAGCGCCCGAGAGACCCCGAGCGGTCGTTCACTTCAAGAAGAAGAAAACCGTGAGAATTGAGACCGCAAAAGCCCTTGGTGAACTTATCCTCGCAGCTCAAAGAGCCATTCTTGCAGCTGAAGATCTGGTTGGTCGGTGATCGGTGCGGCGCGGGTTCAAAGCACAGGCGGAACGCAGCGCCGCCGCCGCTAGAGCAGCTTTGGGGTTACTCCCGAATGCGCCGATTGACCCTTGGGCTTATGCCGCGCATCTCGGAGTTCGGGTTCTGGAATTCGCCAAACTTGGACTGGCCGCAAAAGAAACTTCCCAACTTACTGTCATTGACGGCGACAGCTGGTCTGCAATGACACTGCAGCAGGACGGAGTTTTCGCAATCGTACTCAACCCAGCACACGCCATCACCCGCCAGCGGAACGACCTGATGCACGAACTCGCGCACGTCGAATTGGAGCATGCGCCGGCGCGC
>Ga0224528_1002549_pt1 | contig 10114 bp, 7 predicted proteins | sample CBST25metaG_2_FD_179888 | JGI IMG/M metagenome (GOLD analysis project Ga0224528, IMG submission 179888) | Peat soil microbial communities from Stordalen Mire, Sweden - C.B.S.T25 | ecosystem: Environmental > Terrestrial > Soil > Wetlands > Peat | place: Sweden: Norrbotten County, Stordalen Mire...
GTCTTTCTGAAGACTACCGAGCCGAAGGCCGCCGAGTGGGTATCGAGCGCCATCGGCAAAGTAGAAATTGAACGGTTGCGGCAGACCCATTTCGACGGCAGCCGTACAGGGAAAAACTTCACGCTGGAGCGCCAGGTGGAGCCGCTGGTGATGGACTCGGAAATCTCCGGCCTGCCCGACCGGCACGCATACCTGAAACTCGGCAACTACGTCGCCTGCTTCTCATTTGCCTATCACGACATCCCAGCAACGCAGCCAGCCTTTGTTCCCCGTCCGCTCGATGACGATGAACTCGGCTTCGATCCGAAGACACTGACGAAGAAGCAGACAGAGCCGGAAGCCATCGAAGAAAGCGCCGAAGCCATCCAGAGCGGCTTTTCATTGGGAGACTGAGCCATGTTGAAAATCTCGAAAGCCCTTTCCGCAGGCAAGCTTGAAAACTATCACAAGCAGGAATTCACTTCGCCGGACCAAAGCTATTGGAGCCAGGGGCAGACCGTGCAGGGGGAATGGCAAGGGCAGCTTGCCGAAAAATACGGCCTCGCTGGAGCCGTTAGCGCCGATGAGTTTCACAGGCTCTCGGAAGGTGAACATCCGCAGACCGGCGAGCAACTTGTCCAGCATCGGCAATCCTTCGAGTACCAGGACGCGAATGGAAAGACAATAAAATCCGTCGAGCATCGTGCCGGATGGGATGCGACCTTCAGTGCGCCGAAGTCGGTTTCGCTGACCGCGCTTGTTGGCGGCGACAGCCGGGTCCGAGAGGCTCACAGCATGGCGGTCACGACCGCTCTCGGCGAGTTGGAACGGTACACGCAGGCGCGGCTCGGCGGGAACCGGCCCGCCGAGTCCACGGGGCAATTCATCGTCGCAAAATTCGAGCACGACACATCGCGGCCCGTCGATGGCTACGCCGCGCCGCAGCTTCACACTCATGCCGTTATCTTCAATGTCACTGAGCGCGCGGACGGAACGACACGTGCGCTTCAGGAGCGCGGATTCTTCGAGTCGCAGCAGTTCGCCACTGCCGTCTACCAGTCGGAGTTGACCTTCCGGTTGCGCGAACTCGGATACGAAATCACCCCCGGTAGAAGCGGCGCACCGGAGATCAAGGGATATTCGCAGGAGTATCTTGACGCTTCGAGTCAGCGCCAGAATCAAATCCTCGCACACATGCAGCAGAATGGTCTCTCCGGCTACGAGGCTGCGGAGATCGCCGCCCATGCAACGCGCGACAAAAAGCAGATTCAGTCGCCCGGTGAGGTGCTCGCGGCGCACCGCAAGCTGGCCGTCGAGTACGGCAATCAGCCGAATCAGGTTGTGGCCGCGGCCCGCGAGCGCGTCCAAAAAAAATCCGCCGAGCGCGCTCCTGAAAAGACGCAGAAGGCCGCGCAGGAAGCAGTGACCTTTGCACGCGAACGCAGCTTCGAGCGCGAGGCTGTCACCGATGAGCGCGCCCTCTTCCGCGATGCGCTACGACGCGGCATGGGTGAAACCACCTACGCCCAGGTTCGCGCGAGCGTTGAACAGCGTCTGGCCTCCGGCGAGTTCCAACTCGTCTCCGGGACAAAGCACAGTTCCGCGCGGCAGTTCACCACAGCGGAAACCATCCATGCTGAGAAGGAAATCATGCGGCAGATGCGGCAAGGTCAAGGCCGCGTTGAACAGATCATGCCCGTTCAGCAAGCCGTTGCACATACCGCCCAATATCCGATTCTCAATCCCTCGCAACGCTTGGTGGCGGAAAAATTCTGACCTCGCGCGACAGAATCCAAGGTCTGCAAGGAAGCGCCGGCGTGGGAAAGACCACGGCGCTTAAAACTGTGCGGGAGGCTGCCGAGCAGCGCGGAATGATTGTCGAGGGCTTTGCCCCGACCTCGCGCGCCGCGCATCAGCTCCGCGATGCCGGCATCAATGCTGATACACTGCAAGGATTTCTCGCGCGGCATAAGCAGCCGACGCCGGAACGCCACCTATATATGGTGGATGAATCGAGCCTCGCCAGCACCAAACAGGTGCGCGACTTCCTCGCCAAACTCGATCCTGCCGACCGAGTTCTCTTCATTGGCGACACGCGCCAGCATCAGGGCGTGGAGGCCGGGAAGCCCTTTGAGCAGTTGGTCGATGCCGGAATGAAGACGGCCAGGCTAGATCAGATTGTCCGCCAGAAAGACCCGGAGTTGCTGCGCGCCGTCGAGCATCTTTCACGCGGCGAAGTCTCCGTTGCCGTCGCGCTCCTCGAACAGCAGGGTCGTGTTACGGAGATTGCAGATCCCGAAAAGCGCATCGCCTCGATTGCCCGGAACTATGCCGACAACCCGGCCAATACCATCATCGTTTCACCCGACAACGCCTCACGCCGCGCGATCAATCAGGCGGTCCGCTCGGAGTTGCAGGAACGTGGCATCGTCGAATCCGAGAACCACTCGATGCGCGTGCTTGCGCCGCGTTCCGATATGACCGGTGCTGACCGCGCCTGGGCCGCACGCTATGAGGTTGGCGACGTGCTTCACTACCAGCGTGGCAGCAAAACCCTCGGCATCGAGCAACGTAGCTACGCGCGAGTGGTTTCGACCGATCCAAAATCGAATCTGCTGACCGTCGAGAAGCCCGATGGCCAGCAGGTCACCTACGATCCTGCCCGGCTGCATGGCATTTCAGCTTATCGCGAGATCGAGCGCGAATTTGCCGTTGGCGACCGCCTGCAATTCACCGCGCCGAATCGTGAACTTGGCGTTGCCAACCGTGACCTTGGGACTGTGCAGAAGATCGGTGAGCACGGCGAAATTACAGTCCTCATGGACGGTGGCAAGGACAGGGCGGTCACCTTTGATCCAGAAGAGATGCGGCACTTCGATCACGGTTACGCCGTCACCTCGCACAGTTCGCAAGGTCTGACTTCGGAGCGCGTCCTGGTCAACATGGACACCAACGTCCATCCCGAACTCATCAACACCCGCTTTGCCTACGTTTCCGTTTCCCGCGCCTCACACGACGCGCAAATCTTCACCAATAACCTCGCCCAACTCGCCCCGCAACTCAGCACCGACATCTCCAAGACCTCCGCGCTCAAAATCGCTCAGAGTACCGCCGTAGTACAGGGAATCGGCATGGGATGAGTATGTGTTGTTCGCATTCGATAGAATGGAGGCGTCACCCACCTGACAATCATCGAATTCTGAAAGGCCAAAGTGGCAAGCGATAGTTTGTCGTCCATCTTAGAACTGATTCGCGCTGGTAAATGGTCGCATGTGCTCTGTACCAGCTATGCCCTCAGCCTCTCATTCTTTGAGGCGGTCATCCTTAGCGACCTTACAACGCACACAAATCCATTGTGCTGGCTACTAATCGATGCCGAGGGCGTTCGCGCCGCGCTGAAGGAATTCGGTCCTCAGCACGCAGGGCGCATGTACGATATCGAGCCGGTCTCCGTTGAAGGCGGCTGCTTCCATCCAAAAATCATGCTCTTGGCAAACAAGGACGATGCGCATCTGGTCATCGGTTCAGGGAATCTCACATTCAGCGGATGGGGCCGCAATCTGGAGTGCTTCGAGCACCTTCATCCAAGTTTTGCCGCCGATGCTTTTCGTGACGCAAGCAGTTTCTTTCGGCAGCTTGCCACATCGCAGCGCGTTCGGCACTTGGGCCAGCAAGGGTGCCTACAGGCGGCGGACATACTTGAACGCGCTGCCGGTCTCGGAACGAGCAGCGGCGCAATTCGTCTTCTTCATAATCTGCAAACACCGATCATGTCCCAAATCGTCGAGATGGCGTCTGCTCTCGGCGGCGCGGAGCGGGCCATCTTCGTCTCCCCGTACTATGACCAGATTGCGGTTCCCGAACTCTGTAAGCAATTAGGAATCTCACAGGTTCAGCTACACTCCCATCCCGGCGGTACGGTAGAGGGGCAGGCGTCCAACTGGCCTACCCAGCAATCGCACCTGGTCCAGCCGGTTCAACTGGAATGGCTCGACGATTATCATGACCGGCCACTCCATGCGAAGTTGCTTGAGATCGTTTGCAAGCGTGGGCGGCTGGTCGTTTCAGGAAGCGCAAACGCGACTCGGGCCGCTTTACTTCCAAATGGAAACATCGAGGTTTGCACGCTGCGAATTCAGCAGCAGACATCGGTCGGCTGGTCGTTTCGACTGGCGGAGCCGCCGATTCCGAGTGAATTGTCAGAGGAGACCGACGACTCAGATGACCATGAACGCCTGCTTGTTCTCTCTGGCAGAGTGGAAGGAATGTCTGTAAAGGGCAGAGTGATTGACCGTTTCCCAACTGGCCCGGCTCAGGCGGCGTATCGAGCGGGCGCTCGATGGGAACAGTGCGGCTCTGTTCCTGTCGATTTGGCTGGACGGTTCTCCTTCTTCTTGCCCTCGGAAGTCGGTTGGGGTGAGGGACAGATTGTATTGCGGCTGGTTGCGGCGGACGGATCACAAGCTCGCGGCTTCTTGGCGCAACCAGAATTTGGATTCGTCGTTCGTAGGCTCGGGAATTCGGCACGGAGTTTCATGGCATTCCTTCAGGGGATGGACGTTCCTGAGGATATGAAGGCCATTCTGCACTATTTTCAGCAGCACCCAGAGGACTTGCTCCAGCCCGAAGAACCTTCCAGTGGTGGGAAGATTCCTCCGCATCGCACAGAGCACGACCACAACCTACCCGTGCAAGAGCAGAAAACTCATGACCCGCTATCGTATGCTCACTTCGGCGGTGCGTCGCTCGGCTATGAAAAAACTTTGGAACGGCTGAAACAAGACCTCATTGCAGCACTTACAAATCCGTCAACACGAGTGTCTGACAGTGACGCCGAGGATGATGACCCCGAAGAAGATAATCCTACCGGCCAACGACGCGCAAAGCAGAAGGCGGAGAATGATGCAGCCTGCCGCAAAATAGAGTTGAGCCTGCCAGAGCTTTTTGAACGCGTTGAGAAGGCGAATCCAGATCGATTGAATATCGCGCTGGCGTTGGCCTTGCTCCAGCACGCTGCGGCGGTCGTCACATCTATAGACATCACACATCTTAGGAAGTATTTCAATCAGGTCATGGCGGTTGCCTTCCGGCGTAAATTATGGTCAACAGACCAGAGCCTCATGCACACAGCCTATCTTCTTTGGGGCTTGCAACTGCGGCTTGCCAAAGAGGAGAATGCCGCGTTGAGGACACGTCGCAATTTGCTGCGCTGTGGCTGTGAGATGAATGAGACAGCCATGCCCGACTTGTCGGCGCTTGGAAGTTTATGGGAGGCATTTACCTCGTCGCATTCCGCTGGTCGGTTCTGGCACGAGGTGTGCTCGGTCTCGACTCCACAGGAGGAAGCAAAACGATTTCTTGACGCTCAGGGCGTGCCCAATGAAAACGAATACCCGGCCCTGTCACTCTCGCCTGCATGGAACGAGTTGGTAAATGTTAAACGCTCCCGCATTCGTGTGTGCGAAATTCTTCCAGAAATATGCCTGAATTGCTATCAACGCCTGCCACGTCGTGACTGGGATCAACTTAGGCAGCACGCCGCAATTAAGCATTCTTGCGGGCACATCATCATTTGCACGGAGGCGTAACGTGAAGACTGTTCAGGAGATCATCGACGAATCAGCGCTCGCCAATGGCCCGCGTGTTTCCGAACTTGTAAGGATAAGACCGGGGGGCGTTGATCCACTCGGGCTGCGGCAGATCAACTTCAATCTGATGGATCAACTTCTTCCACAACTCAACAACGTTGCGCGTCATATTCGACCGCTAACCGTCATGGCATGGGCATGGAGATGCGCTTGGAAATCAGCGGAAACGATTGGACTTGATAAAGTTCCAGCCTCCACACTGCGTGAAATGGTAGATCGAATTGAGGTCATTTTTGTCTGGTCGCAATTGCTGGTTCACGACTCCGTGGATTTGCCGGGAAGTGCGTATCTCAAAACGCGATTACCAGAAAGCAGCTATAGATTTGCAGGCGAGCACTGGACTCAGATGCAGAAAGAGCGCAGGTATTCCACTGCGCTCAGCGCGGCTGTCAACTATGGACCTTCGCTCTTTAATCTTTGCTTTGCTCGACGTGGAGCGCAGAGAGACGAGGTTCGTCTTCATCCCTTGGCGGATGCGGCACTAAATTCTCTTGACTCCCTTCTCGGAGACCAACGCAACCATTCTGCGTTTACGAAGTTCGGAGAGGTCACAGTCACTCAGGCCGATCTGAAGCTGTGGGGCGGCCTTTGGGACATTGAAAAGATAACAAATGCGGAGTGTGAGCACATTGCGACTACGCTCGGCGGCAAGGAAGCGCCGCTGGAGCGGCAACACGGCATTAGACTCCTGAAGACTGCGATCGAGCGGATCGGAGTACGTGGTGACTCCGCAGTTCGCAAAGCTATGTGCGATTGCGGAGCGGCACACGACAATTCGCAATTGCAAGAGTCCACCGCAGTATGGCGTGGAATTCAGGCAAGGCAGCTATTTCGGCTCACACTGGAAGCTCTGCTTTATTGGGCCACAGTCGAGGTGAGCGACCGACCGTCCACAGTCGAACGAATGGCCTCCAGATTTCTCGAAGGTACTCCGAGCGAACATACAGTTGAGGCTTGGTTGGCCATTCCTGCCGATCCCGATGCGGTGGATATTATTGAACCGATTCTTGAGCTTGAGAAATTGCTACGAGGAAGAGTGGATGCTAACAGTCTACCCAGCGTAATTTACCAAGGACTTCGTGCAGCACTGGCGTGCAAAGCAATCGATAGCAATGAGCGCCAAGATCGACTTCCACTGGAACGAGCACAGACTGAGGCAAAGTCGTTTGCCGATAAATCGCCTGCTCAATTTATGGAGTACATATTGTCAGCTTGGGCTATTGGGCAGCACGTCTACTGGTCAGTGGGCCGTGGTATTGGCGATGCACGGCGAGGTCAGGATAGGATTCTCCGCCTGAAGATCGTGCCAGACGAAGCGGGATTGCGAATCGTTCCCGGTGCCAACAATAGCGCACCTCGAACTACGCCGGATCGACTCAGTACTGCAATTACGCTACTGCAAGAGGCGGGCGAACTTCAGATGAGTTGAAACGGAGTGTCCTATGCACCTGAGCAGCACTGCAATCCCTGTCGCGCGGCGCTGATAATCAGGTCCAGCGGTCAGCAATTTATTCGGGAAGTGCTCAGCGAATCGAACCTCCCAAGTTCGCATTCTCTCAGTGCAGATCACAATGCCGGTATTCTCAGTCCATTTCATCGAAATACTCCGGATAAGCACAAGATTCATTTCTGTTTTCAATCTTTGCGGGAAGGATGCTACGCCCTTCCCCCGCTGCGACCGCCGGTGAAACTGGCGTTCTACGCTTCCCATCCATGCGGGGTCTGTTCCTACCCCGCAACGCCCGCCCCTGAAAAACAATTCAGTGCAGCCTTCGGCTGGACCACCGGTTCGACATTCATTTCCCGGCGAACTCTAGGCTCCGTTCGGCTCCTTCTGTCAACTCCGCTTGTGCAGCTCCGCGCGGCATAAAAACCGCCGTGCTCGCTTCCGCGCCCCTTGCGGGCTTCGGGAGTTGACAGCGCCTCTCTGCGCCCAATTCGCCAGTCATGAAATGAATGTCTTTTTTTAGCCCTACCAGGGCTTAAAAACGGCAAATCCAAACTCCGAAGGAGCAGAACATCATGACTTACGCCAACAGCAACACCGCCACCACAGCGCCGCACAGCAACAATGCGGCGCTCCGCAGCGAATCCCCTTACCAGCAGCGCACCACGCAGCGCGATAACCCCACGCAACAACTCATCAAACAAGCCGTGGACTACCTGCTCCAGCAGCTTGAGGCGGGCAAGAGCGAAACACTGACCGCGTATCTCGCGGCGATGGCCCGTTTCCATGCCTACAGCTTCGGGAACATTTTGAGCATTGCGAGACAAAGGCCAACAGCGACCAGAGTCGCCGGGTTTTACACTTGGAAAGAGTTGGGCCGGTTTGTGAAGCGCGGCGAAAAGGGTATTCAGATTCTCGCGCCGATGGTTGGACAACGCCGCAGGAAAGACGATGCCGACCGCAACCGCACGCAGGACGACAACGGCAAGCCCGCGCCCATGCTAATCGGCTTTCGCGCGGTCTACGTTTTCGACGTGGTGCAGACCGAAGGCGCGGACCTGCCCGAGTTCGAGCACAACATTACCGGCGAAGTGGGCGAACACCGCGACCGGCTGATTGCTTTTCTCGATTCGCAGAATATAGCGCTCGAATACACCGAGAACATCGCGCCCGCTCTTGGCGTCAGCTACGGCGGAAAGATTGCCATCCTTCCCGGCCAGTCACCCGCCGAGGAGGTCGTGACATTGGTCCACGAGTTGGCGCACGAATATCTCCACAAAGCAGAGCGGCGCACCAAGACCACCGCCACAGTGCGCGAAACGGAAGCCGAGGCCGTGGCCTTCATCGTGGGCCAAGCCATCGGCCTTGAGATGGGCCGCGCCTCTTCGGACTACATCCAGATGTACGCAGGAAATGCCGCATTGCTGGCCGAAAGTCTTGAAGTCATCCAGCGGACCTCAGCGGTCATTCTTGACGCCATCACCGGCGAACCGTCCGACAAACTGACCGCTTCATCGGTCACAACGACAGAAACGCAGAACGAAATGGCGGAGGTGGCATAGTGAAAACCATCCTTCGCATTCTGGAGCGGGCCGGAGGCTACCGGCCCACGCTCTATCTCAAGATAGAGAATCCGCCATTCATGGCCCTTGTGATTGAAGCCACGCCGGAACCGGGGCCGACCGGACTGCCTGCAATCTCCATTGCGCACTACGGCGAACAGAATGGCGACCTGATGCGCGACCCGGAGATGTGTTTCGAGTTAGTGAAACCGCCGCTTTGCGGATTGTCATTATCGAGTTTCTATTTTCGAAATGACTATCTCGGAGTTGAGGAATATTCGCGCTATCGGGACGGCGAGAACTATGTTTTCGTGCCCGACCTCCATCGGCAACATGAAACCTTTGCGCGGCAGTGGGACCGCAACCTTTGCAGTCAGGGTTTTCTCGAAGCCTTTACGGACAAGTCGATTCGCGGCTAGTCCGCTCCCTGCGGAGCGGATTCACGCCCGACGTGTCCCCGCTCCGCGCGCCCTCACCTTTCAACCGCTCGAAAGGAGCAATGAATCATGGAAACGACCGTTATCAATGCCACCGAATACCGCGAGCTTCCGCTCGTTCTGCTCAACGAATCGAAGACCAACCCCCGCCGCGTTTTTGACGAGAGCAGCCTCAAAGAACTCGCCGCATCGATCCGCAGCCAAGGCGTTTTGTCGCCTCTGCTTGTCCGGCCACTCACAGAGAACGGTTTCGAGATCGTGGCCGGTGCGCGGCGCTATCGCGCCGCGCAGATGGCTGAAGTTGCCACCGTGCCGGTGCGGATTGTCAACCTGTCCGACGCTGAATCCTTGGCCGCACAATTGGTCGAAAACCTGATTCGCGCCGAGATTCACCCGATGGAAGAGGCCGAAGGATTCGCACGGCTTTTGGCGCTGGAGGAGCCAAAGTACAGCATTGAACAGCTTGGCGCTCGTGTTGGAAAATCAGCCGCGTTCATCGCTTCGCGCCTCAAGCTGGTTGACCTTGTGCCTGTTGCTGTCGATGCCTTCTACGCCAATGAGATCGGCGTAGGCCATGCGCTGCTACTGGCGAAGTTGCCCGCCGACCAGCAGGAACAGGCTCTCGCGGCTTGCTTCAAGGAAGCCTACAACAGCGGGGGAGCAACACCTACGCGCATTCTTCTGCCCGTGCGCAATCTGCAATTCTGGATTGAGACGAATGTTCTGCTCATCCTAAAAGACGCGCCCTTCGACAAGCGCGACGCGCAGCTTGTTCCCACGGCGGGAAATTGCGCCGATTGCCCCAAGCGCACCGGCCACAACAAACTGCTTTTCGGTGACGACCTCGGCAAGCAGGGCGACCAATGCACCGATCCCCGCTGCTACAACGCAAAACTCTCGGCACACGTGGCGAAGGCCGTTGCCGCCAAGCCCAACCTTGTGCAGATCAGCACGGCATACGGCGGGCAGAAGGAAGGCAGTTCAGTTTTGCCGCGCAACAAATACACTGCAATCCGCGACGACAAGCCCACAAAAAAGGAA
>Ga0224528_1002553_pt1 | contig 10106 bp, 13 predicted proteins | sample CBST25metaG_2_FD_179888 | JGI IMG/M metagenome (GOLD analysis project Ga0224528, IMG submission 179888) | Peat soil microbial communities from Stordalen Mire, Sweden - C.B.S.T25 | ecosystem: Environmental > Terrestrial > Soil > Wetlands > Peat | place: Sweden: Norrbotten County, Stordalen Mire...
CTCCCGTGGTGGGGTCTGGAACTTGGCCGGCGTGAACGGCAAGGGTGGCAAACTGCTGCTTCTCTTCGGACATTTTTGGGCTCCTTCAGGCTCATGTGGTTTTGGTTTATGAGTGCGGACGGGAGATGCGGACCGCCCCAAAAACAAAACGGCCCGAATCCATTTCGGACCCGGACCGCCTGACTTCAAGATCGGTTGCGCCTAGCGCATGGGCCGCTCAAGAGCCGCACGGATGGGTCCGCACGCCATACACAGACACATGGCCATGGCCGCAATTCCGTATTTCCTTGAGTTAGGCATTAACGCAAGTATCAACGGCCCCTGCGCTTAAAGTCAAATTGCGGGCCAACTGCTCAGCAGCACCCCCGCGCAAATTCAGGCTTGCATCCGGCGTCAAATTTGTATATACAACATAACGATTGATATTTTAGTTGCAAAGGAATTTTTACCATGACCAACGAACTGAACCGCCGTGATTTCATCACAGCTCTGGGCATGGGCGCCGCCGCTTTGGCGATCAACCCGGCGGAAGCACATGCCGCGCCCGGCCCCATCAAACCCATCTCCGGAAGCTGGTTTGAATTTCAGCATCACGCCACTGTCGAGGGCGTCGATTGGAACTCCGCCCTCACTCGCTTCACCGCCGCGCAGTGGGACGCAAAGATCAGGGAAATCGCCGACGCCGGTCTGGAATACCTGGTGCTGATGGCCACCGCCTCCTATTACCGCTCCTTCTACGACACCAAGATTTATCCCAAGTGGCATCTGGCCTGCGCGGATCCCTTGGAAGCCGTACTCTCTGCGGCGGACAAGTACAAGGTCAAGTTCTTCGTCGGCGCGGGATTTTACGGCGACTGGACGAGCAGCAAAGTCATCGTCGACCCCGTCGCCGCCAAAAAGCGCCTCCAGTCGCTCGGTGAACTCGCCAATCTCTACGGCCATCATCCCAGCTTTTACGGCTGGTATTGGCCCGACGAGGCGGAAATCAATCCCTACTACACGCAGGATTTCATCACCTACGTCAACAACCTTTCCCATGAGGCGCGCCAGCTCAAGCCGAAGGCGCAGATCATGATTGCCCCCTACGGCACGCGCATCGTCATCCCCGACGACAAGTACGTCCGCCAGCTCGACACGCTGGACGTTGACATCGTGGCTTACCAGGATGAAATCGGAGTGCGCAAGTCAAAGGTGACCGAGACCTCGACCTTCTATCAAGGCCTGCGCAAGGCCCACGACCGCTCGCAGCGGGCAAAGCTCTGGGCCGACATGGAGATCTTCGAGTTCGAGGGCGATGTCTATGGCAGCGCTCTGATGCCGGCCTCGTTCAACCGCGTCCTGCGCCAGATGGAAGCCATCTCGCCGTGGGTCGATCAAATCCTCGTCTATCAGTATTTGGGAATGATGAACAAGCCCGGCTCCACAGCCTTTGCCGGCTGTCCGCAATCCGCCAAGCTCTATACCGATTACCAGAACTGGCTTAAAACTCGGCGCTAGAGCTGTTCTCCTATTGTTGTAGAGCAGCTTTGAAAGGGCGTGAGCCACAATCTTTGAATGGGCGTGGCTTTAGACACGCCATAAAGCACCAGCAATCTCGTGGGCTTTACAGGCTGCGGAAAAACTCGATCCGGAAGGCTCCCGGGGTTTATACGGAGGGAGGCGGGGGTTTCAACCCCCGCATAACGCCAATAAATCAACGGGGCCTTTAGGCCCGGAGGGGTGTTTTCCGCCAATTACGCTGAATTTTCGAGTTTTTCCGCAGCCTGTAAAGCCCCCGAGGGAATCAATCTTCCTCTATACCATCAGGAGAAATGCTCTAAAAATATAGAAATGCAATCCCATAAAAGCGAAAAGCAGCCGCTGACCACTCGGCTGCTTTTTTGCCTTCAAAGACAGGCTGAAAATCCCATGGGAACCTGTCAGTCCCTAGTTCCTAGTCCCTAGTCCCTGTTCCCTACTCTTCACCCTTCCACACATAAGCCCCCGGCTGCGCCAGCCCAATGTGCGCCAGCACGCGGCAGACAAACTGCCGCGCCATCTCCGCCGTGTCGACGGGCTTGTTATAGAACGCCGGAATTACCGGAAAGATCACCGCGCCAGCCTCCGCGGCCAGTGTCATATTCCGCAGATGAATGCGGTTGAAAGGCGTCTCGCGCACGCACAGGAGCAGTGGTCGCCGCTCTTTCAGCGTCACGTCGGCGGCGCGAGAGATCAGCGTATTAGCCAGCCCGTTGGCCACGGACGCCAGCGCGCCCATTGAACAAGGCAGAATAATCATCCCGTTCGACGGATAGCTCCCGCTGGCAATCGGCGCGCCAATATTCGCATCCGCGTGCTGCACCGTCTTCACCGCCGCCGCGCCCAGCAGCTTTTCCAGCAGCCCCGTGCGCCCGCTCAGCCCCAGTTCCTCGGCCAGCACCCGCAGCGAGTTCTCCGAAGGCACAAAGTGGACGCGCCCCACCCGCTCGTCCGCCTCCAGCGCGCGCAGCAGTTCTCGACAAAAGATCGCGCCCGAAGCGCCGGTCAGTGCAACGGTAAGATTCATGGCTTCCACGGTGCGGTCTCCTTAGTTGGGCTAAATAGGGTTCTTTGTATCCCAAGTCACAAAGGCAAGACCTGGTTTACCTGGCATTAATATCGGCATTACCCATCCGTTTTAGAATCTCATCGACTCCCATGGCCGTGACGCGCATATGGGCATCAATGTTGTTGGAGATGGTCACGAGTAGAAAGCCAATCACCCCAAGTAGCCACACCCAATGCCCACTAAAAGTGAGCCATATCACAATGGCTACCGGAGCATAGTAGTTGTAGACTTTGCGCAGCAGGTCTCTCATCAATTCCTCCAAACACTCAAGGTTTTTGTGGTAGGCACGTATTGTATCCTTCGGTGCCTATGTGAACGAAACCAGCCTCAGGGGCTAAACAGGCTGCGGAAAAACTCCGAATGTATAGCGAAAGGGTGAAAATTGGGGGATACAAAACCATCAACCAACCCTCGCGAATCGTTCCTAGGGCATCCTAGCGCGATCCATTTTTCGCTCGTTTTGAGAAATTGAGTTTTTCCGCAGCCTGTAAAGCCCGACATCGTGTTGACGCGTTATCGGCACAACTAAAGTCGTGCCCTGTTACAAACCCACCCCACGCTAATTCCTAGAAGCAAGCGCTCTTGTATATGGAATGTTGTTTGACATTTCCAGTTTGCAGTCTGGGCAACCGGCTTTCTGATATGGTTTGTGTTCCGAATGCACTGAAATAAGATGAACAGCTCTTGAATCAACCTCAGCGCATCTCGGGCAAATCTCTTCATCATCGCCCTGAACGAATGTGTGACCGTTGACTCTTTCGAGAACGCCCTTGAATCGAGCCTGCTCACGCAATTGATTGCGCTCCATAGTAAGTTCGTCATTCCGCTTTTGCAGGTCAAGAACCTTCTCTATCCATTCACCAATCTGTTTATAAAGGTCGGCATTCTGCGCCTTGTTGACGAGCTTGAGAATATCAACGCCTTCACCGATGAGACTCATACTATCCTCCTTGGAGGGGATTCGCCGAGTGCCCCAGATCTCGCTTTTGAGAGCTGGGAAAGATAACCCAGTCAAACCAAAACCAGCCTGACCCGCCGCCCTACAGCCGCAGCCGCTCGCTGCACTGTATCCAGTTGCACTTTATCGTTTTCCGGGTCGAGAAGTTTATTCAGATGCGCACGGCTGGTGCCCATGCGCCGCGCCATTTCAACTTTGGTGATTCCCTGCTCCTGCATGGCCTTTTCCACCTGCCAAGCCAAAACCCGCTTGATCGCGTGATTGGTCGCATCCTCGTACAGTCCCTCCACCTTGAGAAAATCATCCAGCGAAGAACCAATGTGCGGATTGCGTTTCATCGGTCAACCTCCTTTTGCCGCACTCGGGCCAAATCCAGTTCCGATTGCGGAGTTTTCTGCGTCTTTTTGATGAAGGCGTGCAGCAGAACCATATAGCCCTGCGAAGCACAGAAGATGACACGGGCAATCCTGTGGTTCGTGAGTTTGCTGCGAACTTCCCAAAACCCGCCTCCCAATGGCTTGCACAGTGGCATTCCTATCGGCCAGCCCATTTCCACCAGCCGAAGATCGCGTCCAAGAGTCTGACGATCCTCTGAAGGAAGTTCTCTGAGCCACTCCAAAACCGGCTCGGCGCCAGCCTTGGAACGATAAAATGCGACTTCCAGCTTTTTATCGTCGATCAAGTACGTGTCCTTCATCGAAGTGTACCTTATAGAGTACACTTCGGCAAGTGAAAAGCAACCGTCCGCCGCGCCTTACTTCCCCAGCACCCTCTCGAAAATCGCGTCCACATTCCCCAACTGCCGCGCGGTGTCGAACGTCTGGTCCAGCTTCTCCTTGCTCAGCAGCGCGGTGATCTTCGGATCCTGCGCCACCTCGTCGCGGAACACCAGATCCTCTTTCCAGGCGCGCATGGCGTGCGACTGCACCAGCCGGTACGCATCCTCGCGCATCATCCCGGCCTCGGCCAAATCCAGCAGCAACTGCCCGCTGAAAATCAGCCCGCCCGTGCTCTCCAGGTTCTTCTTCATCCGCTCCGGATAAACCAGCAGCCGGTCGATCAGATTCGCGGTCTTCGCCAGCAGGTAATCGGTCAAAATGGTCGAGTCCGGAAAAATAATCCGCTCCACCGACGAGTGCGAAATGTCCCGCTCGTGCCACAGCGCAACATCCTCGAACCCCGCTTGCGCATTGCCGCGCAGCACACGCGCCAGCCCGCAGATCTGCTCGCTGGTGATGGGATTTTTCTTGTGCGGCATGGCCGAGGAGCCCTTCTGCTTCTCGCTGAAGTACTCCTGCGCCTCGCGCACCTCGGTCCGTTGCAGGTGGCGAACTTCCAACGCGATCTTGTCCAGTGTGCAGCCGATAATCGCCAGCGTGGAAATGTACGCGGCATGCCGATCGCGCTGAATCACCTGCGTGGCCACCAGCGCAGGTTTCAGCCCCAGCCGCGCGCAGATTCTCTCTTCGTGCTCCGGCTTCAGGTGTCCAAAGGTGCCCACTGCGCCCGACAGCTTACCGACGCGCATATCCTCGGCCGCGGCGTCGAAGCGAGCCAGATTGCGCTCCATCTCGGCGTACCAGTTCAGCATCTTGAGGCCAAACGTCGTGGGTTCCGCATGAATCCCGTGCGTCCGCCCGATCGTCGGCGTGTGCTTGAACTCCAACGCCCGCCGCTTCAGCACGGTCATGAACGCTAAGAGGTCCGTGCGGATCAACCCCGAAGCCGCCTTCACCTGCAAGGCCTGCGCCGTGTCCACTATGTCGTTCGAAGTCAGCCCGTAGTGCAGCCAGCGGGACTCGGCGTCCAACCCCTGCGCCTTCAGGCTCTCGGCCACCGTCGTGGTGAAGGCGATCACGTCGTGCTTTACCTCCGCCTCGATCTCGTGGATGCGGTCGACGGTAAAGCTCGCCTTCTCGGCAATCGCCCGGGCGGCCTCGGCGGGAATCACACCGTCCTCGGCCAGCACCGTGCTCGCCGCCGACTCCACTTCCAGCCAGCAGTTATATTTGCTTTCTTCGGTCCAGATGCGGCCCATCGCCGCGCGTGTATAGCGTTCAATCACAGGGAAGCTCCTCGCCAGCACCGCGTTTCGCGGCCTGCTCCATCTCTTTGATTGTACGAGGAAAGCACCCACTCAAGCGCGAGGAATTCCCAACCGCTGATAGAGTTCGTCGAGCAGCAACCCCTGTCCCAGCTTGTAAGGCTGAAACCACTCGCCGTCAATCACAAGTTGCGGAACGGCCCGTTTGCCCACGCGCCGCAGCACCTCGGCGGAAGCGGCGGGATCGGCGTCCACATCGATCACCGTGTACTCGATGCCGTGCTCGTCCAAAAACTGCCTTGCGGTGCGACAGTCCCGGCACCACTTCGTCGCATAAACCTGCACGTTCATAAGAGCAATTCTACCGGGCCGCGGCTGATAACATCCGTTGTAATGACAGCCGACGAAATCAAGGCATTGCTGAATCTGGAGCCGCATCCGTCCGAAGGCGGTTCCTTCCGCCAGACTTATATCTCCACCGGCACGGTCAAGCTGCCACGCGGCGTGCGCTCGCTGGGCACGGCGATCTACTACCTGCTCGAAACCGGAACCTTCTCCGAGATGCACGTCCTCCCGTCCGCCGAGGTCTTCCACTTCTATCTCGGCGACCCGGTCGAAATGCTGCAACTCTATCCCGACGGCAGCTCCGCTGTTTTCACGCTCGGACAGGATTTGCAGACGGGCCAGCACGTCCAACTCGTCGTCTCCGCCGGCGTATGGCAAGGTACGCGACTCATCGGCAACGGCAAAGTAGCCCTGTTAGGCTGTACCGTAACTCCCGGCTTCGACTATGCCGATTACCGCAGCGCAAGTTATGCCGAATTAGTCGAAAAATGGCCAGGAGAAGCGGAACGGATCAGAGCATTGACCAGAAGTTAGAGTTACCGCCGTTCGCGAAAAAAACTCCGCAATAACTTCGCCGCTTCCTCACCACAAATTCCCTGCTCCACCTGCATCTGGTGGTTCAGTAGCGGATGATTCAGCACCGCCAGCACAGACCCCGCCGCGCCCGCCTTGGGATCGGCGGCGGCAAAAACCAGCCGGTCCAGCCGCGCATGAATCATGGCTCCCGCGCACATGGAGCACGGCTCCAGCGTCACATAAAGCGTGCAACCGTTCAGCCGGTAATTACCCACAGCCACAGCCGCAGCGCGCAGCGCCACCATTTCCGCGTGAGCCGTCGGGTCCACATCGCGCAGCACGCGATTCTGTCCCCGCGCCACGATTGCGCCTTCGCGCACCACAACCGCGCCAATCGGCACTTCACCAGCCTCTGCGGCCAGTCGAGCCTCGGCCAGCGCGGCTTCCATGAAATCAATATCGATCATTCGCAAATATCTCTATAGGAGTTGTTGCACCTTGCGTAAATCACGGAAGTTGAACACAGGAATCCCTTGGCTTCGCAATTCGCCGGAAAGCCGGTAATCCTCAGTTACAACCAGTGCTTCTGAAGATAGCTTGGTTAAAGCCGCATCCGTGATGCCAAAAGCTGCGAATTCAGGCATTTGGGCAAGCTCAGTTGCGGGCGTCCATCGCTCTCTGAGACCAGGCGTCTCTTGCTGCGATGCAATGAGCGTAGCGATATTCCGGTACCAATCGGGCTTGAGCCATTCCGGCAAGCTGTTCGACAGATTGCTAACTTCAGTAAGGATATGCGGAGTCGTCAACAAGATTGTGAAGGAATCTAACAGACGGACAAGTAGCTCGTAATCCTTGAGAGTGTAGGCACTGATCCGTTTGAATCGCCCAAACAAGCGTGGATCTAAGGAACCTGCAAAGAAAACCAGCAAGAGATTGGAATCAAGCAGAACGCTTTTTCCTGCATAGCGCGCGAAGAGTTGTTCTTCCAGTATCATGGCTTGCACTCAGAATTGAGAAGGGTTTCTTACTGCAATCAGGGCGCCATCGTCAGCTCCAACAGAGACGACCTTCTCAATTCTAGGATTGCTAAGCATATCAGCCACGGTCTCAGGCTTTGAAATATTCTTACTCCGCGCATAGAAAGTGATATTCCACGTAGATGAGTCGTGCGCCAGCACCATTTCTTCTACCTTTGGCTCCAAAGCTGCAAACTCTGGAATCACCTCACCCAAGTAGACACGAGCTTTAACCAGGACTTCATTGGGAGCGAGCATCATCAAACCTCCGTGGCACGTATTATATCCCAGGTAAAAAATCGGCAGCCGGCTGCTGCTGCGTCATGCAGTGCAGCGTGCCCAGTCCCCACACCAAGTCCACAGCATGGATGCCGATCACTTCGCGGTCCGGAAAAACCTCGGCCAGAAGATTCAGCGCCACGCGGTCGCTGGGAGCGTGGAAGGTGGGAACCAGCACTAACCCGTTCGTGATGTAGAAATTCGAGTAACTCGCCGGCAGCCGCTGTCCATCGAAAATCACCGGGCGCGGCAGCGGCAGCTCGATCACCGTAAACGGCTTGCCTTCCGCCGTGCGCGCGGCCTTCAGCCGTTTCAGATTTTCGGCCAGCGGCGCATAGTTGATATCCTTCGTGTTCGTCTCGACGGCAGTCACAATGGTTGTTGGCCCCACAAAGCGCGAAAGGTCGTCCACGTGGCCGTGCGTGTCGTCGCCGACGATGCCGCTGTCAAGCCAGATAACTTGATCGATGCCGAGATAGTCGTGAAAAGCCTGTTCCAGCCCCGCGCGGCTGACACCAGGATTGCGCTGCTGCGTTTCGCTCAACAGGCACTCCTCGGTGGTCAGCAAAATCCCCTCGCCGTTGGTGTCAATGGAGCCGCCTTCGAGCACCAGCCTGTGCGCCGACCCATCCGCCAGCGCAGCCGTGGGCTGCCACTCCGGCAAGCCCAGCAGCGCAGTCACACGCCCCGGCACCTGGTCGTCCAAATCCCAGTCTGGATACTTGGCCCACCCGTTGAAATGCCAGTTGGTAATCGCGACCTGCCCCGCACCGTTGCGTACAAAAATCGGCCCGCAGTCGCGCATCCATACACGGTCGGTCCGGAAGGTGTGGAAGCTCACGCGATCAAGATTCGCGCCCGCCCGCTCCAAAATCCATGCTGCGCGCCGCTGCGCCCTGATGTGATCGACCAGGACGTGCACCTGCTCATGCGCTGAGAGCAGCCGCACAATCTCCGCATACACCCACGGAATGGATTGAAACTTGTCCGGCCAGTCCTCGGGATTGTGCGGCCACGCAATCCATGTCGCCTCGTGCCGATCCCATTCGGCAGGCATGCGGTAACCAAGTTCGCGCGGCGTCTTTGCTGGCGGCTGTTGAATTGGCATTGTTACTTTGTCTCTCCGTCCGCCATCCGCTTGTTCGCGGAATCGAGGAAGCGCTTGGTAATCGGCGCGTAAGCATCGATGCGCCGGTCGCGCAGAAACGGCCAGTTGCGGCGCGTTTCTTCAATCAGCGCCGTGTCGATTTCGCCGATCAGAATCTCTTCCTTGTCGTGTGAGGCCTTCGCAATCACGCGGCCAAATGGATCGGCCAAAAAGCTTCCGCCCCAGAACTCCAGCCCCACGCCTTCGACGCGATTGCCCAGTATGTCGCCGTGCTCCACGCCCACCCGGTTCACTCCCGCCACGTAAACCCCGTTGGCAATGGCGTGCGCCCGCTGGATCGTTTGCCACGCATCATATTGCGCCGCGCCAAACTCCGCCTTCTCCGCCGGATGCCAGCCAATCGCCGTCGGATAAAACAGCGCTTCTGCGCCTTGCAGCGCGGTGATGCGCGCGCCTTCCGGATACCACTGATCCCAGCAAACCAGTGTGCCCACGCGGCCAAACTCGGTATCCACGGCCTTGAAGCCCAGGTCGCCCGGCGTGAAGTAGTACTTCTCGTAGTAAAGCGGATCGTCGGGAATGTGCATCTTGCGATATACGCCGACCAGCTTCCCATCGGCATTCAGCGTCACCGCCGTGTTGTGATAAAGCCCCGCCGCCCGCCGCTCAAACAGCGAAGCAATGATCGCGACATGCAGTTCGCGCGCCAGTTCGGACAGCTTCGCTGTGGACGGGCCGGGAATCTCCTCCGCAAGGTTAAAGAGCGCAGGCTCCTCGCGCTGGCAGAAGTACTGCGTGCGGAAAAGCTCCGGCAGGCAGACAATATTCGCACCCCGCCCCGCCGCCTCGCGAATGCACTCGACCGCCGTGGCAAAGTTCGCCTCCGGGTCCGCGCCCATGCGCATCTGCACAAGCCCCACCGTGTATTTGTTCTTCGCCATCGTTCGCCAGCCGCCCTCTTGCCCCACATAGCAAGGCCAACCCCGCCGGGCGGAGTTGGCCTCATCCGTTCTTCCCGTGCGCTTGCTACTCTTCCAGAATCATCACCGCTGCGGCAATCGTCGTGGTCCACTTCCCACGCTTGTCGCCCACAGCCGATTGGGTGGTATTGCTGGTGCGGACAATTTTGTTGGAGATACGGTAAATCTCTTTCTTCTCATCCCAGCTTGTATCCGGATCGAATTCCACGTCCAAAGTCGTTGCCAGCATCTCCGCGGCCAGTTCCTCGGCGTACTCGCCGGCCTGTTCCTCGG
>Ga0224528_1002559_pt1 | contig 10067 bp, 9 predicted proteins | sample CBST25metaG_2_FD_179888 | JGI IMG/M metagenome (GOLD analysis project Ga0224528, IMG submission 179888) | Peat soil microbial communities from Stordalen Mire, Sweden - C.B.S.T25 | ecosystem: Environmental > Terrestrial > Soil > Wetlands > Peat | place: Sweden: Norrbotten County, Stordalen Mire...
GCGTCCAGCATGGCCGCGGCCAGGTTGGTGGCGGTCTCGTGGGAATAGCGCCAGTGGGTGCGCACCAGCAGGCCGTCACCCGGAGCCACGGCGGCCAGCCCCGGGGCGCCGGCGGCCAGGCCGGAGGGGGCGGTGGCCGCGGCCCGGGCCAGGATCTTTTCGCCCAGGGTCATGGGCCGGGGCGCCGTGGCCGGGAGCGGCAGCAGGGCGGTGCCGGCCAGGCGCGCCTTGGTGTAGCCGAACAGGCCGCCGTTGCGCACGATCTCGGCGGTGAGCGGATCCATGCCGCGGGTGAAATGCTCGATGGGCAGGGCCTCGCCCCGGAGCAGGGGCTCCAGCAGCCCCAGGTCGGTGCTGGTGAGCAGGCCGAGCGCGTGGCAGTGCTGCAGGTAGGCGGCGTCGAAGCTGCGGGCCAGCACCAGCCGGATCCCGGCCGCGAACTCGGCGAACAGGGCGGCCTCCCGGGGCCCCTGGGTGCCGTGCCGCTCGCCGGAGACCACCACCTGGAAGCCGCCGCGCGCCACGGCGCCTTCCGGAAACGGGAAGTTCCCGCCGGTCTGGTAGCCTAAGTACGGGAAGTCCTCCAGCCGCTGGCCGAAGTAGTAGCACACCCAGGCCGGGGCGATCTCGTCCACCGAGACGCCATTGCGCAGCGGCAGGGCCTCCGCCACGGACAGATCCTCGCCCCGCAGTTGCCGGTGCACCGCGGCAGGGTCCTCGGACAGGAATAACACTCGGCCTGACAGCTTGAAGCAGTCCATCACCATGCCACCAGGATGGCATAAGCGGCCGCCCGGATGACAGGTACATCCTGACCCGGGGATTAAAAGGACCATGCCGCGCGGGTCGCCCCCGCGCGGCATGGCCGGTCTGGATGGAAGGGCTGCTACTCGCCCTCTTCCTCGAGCTTGGCGGAGACTTCGTCCAGGTGGGCCAGGAGCCGCTGGGCGAACGCCTCGTCCTCGAGCATGGTGAAGTCGTCGCCCTTGACCTCGAAGATCTCGATGGTCAGGTTGTCCTCGTTCTCGCCGTCCTCGGCGCCGCTTTCGGAGTAGGCCTGCACTTCGGCCAGGGGCGCCATGATGGCGAAATGCCGGTCTTCGAAATCCACTTCCTCGAGGATGGCAAACTCTTCCTTTTCGCCGTTCTCGTCTTCCAGTTCGACGACCTCGATCTCGTCAGCGTGCTCTTCGCAGCAGGGATCCTCGGGGCCGCAGCCGCACTGGTGATCGGGATTCTTGTGGTCATGTTCATGGGCCATGGGGGCTCCTGTTCGAGCTTCCAGAGTATGTCCTTTGGCCCGTTTTCACCAGGGCTAATTGCCGCCTGCCCACTGTACGCGGGCTTCGCCGGCGCCGATCACCAGTGCCTGCACGTTCTTGTGCGAGGTGGGCAGTTCCAGCCTAACCCGGTCGCCCAGGGCGCCGCTGGTGCGGGCCACGGCGTCCACCGAGATGACCAGGGCGCCGCTCACCAGCTCCACCCGCACCGGCTCGCCGGCCATGACCACGGGGATCGCTTCCAGATCCTGCTGCACCAGGAAATGGCCGGCCGCCACCGGCGCCCGGAGCTGGTAGCCCTCGGGCAGCGCGCCCAGGGCGCCGATGGGCGGGTTGCCCTCGAAGTCCACCAGCTCCACCTGGTCCGGCTGAGGCGTGCTCTTGCGCGCCAGCGGGGCCACCACCCGAAGCAGCTTGCCGGTCCACTGGCCCTCCAGATCCACCCGCACCAGCCCCGCGGGCCGGTTGTCCGAATAGATGCGGAAGGTGGCGAAGAAGTAGCCCGCCAGGTCGCGCCGGCTCAGATGGTCCGGCTCGAAGCTGAGCCGGCCGGCGCCGGCGATCCGCGGCAGCGCGGGGGGCCGCAGCACCCGGAACACGTAGTGCCCGGGCAGGGATGCCGCCTGGCTGGTGACATAGGCCAGGGCCTCCACCTGGAGCCGCTCCAGGGGCGGCAGGACCACCTCGTCCGCGGCGGCGTCCAGGACCGGGGCCGGATCGGCCGGAGCGCCCGGCACCTGGGCGCACAGCCCGCATCCGACCAGCAGAAGACTGCACAGGGCGCGCATGGTCAGCGCTTCAGGTTGTTGACCAGCTGGAGCATCTGGTCAACGGTCTGGATGGTCTTGGAATTCGCCTCGTAGGCCCGCTGGCCCACGATCATGTTCACCATCTCGCTGGCCATGTCCACGTTGGACATCTCCAGGGAGGACTGGGCGATGGTGCCCATCCCGGTGGAACCCGGGGTCCCGTCGATGGGGTCGCCGCTGGCCAGGCTGGGCTGGTACAGGTTGTGCCCAAGGTCCACCAGACCGTTGGGGTTGATGAAGTTGGACAGGGTGATCTGGCCCACCTGCTGGGGGGTGGTCTGGCCCTGCTGGGTGACGCTCACCGTGCCGTCGGCGGCGACCGTCACGCTCATGGTGTCCTGGGGCAGGGTGATCTGCGGATCCAGGGTGTTGCCGTTGGAGTTCACCAGGTTGCCGTTCTGGTCCGTGGAGAAGGAGCCGTCCCGGGTGTAGGCGAAGGTGCCGTCGGTCATGAGCACCCGGAAGAAGCCGGAGCCCTGGATGGCCATGTCGGTGGGCGAGCTGGTCTGCTGCAGGCTGCCGGTGCTGAAGTCCTTGACCATGCCCGACAGCCGGGCCCCGTGGCCCAGCTGGATGCTGGTGGGCTGGGTGGTGGTGGTGGAGGTGCTGGAGCCGGCGGTGTTGATGTTCTGGTACAGCAGGTCCTGGAACTCGGCGCGACCGCCCTTGAAGCCGGTGGTGTTGACGTTGGCAAGGTTGTTGGAAATGGTATCCATGTTCATGGTCTGGACATTCATGCCGGCGGCGGCGGACCACATGGCGCTCATCATGGCGAACTCCTGGAAGGGCGAAAACGGCTGGGACGGGTGGAACAGTGGAACAGGTGGAACGGGCCGGCAGGCGGTTCAGGGCCCGGACGGTTCAGTGGCCGGTGGCGATGTCGCCGATGCTCTTGGCGTCCATGTCGTTGGTGATGGTGGAAGCCACTTTCATGCTCATCTCGAACAGCCGGTTGATCCGGATCATGTCGATCATGCAGGTGGGCAGATCCACGCTGCTCTGCTCCAGCGCGCCCTGGGTGACCGTGGCGGTGGCGGTGCCGGGCTGGGTGCCGGAGGTGTCGTAGCGGCTGGCCCCGGCGCGGCGCAGGCTGCCGGGATTGGCGAAGGCCCGCAGATCGATCTGGGCCACGGTGGTGGCTGCCTGGCCAGGGCCGCCCGGCTGCTGTACGCTGCCGTCCTGCAGCACGGTCACGGCTCCGGCCGTCGGGTCGACGATGATGGGTAGGTTATTGTTGCCCATGAGCGCGGCCCCATCCAGGGTCTGCAGCTGGCCGTCCTTCCCCATCTGGAACCGGCCGTCCCGGGTGGCCTGGAGGCCCTGGGGCGTCTTGACCATGAAGAAGGCGTTGCCGTCGATGGCCAGGTCCAGGGATCGCCCGGTGGTCTTCTGGCTGCCCTGGGAGAAGTCCAGGCCGCTCTGGGCCATGACCGTGCCGTCGTTCACGTACGGGGACAGGGCCAGGCCCCGGCCCGCGTCCTTGGCCTTGTTGAACACCGAAAAGAAGCTCTGCTCGGGCTTGTAGCCGACCGTAGCGGCATTGGCCAGGTTGTTGGACACCAGGTCCATCTGGAAGGAACGGGCCTTCAGACTGCCGGCAGCTACGTAGTATGCGGGATCCATTTGGGCACCTCTGGCCCAGGTAGTGCCAACGCCGTGCCAGTTTCAGGCGCGCTGCTCCCCCTCCACCCAGCTCTGCTCGCCATCCCGGTACTGTTCCCGCTTCCAGATGGGCACCTGCGCCTTGATCCGGTCCATGATCCAGGCGGCGGCCGCGAACGCTTCCGCCCGGTGCGGGCTGGCCACGGCCACCAGTACCGCCGCCTCCAGCAGCGGTACCGGCCCCAGCCGGTGGTGCACCAGGCACCGGAGCAGGCCGAAGCGGGCCATGGCCTGCTCGCGGATCCGGGCCAGTTCGGCCTCGGCCATGGGCACGAAGGCTTCGTACGCCAGCTGCGCCACCGGGCGCCCCTGGTGCTGGTCCCGGGCGCAGCCCTCGAACAGCAGCACGGCGCCGGCCCCGGGATCCAGCGCGGCCTGGCGGAGGGCGGCGGCGTCCAGCGGCGCTTCGGTGACCAGGATCGCGGCGGTCATGCATCCCCCCAAGGGCCGTATGTTAGTCTGGCCCATTCGAGGATCGCATGACAACCGCCAACTTCCCCCGCACCCGAGTGGAGCTCTACTGTGATGGCGCCTGCCTGGGCAATCCAGGCCCGGGCGGCTGGGGCTACCTGCTCCGGGTGCACACCGCCGAAGGCCCCCGGGAAAAGGAGGCCAGCGGCGCCGAGCCGGGCACCACCAACAACCGCATGGAGCTGCGGGCCGCCATCGAGGGCCTGGGTGTCCTGGCCCGGCCCTGCGACGTGGCGCTCTACTCCGACAGCCAGTACGTGGTGAAGGGCATCCAGACCTGGCTGGCCGGCTGGAAACGCAAGGGCTGGCGCAAGGCCGACGGCCAGCCGGTGATCAACCAGGAGCTGTGGCAGGCCCTGGACGCCCAGCTCAAGACCCACCGGGTGGAGGCCCACTGGGTGAAGGGCCACCACGGCCATCCGGAAAACGAGCGGGTGGACCGCCTGGCCAGCGATGCGGCCAAGGCCATCGCCTAGCAGCGCGGCCACGTAATCGCACGTGTCCCAGACTTGCGTCAGAGTCGTCCCGGTCGGTTGCTTCGCAACCGCCGTGACGGGATCCCGGTTTTGAACCCTCGCCGGTATCCCAATTCCTGGTGTCCCAATTCCTGGTGTCTCAATTCCTGGTGTCCCAATTCACTGGAAAGCCGATTTGTTTCCGGAGGCGGTATGGACGTTGCCAACCGCCTCGTTATTCCAAGGTTTCGTATGGCCTCCGACGTTGGGCGAAGCACAGGCCACACCCGCCCTTTACCCTGCTTTACGCTACGGCTGTTCGCGAAGCGAACTGCCGTAGCGAACGGGGGGAAAGTCTGGGATACGCACGATGACTAGGCCGTCTAGTCGGAGATGCTCTTGATGGCCCGGTTCCAAAGCTCGGACGGTTCGCTGCTCATCAGCCATTCCGGGTCCAGCGGCAGCCGGGCCCAGCCGCCCTGGGCCAGTTCACCGTCCAGCTGGCCCTCGCCCCAGCCGGCGTAGCCCAGGAACAGCCGGAACCGGGCCGAGGGCTCCAGCAGCAGGGATTCCAGCAGGTCCTTGCGGTAGCTGATGAAGTCGGTGAAGTCCAGCACGGTGTCGTCCACCGAGGGCAGGCCGCCGCGCACCAGGACGATGCCGCGCTGGGGGTCCACCGGTCCGCCGCGCCAGGCGGTGGCGTCCGGATCGCCGCTGAAGGGCAGCCGGCTTTCCTCGCAGATCTGCGCCAGGGTCACCGGCAGCGGGCGGTTGAGGATGACGCCCATGGCGCCATTGGCGTCATGCTCCACCAGGAGGATCACCGTGTGGAGGAAGTTCGGGTCCAGGAGCAAAGGACTCGCCACGAGAAGGCATGGGGCCAGATGACTCATGTGGAAGATCATAGCGCGCTACTCTCATAGAATGACGACCTCTCCCAAATCCGATCTCGCCTGCCTCCGTGAAGGCACCCGTTTCCTGGCCAGTCGGCCCCTCGCCGTCCTGGGCATCGCCGCCCTGGGCACGCTGCTGTTCGCTTTAGCGGCCTGGATCCAGCTGCGGGCGGGCCTGCCGGACGATCAAACAGTAGAGCAGCTGGTGACCTTCGCCGGCCTGGTCCCGCTGGAACTGTACTTCATCCCCCGCCTGATGATCGCCCTGGACGCCCAGTCCGCGCAGCATCCGCTCAACCTTCCGGACGCCTGGAAGCATCACTTCGAGGAGCGCTGGCTGCGGGCCTTCGGGGCCAAGGTGCTGCTGTCCCTGGCCGCCGGGCTGGGGCTGGTGCTGCTGGTGCTGCCGGGATTGATGGTGCTGATGATGTTCGGCTGGGTGCCGCTGCGGGTGCTCCTGCGCGGCGAATCCCTGCTCCAGGCCGCCCGGAACAGCCTGCAGATGATGATCCACGCCTGGCCGCGGGTGCTGCTGGTGGGCTCCGCCATCGCCATGGTCTACCTGGCCTCCACCTACGGCATGGACCTGCTGCTGGACCACTTCGTCCCGGACGCCGGGCCCTGGGCCCGGCTCACCCACCCGCTGGTCTGGGTGGTGGACTTCGCCGCGAGCCTGGTGAGCATCTGGGTCAGCGCCAGCTTCCTGGCCCTGTACCACAAGGTGGAGCAGTTGCCGGGAACCGGTGAGCGGACGGCCTAGCGACCTGAAAGAGCAGGTCATCGGATGATTTATGTCATCAAACTCGGGAAACGTTCTACACGTCGTCCATGCCGAAGACCACCTCGCCCCGGTCCAGGCCCAGCTTGATGGCGGGGATCTTTCTGCCCTCGGCCAGCCGTTCCAGCACCCGTTGGGAAAGTCCGGCGAGGATTACGGAGGTGATGATGGCGTCGGCGTTGCGGGCTCCGCTCTCCACGTCGGTGCAACGTTCGCCCAGGACCTGCACCAGTTCCGCGTCCCAGGTCAGGGCGGCCCCGTGCTGCTCGGCGACCCGGCGGCGCAGCTTCTCCAGCTTCAGGCTGACCACGGCCCGCAGGATCTCATCGTCCAGCGGGAAGTATGGGACCACGCTAAGCCTTCCCAGGAAGGCGGGCTTGAAGGCTTTCTGCAGGGTGGGGCGCAGGATCTCCAGAAGGTCCTCGGGGGTGGGCTGGCGGACCTTACCTGCTTCCTCCAGCACGCCGTGTTCCACGGCGCGCATGACCAGATCGGAACCGACGTTGGAGGTGAGGATGATCACGGTGTTGCGGAAATCCACCTCGCGTCCTTCGGCGTCCTCGATCCGGCCTTTGTCGAACACCTGGTAGAACAGTTCCAGAACATCCGGATGGGCTTTCTCCACTTCGTCCAGAAGCACGACGCTGTATGGCTTGCGCCGCACCGCCTCGGTCAGTACCCCGCCCTCTCCGTAGCCCACGTAGCCCGGAGGCGAACCCTTGAGGCCCGAGACCGTGTGCGCTTCCTGGTACTCGGACATGTTGATGGTGATCAGGTTGCGCTCTCCGCCGAAGAGCGCGTCAGCCAGGGCCAAAGCGGTCTCGGTCTTGCCCACACCCGAAGGGCCCACCAGCAGAAACACCCCCTTGGGCTTGCCAGGATCTTCCAGGCTGGCGCGGGCGATCTGGATGGTGCGGGCGATCGCTTCGAGCGCGTAGGGCTGGCCCACCACGCGGGCCTCCAACAGGTTCTTCAGGTTGCGGGCCGCGCCGATTTCATCGGCCACCATCCGGCCCAGCGGAATCCCGGTCCATCCGGAAATGACCTCGGCCACCGTGGCCTCGTCGACGCATTCGAAAATCAGGGGCCCGGTCTTGTGCGCCTCATGCAGCCGCTTCAGGACGCCCTGAAGCTGCGCGCGCGGCTGGTCGCCGTCCTCCGGTCCGGGCTGGGCCATGGCCTGGCGCGCCGCCTGCACTTCCCGCACCAGGTCCGTCTGCAGTTTCTGCTCCTCCTGGCGCTGGGCCAGGTCCTGCTCCAGGATGGCCCGTTGGGCCCGGATGGCCTCCAGGCGCGGGGCGTGACGGGGATCCTCCGGCTCCTTGGCCAGGGCCGCAGCTTCGCGATCGAGGTTCTCGATGAGCCGGCCCAGATCCTCCACCGCCGCCGGCGTTCCGGCCTGGGACAGCGCCACCCGGGCGCAGGCCGTGTCCAGCACACTCACGGCCTTGTCCGGCAACTGGCGGCCCGAAAGGTAGCGGCTGGACAACTGCACTGCCGCCACCACCGCTTCGTCCAGGATCCGCACCTGATGGTGGGCCTCCATGGCCACGGCCACGCCGCGCAGCATCTGCACCGCCGCATCGGGCTCCGGCTCCTCCACCTTCACCACCTGGAAACGGCGGGCCAATGCGGCATCCTTCTCGAAATATTTCTTGTACTCGGACCAGGTGGTGGCGGCAATGGTGCGCAGTTCGCCCCGGGCCAGGGCCGGCTTGAGCAGGTTGGCGGCGTCGTTCTGCCCGGCCTGGCCGCCGGCGCCGATGATGGTGTGGGCCTCGTCGATGAACAGGATGATGGGCACCAGGCTGGCCTTCACGGCATCCATCACCGAGCGCAGCCGGCTTTCGAATTCGCCTTTCACCGAGGCTCCCGCCTGCAGCAGACCCAGGTCGAGGACGCGCAGGACGACCTTTCGCAGCGGCCCGGGCACGTCGCCCTTGGCGATGCGGCTGGCGAGGCCTTCGACCACGGCAGTCTTCCCCACCCCGGGCTCGCCGGTGAGGATCGGGTTGTTCTGTCGGCGCCGCAGCAGGATGTCGACCATCTGGCGGACCTCGCCGTCACGGCCCAGCACCGGGTCCAGCTTGCCGGCCCGGGCCAGGGCGGTGAGATCGGTGGTGAAACGGTCCAGTTCCGCGGTCGGCGCGCCCGGGGCCGCGGCTGCGCCCGCCGTTGCCTCCGGGTCGACCGTGGACAGGTTGGCGGCATCAGCATCCGCCTCTTCGCGGGTGGCGCGCAGGATCGCGGGCATGGCTTGCCGGAGTTCTTCGGAAGGAATACGTCCCAGGCGTTCCACCGAAGCGCCCAGGGAACGGCGAAGCTCCTCGTCGACCACCAGCGCCTCCAGCAGGAATCCGCTGCGCAGCCGGGTCGTGCCGTGGTCCACGCTGGCCAGGAGCCAGGCCGACTCCAGCCAGCGGGGGATGTTGGCCGAAAGCACCGGGCTGCGCGAATGCCCGGTCCGGAGCCGGGTCAGGCCGTCCATGAGGTCCCGGGCCAGGGCGGCGGGATCCACGTCGTAGGCCTTGAGGATGGCCACGCAGTCGGACTCCGGCCGGGCCAGCAACTCTAGCAGCAGGTGCTCCACGTCCACTTCATGGTGGGTTCGGGTCATGGCCACGTTGGCGGCCGATTCCAGGGCCCGGCGGGATAAAGGATTCAGCTTACCGATCAAAGCCTTGAGACTGGTCTTCATGCGATGTCCTTGGCAAGCCTTCCGGAACGATTGATGCCGGCGCGCCACAGGCCGGCCCAGCCTGGACCTGCGGACGCACCGCAGAGAGGGAAGATAGCGTAAAGGTGTTACTCACCATGTTAACCAATTTTTATTTCATGGAATAGTTCAACACGCGCATTTATGATCAATTCCATCCCTTGCGAACATTCTCCAGGACCCAGCCCATGACGCCGGAAAGCCTTGAAGCCCTGTTGACCCCCATCGCCCCGGACGCGCCCGGCGGCGCCGACCCGCTGATGGTACCGGAATGCGACGAGATCCGGAAGCGGCGCAAGGGCGACGACCAAAGCCTCTCCCAGGGCGAGTGGGTGCACGAACTGCGGCATCCGCAATGGCCCAAGGTGGTGGACCTGTGCGAGGAGGTGCTGGCGACCCGGAGCAAGGACCTCCAGGTCGCCTGCTGGTACCTGGAGGCGCGCACCTATACGGATGGCTTCAGGGGGCTGGCCTTCGGCCTGGCGCTGTTGCGCGGCCTGCTGGAGCGGTTCTGGGACAGCTGCTACCCGCAGATCGCCCCGGGTGACCAGGAGGAGCGCGCGGCGAAGCTGGAATGGCTCAACAGCCAACTGCCCTTGGTGATCAAGAACATCCCCGTGACCAGCACCAGCCACGGCGGTTTTTCAAGCCTCCAGTGGGAGGAGTCCCGCTACGTGGAGAACCTCGGACTGCGCGACCCGAGGGCGCGGGACCAGGCCATCGCCGAAGGCAAGCTGGCCGGCGAGGTCCTGGACAAGGCGGTGGAAGCCACCGGGCAGGCCTTCTACCTGGACCTGGCCGCGGGGATCCGGCAGGCGCAGACCGGCTTCCGGGAACTTGAGCGCACCCTGGAGGCGCGTTTCGATCCGGACGTCCCGGGGCTGGGGGATCTGGGCGAAACCATCCAGAGCAGCCTGGACCTTGCGACCAGTTTCCTCCACCGGTTCGGCGTATCGGTCGAGCCGGCGCCGGCTTCGGTGCCGGCCGCCGCTGCCGCAGAGCC
>Ga0224528_1002565_pt1 | contig 10053 bp, 9 predicted proteins | sample CBST25metaG_2_FD_179888 | JGI IMG/M metagenome (GOLD analysis project Ga0224528, IMG submission 179888) | Peat soil microbial communities from Stordalen Mire, Sweden - C.B.S.T25 | ecosystem: Environmental > Terrestrial > Soil > Wetlands > Peat | place: Sweden: Norrbotten County, Stordalen Mire...
GGTCTGCCGGTGGGGTTCGGACCGGGCGCACTCCCTTCCCATGTTCATGATGCGCTGCTGAGTGGAAATAATCTGCAATTATGTGGGGCCGGTGACGCAGATTGGGATGAGAATCGCTCTTCTATTGATCCGGCCCAAAAGATTTGCATCGCGCTACCCCCACCCTGTTGATTCGGCAAGAAAACAGTGAGATCGCTTTCCCACCCATTTCCGCAAAAGACGCGGAAATGGATGGGGCACGGAAGTCGATAGCAAAGCTAAAATGCTCTAGTTGCCGAATCAATAGCGACAAAAACAAAGGCGTCGCGAGGGTGGGGCACCCAAACAGTTTCGTTCACACTTGAATCGAAAATGATCTATTCCTAATCTTTATCTTTCCAGATCACTGACCAGATGATTTCGTACCATTGGATTCGAGGTATCCCAGGTCTCAAAAGCGAGATCCGGGGCACGCGGCATTGGTACAACTTTATGCTGTCAGGGACCTTTTTGCTTTCTCAATGGAAGTTTGCATGAGGCACAATAGCTCGCGGTATTGAATCGCAGCGATGGCTCAAAAACAAAGACGCGGCGAAAACAGCCGTTGGCCGGAGCTATCATCAGTCTGTGCAAAGTCCTTACAAACTGGGCGACATCCTGGCCAATGCGATCTCGCACGGCATCGGCGCGGTGTTGGCGATTGTGGGCTCGGTATACCTGATTGCCGCCTCGACGCGCGGCACGGCCTGGCATGTCGTGAGCTGCTCGGTCTTTGCCGCGACGATGGTGCTGGTTTACGTGTGCTCGACGCTCTATCACTCGCTGGTGCGGACAAGGGCGCGGCACGTCTTTCACATTCTCGATCACTCGTCCATCTACCTGATGATCGCCGGAACCTACACGCCCTTCTGCCTGATTTCGCTGCATGGGCCAGTAGGCTGGACGATTCTTTCCGTCGAATGGGGACTGGCCGCGGCCGGGGTCATCTTCAAGAGCTATGCCGTGGGACGGTTTCCGGTGGCGTCGGCGCTGGTGTACCTGGGGCAGGGCTGGTTCGTAGTGGTCGCGGCTGTGCCGCTGATTCACTCTCTTGGCTGGCACGGGATCATGTGGCTGGGCGCAGGAGGGCTGGCTTACACGCTGGGCATCATCTTCTTCGCGCTGGACCGGCTGCGCTACTTTCACGCCACGTGGCATCTGTTTGTGCTGGCCGGAAGCATAGCGCATTACTTCGCCATTCTGTTTTATGTGGTTCCGGCGCGGCCGTGAGCGAGCGGGTCTGCTGATTACGCCGAAAGCTCTGAAGCAAACGCCATTCCGCGCACTGCTATGATGGAGGCGAAACGAGGAGATACCTCAGCGATTGACGCCGCGCAGGCGGCGAATCTGCCTTGCTTCGATTGGATTTCATGAGCCAGATTTCAGCGCACCTGACAAGAGACAACGAGCCAGAAGACCCTTCCGCCGGGCACGGCGCAACCGCTGGAGCATGGGGGCCGTGGCGGATCTTCTGGCTGGCACTGGCGGTGCGGCTGGCGGTCATTGCCCTCTGCCACTACTACCGGGTGCGGCTCAGCGAAGACCACTTTCACTTTGGCGCGGAGATGGGCCGCGTGGCCCGCGCGCTGGCGACGGGACGGGGCTACGCCGACCCCTTCTTTGGCCACACCGGGCCGACGGCCTGGGTGACGCCGCTGTTTCCGCTGCTTCTGAGCGGCATTTTCAAGGTTTTCGGAGTCTATTCCACGCTTTCGGCGTGGGTTGTTTTGTCCTTCGACAGCCTGCTGAACGCGCTGATGATCCCCCTGATCTGGGAGACGGGCAAGCGCTGCTTCGATTCGCGCACGGCGCGCTGGTCGGCATGGATATGGGCGCTCTATCCGGCGGCGATGCAATATGCGGTGAAGTGGATCTGGGAGACGACGCTGACCGTCTTCCTGTTTCAGTTGGCGCTGGTGATTGCGCTGCGGGTTGGTTGCGCGGGCGAGAACGGCAGCGGCAAGGATGGCCCCACATGGCTTCGCTGGCTGGAATTCGGGCTGGTCTGGGGGCTGATCGCGCTGGCCAACCCGGCGCTGCTGCTGTTTTTGCCGGTTTGCGGCGTCTGGATGCTGGCACGGAGCGGGAACGAGTGGCGGAAGCATCTGCTGAAGGCTTTCGCTTCCGGCCTTGTCTTTTTCGCCGTGATTGCGCCGTGGAGCTGGAGAAATCAGCAGGTTTTTCATCAATTTGTTCCCTTCCGCACGAATTTCGGGGCGGAGCTTTACCTGGCCAACGGTCCGGGGGCGAACGGCGCCATGATGGCCTTCGACCACCCCATCGTGAATGAAAGGCAGCTTCAGCTTTACGGCCAGATGGGCGAACTGCGCTACTCGGTCTGGCGCGGCGAGCTGGCCCGGCAGGCGATTCATGCCGATTGGCCACGCTTTCTGCGGCTTTGCCTGACGCGCATTTACTTTTTCTGGTTTGGCGTGCCCAACGCGGAGATCAGCCTGCTGGCAAATTTCGGCCGGGGACTGAATTACGGTTTCACCTCGCTGGCGGGACTGCTGGGCCTCGGGCTGGCGCTGCGGCGGCGCATTCCGTGCGCAAAGCTGTTTGCCGCGGCCTTCGTTCTTTTGCCGGCCGTCTATTACATTGTGACTGCGCACGCGCGCTTCCGGCATCCGCTGGAGCCGCTGATTACGCTGCTGGGCGTCTTTCTTTTCCAGCATGCGGAAGTGCGCTGGGGCTTCACTTTGCCCGTTCTGCGGAGGCTCTGGCCGGCGCGCCAGAAGTGCACCATAACTCGTGCAAATTGACCTTTGCCCTAGAGAACCGGTAAACTACTCTAGTTTGGCGATTCCTGCCTGTAGTCGTGGAGCCAGACGCTCGTCCGTAGATTTAGGGGCTTGAGCGTTCCGCGGCACGGAAGTTTCCGCCTGAGCTATTTTGGATTGCGTGGAGCGCCCCGGCCGAGCCGGAGCCGCGCTGGAGGGTTTATGTACGCGGTTATTCGTACCGGTGGTAAGCAGTATCGGGTCGCACCAGGCGACGTCGTGAAGATTGAGAGCATAGCGGCCGAGGAGCAGAAAGACCAGACCGTCGAGTTCAATGACGTGCTGGCCGTTTCTGGCGAGCCGGGAACCGTGGCCAAGCCGGCCACCGCAAAGGTGACCGCCGAGGTTTTGGGCGACGGCCGGGCAAGCAAGATCCTGGTCTTCCACCTGAAGCGGAAAAAGCAGTACAAGAAGCTGCAGGGGCATCGGCAGAACTTTACCGAGGTGCGCATCAAGTCCATCGAGGCTGACGGCGTGACCTATAACGCCGCCGTCTAGTCAGTCAGCAACCGGACAGCGCGAGACAACGAAGGAGATTGAGTAATGGCACATAAAAAGGGTGGGGGCAGTTCCACAAACGGACGCGATTCCAATGCGCAGCGGCTGGGCGTAAAGGCCTTTGGCGGCCAACTGATTACCGGCGGATCGATCATCATGCGCCAGCGCGGCACACGCATCAAGCCAGGCTTGAACGTGGGCATCGGCTCCGACGACACGCTCTTCGCGAAGGTAACGGGACGAGTGAGTTTCAGCGACCACGGCAACCGCGGACGTTTTGCGTCGGTCGAGCCCGTAGAAGTCAAGTAAGAAAACTCCAGTTCCACAATGAGGCCGCGGCGTTTGCGCGGCCTCATTTTTGTGCGATTCACGCCGGGAGCTGGACCGTCACGCTGGAGTCTGGACCGGAAGAGAAGCGCACACAAGGAAGGGCCGCATCCTGTCGGGATGCGGCCCTTTTGCATCTTAGAGCGATGCTGCCCGCTCGACCTGTCTATTCACGGCTCTGCGGGGTCTGGGCAAGCAGCTCTTCCACCGTTCTCTCCGCATCGGTCAGGAAGAAGCCGCCGGCAGGCTGCTGCACGACCACCTGGGTTCCGGTGTGGCCCAGAGCGGAGGCAATCTCATTCCAGCGCAAGAGGGTGGAGTTGAGCGGCAACAGAACGGGCTGGCGAACCGGCTCCGGCAGCGCGCAGTAGGTAACCCACATCCCCAGCGAAACCAAAATCAGCGACTCGGTAACGAATTGAAAGGCATCCATCAGCGAAGTGTTGCGGGACCAAAATGAACCTACGATGAAGTCGCTGGAGGACATCAGTCCAAAGCCCAGGGCAATACCGAAAGTCATGCTGCGCGCCGAGAGGCGCAAGGTATTCATGCTCAGACAGAGGAAAGCCAGCAGGCAGAGCTCAAGGATACTCACTGAACGCATCAGCCGAAAAGCAACATCTGCAATGAGGAGAGTGCGAGAATGCTCCAAGGAAAGTGTCGACAAGCTCAAAATCACTGAGGCCAGAGCCGCCCAGCGAAAAGCCAGGGTTCCAAGCCTTTGAAGCCCGGAGAAAGCCGAAAGCGCGGATTGGAAAACCTCCACGCAGATAAAAAACAACAGTACCGCGCTGGCGATGTACACCGCCCAGTAAACGATAAAGTAGATCAGGTTGCAGTAGGCACTGAACCAATGCCACGTCTGGCCATAGAGAAGAATAAGAAGAACGGGGAAGGCTGCGATATGCAGCGCCAGATAGATTCCCATGGCTGGGAAACGGCGATGCAGTTTCCTGGTCCAGAACAGTAAACCGAAGACAGCCCAAAGCGCAAACTCCACCACGCACATCAGGGACATCGCTGTCTGTGAAGACATATTGGCTCCCCCACTATTCTGAGAACATTCTCAGAATAGCGCCGAAAGCCCATTCGCTCAACCGAAAACATCTCTTTGCGCTAGTCAGGTAACTTTAAGAGGTTACGCGTGGGGGAGAAGGTGGCGCAATGCTTTTTGGTTACTATTGGTTATTTTGATTCGCAGGCTCGACGGCGCAAACCCAAGGGTTGCATGTCGGTGCCGGCAAACTCGCGGTGGCCGACTGGTGGCTCGGAAGAACGACGCGAGCGGTCTTGGAGGTGGTGGCTGCAGCGGCGACACCGGCGACGGCAATGGACAGAGCGAAGATGCGAATGGCGAGTTTCATGGTTGGTAACCCCTTTTTGATTTGAATTGGCAGAAGACGTAACTTCTGTATGCGAAAATCATAGGCCAAGAATCAAGGCAATTCACATTACTTCATAGATATAGACGAAAGGTAATAGAAGACGGTTACCATCGTACCATCACTCGCGAAGAATCCGCCCCGGTTTTTCGCCTCTTTCGTCCGCATTCGAGCCTCATTCCGGGCTCTTCGACATGCTAAAATAGAGATGGAAAGATCCGATTGGAAGCCCCTGTCTTTCAATCGGTTAGCTCCCTGAATACAGGCCTTGAACGGTACCTCGGGCACAGTGCCCGCTACTAGCTCAAAGCGAAGGTCTTACGAATGGAATCCAATGGCAACGCAAAATCCTGACGGCACCCCGATCCACGGCGACAACGACAACTACACCGGCGAAAACATCAAGGTCCTTGAGGGCCTGGAGGCGGTTCGCCTGCGCCCGGCCATGTACATCGGCTCGACCGGCGAGATGGGTCTGCATCACCTGGTCTACGAGGTGGTGGACAATTCGGTGGACGAAGCGCTGGCTGGCTATTGCACGAAGATCGACGTCATCGTGCACGTGGACAACTCGGTCACGGTGGTCGATGACGGGCGCGGCATTCCCGTGGACATGATGACGCTGTCGAACGGCAAGCAGATGTCTGCCGTGCAGGTGGTTCTGACGGTGCTGCACGCCGGAGGCAAATTCGACGCCTCGACGTACAAGGTGTCCGGCGGCTTGCACGGGGTGGGCGTCAGTTGCGTGAACGCGCTTTCGCAGGAGTTCAATGTCGAGATCTGGCGCGACGGCTACACCTGGGAGATGGACTTCAGTTGCGGCGATCCCACAAGCGAGCTGCAGCGGACAGGCACGAGCAAGCGGCGGGGCACCAAGATTCACTTTCTGCCCGACAAGAGCATTTTCTCTGTTACCGAATACAATTACGACACTCTGGCCGAACGGCTGCGCGAGATGGCCTTCCTGAACAAGGGCCTGACCATCACGCTCACCGATGAGCGCACGGCTGATCCGAAGACCGGCGACGCCCGGCGCGCAGAATTCCACTACGCCGGCGGCATCGCCGAGTTCGTCAAGCTGCTGAACCGCGGCAAGGCCGTGCTGCACGACAAGCCAATCGTGATGGAGGCGGAGCGCGACAAGGTCGAGATCGAGATCGCGCTGCAGTATAACGACAGCTACTCCGAGAATGTTTACAGCTTCGCCAACAACATCAACACGGTGGACGGCGGCACGCATCTGTCCGGCTTCCGAACGGCGCTGACGCGCACGATCAACGCCATTGGCCAGCAGATGGGCCTCTTCAAGGACCTGAAAGACAACCTGAGCGGCGACGATGTGCGCGAGGGGCTGGTGGCCGTGATCAGCGTCAAGCTGTCGCAGCCGCAATTCGAGGGGCAGACCAAGGGCAAGCTCAACTCCGACATCGCCGGAACCGTGCAGGCCTTCGTCAACGAGCGGCTGGGCGCGTTCCTGGAACAGAATCCGCCCATCGCCAAGCGCATCATCGGCAAGGCGATTGAGGCTTCTCATGCGCGCGAAGCGGCGCGCAAGGCCCGCGATCTGACCCGCCGCAAGGGCGTGCTGGATAGCGTTGGCCTGCCGGGCAAGCTGGCCGACTGCAGCGAGCGCGATCCCAGCCGCTGCGAACTGTATCTGGTCGAGGGAGACAGCGCAGGCGGCACGGCCAAGCAGGGCCGCGATCGCCGCTTCCAGGCCATTCTGCCGCTGAAGGGCAAAATTCTCAACGTCGAAAAGGCTCGCTACGACAAGATGCTGGGCCACGAGGAAATCCGCGCCATGATTACCGCTCTCGGCTGCGGCATCGGCAAGGACGACTTCGACCCCTCCAAGCTCCGCTACCACAAGGTCATCTTCATGACCGATGCCGACGTGGACGGGGCGCACATCCGCACCCTGCTGCTTACCTTCTTCTTCCGCCACATGACGGAGTTGATCAAGCGGGGCAACATTTACATCGCGCAGCCGCCGCTGTTCAAAATCAAGAAGGGCCGCTTCGAGCAGTACATCAAGGATGAGCGCGAGTTTGTGAAGGTGATGGTCAAGCGCGCTTCCGAAGGCATGATCGTCCGCCACGGCGAGGCTGCCGAGCGCATCGAGGGCGCCGACCTGGTCCGCTTCATGAGCATTCTGAACGAGTACCTTGGCTTCGCCGAAAGAGTTGACCGGCACATCCACAATGAAAAGCTGACGGAGATGCTGGCCCGCGCCGAGCTGCTGCACCGCTCCGATATCACGTCGAAAGCCGAAAGCGAAGTTCCTGCCAAGCTGGTCCAGTTGCACGCCGATCTGGCCGAGGTGTCGGAGGAATTCGGCTTCAAGGCGCTGGGCGAGCCGGTCGAAGACGAGGAGCACCACACCTGGTCGATCAGCTTCACCGATGCGCAGGGCGCAGAGCGTCACATCAACTGGGTTCTGGCTTCCAGCCCCGAGTTTCGCCAGATGATGGCCAAGTACGTCCAGATCAAGCAGTTCCTCGAACCGCCTTTCCTCATCGAGTTCGCCACCAAGGCTGCCGTCGTTGAGACGAGTCCCGAAGCCAATGCCGAAGATGAATCCGGCGAGACCGAGGGTACCGAGGCCGAAGAGGCCTCTGAAGGCGCTCAGGTCAAGGTGGAGGGCAAACAGGCCCGCCGGGCCAACCGTCTTCCACGCGATCCGGTCGAGAAACAGACCGCCCGCGAGCTTTTCTCGTACATCGTCGAACAGGGCAAAAAAGACTATCAGGTGCAGCGCTACAAGGGCCTGGGCGAAATGACGAGCACGCAGCTCTGGGAAACCACCATGGACCCTGAGAAGCGCACCCTGCTTCAGTGCAAGCTCGAAGACCTGGCCGAAACCGATGCCATCTTCACCGTTCTCATGGGCGAAGACGTGGAGTCGCGGCGGAAGTTTATCGAGGATAATGCGCTGGAAGTCAAGAACCTGGACATATAGACCGGTTCTCCAATCGATATACACTGGACGGCATCATCGAAGGTGGCTTTTTCTTTGGGAAAAAGCCACTCTGCGGTCGTGCTTCCGAGATATACCTGCTGTCGTTTCGCTATAACTATTTCTTCTCTCCAACCCCCATCCGCGCCACGCTGAACTGCGCTCCCGCAAACATGATCAGTCCCGAGACATACGCCCAGAATATGAGGCTTACGGAGACCTGGAATGGGCCGTAGAGATCTTCCAGATGCATATGCGGCACCACTGCTTCAAAGATCCACTTCGCCAGCAGCCAGATGATTCCGGTGTAGATCGCGGTGCGCATGACCGGGCCGGGCTTGACCTTGCGGTTGGGCAGCAGCCAGTAAATCGAAAAGAAGAACAGGATCGAAGCCACGCCTGTCGTAACCGCCAGCAAAAGAAAGCAGATCGCATGGAAAACGAAGTTATCCGTGTTCTGAAGGAAGGCAACAGCCAGCACGGCGCGCAGGCCGGCATTCAGCAGAACGCTGCCCATGCCCAGCACAACCATCAGAAACGCCAGTCCGAAGGCCACCACCTGATTGGCTAAGTAATTGCGGCTCTTGGTCACGCCCCAGGCCTTGTTGAGAGCTACCTCCAGGGGCAGAAAAATTCCTGTACAGGCCACCAGAATCATGACGAACGAAAAAACCTGCATACCATGCCGCGAGGCCAGCTCTGCCACTTTAGCCAGATAATGGTTCAAAAAATATTGATTCGAGGGCGCGAAGTAATCGACCATGTCGTAGATGACTTCCCTCATCATCTCCGAGTGGTGGAAGACCGTATCCTTCAGCGTGTAGAGCAGCACGATAAATGGAATGAACGAGAGAATCGCGTTGGCCGCCACGCTGAAGGCGAAGGTGTGCACTTCGCTGTCCAGCAGGTAGTAGACCAGCGCCGTGCCATCCTTGCGCCAGAGATACCACTTCGACCTTTTGGCCGGCAGTTCCACATCGGCGGCCCTGACAGCTCCAGTTGCCGCATCGCCCTGAATCCCGGGATGTGAGAGATCCGTCACGTCCTGCTCCTTCTCTGTTGCTAAAGAACCGCCGCAGTTTCTTTCATGCGCTTAGTGCAACTCCCGAATGGTTGTTTCTACAAGCGTATCCGTTGAAACTTATGCGTCACTGAGCATTTTGAATCACCCGCAAAGCTGAAATCAAACTCCGGAAACCGCATGTATGGCCAGCAGATTCTCGAGCAGAGGCTTCAGCAGCTTCAAGTCCAGCGCATTCGCGCCATCCGACTTGGCGTGGGCCGGGTCGTCGTGGACTTCGAGAAAGAGTCCGTCAATGCCAGCGGCCACAGCGGCCCGCGCCAGCACCGGAATGAACTCCGGCTGGCCGCCACTCACCCCATTGGCCGCCGAGGGCTGCTGCACCGAGTGCGTCCCGTCAAAGACCACCGGCGCCAGCCGCCGCATCACCGGCAGAGAGCGGTAATCAACCACCAGGTTGTTGTAGCCGAAGCAGGCGCCGCGCTCAGTGAGGAAGATGCGCTCATTGCCCGTGGAGCGCACCTTTTCGACCGGGTGCGTCATGTCCCATGGAGCCACGAACTGGCCTTTTTTGATGTTGACGGCGCGGCCGGTCTTGCCCGCGGCCACCAGCAGGTCCGTCTGTCGGCAGAGGAAGGCCGGAATCTGCAGCACGTCCACGGCTTCGGCGGCCACGGCGCAGTGGGCGGGCTCGTGGACGTCGGTCAGCACCGGCAGGCCGGTATCTTTCGCCAGCCGGCCCAGGATGCGCGTGCCCTCGGCCAGCCCCGGCCCGCGAAAGCTCTTCACGCTGGTGCGGTTGGCCTTGTCGTAGCTGGCTTTGAAGATATAGGGAATGCCGAGGTCCGCCGTAATGCGCTGAATGGCTTCCGCCATCCGGCGCGCGTGCGCCTCAGACTCGATGACGCAGGGGCCGGCGATCAGGAAAAGCTGGCCCGCGCCGACGTGAACCGGACCGATCTCAAAGGAGTTGCTCACGCAATTGATTGTACTGGCTTCATCTTTCTGTGGCGGATTTGGTTTAAGAGCAAACAGAAAGAAAAAATCTCATACCCCAGGTGGGTATAGGGG
>Ga0224528_1002572_pt1 | contig 10040 bp, 8 predicted proteins | sample CBST25metaG_2_FD_179888 | JGI IMG/M metagenome (GOLD analysis project Ga0224528, IMG submission 179888) | Peat soil microbial communities from Stordalen Mire, Sweden - C.B.S.T25 | ecosystem: Environmental > Terrestrial > Soil > Wetlands > Peat | place: Sweden: Norrbotten County, Stordalen Mire...
TCTCTGGCCAATGGAAGCAAATAGCCGAATTCGCCCGCACCCTCTTCCACGGCGGCCTGTCCGTGCCGCAGCCGGCGTAGCCACTCCGCAGCGCGCGTGACCGGCTCCTGCAGGAACCAGCGCACCATTGCCAGAGTGACGAGCACAACCAGAATCACCATGGCCGCGATGCGCAGGAAGCTCCTTCTCCAAACTTCCATTCCCTCGGTCCGGATATATTCTGCGTCGGCCACCATCAGCAAAGCGCCGACCGTGCGCTCGCCATTGTGGAGGGGGATCGCGTCTTCGTACCACAGCCTGCTTGCCGTTGTGCCGTTGATCGCCAGGCTGCTCCGGACCGCCGTGGCCCCCGCTGCCTGAACTTCGCCCTGCGGCGCTCTGACAAAGACACTCGATTCCTTGCCGGTTGTCAGGACCCGTCTCAGGACATCGGACTGAACGATCTTGACGGGGACCACATCGCCCGCGGAGGCAAGCAGCATGCCTGCGCTGTCAAAAACCGCCAGGGCGGGCTGGTCGGGATGCTGTCGTTGGCGCGCCACCAGTTCCGTCAGCCCCTCCCGGGACCCGATCGAGAATTGTTGCTCAATCTGTGGTTGAAGTCCTGCTCCGAACCACTGGGTCCGGCGGGCGAGATCGACACGCAAGGTATGTTTGTGCGCCAGGACATCAAAGTAAGTGGAAGCCAGCGATATGATCGTGATTCCAAGCAGCAGGGCGGCCACCAGGCGTATCCGAAAAAAATGCATAGTTCTCCTCCTTCAAGGAGCGACTCGGAAGTCCCTATCGCCCAGCGACTTCCAGGGAATTTCGGGTCAGGGAAACCGTGCCGTGAAACGGTGGCTAATATATGCAGACGGCGGCTGCGGCCGGTCAACCGTCCGGACAAGAGGAAAAAACCGCGCAAACCCATATCACGCGTCACGCGTAGCTATCTATGGTTTGGATGCGATCCGCCGGCGTGCGGATACTTCCTGGAGCGAGAATCCAGAGTATGCAGCACTTGACCTGGAACACCGCAAGTGCGGCCCGCACCCGTTCGATGCGCGAAGCCGCGAAGAAAAGGTGCGATTGTGCGGAAGGCCGCCTCATGAAGCGGGGCGGATATCGGCTCAAACCCAACCAGCGCCTCTGGCCGCCCGTGCAGAAGGAACAGTGATTGCCCGTCTTGCGGCTCGCCATCAACATTTGCGATTTTCAATTGATCGCAACGACTGCATCTTCCTCTGAAAGACGAAGATGCAGTCGTCACGCAGCACAGAGTCCACACACCGCAGACGAATTTCACAAGCCTGTTGTGGAGTTATCCTGACAAACGGCGTTGCCTACCGCATCGGGGGAAGGAACGCCCAAGCCCGCTCGGCGAGATTCCCCGAAGTTGCTCACCCCAACTCCAACCAGCCGAAAGAGCCTCCCGGGGCCGAGATCCAGACGCTCACGAAGGAAAAGGGCAATCGCAGTCAGTTCCTCGCACGTGGTTGGAGGCGTCGGCGGGGTATAGCTGCGTGTATGGATATTGAACTCTTTCGTCTTCAGTTTCAGCACCACCGTGCGTGCTACGCGGGTCTCCCGGCGTGATGCCAACCAGACTTTCTCGGCAAGACGCCGAATGAGATCGTCGGTTTCGGAAAGCGGAATGTCCTGCTCGAAGGTGTCTTCGGCAGAGATGGACTTCGTCGGCCGGTCCGGCGTGACCGGATTATGATCGACGCCTCGAGCAAGTTCATACAGACGGGAACCAAAGCGTCCAAATTGTGACTCAAGCGTCCTCAGCTCAAATGTCCGCAAATCCCCGACCGTCTGAATTCCAATCTGCTTCAGGCGAGCCTCGGTCACCTTGCCGACACCTGGAATGCGGCCCACGGGCAACGGGGGCAGGAATGTCTCGAAGTCTTTCGGTTGAATGACGAAGAGGCCGTCCGGTTTTCGCCAGTCGGAAGCTATCTTTGCCAGGAACTTGTTGGGAGCGACGCCCGCCGATGCAGTGAGAGAAAGCTCTTCACGAATCTGCCGGCGGATCGCGATCGCGACTTTCGTTGCCGTGGGCAGGCCGGTCTTGTTCTCTGTGACATCAAGGTAGGCTTCATCGAGCGACAGAGGTTCAATCAAGTCTGTATGACGGCTAAAGATCTCCCGAATCGCACGTGACACCGCCTTGTAGCGAGCAAAGTCAGGCGGGACGAAGACGCCTTGGGGGCAAAGCCGCTCTGCGGTCACGGCCGGCATCGCCGAGTGTACTCCGAACTTCCGCGCCTCATACGAAGCCGCGCAGACAACGGACCGCTTCCCTTTCCAGGCCACAATGACAGGCCTGCCACGCAGTGCGGGGTCATCCCGCTGCTCTACTGACGCATAGAACGCGTCCATGTCCACATGGACGATTTTGCGAAATGCTGCGGGTTGAGTCTCCAACAACTCGCCGGCCATGGGTCGATTATAAGCGAATATAGGGCGAAGATAGACAAGTTTTCACCGGAGGTAATCGGACGTGAAGCGTTCAGGGACAGCCGATCTTCTGCTCCATGGCGGCCGCGTGCCTGCGTGGCTGGCAAATCGCATGACCGAACTCGGCGCCGCTATTTGCGAACACATTCTCCAGGAATACGGAGCGAGTGAGTTTCCCACTCGGCTAAGCGATCCGTTCTGGATCCAGGCATTCGGTGCGGTCCTGGGAATGGATTGGCATTCGTCCGGAATTACGACCTCGGTGATGGGTCAGAGATGGCAAGAGGCTCCCCGGGACTTGAAGCAGAAGGTTGAATATTTGCTTTTTTCGGAAGACAAAGCTGATGAGTGTACCGCTACCGTACCCGCGTTCATAAAGATTAAGCCAAGGCCTTTAGCGGTCAGCGGGTCTCAGTCACCCTTGGTTGAGACCCAGCGTAAGATGATCTGCAATGCCACCAGATACTTATTGGGCGCACTCCGCTCCAGACTCGCAGCCCGGCTCGGATTCAAGAGCCGGATGGCAGCCTCTGTCCGTTCATTTGGAGGCTGTGGCGCGGATTGCACACGATCTCGCTGTCGCGGCCCGTCCGCTCGACGACAGGCTTGCGGGACTGGCATGTCTTTCCGGGGTGCTTCATGATTTCGGCAAGTATACGGACTCGTTTCAGCAAATGCTGACAACCGGTCGCGGACATTGCCAACATGCGGTCCACGGCGCAATGCTCGCATACTTTGGAGCAACGGGATCGGCACGACAGCTCCGGCTGAATACCGTGATGGCCGCCATTGCCGGGCATCATGCCGGACTACTGGATTGGAGCGATTTCGGACCGAAGCTGAGCGAAGCGCGCTATCGGCGTGAGGTTGATGAGATCCTCACACGCGCCTCCGCAGACTGCCGCGAGTTTGGGCGTATCGTCTCAGGGCTGGACAGTGAGAGGGATGTTACGCCTGTAACGAGAAAAGCACGCTTCGATCTGTTTGTGCGGATCCTGTTTAGTTGCCTGGTCGATGCCGACAGGTTGGACTCGGCAGGCCGTGCTCCGGTGCAAGACGATTTGCGCGCGGCCGAGCGCCTCGATACGCTGCTTCGACACATCGCTGCGCTCCAGAAAAACCCCGCGGCGGGTCCGGTGAATCAGTGGCGCGCCCAGGTGCTGGACGACTGCCTGAATGCGGCTTCAGCGCAGCAGAGGCTTTTTTCGCTCTCGGTGCCAACGGGCGGAGGCAAGACGCTGGCGGCCATGGCCTTCGCTTTGCGACGCGCGGCACTTTATCCGGAGCGGTTTCGGCGTGTCATCGTGGTGATTCCCTTTCTTTCGATCATTGAACAGAATGCGCAGGTATACGCCGAAGTCTTTGGGCAGGATGCGGTGCTGGAGCATCACTCGGGCAGTATTCGGAAACTGGAAACGCATCCAGATCCCCTTGAGGACCGCTTCATGGCTGCCACCAGTCATGAGAGCGGCGAGGAAAAAAAATTTCAGGAGACCGGAGTGCGCCCGGAAACGGAAAACTGGGACGCGCCGCTCGTCGTGACCACATCCGTACGGTTCTTTGAAAGCTTGTTTTCGAACCACCCTTCGGATTTGCGGCGCGTCCACAACATTGCGCGCTCCATCGTGATTCTTGACGAGGTGCAGACCCTGCCGCGCAGGCTGCTGGGGCCGCTGCTGGATATGATGAAGGAATTGGCCGAGGACTGGGATACGAACTTTGTGTTCTCGACGGCGACGCAGCCCGCGTTTGAAAGGCCGCAACACAAAAGAGATCTTCGCTGGAACCCTGGCACACTTACCGAGATCATCCGCAATCCGACCGCTCTGCACCAGGCTCTGAAGCGCGTGGAGATTCTCTGGGAGATCGACAATCCCGTGGGCTGGCCAAAGGTTGCGCAACGCATGATGGCCGCGCCGCAATGCCTGGCCATCGTGAACGTGCGCGACCACGCCGGACAACTTTATGAAGAGGCTTTGCGTGCGGCGAAGGAAATGGGCCTGCCGCAGGAAGGTGTCTTTCATCTTTCCACGCGCATGTGCGCGGCGCATCGGCTCCGCGTACTCGACAGGATTCGTAAACGCTTGCGAGCCGGCGAACCGTGCCATGTGGTTTCAACGCAACTGGTCGAGGCTGGCGTCGATGTGGATTTCCCACTGGTGCTGCGCGCGCTGGCTCCGCTGGACTCAATTGTGCAGGCAGCCGGGCGCGCCGACCGCGAAGGCAAGCTAACCGCAGCCTTGGGAGGGCAGCCCGGGGGAAAGGTCGTGGTCTTTCTTCCCGAAGACCACAAATTGCCTCCGAATGAATACAAGGAGGCGGCCGGAATCACTGCGGCGATCGCAAAGCAGGTGCGGCTGGATGGAGGCAGCGTTCAAGTGGATTCTGCAGACGCCATTCGCCTCTACTTCGAGCGCTATTACGGAGGATGCAATGACGAGCAATTGGGCCTGAAACTGGTAGAACACCGCCAGCATGAACGATTCGCGACACTGGCGCAGGAGTTCGAGATGATTTCGAATCGGACGCGCGATGTCTTTGTTCCCGACGATAAAGAAGCACAGAACGCGATTGAGAGGTTGCGTTTCGCAGGGGAACTTACACCCGGGCTGCGGCGCGCTTTGCAGCTCCACATCGTGGGATTGAGTCCTTCGGAGTTTCAGAAGGCGGGTGGCGTTGTGGAGCAGGTGCCGATGGCAACCGGGGAAGAGGTCTGGGTGGCCGTGAACCAGGCATACGACGATCAGTACGGATTGATTTTCAATCCTGGTCCGGAGCGGCTGGTTCTATAAATGCTGAATAAATCGACATTCCCTCGGTATTAGCAAGAAATATACCTCTGCTCCGAATTTCGATTTGAGCGCATAGAGTCTATCTGTCAATCCCTTTAGTTAATTGTGGTTTTGAATTACCGCCGCAAACGAGGAACTGCGTCCATGTCGATGCCCAGTGTTCGCGTGAGGGTCTCGGGAGATTTTGCGTGCTTTACGCGCCCCGAGGCCAAAGTTGAACGATTCTCTTACCCGGTGATGACGCCCTCGGCCGCGCGCAACATCCTGGACGCTATCTGCTGGCGGCCGCAGATGCGGTGGATCGTGACCAGCATTACGGTTCTGAAGCCTATCCGTCTGATGAGTGTTCTGCGCAACGAGGTGCAGAGCAAGGTTGCACCCGGCGCCGTGAAGAAGTGGATGCGCGACGCATCCACGTTTGAGCCGCTGGTTGCCGGAGCGGGCAACGGCATGGATGGAACGCCGCGCAATACCACGCTGCTGCGGGACGTCGCTTACTGGATCGACGCGTACCCGCAGGTGTTCGATAGAGGAAGCGACGACACAGGCCCCAATAGCCCGGAAAAGTATGTTGCCATGCTGAATCGGCGCGTGGAAAAAGGGCAATGCTTCCAGCGGCCCTATCTGGGTTGCCGCGAGTTCGCCGCCAAGTTTGGCCCTCCGCAAGAGGACGACTCGCCGATCCCCGACTCGATGGAGATTGGCCGGATGCTCTATGACATCGCCTTTCTTGCCGACGGCAATCGCGCTGCATTCTTTGAGGCGCGCCTTGAGAACGGCGTAATGGAGACGCGACCGGAGGCCACTCTGGCTGACGAAGCACGACGCCAGGAGGTGCTCGCATGCTCGTACAAGCACTAGCCGAATACGCGGACAATTATCTGGCTGATGAGTTGAATGATGCGGCCTGGGAAATGAAGCCGGTGCCGTGGCTACTTGAAATTTCCAGGCAGGGGACATTCCTGGCGGCAATCCCGCGCATGACGACGGAGACGCGCGGCAAAAAGCAGGTGCAGGTCCCCGTGCAGATGAGCGTGCCGCGTTCGCCCGTGAACCGGAACAGCGGCGAGCATCCGCTGCTCGGCACGGACGACATTGCTTACGTCCTCGGTGCAGGCCCATGGATGCCGGATAAGGCGGCCGACAAAGAGAGAGCCGAAAAGCATCACGAAGCTTTTGTGTCACTTTTGGGTAAAGCCGTGTTGGAAATGAAAGATGCGGCTCTGCAATCCTGTCTCCTCTTCTATGCCAATGCGGAAGAAGTGGAGAAGGCGCGCAACGCGTTGCGGGACGCCAAGCCCGGCACACTCGTGGCTCTGTCAATGGGAGAACCCTTAGTGGAGCGCGAGTCCGTCCAGCAGTTCTGGCGCAAGCACTACAAGGCCGAGTTCGATCAGCGCATGGAAGGCGTTCCCGGCGAGTGCATGATCTCCGGGAAGCTTGGCCCCATCGCTCCCACTCACGAAAAGATCAAGGGCGTCGGAAGCCTGGGAGGACAGGCCGCCGGCGTGGCGCTGATGTCGTTTGATAAGGAGGCCTTTCGGTCTTACGGTTGGGAGCAGAATCGCAACAGTCCCATCTCGCCGGACCGCGCATTGGCCTATGTGCTGGCATTCAACGATCTTCTGAAGCAGGATAAGGGGCGACGCAAAGATATTGCAGGCATCGGGTTTCTCTATTGGCTTAGAAATCCCGCGGACCTGGACGCATTGGATCTGGTCGAACGGGCCGATCCCGAGCATGTCAAAAAGCTGCTCAGTTTTGATCCTCGACAAAGCCCGGATGAAAATCGCTTCTACATGGTCGCTGTGTCCGGCAATGGCGGGCGGCTGCGGGTGCATCACTGGGCAGACCTAGCGCTCACGCATGTGAAGCAAAACCTCAAGAACTGGCACGAACAACTACGTGTCGAATTCCCTTGGGACGAACCCGCCCCAGTGCGACTCTGGCAACTGCTCTATGCGCTGGACCGCGAGGGCAAGCCAGATGACCACACTGTATTGGCATTGTTGCGGCGCGCTCTTGAGGGACTTCCGCTAGGCTACTCCGTGCTTTCGACGGCGCTCACCGGCCTGCGCCATCCCGGCGGCAAAGACACGAAGGAAAAGGCGGGAGACAAGAAAAGCGACCCCATGTCCTTGACCCGGCTGCGCGTGCCCATGGGTCTGATTCGCATGTGCATCAACGATCTGTGTAGACAACAGGAAGGAGCAAAAGAAATGAGTGAGGGACTGGACCCCGGCTGCACGATCCCTGCCTATATCTGCGGGCGGCTGATGGCGGAATTTGAAAACCTGCAACGCTCATCGAGCGAAGGTGACGTGAACTCGTCGGTCCTGGATCGCTACTTTGCGTTGGCATCCACGTATCCGTCCGTTGCGTTCCCGAAGATCGAGAGCCTCGGACAGAAGCATTTGCGGAAACTCCGCAGGGACAACCCACCGGCGGCGTATGCCATCGATTCGCGGCTTCAGGAGTTGCACAGTCTGCTGCAACCTTCACCGGGTGGCGCCTATCCTGGCAAACTCGGCCTCGAGGGACAGGGGCTCTTTTCTCTCGGTTACTACCACCAGAAAGCTCGGTCCCGTTCACAGGCGCAGGATCGCAAGCAAGCCAACGCGGCGATCATCGAGTCTTCCAACGAAATCAACGAGGAGAGCAAGTAATGAGCACGATTCAGAACCGCTACGACTTCGTCTATCTGTTTGACTGCCAGGACGGCAATCCCAACGGGGACCCGGATGCCGACAACAGTCCTCGGTTTGATCCGGAGACATTTCAAGGGCTCGTTTCCGACGTTTGCCTGAAGCGAAAGATCCGTGACTATGTGCGCTACGCAAAGACGGTTGATGATGTGGCGGAATCGGGCTACGGAATCTTCGTGCTCAGCGGCAACACGCTTGAAAGCAACCAGCGGCAGCCCTTCGAGAAACTCTCTGGCGATGACAAAATCGAGGCCAAGGGCAAAGACACGACACCGACGGACATCGAGAAGGCGCGCGACTGGATGTGCAAGAACTTTTTTGACGTGCGCGCATTCGGCGCCGTGATGAGCACAACGGAGTTCAATTGCGGACAAGTCCGCGGCCCAGTGCAGATTACGTTTGCGCGTTCCATCGATCGCATTCTCCCCACCGAACACACCATCTCACGCCAAGCCTTTACCTGCGTGAAGGATATCAAGTCCGGCACCGGCACGCTGGGCCGCAAGTACACCATTCCGTACGGCCTGTATCTCGCCCATGGCTACATCAATCCGGTCTTCGCCGCAAAAACTTTGTTCGGCGACGATGATCTCGCACTCCTGTGGAAGGCGCTTGCCAACCTGTTCGAGTTGGACCGCTCCGCAGCGCGCGGTGCGATGAGCGCCCGCGGTCTTTACATTTTCAAGCACGACTGCAAACTCGGAAATGCGCAAGCGCAGCGGCTTTTTGAATCGATCAGGATTCAAAAGAAGCCGGAGGTTGAAAGCCCGCGCGCGTTCACGGACTACACCGTCGTGCCACCCGATCCGGCGACCTTGCCGTCGGGCATTACCCTGATCGACGGTCTTGCATAATCCTCATTCAAGGTGAAGCAAATGTACGCGGAAGAAGATCTCCTTCCACTCTCCGGCCTCCAGCACCTCGCCTTCTGCGAACGGCGCTGGGCGCTGATTCACCTGGAGCGGCAGTGGGAGGAGAACCTCTTTACCGCCGAGGGCAAGCTTCTCCATGAGAAAGCGCACTCGGCTGAGATTGAATCCCGGCCCGATGCGTTGGTTCGCCGGACTCTTCCGCTTCGATCCTTCCGTCTCGGAATTTCCGGGCAGGCGGATATTGTCGAATTCCTGCCTTGTGATGCCTCAGAACCGGGCGTTCCAATGCCGCGGCGCAAGGGCTTTTGGAAGCCGTATCCGGTGGAGTACAAGCGTACGCGCGACAAGCATGGCAGTGTGGCCTATCGAATTCAGCTCTGCGCGCATGCGCTTTGCCTGGAAGAGATGTTGCGTGTGCCTGTCCCCGCCGGGGCGGTATTCGACGGCAAGGCCAAGCGGCGCGAAGTCGTGGTTTTCGATGAGAGTCTCCGCCTGGAGGTTGAGCAGTTCGCAGCCCTCATGCACCGGATTCTTCAATCGGGAGAGACGCCGCGCGCGGTCTATACGAAAAAGTGCGAGGGCTGTTCAATGAAGGAAGTCTGCTTGCCCGAAGCCGTCGAATCCAAAAGCGCATCGCTCTATTTGAGCCGCGCAATCGCAGCCAACATCCGGCAGTCCCCTTCCTCTGACGAGGGCGCGAGCGAGGATGGGAAACAGGCCCAATGAGAAAGCTCCTCAATATTCTGTACGTGACCATTCCAAACGCCTATCTGAGCAAGGACGGCGAAACGGTTCTTGTGCGTGTCGAGCACGAAACACGCCTTCGCGTGCCAATTCATACCCTGGAAGGCATCGTCTGCGTCGGGCTCGTATCGATGTCGCCGCCGCTGATGGCGTTTTGCGCCGAGCACAACGTCGGCGTGAGTTTCCTCAGTGAACACGGCCGCTTTCTTGCCCGCATTCAAGGGGAGATTCACGGCAACGTATTGTTGCGCCGGGAGCAGTACCGCCGGGCCGACCAGGAGACGGATTCAGCCGCCATCGCACGAGCCATTCTGTTGGCCAAGGTCGCGAATAGCCGAACCTCACTGTTGCGCGCAGGCCGGGAACGCAGTTCAAAGACACTCCTATGAGACGGCTGGCGTTGTCAAGGTTTTTGTCGTTGCTTTTGCATTTGTTTTTTCCTTAGTGGCGTTCTTGCTTTTGTTGTTGCTGTTGTTTTTGCA
>Ga0224528_1002574_pt1 | contig 10033 bp, 8 predicted proteins | sample CBST25metaG_2_FD_179888 | JGI IMG/M metagenome (GOLD analysis project Ga0224528, IMG submission 179888) | Peat soil microbial communities from Stordalen Mire, Sweden - C.B.S.T25 | ecosystem: Environmental > Terrestrial > Soil > Wetlands > Peat | place: Sweden: Norrbotten County, Stordalen Mire...
AGCGACAAACCCGCTCATATGAACCTTGCCGCTCTGCAACACGGCGAAACCTTTCCCAACTACGGCAAGATTCCCTTTGTCGAAGTAACGGAATGGCCTCGGCGAGGCCTTTCCTGTAACCCGTCGTTCGATTAACTTGCCGGCGTAGTGTCCCTGTTGCATCGCTACCTGCGCCACACCGGGCAACGGCTTGCCGTCTTGTTCGAGAGATGCGGTGTCGCCGACAACAAAGATTTCGGGGTGATCTTGTACGGACAGGTCGTGCCGGATCTTGACGCGTCCCGCGCGGTCCGTCTCTGCGTTCAACCATTTGCCTGCGGGTGATGGGGCGACACCAGCGGTCCAGATGACGGTCTTGCTGGCGATGCGCTCACCTGCGACCATTACCCCCTCGGCGTCGATTGAATCGACACCTTTTCCGAGCATCACTTCGACACCCAGCTTCTTCAGCCTCTGCAGGGCGGCCTCCGAGAGCTCCGGTGCAAACGTGCCGAGAGGGCGGGGGCCCATATCGACGAGAATGACTCGCGCAGATCCAGGATCAATTCGCCGAAAGTCACTCTTCAATGTGCTTTGAATCATGACCGCGATAGCGCTGGCCATTTCAACGCCGGTGGGCCCGGCACCTACCAGGACGAACGTCAACAAGTCCTTATGACGCGCAGGGTCTTCTTCGGCCTCGGACATTTCGAACGCCGTCAAGATCTTGTTTCTGATCGCCACAGCGTCCGCCAGGTTCTTCAATCCAGGGGCAAATTTCTCGTACTCATTGTGGCCGAAGTAACTGTGGGTCTGCCCCGTTGCCAGAATGAGGAAGTCATACGAGATCGGAACCGCAGCACGGTCCTGAGTATCGACGATCACTTGTCTGGAGGCGACATCGATTCCAGTGACAGTACCGAGAACAACGGTGGTATTGCAGTTGTTTCTCAAAATGCCGCGAATGGGTGAGGCAATTTGTCCTGGTGCAAGCACCGAAGTCGCAACCTGATAGAGAAGCGGCTGGAAGAGATGGTGGTTGACTCGATCAATCAAGATTACTCGTACCGGTGCGCTTTTCAGGGCTCGCGCCGCAGCCAAGCCTCCAAAGCCACTGCCGACGATGACAACCACATCTGTCTTTTCGGGCATCACTGTTTCACCAGCCTTTGAACTCAGGTCATCGATTCATACTTTATCCACCATCCCAGATTTAGCGCTTCGGTGATAGGTGGGGAGCTGTCATCTAACAGTGAGGATGGTCTTGTAAGGTTTAGAACCGTCGACGATGAGTGCCGTCGTAACCGTTAGATCACTGATGCTCACATTCCGGTCCTACGATGCGGATGCCATACTCGTGATGCTGTGTCGGAATCGCACTCAAACCTCAAGAGGAATTGAAGACGCGCGTAACGTACAAGGCGGGACGAAAGGTTGGGAGAAATGAATCCGTGAGTTATTATCTGATCCACACAACCTACCCGATCCTGTTTGTCGCGGTGCTCGCGCGCCAGCTTTGCCTTCCGATTCCCGCGATTCTATTTCTTCTTTCCGGAGGAGCACTGGCAGGATCCGGGAAGCTCAGTTATACGGGAATCTCGCTGGCAGCCGTGTTGGGATGCGTGCTGGCTGATCTGGTGTGGTTCGAAGCAGGACGGCTCCGTGGCAAGCGGGTATTAAGGTTGCTCTGTGCTTTGGCGCCTGACCCCAGCTACTGCATTCGCAATTCCAAAGCAACCTTCGCGAAAAAAGGGGTCCGCGCTTTACTGATTGCCAAATTCATACCAGGGCTGGATGGCATCTGTCCCCCGCTGGCGGGAATGACGGGGGCTTCGCGAGTCGATTTCGTCCTCTATGATGCCGTGGGCTCCGGACTCTGGGCTGGTGCGTATATCACATGCGGATTTCTCTTTGCGAAAGAACTAGACAAAGTGGTCCGATACACCTCAGCCTTTGCGAATGTGCTGATCCTGGTGTTGGGCGCTCCATTGCTTGCTTTGTTCGCATGGAAACTGATTCAACTCGTGCGAATGACCAGGATACTTCTTCCTTCGCAGATCACGCCGGAACAGCTGAAAGCGCGCCTCGATTCAGGGGAACGGATTGGAGTCGTTGATCTGCTTCGCTTTGAGGATGACCCCCAGGAAGTGGCCGTCATTCCAGGGGCTGTTCGGCTCGATCCGCTCCAGATTCGACGCAAGAGACGAATCTATATGCCAGGGAACCTGGAACTGGTGCTCTATTGCGGTTCAAAGAATAACTTTGTCAGCGCCCGCGTAGCTGCCGCAATGCGAAAGCACGGAATCCAGCGCATCCGTGTTCTGACCGGCGGGCTGGCCGCATGGAAGGCAATGCAGTTTCCGTTAAGCACTGAATCTCTCGATCCCGAGGCAGAAATGGCGCGACTGAGAATTGAGATGTTTCCACCCTGGCGCAACGTCAAGCGTTAGTTCCCGCGGTGAAAGACGGCTCGATTGATGTCTGGCCAGAATTCCTTCACCGCGAATGTGGCACTATCAAGAACGACGCTGGTAAGCCAACGCTGACCGGTTTTCGTCCAGGTGCAATACTGGTTCGGATAGTAGGCCGATGAGATTCCAGCTGCGGCACCCGCTCCAACGATCTCCGCACTATTGAAGGTTGTGTTCCCGTTGTCAGTCCGCGTGATTAGTGCGCGGGAAAAAGCATAGCCGGCTCGCTTCAGAAACCCTCCATGTCCCAATGTATAGTAGCGGCTGTCTTCATGAAGCACTGAAGGAAGCAAGGATTCCACCCAGAGGTTTTCGTCCGTCTGATCGGCGATGGTGTGCCAGTAATATCGACCGTATCCAGCGGCGCCCTGATGAAATGCTGGATATGCTTTGGTTCCTTGTGAGATGGCGGCCTGCATGCCGGCAAAGATGAAAGAGGAATAGTCGAAGCTATCCTCAAGGCCAATCTTGATTTTCTCTTTCGACGACTGACGGGGTAGCGCGGTGTCTGCATTGACGGAGCGGAAGTTCGGCACGATTCCCAGTATTCGTTTCGTCTGTTGCGGTGTGGACTCTGAGTGTAAAGTATCCGTATCAGATCGGCTGCCCAAGCTGGAAGCCTCGCCAACCGTACTGGATCTCTTTCCTGTATCTACCGGCAACGCCGTAGTCTCAGTGGAAGATAGCGCGGCGGCGGCTGAGACGGAAACCGCAGGAACTTGCGCTCGCGCCGAAGTGATAGCAAGAAAGATCGCAGAACATATCAGTGTTCTTTTCATTTGTGCAGCGGCGCTCCTTAGGTCGCCGTGTGTCCTCGGCTATGTCAGCCGAGGACCGGGTGCTTAAAAAGCTCAATTCCGCAGGGTTGCAGACAACTCTCCGCGTTGCAGAATCACTCGCAACTCCTTGCGGCAAGCCAGGCTGAAAACATCTAGTGGCTCTCCCTTGGCCGAGAGAGCGGCGGAGACTATCTGATCGACAGTCAGATTCGGCTCCCCATAGTGGGTGACAATGCGCTTGACGAACGCTTCCGCTGCACGCACGACCGGTTCGGTTGCCATTAGCCTTATGCGACTCACCAATGCATATAGAGAGACGAGTTCATCCATATCTTCGAGGTCGTGCGTTACCGATTTGGCGTATATCCGGGAAGCCTCGTTGATGAAGTCGGAGTAAAGCGTCTCTCGTTGAGAAATCTGCCGATTCAGCAGGTCGCGTTGGGTGACGCTTCGCTGGAGAATGAAGTTGCTCAACACCGGCGCAAGTGCGCCAACTGAGGAGCCTCCGAGAGCAGCTAGGGCACTGATGATTGCTGGGTTCATAGAGGGGTCTTCGCACCTCACGGTTATTGTGGGATCTGGCCGATCGTGCGTTTGAGTTCTGCCTGCGCCATCGACAAGCCGAGGTTGGCTTCCAGAAATGCCGCTTTTGCCGAAGCCGCTTTCGCGTGGGCCTCTTCGCGAGCAGAAGCAAGAACGGTGTTTTGTTCAAACTGACGATCCGCCAATCGGGCGGCTTCTTCTCTCACGCCAAGAGTTTCATCCGCTACGCCGACCATGTTCTCGAACTGCTCCACCTTGTCATAGGCCGTCTCAACTTGTACGGTCAATTCGTCTTTGATCTTGGCGAGACTGAGTTCAGCCTCCGAGAGTAGCGTCTGTGAATCCTTGATCTCTGCGTTACGTCGGCCACCATCGAACATGTCATAGCTGAGCGAGAAGCCAAACGTCCCGAAGTTGTGGACGAGAAGCGGAACACCGCTCTGATAGCTGTAGCGCGCGAGCCCGGTGACATCGGGAATGTATGCATCCTTTGCCGCTGTCAGGCCTGCTTTTGCTTTGATCACCGCCTGCTGTGCTGACCGGATCTCAGGGCTCCGATCCTGGGCGATGCGGAGACACTCTTCGCGGCCGGGTATGGCAAGGGGCGCTGCTGAAGTGCCTTCATCCAACTGGGGCTGTGAACTCAGCGGCAGTCCGAGCAGGTCGTCAAGGGCCAGAGCGAGGTCGTGGATCTGCAGTTTCTGCGTAAGGGTGGCCTGTCTGGCCTCAAGCAACGCCGCACGACTCTCAAGAGCGGCAACTTCGAGCGCGCGTCCTTCGGCTACCGCGTCCGCACTTTCCTGCACCTTCAACTCGCTGGCGGTTACTTCCGCCGTTGCAGCTTTCAGTCTGAGTTGTCCAACAAGCAGGCCGTAGTAGAGTTGCCGGACCTTGAGAGCAATTTCATTCTCCGCCTGGTTGACCTGAATCTTCGCCGTGTTGATATCGGCTGTGGCAGCCCGGTTCGATTCATGAATTTTGAACATTTGTGTCAATGGCTGCGCCAAGCCTGTGCCACTGGTGTATGCGGTCTCCGATCCCTGACCGATAAAGAGGCTCTTTGCCGGGATTGGCCCTGTGGCCGTGGGAACGCCAAAAGCACCGGCTGGAATCTCGACGCCTGCGAGTTCGGTGATATGCAAGAAACTCGACTCATTCTTGACGCGAGGGAAGTAGGCAGAGCGGGCAATCTCCTTCTTGTGCTCACTGTCAGTAACAGCCAGGTGCGCAAGTTGAAGGCTTCGATTCTGCTTGAGGGCCAGATCGATAGCTTGTGCGAGAGTGAGCGGCACCGAAGCGGCGGACTGATTGCCGGCTTGAGCACGCGCGATACCCTGTCCCAGGAATCCCGCGACGTACAAGAACATTGGCAACAGAACCCTGCATGAGGCGCCATGTGTTATCGGAAGCTGCATCTTCGATTCCTTCAAAGTGTTCCCCGATTGTCAGGCTGTCCTGGCCGAAGCCGACACGACTTGCTGGTATTGAGTGGGAACGCGCTGCATGCCCGAGACAACAACAAGGCAGCACACTACTGACCACGCAATCAGCAGGAAGCTGTCTGTGATTGCGAGAGTGAAGGCCTGCTGTCTGACCTGCAGACCAAGAATCTCCGCGGCTCGTTCCGTTGCGGCAGTTAAGCCGGGCGCGCGGCTCGCCATGCCTGCGCTCAGTGCGAACAATCTCTGGCTGGTGGACGGTTGCCCAAGTTGGACGCCGAGTCCCAATGCGTTCGAGTGGAACTGTTCGCGGGCCGAAATGAAATGTTGCAGGAAGGCGACTCCGGCTTCGCCACCAAGCAGTCGAAGCGTCTGGAAGTAGCCCGCAAACGTCAGTACATCGATGGGTCGAGCGAGAGCGCCGGTATTGACGACCTCAAGGATGATTGCTCCCACCATCCCGTTGAAGGCCAAAGCAAGACCGATCGCCATGACTGCCTGGGAGGGCCGGAAGTCCGTGCCCGACCATGCGGAAGATAGAGTCGCATTCATGAGGCAGGCAACCGCGACCAAAGCAAAACCGGCCGTAATGATAATCCTGGCGTCAACATACCTCAGCAGGTACACCGCCAACAGGCCGCATACGGCTTGCGCCAGTGCGACTTCGAGCAGCACCGGGCCAGTTTGTAGTGGAAGATAGCCTTTGACAGAGGCAAGGTAGCTCGGAATCGCTACGACTGTAGCCAGCATTGCAAAGCGAAAAGAGACCAGCACCGCTCCGAGTAACAGAGTGTTCCGTCGCGCAAGAAACTTGAAATTGATGAGAGGATTCGGCATCCTGAGACGCCGTACCGCTGTGCCCAGAAGAAGAAAGACACCGGATACGATCAGTCCCACGATCATGCCAGAGCTCAACCAATCCAGGCGCTGGCCTTGGTCAAGCGCGATGTACAAGAGCGCAAAACCGAGGCTGGCATAGAGAAATCCTCTCCAATTAGGCTTCGGCTGCCCTTCCTTTGGTTGTGGAAGCGGCTGCCACGGCATTCCGAAGTAAATCAGGATCATCATCACCGGAGTGAGTGCAGCGCCATTCCAGAAGATCCAGCGCCAGGAAAGATGATCTGTGAACCAGGCTTCGAGCGATGTGGCGAAGGTGGTCGTCACAAGAATATCCATGGCGTACATCGCAATCCCTAGCAAGACATAGCGCATGGGGAGACTGCGCAGCACGAAAGACAGTGTCAGAGGATAGAACGTTCCGGCTGTCAGCCCCGCGAGCACCAGCAGAACGAGCAGGAAGGGCAGGTTGAATGCAAATGGGAGCAATACGCTGATCAAAGTGAACAGCCCTGCGCAGGCCAGGAGCACGCGCCGAGCGCCGAGAAGTCCTCCGAGATAGACAGAGAAGGGACCGATGAACATCATGCTCGCGTTGAACGCCGTACCAATCCACGAGGCCTCATCTGCGCCGAGATGCAGAGCGCCTCTTATATCCATTAATCCCACGCTGATCAGACGCCCCGTGCAGGTTGCGACCGAGGCGCCAATCAGTACCCCGAACACACCTAACAAGGGATGGATAGTCATCACCGCAGGAGTGGGGGATGTTGGCGAAGATGCAGGTGTGGTCTGCCCAGTCGGTGTGTTCAAGAGGATGAACCCTCCCCCTTTGTCGCTTTACCGGAGGCATGGATTGTGACCACTACGGAAAACCCGGGACGCAATTTGCCTTGAAGTGGATGGCCAGGATCGAGCGCGATCTTGACTGGAAGTCTCTGAACCACCTTTGTGTAGTTCCCGGTGGCGTTGTCAGGAGGCAGCAGGGCAAATTGCGAGCCGCTTGCCGGGGCAATCTCAACCACCTTTCCGTGAAGCACCACTCCGGGGAAGGCATCGATCTTGATGTCGGCGACGTCGCCCTGCCGGATATTGGTTAGCTGCGTCTCCTTCAAGTTTGCCTGGATCCATACATCGCCCTTGACCAAGTCGACGACCTGCATACCTGGAGCGACCAACTGGCCTTCCTGCACGTGACGCTCACCCACCGCGCCTGCCGTGGGAGCGGCGATCTGCGTATAGCCAAGATTGACCCGTGCGACGATGATCGCCGCCTGCTTGGCCTGAATATCCGCGCGGTACAGATTGTCCCTGGTATCGAGGGCCGCCCGTTGGCGCTTCTCGCTTTCAAGAAGACTGCGGCTGCTTGCCAGAGCCGCCTGCGCATGCTCCAGTTCCGCCTGGTGGCTGGCGAGCATGCCGGTAAAGCGGTCAGCATCCGCAATTGCCAACTCCACCTGCTGGTGCGTGGCGGCCTTTGAAGCTAGTAGAGCTTCCTGACGCTTACGTTCCAAACCCGTCCGCTCGACATCGGATTGAACGGCTGCAATTCCAGCCTTTGCGGCATTGACGGCAGCAGTCGCCTGCGCGATGACAGTCTCGGCGTTCTGAATCTTTGCGTCTTGAATTCGCTTTGCGGACTGGTTATCTTCAAGCGCCGCCTGTGCACCGGCCAGGGCTGCGCGTGCTTCGGAGAGGACGGCTTGATAGTCCTCGTCGTCAAGTTGTACGAGGAGTTGACCGAGTTTCACAGATGCGAAATCTTCGACCTCAACCTTGCGAACGGTTCCTGAGACGCGCGTGCTGAGTGGCGTCATATCCGCGCGCACATACGCGTCATCAGTGCGCTGCTCTGCACCTCCACCTTCCCACGAAGTCCAGCATCCCTTGATCGTGAAGAGGAGAATGGCCGCAACTCCCAAGGTAATGGTTGGAACAATGATCGCTCGTTTCGACATCTCTTCAGTAGCTCCTGACATAAGGGTGGCTGGCGCGGAGGTTTCGATTGGCAGCTATGCGCTCTAATGAACGCCCAACACGCTGCAAGGCGCCTCCTGCGCAAGTTCGTACACAGTGCTCCAAAGACGGGCCAAATGAAGGCTCTGTTGATGAAGTCCCATGACAAGGAGGTCGACCTTTTGCCCGCGCAGAAACTTGACGATTGCGTCGACTTCGCGACCTTCTACGATGTGACTTTGGACCTCGACACCGTAGGGATGGGCGGAGCTTCGGGCCTTCTCCTCCAGAACCTCGTAGAACCTCTCCCGATCATTCGCCAGCACTCGCGAAAGTGAGGGTCCCGCAGCTCCGGCGAAGGCCGTGTACGCCGGCAGTTCAGCCGCAACGGTAATCGTGCTGAGTTCCGCCCCCAGGTTTCTTGCAAGCTGAATGGCGCAATGGAACGCGCGTTCGGCTTCTGGGGACTCGTTGTACGCTACAGCAATCTTCCTGAACATAAGGTCCTGCCTGTTTCACAGAGGTAAATTCACGCTGCCCGTTCTTGCAGCACGTACTCGCAAGCTTGTCAGATTGCGAGGGAAAATACAGCGCAGGTGACTGTTAGCTAACGGTGATGACAGACAATATGGCAGGAACTCTGCGTCATTGTTCCTCTTCAACATTGTTCCCTGCACCATCGAGATCGCGCTGTTGCTCGAAGCTCTTGGCGGCACGCAGCACAGCCTCTTTCAGCTTTTCGAGGGTAAAAGGCTCCACAATCACGTCATAGCCCCCCGCTTCCAAGACTCCCGACCACAACTGAAAGCTTGCGGTGTGGGCATATACAAGAATTGCGGGTTTCTGGTCTAGGAGGGCGAGATCTCCCCAGATCGTCCACCAGTCCATATCTGGAAGAGATGCCGGAAGCAAGGCCACTTGATAGACCTCACCATTGCGGACATAATGCCCCAATTCATCGGCATGGCTGATGAAGATCGGAGACAGATCGAGGGAGTTCAACTGACGCCGAATCTTACCCTCGATATCCGAGGTCAAGATCGCGAGTATCCGAACCTTGTCATGATTCTCTGCCACGTTGCCTCTCAGACTTCGTTCACGTGAGAATGACAGAAGATTGCAGGAACCGAAGCGTAAGCAACTGTTAGCTAACCGTGAGGACGGCGGACCGCCGATTGAAGCGGATAAGATAGCGCTAGCGACATTGGCCGTCGTTGCATCATTTGCCGTCGCGTCGTCAGAATTTGGGTACCGCGCCATCTATTTCAATGTGCCAGGAACTCTACTTGCCGCAATAATGGATTTATCTCAGTCTGGAGCCGATTAAAAAGTGAACAATGCGAACGGCAACGCGATTTCGGAGGATTTGGTTCGCGCGGAGCTTGCGCGCGTACTGGAGAGCCCGATCTTTGTACAATCGGATCGCCTCAGCCGCTTTCTTCGCTTTGCAGTAGAGCACGCGATCAGCGGTTCGGACGAGGGACTCAAAGAATATGTGATTGGTACGGAGGTGTACGACCGGAAGCCTCCTTACCATCCCAGCCAGGACTCGATCGTTCGCACGGAAGCCCGTCGGTTGCGGACCAAGCTGAAGGAGTATTACGAGTCGGAAGGCAAGGACAATCCAATCTTCATCTATTTTCGACCGGGCAGTTATATCCCCGTCTTCCGATCGAAGGTTTTGGCTTCCGGCCAGGAGATTGCGGCAGCAAGCTCGGCAGAAGATGTATTCATCGAAGGCGCGGGAATCACGGTAGCAGTCATTCCATTTCTCGATGCATCCGGACAGTCGCTCTCGGCCAAATACGCCCAAGGTATTACGGATGAATTGGTGCATGAAATCATGCAATGCGAAGGTTGCCGCGTAGTTGCGACAAGCTCGATCGCGCAATTGGCTCCGCAGGTTCCGGATATTCCGGCACTGGCGCAAAAGCTCGGAGTTCAGATCGTCTTCGAGGGATCGGTGCGGGTAGAAGGAAGCCGGGTTCGTGTCACTTCAAGAATGGTGAATGCGGACGGATTTCAACTC
>Ga0224528_1002575_pt1 | contig 10030 bp, 6 predicted proteins | sample CBST25metaG_2_FD_179888 | JGI IMG/M metagenome (GOLD analysis project Ga0224528, IMG submission 179888) | Peat soil microbial communities from Stordalen Mire, Sweden - C.B.S.T25 | ecosystem: Environmental > Terrestrial > Soil > Wetlands > Peat | place: Sweden: Norrbotten County, Stordalen Mire...
GCACAGTTTTGCCAGACATGGGCACAACTGATTTTGGGAAGGTAGCTGTAAATGCTCGGTAGTGGGCTTACTGTGCCCATATCGTGCCTAGATTTATCTGTCACTTTGAATGCCATTCGCTCCTAAGCACTTTGGAATGAATGGCGGGGACGACGGGGCTCGAACCCGCGACCTCTGCCGTGACAGGGCAGCGCTCTAACCAACTGAGCTACGTCCCCAAATTTTTCAGCAAATTAGACTTATGCCGCATAGAATCAAGCGCTTCGCATCTTTCGCTTCATTCTACCCTTTCGCTTCAGTGGACTCGATTTTTGGTCTTTGGCGGACACCGCGTGGACACCTGAGACGCCACTGCAACGACAAGATTAAGTCTACCAGATTGAAGGCTGTTTTGGTGTCCGCTCGCACTCTCACCGGGAGAAATATGCGTTCGGTTGGGAAAATGGCTTAGAGCTTATCCGTAAATGACATTAAACCCGGTACGTGATCACAGAAAGTGAGAGATGGCAGGGTCAAGCTAGGCGAAGATAGTGTCCAGGATGGCACAGATCGAGTCGTGGACGGTAACTTGGCCGCCGAAATAGACGTAAAGGGCATCCAGAAGCGGTTGAAGATGACCCAGGCACGCTTCTCCTCGACTTTTGGTTTCAGCCTGGATGCGGTCAAGCACTGGGAGGGCGGACGCCGTACTCCGGAATCCTCTGCCAGAGCCATTCTGACAGTTATCGACAGGAATCCGGGTGCTGTGCTTGCAGCTCTGCACCCACATCTGCAAGAGCGAACTTCCAAAACCAAAAGCCTCTGAGAGAGCAGTTGAACAGCTAGCTTCGTTCCTCGGAAGTGAATCGCCAATGCGGCCGGGAGGACGAACCGCCCAAGCTCCTTCTTGCGCTTGAATCGAATAGGATGGAAGGGAGAGAACTCCCAAGGCCAACCAATTGAAATCATCCACCACGCGAGCCCATGGTCTGGACACACTGCGCAGCCTGGCCATCTTTTCCGTCATCGTTTTTCACGTCAACGGATTTCACGACGACGGAACGTTGCCTGGATTTCTGGTTCCCGCCGCGCGCCTGGGCTGGATGGGAGTCGATCTTTTCTTTGTCCTGAGCGGCTATCTGATTGCATCGCAGCTTCTGCGGCCTTATCTTGCTGGGAAGCGGCCGGGGCTGTGGGAGTTCTACCGCAACCGGCTCTACAGGGTGTTGCCTGCCTATCTGGCGGTACTGGCCTTGTATTTCACAGTCCCGGTGTGGGCCGAGGACCCGGCACTCTCGCCGATCTGGCAGTTTCTCACTTTCACACTCAATCTCTTCATCAATTACAGCGTGGATCAAGGCTTCTCGCACGCATGGTCGTTGTGCGTCGAAGAACACTTTTACCTGTTCCTGCCGCTCATCGTGCTGGCCATGATGCGCAAGCCCTCCTTCCGCAAAACCGCCCGCGCTGGTTGCCGGGCTGGTTCTCTTTGGAATCTGCCTGCGGAGTTTCTTTCTATTTCACACGCTTCGGCCGTTGGCTGGAACCGGTAGACCCTTCGGCTTGGTTTACATCGAGCGCATCTATTACCCGACATATAGCCGCCTGGATGGATTGCTTGCCGGCGTCACACTCGCACTGGTGAAGACCTTTCGTCCCCAGTGGTGGGGTACATTGGTCAAGCGAGGGCACGCACTCTCGTGTCTTGGGATTTGTCTGGTCGGCGTGGCCATCTGGCTCTTCAAAGATCGCTGGGATTCCGTTTCCGGCGTTTCTGCATTCGGGACAGCCATCGGGTTTCCCGTGCTCTCGCTGGGACTGGGCCTTCTGGTGGCGTCGGCGCTCAGCACCAACGGTCTTTTGGGCAGATACAAGATCCCTGGTGCAAAGCTGATCGCCACGCTTGCCTACAGCCTTTACCTGACCCACAAGGAGCTGATCCATCTGGTGGATCTTTGCTTTCCCGCGCTCTTCAAGGCAAGCGGAACTCTGTGGCTGGGCGTGTATGCGGCGTCCTGCCTGCTGGTAGCAGCCGTGCTCTACCTCTGCGTTGAAAGGCCGTTTCTGGTGCTGAGGGACAGACACCGGGTCGCTCGAATTGCGCTTCTGCAGCCGGAAAAGCAGCAAAACTAGCGGTTCTTCAACCCCGCTCGAACTTCGAAGAAAATTACTCTCCGTCCGGCGGCACCTGCTCCAGGAGCCGACTCCAGGTTTTCTGATTTTTCCGGAAACCGCGCTTCAAGTCCTCCAGAATGCGCTCGAAGTCGGCGTTGGTGCGCAGATTGTTCCAGGCGGGATTCTTCTGGAACCAGGGATAGTTCTCGTTGCCCAGATAGATGGCGCGGCGCAGCCAGTGGAGCGCCTCGCTGGAGTCGCCTTCAACGGCAAAGTAGGTAGCCAGCCGGTAAGCCATCTCGCTGTCCGCCTCGGCAGCGGCCAGGGTGTCGTCCTCAAGCAGAGCGGCGGCATGGGCGCGCTCGCCCACCTGCACGTAGCACATGGCCAGCGTGGGCACAGCGATGCGCATCAACGCGTCGTCGCGGATCACGCTTTCGAGGATCTCGATGGCGGCAGGCAGATTGCCCAGCCGCATCTGCTGGTAGCCAGCCGAGGTGCGAAGGAGCGGATGGCGCGGCTCCAGGGCCAGACCCTTGTCCAACTCGTCGCCGGCCAGCTCGATCTGGTTCTGATAGTGGTAGACACGGGCACGATGGTTATAGAGGATGGGCGCGTTGGCAGGATTCAGCTTGAGCGAGCGGTTGAACTGGTCAAGCGCCTCGTCGTACATGCCGTCGCCGCGCAGGGCCATGCCGGCCACCATGTGGACGTTCCAGTCGTTGGACGCGCTGGACAACTGGTTGGCGATACCGTGGCGCGCCGACTCCTTTTCGCCGCGCGAGAGGAGCATGTAAATGCGGTAGAGGTTGGCCTCGGTGGAAGCCGGGTCGAGCTTGAGCGCCTCGTCGAAGGAGCGGCGGGCACGCATCACGTGAATCTGGCCGCCAAAGCCGTGGCGCACATATTGCAGCTCGGCAATGCCCAAACCCGCCCAACCGGCCGCAAACTCCGGGTCCTTGGTGGTGACGCCAGTAAAAAGAGAGTGCGCGCGGTCCAGATCGGCGCGGGAGCCGGTGCGCACCATGAACGAACTCAAGAGCGCACGAGCTTGCAGATATTCTTCAGAAACGGGTCCGGGCAAAGAAGCATCGCGGGTGCCGGGGCGCGCAGCATCGTTCTGAGCGGATTCGATGCGGTCGGCGGCGGAAAGGCCATGGAGCGCCGCGAAAACTTCGTTGGAAATCTCGGTTTGCACGGCGATCAGATCGAGCGAGGAGACGCGGATGGCGCCGCCTGAACGCACGCTTTGCGAAGATACGTCGAGAAGCTGCCAGTTCAGGTCGAAGCCCTCGGCGGAACGCAAGAAGCTGCCCGCAAGCACAAACGAAACCAGCAGCTTCTGGCCCACGGCCAGCGGGTCCATCTGCGCCATGGGCACCGACATCAAGGTGCTGGAAGGGCGAATGACCAGGGCGGGAATCCGCGCCAGCCGGGCCGCAATGGCGTCGGCCAGAGCGAAACCGTAGAGCGGAGCCACTTCCGTGGCGCCCAGGTTGGCGAAGGGCAGAACAACCAGCGAGTTGGGCTGCGCCTTGTCGCCGGACGACTCACGAAAACGCTCGGCGAGCATGGAGAGGAAGCCGGTGGTGCGCTTTTCGGCCTCGGCGCCGGTGGTAGGCAGGTTGGCTGCCGCTTCGCCGGGAATGACGCCGGTTTCGATGCGCAGCGCCTTCATGATGGTCTTCAGAGCTTCGCGGACCTCGGCGGCCGAGGCGTAGCGCGTGGCGGGATTCTTTTCCAGGCACATCGCAATCACGCTCTTCAGTTCGGGCGAGATGCCGGGAACAATGTGGCTCAGATCCTCCGGCTCGGAGAACTGGATGGCGCGGATCGCCTGGAAGTCCTCGGCATCGGGCCGCGAGAAGGGATGGCGGCCGCTGATCAGTTCATAAAGAAGCACGCCCAGCGCCCAGACGTCGGACTGCACGCTGGACTGGCCGGTGACAAACTGTTCGGGTGCCATGTACCGGATGGTGCCGCCGCGGGCGGTGTACGTGGCGGCCATCGACGCATCCTTGGCCATGCCCGGCTTGGAGGGATCGAAGCTGGAGTCCTCGCGACGCAGGCGGCGCGCCAGGCCGAAGTCCAATATCTTCACCAGGCCGCCGTCGGTGAGCATCACGTTCTGCGGCTTCAGGTCGCGATGAAAGATGCCCAGCGTGTGCGCAGCCTGGAGACCATCGGCAATCTGAATGCCCACCGAAAGAACCAGCTGCAGATTCGCCGGTCCGCGCTCGATCAGGCGGTCCAGCGACTGGCCCGGAACGTACTGCATGACGATATAGCCCTCGTCGCCGCTCTCGCCGACCTCATAGATGGCGCAGACGTTGGGATGTTCGATGGCCGAGGCCAGACGCGCCTCGCGCAGCACGGTGGAGCGCAACTGCTCGGCGGTAAGGATCCCGGTGCGCAGAATCTTCAACACCACCGGCCGTTGCAGGAGCTGGTCTTCGGCCAGGTAGACCACACCGCTGCCGCCGGCGCCCAGGCGCCGCAAAATCTCGTAATGTTCAATGATCCTTCGCGCCATCATGTTTACAAGTGTAATGGTCGCGGCGTCAAGAATATCTAAAAGCCGGGCCGCGGCTCTTCCTCCATCGCCGCAACCCGAATCTGTTACCTTCAAAACTGAGCATGAGCGGCTTGCGCGGAGTTGCAGGACGAGAGGATTGGAGACCAGCACGGGCGATCGCGGTCTGCGCACTGGCCCTCGCCGCTGTTCCACTCGGCGCCCAACAGCTCCAACCTGCATCGGGTGCTGCCCAAGAGCCCCCTCCGCACACTGTCCAACAGGATACGCAACAGCCCGGCGCCGGAGCGCAGCTCCACACCGGCACAAAAAGCGGCCTGGACGCCGACGCCCGCCTGCGCAACCTGCTGGCCGACCACCAGTTTCTGCTGCTTGAGTCGCAACTGGACAAGATGCCCCCCGAGCAGGCACAGTTTTACCGCGGCATTCTGGCCAACCGCAACAACGACGCCAAAGCCTCAATTGAGGCCCTCGAGCCGCTGGTCGACCGTGTGACGGCCAGCGGCGACACCGCCCAGGAAAAGCTGCTGCGCAAGGCCCTGGCCGAGGACTATCTGCGCGTCGGCGACTGGGCGAAGGCGGCGAAGGCTTACCAGACATTTTTCAGCCGGATGGAAGGCAAGCTCAGCGCCGACGAGCGCGACGAAATTGAAATGCCGCTGAAACTGCTGCCGTTGGCTGCAGCCAACCCTCCCATGACGGTGGAACCCTGCGACCCCTTTGTGCTGCAGGTGAGCAAGAACCCTCTCGGCCTCACCGACATTCCGGTTTTCGTCGATGGCCGGTCGCACACCTGGATGCTGGACCCCACGGCTCCCTTCAACCTGATCTCGCGCTCGCTGGCAAAAGAGGTGGGCCTGAAGGTCTCCGACGAGGCAGCAACCATCCACACCCTCACCGGGCGACCCATTCAGGTTCACGCCGCGGTGGTTCCGCGCTTTACCATCGGCGGGCGGCTGACCCTGCGCAATATGACGGTTTTCGTTTACGAGGACGCCGACTACTTCTTCCCTGCCTCGCACTATCAGGTCGAGGGAGTCCTGGGCTACCCTGCCCTTTCGGCGCTGGGCAGCCTGACCATCACTGCCGACGCCACCATCAAGGTGCGTCCCACAGCGCAGATCGAGCCTCCGGACAAGGACGATCGGCTGACCAGCGGCGCGCGCTTCTTTCTCGACGGCGACCAGGTGATTGTGGCTCTGGGCAATGCGGGAGCCGCCGGCGGAAGCCAGGAGCGCATGTTTGCCATCGACGCCGGCGGCCAGCAGAGCTACTTCACTTCGCGCTATTACGAAGAGCACAGCGGCGACTTCACCGGTCAAAAGATGGAACTGTTTGCCATTCCCGGCTCGCAGTCGCTTCCGCCCCAGCCGGCCTACATCGCGGAGACCCTTCCACTGCCGGTGGGCGCGACGACCGTTCACATACATTACGTGCAGGTGCTTACCCAGCCGCTGGGCGAAGCCGCACTGGACGACGTGTACGGATTTCTGGGCGTGGACGTCCTCGACCAGTTGAGGAGTTACACCTTCGACTATAGGACCATGCACTTCACGGTAAGTCCGGAATAGCTCAGCCCACCGTGACGGAGGTCGCCGGTTATGGTTCCTGATTCTTATACAAAGAAAGGTAATCCGCCACGGCATTAGCGACAATCTGACTTCCTTTCCCATTCAGGTGAATCATGTCAGACTCCGTTACGGTTGCGCCCGCGGCGTGCGCACCACAAACTCCGCCGACATTGCGCGTCACTGTCACCGTTTCGCCCGATATCCCCGTGATCAGGACATTCTCCGCGTTCGCTCCCGTGTCGATGGTCAGGTACAAACCCGTAGCCAATGTTCCTGTTGTCAGATCGACGGTGAGACTGGTATCTCCGGCCCCGATCGCCGAACTCAGCTCTCCCACGGCATAGACAGCATGGAGGGATGTCGGCACTTCATCATGATTGAAGTCCGTAACATCCGTGGCCTGCGACGAATCGTAGTTGGAAACCAATATCTCGCGGATGTCCAGATAGTGAGTTCCATAGATCTTCGAAAGCTGGGTATTCAGCGCAATAATCTGCTGATACCCGCCGCCTCCCGCGCCCTCGTAAGCCGTATCCTCGTTGAGAACGGACATGACAACATAGTTCTCTCCAGATGGCACTGCCGCCACCTGGGCTGCAATATCCGCCAGCACCTGCGACTTTGCCGAATAATTATTCCGGCCCTCCCAGAAGACCGGAATGTAACTGACATACGGCGTATCGACGACAAATCGAGGAGAACCTGGTGCGCTTACCGGATTGCCTGTGAGCGTCGGCGTAAAGGTGTAGACCCCCGAGTTCAGTTTGACCGTCCCATGCACGCCCTGGATCGTACCGGTGACGCCTGCAGCCGGTCCTTGTGTTGTGACCGGCTCGAAGCCTGCTGGAAAAGTAATGCTGACACTTCCGGAACCGGGGATAACTCCTCCAGCCACGGTAGCGTACGTTGGAACACCACCCTCCCGCACGCCGATCTGCGTGGATGTTTGGCCTCCAACTCCCAAATTCACCACAGACAGAGAAACCAAGCTTTGCAGTTGGTTCGGGTAACTTCCTTGATCCAGAACCCCTTCCATTCCAGTGGTGAGTGAGTCACCCCAGGCAGCGACGCCTCCTAGCGCCACGGCAAGGGTTACGCTGGCTTCCGCCGATGCGTAATCGATCACATCCGCCGGAGTGAACGTGACATTCAGCGTCTCCGGACCTGGCGAAGCAAAAACAGTTCCGGCTCCCGGCGAATAAAGAAAGCTTCCCGGAATCGCCGTATTACCGCCAGAAGCTACTGCACTCGCGTTGAGTTGCGCCGAACTCAAGGCGCTTCCTGCAACGATCGCCGAAGGTGTCGGCCAAACGATCTGCGGCATAGCTTGACGTACGGTCAGCGTTACCTGTCCGGAAGCCGGCGCAAAGTTCACCGAGTCCGTTGGCGTGAACGTGACAGAAAGCATCTGCGTACCCGCTTCGAGCACAACCCCTGGCGGTGGATTGTAAGCAAAACTCCCCGCAACATTCGCAGTTGCATTGAGCTGGGTTGCGCTGAGCACAGTGCCGTAACTGATCGCCGCCGGAGTTAGCCAACTCAGAACAGGTGTCGCCTGATTCACTCCAACCGTCACGCTTGCTGTGGCGCCAGCGTAGTCTTTGGTGTCGGCCGGCGTAAAGGTTGCAGAGAGCGCCTGTGAGCCCACTCCCAACACCGTTCCCAGAGCAGGCGTATAACTGAAGCTGCCAGCGACATTTGCAGTTGCATTGAGCTGGGTCGCGCTCAAAGCAGTGCCGTAACTAATCGCCGCTGGAGTTGCCCAAATCAGAACCGGAATCGCCTGATTCACTCCGATCGCCACGCTCGCTGTGGCGGCAGCGTAGTCTTTGGCATCGGCCGGCGTGAAGGTAGCTGAAAGCACATGCGAGCCCACTCCCAACACCGTTCCCAGAGCAGGCGTATAACTGAAGCTGCCAGCGACATTTGCAGTTGCATTGAGCTGAGTCGCGCTCAATGCAGTGCCGTAACTGATCGCCGCTGGAGTTGCCCAACTCAGCAGCGGCGCTGCCTGATTCACTCCGATCGCCACGCTCGCTGTGGCGGCAGCGTAGTCTTTGGCATCGGCTGGTGTAAAGGCCACTGAAAGCACCTGCGAACCCACTCCCAACACCGCTCCCAGAGCAGGCGTATAGCTGAAGCTACCCGCTACATTTGCGATTGCATTGAGCTGAGTCGCGCTCAAAGCAGTGCCGTAACTGATCGCCGCTGGAGTTGCCCAACTCAGAAGCGGCGCTGTCTGATTCACTCCGATCGCCACGCTCGCTGTGGCGGCAGCGTAGTCTTTGGCATCGGACGGTGTAAAGGCCACTGAAAGCACCTGCGAACCCACTCCCAACACCGCTCCCAGAGCAGGCGTATAGCTGAAGCTACCCGCTACATTTGCGGTTGCATTGAGCTGAGTCGCGCTCAAAGCAGTGCCGTAACTGATCGCCGCTGGAGTTGCCCAGCTAAGCAGTGGCGCTGCCTGATTCACTCCAATGGTCACGCTTGCTGTGGCGACAGCGTAGTCTTTGGCATCGGCCGGCGTGAAGGTAACTGAAAGCACCTGCGAGCCCACTCCTAACACCGTTCCCAGAGCAGGCGTATAGCTGAAGCTGCCCGCTACATTTGCGGTTGCATTGAGCTGAGTCGCGCTCAATGCAGTACCATAACTTATCGCCGCTGGAACTGACCAACTCAGAAGCGCTGCCGCCTGATTCACCGCAAGAGTCACGCTTGCTGAGGCGCCAGCGTAGTCTTTGGCGTCGGCCGGCGTGAAGGTAACTGAAAGCACCTTCGAGCCCACGCCCAATACGGTTCCCAAAGCAGGCGAATAGCTGAACCTGCCAGCAACATTTGCGGTTGCATTGAGCTGAGTCGTGCTCAAAGCAGTACCGTAGCTGATCGCCGCTGGAGTTGCCCAACTCAGAACCGGACTCGCCTGATTCACTATGAGTGCCACGCTTGCTGTGACGGTAGTGTAGCTTTTAGAGTCCGCCGGGATGAAGGTAACTGAAAGCTCCTGCGAACCTGCTTCCAACACGGCTCCCAAAGCAGGCGAATACCTGAAGCTGCCCGCAACATTTGCGGTAGCATCTAACTCGGTCGTACTAAGTGCGGTGCCGTAAGTAATGGGTACAGGGGACGCCCAGGTAACCTGCGGCGTGCTCGGAACCGCCGGAGAACGAGACTCGATTCTGCCGCCACAACTGGCCATGAAGAGGCATAGCAAGCAGAAAACGCCCGCGAGAAATGCACCACCTTCGAAGCGCAAATGTGCTCTCATTTTCAGGTGATACAAATCATATGCCAAATCTCGAAAAAATCGCATCAAAAAATGGCACAGACATTCGATGAGTCACTGCATTCTGTTATTGATCCGGCATGAAAGCGCTGCGACTCCGTGCTCCATCCATTCCGCGTTTTGTGCGGAATGGATGGGAAAGCACCTTGAGTTCCTTTCATGCCGGATCAATAACAATCAAAGCTTGTCTGTCACAGAACTCACGGGGCCACGAGCTGCGGCTATTTCGAATCCCCGCCGGGCGCGTAATACCCTTCCCGCGTAACCACAGTCAGATCGTCCTTCTGGGCCTTGAGCGCGATCTTGTGGAAACCGCCTTCCTTGTCCACCACGTCGGGCGTGTAAGTCAGAAGATACTGGCCGCGCAGCTCTTCGGCAATCTGGCCGTAGATCTCCTCCAGGTTGTCCTTCTTCTTGGCCTCAAAGAAACGGCCTCCGGTGCGTGTGGCAATCTTTTCGAGAATCTTCTTGCCGTCCACGCCGGACTCGCGACCACCGCCACTGGGTCGTCCTCCGCCGCCGGGGTAGCCCCCGCCACCGCCGGGA
>Ga0224528_1002579_pt1 | contig 10018 bp, 9 predicted proteins | sample CBST25metaG_2_FD_179888 | JGI IMG/M metagenome (GOLD analysis project Ga0224528, IMG submission 179888) | Peat soil microbial communities from Stordalen Mire, Sweden - C.B.S.T25 | ecosystem: Environmental > Terrestrial > Soil > Wetlands > Peat | place: Sweden: Norrbotten County, Stordalen Mire...
ATTAAAAGTATAAATCGGTCCCAACAGGGCGGTTAATCTTTCGATTTAAGGTAGCTGCAGCAGATTTTGTTTAGTATTTAATATATACAATTTGTGTAAAAATAATCAAAAACATCTGGTTTTCTTGTGGCATCATACTAGTTCAAGGACGTTGTGATGATTGATTACATGAGAATAGCGTAATTAAATTAGCACGAAATAATTTCAATAGAACATTACAAGATACATGATGAAATGCTTGACTCATGTTCAATATTGACTCTTGCTTGGTTGAGTCGTTGACATTATGCGTTGAACTAGTGGTTAATTCGCTTTTTGTGGCATGGATGAAATGCATATACTAAAGCTGGTTGATCCGAATTTAATCCGAAAGGACAACGATCACTCAAATCGATATTGGTACTGTGCTTGTCATTCGAATTTAACGCGTGTCTTATATCTGGAAATGCTAAACCAACTTGCGGTCAAGTCCGTAAAAATAATGCATTCCATAAACGGACTTGTCCTGCCAGTAAAAATGGCTTCAATCGGATTTCCAATGGTGCCAGACAGCAGCGTGCAGGATTACTGCATGAATGTGGATAACCTGAGCTTTTTATTCTTCAAGGTAAGGATTTTCTCTAAACAAGGAAACCCAAAGGCAACAATATGGGTCAAAGCTATCGAATAGCAGGAAACCACCATGAAACTATTGGAAGTCTTACTAAAACTATATATTCCGGTACTTACTTATTCGATTCTCATGGATAATACACCTCTGATTGCTAGCATATGCTACTTTGGACTTACAACTTGTATGAATTTCAAGGATATTCTGAACGGCTTCGTGCTACCTATCTGCAGTCTGATTGGTTTTTTTACTTATATTGTGATATCCATCTGGATTCCAAATTTCAGGCACCATCCCTGGATGGTCTCCAGCGCCCTGACCTGCCTGGCATCGTTCGCCTCTCTCATCCGCAAGGAACCCTTTACCATCCAGTATGCAAGGAGGAGTGTGCCCAAAGAAAAATGGAACCATCCGGTGTTCTACCGGGTCAATTGGATACTGTCGTCGGTATGGACGGCATACTTCTTGGCCTTGTTCACCGAGAATATAGTCAGCATTCGTTTGCATAAGAGCTTCGCTGGCATCCTCACCCCATTGCTGGCGACTGCCATCATTTTTACGATGAAGTATCCAACCTATTACCGAAAGAGACACGGAGTTACATCATTAAAATGAAAAGCTCCGAAGCCGATATCCATTCCTCCGTTTACAATCGTTTTGCGCGCATGGCGACCCAGCACAACAACGACTATCTGATCTCACGAATCAAGGAAATAAAATTCCAATTTCATAGGAATAATATGTCGATCTTAGATATTGGTCCGGGTACCGATAATCTCATGATTGCACTGGCCAACGATCCCTTTCACGCTGATGACCACCTGGTGGGCGTGGACTTCAGCGAACCCATGATTTGGGAAACCAGGCAAAATGCCATCGCTGCTCGTCTAAAGGGGCAACTGCACCTCGAACTCATGGATATTCACCATTTGAATATCCCGGACGACCTTTTTGATTTGATTGTCGGACGGTCCATCCTCCGCCATTTTGAGAACCCCCTTCGCGCTTTCACGGAGATGCGAAGGGTGCTGCACACCGAGGGCATGGTCCTGATTAACGAACATCGAAGACGCCATCTCCCCAAGCCTTGGCTTGGTTCAATGCGCAGAGGGCGGCACTGGGCTGCAAGCCGATGAGAATCGAGGAAATACACACCTGAGCATACGGATAGGTTCTTGAAGATGGTCAGCATAGATGACTTCTCCGTCACTGTCGGCAATGCCGAATAATAAATTGGATATGAGATATGTTTCAAGAAAGCGAATTAATAATTACGAAGTCTATGCGCACCAATATGGACGAAGTCTTGCTCACCTTCTCCGTTGTTGGTTCAAATCCTATCTTTGAGGAACACTTTCCCAATAATCCCATTCTTCCCGGATCTTTTCTCGTCGAGTACCTTCTCCGTTGCTGTGAGTCGGCTTGGGGACTGAAACCGGATATCGAGGAGATAACATTCATTGATCGAGTATTGTCTGGGGCCAGCTATTGCGCAACGCTCAAGAGAAAGGCCGGAGATATTCATTGCCAGGTGTCAAATGCCCAGACAGGGGCAAGAACCTCATCTGGACGGTTGAGGACAACATGAACAATAAAACCGTAATTGTCACAGGAGGCAGCAGCGGAATCGGCCATTCGATCGTCGGGCGCCTAGCCGAGGAAGGTCATGAGGTTTGCTTCACATACTGCTCCTCCGGAAGGGCCGCCCATGAGTTGAACCGGTGCCATCCGAACGCCCTCCCTTTGCAGGTCGACTTCCTTAAGCCAGCTTCCTTCGACGCCTTTCTGAACAAGCTGACGACGTTGCCGGTGCCGGATACCATCATTAACAATTTCGGGGTCAACCACGACAGTCTTTTCCTGAACCAATCGCTGGACGATTTTTTTACGACTTTCGATCAAAATTTCAGAGTTCCCGTGGCCATCACCAAGATGCTCCTGAATGGCATGATCGAGAGAAGGGGCGGCAACATCATATATATCACTTCAGTCGCGGCAAGCCATACAAAGATCGGAAATTCCGCTTATGGAACATCCAAGGCATCCCTTGAAAGGTTTGCCAAATCGTTGGCGCTTGAAGTGGCTCGTTTCGGCATCAAGGTCAATTGCATTGCGCCAGGGTTTGTAGATACCCCACTTCTGAACAGGTACCTGGAAAGTAGTCACTTGGATAAAAAGACTTTATTAAAAAATACCCCATTCCGGAAATTACTGATACCAGATGACATAGCTAACATCGTGATGTCATTGATCAACGGGACACTCAATACTACCGGTAGTGTGATTAGCGTAGGCAATGGGGAAAACATCCAATGATATGTAAACAGTAGGAGCTGGAGGGCAGCCATGGGCGTAAACAAAGAACAGATCAAAACAATAATTAATGGAATTTTGTTTATCGACGATCCCGACACGATCCAGGACGAAACAAGGATATTCCTCGACCTTTCGTTCAACTCCATCGACTTCATTGATCTTGTATTCGAACTGGGAAGCCTTTGCGGCCAGGAGATCAAACCGGAAACGCTGTGGCCTTTCCCCAAGATGATGTTGGACGACCAGCAGTATCTGAAGGGCAACTGGACAGCCTTTGGATTGGCCACGATCCAGGATTATCTGGGCAAACCCCTTCCGCCGGATACCGCATTGAAGGATCTCTACCCCTACTTTACGTTGAACTACATCGAGCATGTCCTGAACCGGGTCCAGGAGTGCGTATGAGCCTTGGGGTCAAGATCTGTGGGTATGGATATAGGATCAATGCCATCCAGTCAGACTATTTGCGGTGCGGTTTTCCATCCTTCGAGGCCTGCTTTGACGTCCCGAAACCACGACTCCGGAACAAGGCCGCCATAAGCAGGGAGAACCGCAACCTGCTCAACTTCATCACGGAATTGGCGGTGGATGTTTCGGTGGAGTGCATGGGGAGACTTCGGGTCACGGAGGGGTTAACCGAGCAGGAGCGGACGGATTGCAAGATCTTCGTTTCGAACGACGCGCCAGAGAACAGCTTCGAGCAGTTGGAAGGTCTTTTCCGAAGGGTCGGACAAGATCGTGATCTCTTCTTCAGGCGTATCGCTGAAGTGAAGTTGACCACCAATCCCCTGGATATGCTCCGGAAACTGAGTACGAACCTTGTGTATCACCTGTCCAGCCTCCATGGGTTCACCGGTGGCGGCTACCCTTTGCAGGGAGCCTCCCTGGGCGGGATGTTGGCTCTTTTGAGCGCCGCCCACGATATGGGGTACTCGCGGAAGTGCACCTTCCTCAATGCCACGGGCGACATGCTATCCGTGGATTCCCTCGCATCCTTCCACAAGATGTCCCTCTTGAAGAAGGGGGGGAAGGGCGGTTTTACTCCGAATTTTGCCTCCGTGTCCATGTTCCTTTCAAACCTGCCCCGCCATTCCGGACAGCCGGCCTTCGGCGAGATTCTGAATGCCAAGGCCCGATATTTTCCGGGTATTCCGGAGCCCCGCCACTGGGACGCCCTCTATACTGACGTGGTTTCAGGGGCTCCCTTGCCCGAGGATCCGCCGTTAACCATCGTGCTCTATGACAATGGGGCCGAGCATCTCGCCCAGACTGAGCTCGCCGCAGTCCATAGACATTTCCCATCGGCACAGCTCCGGTCCTACAAGGCAAAGACCGGCTATACCGGCACGGCAAACAGCCTCCTGGATGTATGCATGGCCCTGGAAGACCCTTCTCTGCCTGGGGATTCCCATGTCCTGGTCAACGGCATCGGGTTCAACACCGGCATCGCCTGCGTTCTGCTCAAAAAGGAAGTCGGCCATGCATCATGACCGGATCTTCATAAGTGCCTTTGGCGCCGTTACCCCCATCGGCAGCAGTTGGGCTGCCATCGACCGGTCCTTAAGGAACGGCGACTCGGGGATCAAGGCAATCGGTAAATTCGATTGCGGCAGTTTCCTCACCTCCACGGCCGGAGTGCCGAACGAAGGGAACGAATCCGTGCGCTGGCCTGCGAGACGGCCTTTCAATGGTGAACACTTTTACACAAAGATTGGCATTGAAAAACTCTTGAGCCATCCGGCGTTCCCCAGGGACCATTACGCCCTGGATCGGGTAGGATGCATCCTCGGTGTCGACGAGCCTTTCCTGGATCTTTCACTTTCGCTGAAGATCATCCAGGACCCGGCAATCCGGACGGCAACGAACCTGGACCGGATGGAATCGGCCAAGCTCATGGTGAAGCATTTCCGGGTCCAGGATTTCGTATCGCTGCAGCCCAGTTCTCTCCTGGCAGAAGTCCATCGGCAGTTCCCATTCGCGGGACCTTCGTTCTGCCACATGGGCCTGTGCTCAGCTTCGCTGCAAGCCATTGGCATGGGCTACCAGCACCTGAAAAGCCATGTTCTGGATGCCGTCATCGTGGGTGGCGCATCGGCCAAAGTCAACCCGCTGAACTTGGCCAGACTGGAACTGATGGACGTCATTTCCACTGACAGCCGCATTCCAGGCGCGAAGCGCTCGAGACCTTTCGATCGGAAGCGGTCGGGGTTCGTCCCCGGTGAAGGGGCTGTTTTTTTTCTGCTGGAACGGGAGGCAGGGTTGCAAGAGCGGTCCGCCGAACCACTGATGGAGATCTCGGGCTATGGGTCGAGTCTGAGCGGCCAGCACATCGTGACCCCGCACATGGATGAGATGGAAATGACCCGCTCCATGGAAAGGGCCATCGCCGATTCCAGAACTCCTGACATACCCCCCAGTTTTGATGTCCGGTTCGGCCTCTTCAGTGGGTAGATCCTGAAACGGAAAATCTCAATTGGAGCCTTGAGCCCGGAAAGGTGGCTCCGGCGAGATTGAGCTTCTCGCAGAGGACGGCGAGGACCCGAGTCCGGTGCGGGGAGCTGAGGGGGGAGACCTTCACCCGCAGTTCCTCTGGGGTGACTTCGAGGTCCGCCGCCGCTGCCAGGAGGTTCTGGACGAGTGTGCGACCCTCGTCGTCGGACCGTGCAAAGTGGGGACTGATGATGGATAGGAGGTCGCTTTCGATCTGGTAGGCCACCATCTTGACCATGTCCGTAAGGTGCTTGCGCTCCGTGGCGAGTTTGACGATGGGCTCCTTCACAGCCTCGCCCACAGCGATCCTTGCCGCCATCGTGGCTTTCCGGGCCATGAGGGCATCCAGTCGTACCCTGGCGGCCCGGATCTTCTGGCCGAGCAGGTCATTGGCGAGCTTGAACCCTCGTAGTGTGGGACGTTTGCTTTCCTGGTGCTCCATGGCCGCAGCGCCATAGTCTCTCTGGAGTTTGGCTAGGTCCTGGCGGACCGCTCCGATCTCCTTGTCCAGCCGGCGCCGCTCCGGATTGGGCACGATCCGGGCCGGGTCATCGGGTTCCACCCCGTAGTCCACCAGGGCGTCGAGCATGTATTCCTGCCGCATATATTTGAAGAAATTCTCCTGGGTCCATCGCTGGAACATCCGATGGGCCACTTCGATGGCAGGCAGGTCGAACCGTGTGGTGATGACCTGGGTCTGGTGGCCATCCTGCAGACGGGTCACCTGTCGAAGGCTCATCCTGCCCTCCTTCCCGAACTGGAACCCCAGGATCTGGTCGTTGAGCCAATACTCCACCTCGCGGCCATCGAGCTTGGCTTTGTGGAGCGTGAACTTCCACTCGTCGATGGGCTCGGCCTCACCCTTCCGATAGGTGAGGATATGGAACCCGTCGCTCTCCAGCTTGCTGAACAGGGCGGGGCTCCACCCACCCCGGTCGAACACGATGGTGATGGGACGATCTCCCATCAACTTCCGGGTCTGGGCCAGGAGGTCCGGCAGCACCTGGACGAGGCCGGCGTTGGCCTTGGCGGTGACCATGAACAGGGGGTCGCCGACCTGATCATTGATCCAGTAGTCCGAGGTCGCCGGCAGCGAGATCCGCATCCGGGTTACGTGGGCCTTGGGCAGGTGGTGCTTGCCGTGGTAGACCCGCACGTGGCCATCCACGTAGAGGAAGCCCAGAGTCTCGCCGCGGGTCTCGACCCGCAGGCGTGCCAGCTCCTGCCCAAACTGTTCGGCCCGGCGCAGCGATGCCAGGCGTTCCAGCTTGTGGCGAAGGGTTTTGACCTCGGGGGACCGGTCCAGGCCAACCAGCATGCCCAATTCGGCGGGCACCTGCTCCTTGAGCCCTTCGGGGCGCTGGATCCGCAGCAGGGCCATGAACAGGAGAACCAGCAGGGTTGACCGAAGGCCATAAAAGGCCGGACCGATGGAGCCATACACCTCGCGGGCGACGGACAGGAACCCGCTCTGGGTCAGAGCGGGCACCGCCAGCAGGACACCTGCATGAGGGATCCGCCGACCGGATTGAAAGAGTGGAAGGGCATCGTCCAGGGCACCCATACAGGCCAGAAGCCGATCGAAGTGCCGGTCGGCGGGATCCGTGTCGAGGGAGATAGCGCAGGGTTCCTTGGGGACCCCGGAGATCTCCCCTTGGACCGCCGCCACCGGAGCCTGCACCGCGAGTGGCGGATCCAGGCCTGGCAGGGCGGGCTGGACGAACACGGGCTTGGGTTGCCAACCCATGCGCTTGAGGAGCTTGCGGACCGATTTCTCGCAGACCCCGATCCGGCGGGCGATTTCCCGGATGCTGACGCCGTCATCCTTGAGCTTGCGCGCCATTCGGATGGCGGAGGCCTTGATGCGGACCACCCCGACGTCCCCAGGCTGGCGCCCACGGCGATGGCTGGTGGCCAAGTCGTCGTCCTCGCCCCGGCGCTGGTAGCGCCTGACCTGGCGGGTGGAGAGTCCAAAGGCCTGGGCAACCTCGATCTGGGAGGCGGCTCCCGTCGCGATGAGGTTCACCATGGCCATGGCTTCCGCGGGACCATCACCCAGGGCATAGTTCGCGGTCAGGACGCCGCAGACGGCGATGAGCCTACGGTCGGCCTCGGTCTGCATGGAGCATCGTTCGTTGATGGCGACCATGCCGGGGGGATCCTCCGGCAAGGCGAGGCCAGGGAGAGGCATGGGCTGGAGGGTCATGCTCTCTTCTCCTCCCAGGGATCGCCAGCGGCAAGCGGACATTCTAAGGTCCGCACCTGGAAACGCCGAAATGACCGCCACCATTGGCTCGGACGAGGCCGGTCACCCCGGAGAATGGCCTCGCCTTGGACCGGGAGGCCCCCGCAGGGGGAAACCCAGGTCAACGGCGGCCGGACCTGGACCGGACATTCTATGGTCCGCACTCGGAAGCGAGGAAAGGCACGCCAGCATTGGCCTGGGCGACGGTGACCATTTCAGAGAATGGCCACGAGATGAACCAGGAGGCCCCAGCAGACGGACGACAGGGGATCCAAGCGGACGGGCCCCGGACCGGACATTCTATGGTCCGCACCTGGAAGCGCTGAGAGGCACGCCAGCATTGGCCTGGGCGATGCTGACCACCTCAGGGAATGGCCACGGGATGGACCAGGAGACCCCGGCAGACGGACGACAGGGGATCCAAACGGACGGGCCCCGGACCGGACATTCTATGGTCCGCACCTGGAAGCGCTGAGAGGCACGCCAACATTGGCCTGGGCTATGCTGACCGCCCAGGGAATGGCCACGGGATGGACCAGGAGGCTCCGGCAGGCGGACGACAAAGGACCACGATGTTCGGACCTCGAACAGGGTGGAGTTCCTGAAGGCAAATTGAGACAGGATTCGATTCGCCGGTGATCAAAAAGCGGACATTCTATGGTCCGCACCCCTCTTCCGGGGGACCCGCGTCAGCACTCAGTTCCAGGGGGGTATGTCAGGAGTTCTGGATTCCGGCGTGGGGAAGGTCCATATCGGACTGGTGAATGCCCATGGCACGTCGACCGTTCTCAATGATTTCCATGAGAGCAGGGCGATTCGGAAGGTTTTCGGCCCAAGGCCGGATCTGCTAGTTACCGCAAATAAATCTTTCCATGGGCACTTGATTGCCGCCGCGGGAGCCATGGAGGTGCTTAACACGGTCATTTCGTCCAAGGAAGGCTACGTACCTCGAACCCTGAACCTTGAGGAACAGGACCCGGACTGCGTGGTTAATGTGGTGGGAAAGAATTTGCAAGCAAGACCTGGATATATTCTCAAGAATTCGTTCGGAATGGGCGGCTTGGCGGCCTCGCTCGTCCTAAGAAACCCGTGGTGGAGACATGAGGACAAACCAGCCCAAACTGATAGATAGTCTATACAAAGGCAACTGTATCTTCTTCAGGGGAAACCTGTTGGATAAGAATAGCATTATTCTTATATTGGATGGTTGGTATCGCAGGTTATGCGATTCCGGATGGAAAGAGAACGAGAGCAAGCCGCTGGTTTTCGTGGGGCATTCCAACCTGGAATTCCTGCTGGCGGCCTGGTTCGCTTCTCTCTTCGGGCTGAAAGTTATCCTTGCCAATCGTCGCACGGTGAGTCACATCTATGAACACTATCGGAATGGAATATCTTCCATCCTCGCCTTTGCACCTATTGCGTGTCCTGGGGTGGACCAGGTTATCTTGGACAAGTTCAATCCCCTTCAGAGCAGCGTCCATGAGACTCTCCCCGCTCGCGACTCCACGAGGATTGCTGAGTTGGCCTTTTGTACTTCCGGTACCACTTCGATACAGAAAGTGGCCGTTTATTACGAAACGGAATTATTCGACAATGCCAAGGTGGTATCCGAATATCTTTCACTCAAGAATAAGAATTGCCTCGTTTTCATGCCAACGAACTACATGTATGGATTCTCAACTTCGTTCGGCACGCTGATCGGCGGAGGCACCCTTCACCTGGAAGAGCCGAATATCGACGTCTATCAAATTTTTGAATACATGAAGTGGATCGACCTGCTTCCGCTCATTCGCCATCATGTGCAACAATTGAAACAAGTCGAAAAAAATATTCACATGGATGCAGTCAATCCCGGATTGACTATCATCAATGCATCGGATGCTTTTTATCGAGATGACCTGGAATACATTTTTAAATTTTGCAAAAATTTTTGGAATAATTATGGGCAAACCGAATCCGGTCCGAGAATTTTTTCATGCCACATTCGGAAAGAACAATACCATCATGAACCTGAACGTTACCTTGCCAATGGTCTGGTTATTCTTGGCAAGCCTGTGCACGAGGGAATCAAGATCGTCATCCCCCCGGACAACAAGGAGACGGAGCAAGGGCATGGGTTGATGTACTACCGCACCCCATTCGCGATGCGCGGTTACCTGGGGCCAGACGGTACGGTCAAAGCGGGAAATGAATGGCAGTGCTCCCATGACCTATGCACGGTCAATGACAGCGGAGATTACTGTTTCGTGGCCCGGGAAAACAATTTCATAAAGGACAAGGGCCATTTTTTCAGTCTGGAGTTGATCAATAGTTATTTTATAAACAACTTCGCCTGGGTTGGTGATTGCCACGCCTCC
>Ga0224528_1002583_pt1 | contig 10009 bp, 6 predicted proteins | sample CBST25metaG_2_FD_179888 | JGI IMG/M metagenome (GOLD analysis project Ga0224528, IMG submission 179888) | Peat soil microbial communities from Stordalen Mire, Sweden - C.B.S.T25 | ecosystem: Environmental > Terrestrial > Soil > Wetlands > Peat | place: Sweden: Norrbotten County, Stordalen Mire...
CCCAACTCTACTCTTTGCACAAAAGACGCATCTACTCCTTATGTCTGCGCATGGTTGGCAACATCGGCGAGGCTGAGGATCTGACCCAGGAAGCCTTTCTTCAGCTTCATCGCAAAATTGCTACCTTTCGCGGCGAATCGGCCTTTTCCACCTGGCTGCATCGGCTTGCCATTAACGTCGTGCTCATGCACCTCCGAAAAAAAGGCCTTGCTCTGATCTCCCTGGACGAAGCCATGGAACCGGCCCCTGATGGCGGTTCCGGACGCTCCTTCGGCGCCTCCGACCCTGTTCTGGCCGGTTCCATCGACCGCATGGTTCTCGAACGCGCCGTTGCCGATCTGCCCGCCGGTTACCGGCTCATCTTCGTGCTGCACGACATCGAAGGTTATGAACACAACGAGATTGCCTCCATGCTTGATTGCTCCATCGGTAATAGCAAGTCGCAGTTGCACAAAGCGCGGCTCAAACTTCGCCAGGCCCTGCGCAGTCACCCCCGGACGGAGGCGCGGCCATGATCCATTCTCCCAGCAAAATGACCTGTGAAAATTTCCAGTCCCAGCTTGCCGAACTCATCGGTTCCGGCCTGAGCCTGGATAACCATCCCCATCTGCGCCAATGCCCGCGCTGCCGCGCCCTCCTTGACGACCTTCAGACTATTGCCCAGGCCGCCCGCCTGTTGCTGCCCGTCGTTGAGCCTCCCGACCAGCTCTGGCAACAGATCGAGTCGGCTATCCTCAAGGAAGAAAACTCCTCCAGCCTCCAGCCGCCTCGCTAAATTTTTTGCGCCGCTTCCCCCCTGGAGCTTGTTGAAAAAACTGCCTCGCCATGTGCTTTGCCCCAAGGCGCGATTTCAGTTGTTCCGTAAATCATTGATAAAAAAGGTAAGATTTAGCCCTGGCTTTTTGACCGTCTCACCCGCAAACAATTTTTTCGCAGTCTGTTTACCTCCTGCGCCTTTCGATCAGAGGTACAGAGGCTTTCTCAACAAGTCCCCAGTTGCCCCGTTTCCCTCTTTACTCCTCGGTGCGCCATCTTTCCCCGCGCCGTACCCTCTCACCCTCACGCTTCGTCCGCTTTCGCCGATACTCTTTTCGACAGCAGGGAACCAGGCTCTGCATCAAGCCGTATCCAAAAATTGCCCGATTGCGGAAGGGGAGAGATCGCCAGGAATCCATTTTTCTTGAAACTTCTCAATATGTGTTGCGTCAAATGAAGAAAAGTTGATACGAGGACACTCAATGTCAAGCCAGCCCCCCATCCCGACCTCCCAATCTCTTCCCTCCAAGAGCACACTGCGCCGCGTCCCGGTATTGCCCGTTCGCGACACTGTTCTCTTTCCCCACGCAGTTCTTCCCCTCACCGTCGGCCGCGAAAGCTCCATTCAGCTCATCGAGTCTCTCGGCGAAGAGCGCTCGATCATCGTCGCCGCTCAGCTTGACGCCCGTCTTGACTCTCCCAAGCCCGCCGACCTGCACACCGTCGGCACTTTGGCCACGGTCCACAAAGTCGTGCGCATGCCCAATCAGAGCCGTTTTGTCTTTACCGAGGGCGTCGAGCGCGTCCGTCTGGTCGGATACACCCAGACCGAGCCTTTCCTCATCGCCGAAATCGAAGTCCTTGAAGATGCCGAGCCGGCCGCCTCCGCCTCCGCCGAGGCCCTGGTCCGCAATGTTATCGGACAGTTTCAGCAGATTGTCTCCGAATCCGCCACCCTCTCCGACGAGCTGCGCACCATCGCCGCCAACATCGACGAGCCCAGCCGGCTGGTCGATTTTGTCGCCTCCTCCCTGCCTTTCCTCACCACCGACGACAAACAGCAGTTGCTCGAAACTCCCAGCATCGTCACCCGCCTTGAACTCCTCAACCAGCACCTCGCCAAAGAGATCGAAGTACAGCAGTTGCGCACCAAAATCCAGAGCGAGGTCCAGGACCAGGTTCAGCAGTCGCAGCGCGATTACTATCTTCGCGAGCAGTTGAAGGCCATTCAGAAGGAACTAGGCGACGTCGATGAGAGCCAGCGCGAGGTCGAGGATCTGCGCCAGAAGATCGAAGCAGCCGGCATGCCCGACGATGTCAAAAAAGAGGCTCTCAAGGAACTTGCCCGCCTCTCCCGCATGTCTCCCATGGCCGCCGACTACTCCCTCACCCGCAACTACATCGAGTGGCTCGCCATCCTGCCTTGGTCCGTCAGCTCCGGCTCCAAAATCGACATCAACAAGGCCAAGGAAATCCTCGACGAAGACCACTATGAGCTGAAAAAGGTCAAGGACCGCATCCTCGACTACCTTTCAGTTTTGGAGCTCAAGCCCGATATGAAGGGCCCTATCCTCTGTTTTGTCGGACCTCCAGGCGTTGGCAAAACCAGCCTCGGACGCTCCATCGCTCGCGCTCTGGGACGCAAATTCCAGCGCATCTCCCTGGGCGGAATGCACGACGAGGCCGAGATTCGCGGCCATCGCCGCACTTACATCGGAGCCCTGCCCGGACAGATCATCCAAAGCATCCGCCGCGCCGAAACCAACGACCCGGTCATCATGCTCGACGAGGTTGACAAGCTGGGCCGCGACTTCCGCGGCGACCCCGCCTCGGCCCTGCTCGAGACTCTCGACCCCGAGCAGAATTGCGCCTTCCGCGACAACTACCTTGATGTGCCTTTCGATCTCTCGAAGACACTCTTCATCTGCACCGCCAACCAGTTGGATACCGTGCCTCTGCCTTTACTCGACCGCATGGAACTCATCCCCCTCCAGGGCTACAGCGAGGAAGAGAAGATTCAGATCGCCTTCCGCTACCTGATTCCTCGCCAGATCAAGGAGAACGGCATCACTCCCGAGCAGATCGAGTTTTCCGAGGATGTGGTGCGCTACGCCGTCCGCCACTACACGCGCGAGGCGGGTGTCCGCAAACTCGAGCAGACACTCGGCACTATCTGCCGCAAGCAGGCCCGCCGCGTTGTCGAGGGCAATGCCGAAAAGCTCATCGTCACTCGCGACACCATCAAGGAGTTCCTCGGCGGCATCCAGGTCCGCGTCGATACCGAGGTCGCCGAGCGCGTCAAGCGTCCCGGCGTGGCGGTTGGCCTCGCCTGGACCCCCGCCGGTGGCGACATCCTCTTCATCGAGGCCAACAAGATGAAGGGCAAGGGAAACTTCACCATGACCGGCCAAATCGGCGAGGTCATGCAAGAGTCCATGCAGGCCGCTCTCACCTGGGTCCGCTCCAACGCCGCTTCCCTCGGCTTGGCCGAGGATTTCACCAAGGAACTCGACCTTCATATCCATGTCCCCGCTGGCGCCATCCCCAAAGACGGTCCCTCGGCTGGCGTTACCATGGCTGTGGTTTTGGTCTCGCTCCTCACGGACATTCCGGTGCGGCCATTTACCGCAATGACCGGCGAAATCACCCTCAGCGGCAACGTGCTGCCCGTCGGCGGCATCAAGGAGAAGTTTCTGGCAGCCCGAAGGGCGGGCATTCAAACCATCATCCTCCCCGCCGAAAACCGCCAGGATGTCGAGGAAGATCTCACTCCCGAACTCACCGAGGGCGTCGCCATCCACTACGCCAATCGCATCGAAGATGTTCTGGCTGTCGCCTTGCCACTGCTCAAGGCACATCCCGACACCCCACCCGAGGTCACCGTCGAACAAACCATCGCCACCACTCTGGTTTAATCACCGCCTTTAAGGACGGGTGCCCCGCCCATTTCGCGCTCTTGGCGGAGTGGGCGGGAAAGTACGAAGCCGGTGCAAGCGGATAGTGAGCAGTAGGCCCCACCGTAGGTGGTGGAATGAGCGGGATTGCTCGACACGATTTGAGAACTGGACTCCTCAGAACCGACCACTCTGCCACCCGCTTTACCCGGCCAATTTGCTTCTGATTCGTGCACTTCTTTCTCTCATCCGCCTGCTGAAATCCCCTCTCGCGCCGATAAAAGAACAGAATGGCGCGTACCAAAGTGCGCGCAGAGTGGTGACCATGACGACAACACATCAAATCGTTCCTTTGCATCTTTCTGGCAATACCACCGAACAACAGGGCTGCCTGTTGCAGGAGTTCCTCGGCGGAGCGCTGCAAGATTCCTACCAAACAGCCATCGAGCAACTCGACCGCCAAAGCGCGCAAACCGTGCTCGATATGGGCAGTAAGCTCAAAGGCGAAATCGTCGAAAAAGTTGTCGAGATCATCCAGCGCCACACCACTAGCGACAAGTTCAAAGAAGAGCAGGTGCCCTCCAACCGCACCTATCCGCCGACCTACCGGGTTCGTCCCATTGAGGCCCAGGTCACCGAACTGCGTAAACTCTTTCCCGAGTTGGGCAGTTGCCTGGAAAAACTCGCGCGCCGCCAGCTTCCCGAGGGGGCTGAGGCCTGGTTTGCCATTCCCCGATGGGAGGTTCTTGCCCCCACTTACAACGAAGCCGTTGAGCGCGTCCTCGCCGTCCTGGCCAGCAAGCGAAAGTTTCAACACCGCCTTGCCGGCCGCCTCGGGCCCACCTTCCTTCGTCCCTCCGAGCGCTCCATTCTGGCCCGCAAAATTCTCGCCGATCAGCAGCAGGAAAACGACATCCTCGTTGTTGGAGCACAATTTGGCATGCTCCACCGCGGCTGTTCCGCCCGTCGCGCTCGCGTCGCCATGGCTGGCAACGAATACGGGCTCGGCGTCTTCGCCATTGCCTGCATGCTGCTCACCCATCCCGAGCGCCTCTCTACCGAAGACACCCTCATGATCGATTGCGGCGGCGACGAATACTCCCTCCGCGGCGACTACTCCTTCGACCGCGTTCCCCTTTTCGATTTCGACATCTCTGGCATCGAGTTCAGCATCTTTTACGAAGACCGCTCCCGCAATCTCTGGGGAACTCCCTCGGCCTTCATGTACAAGCTCGTCTGATCCCCGCCGTCTACACTTTGCCGCCTGTCGCGTCTAATCGACAGGCGGTATTCTGTTGACTGCGATGCGCATCAAACTCTTTCCTTTCGGCGTCTTGAACCACGTGCTCGTGCGGGTGCCTTTCTGCGTCCTGGCCGTGTGTTGCTTTTTCACCGCCGCCCTCTCCGCCCAAGAAGCCACCCTCCGCATGGACGTTCGCCTGGTCAGCGTTTTCGTCAATGTCACTGACCAAAACGGCGCCATCGTCGGTGGACTTGACCGCGACAGCTTTGCCCTTTTTGAAGACGGCCGCCCCCAGCGCATCGCCCTCTTCGAGCGACAGTCCGAACTGCCCCTCAACCTCACCCTCGCCATCGACACCAGCGGCAGCGTTCACAAGGATATGGCGGATGAAACCAGCGCTGCCCGCCGCTTTGCCCATACCATCCTCCGCTCCCAAGACCAGATGAGCCTTCTCCAGTTTGCCACTCAGGTCCGCGAACTTACTCCCTTTACCAACAAAATCAGCCAGATCGAGCACGGCCTCGGCCAGTTGCGCGGCGACTGGGCCACTGCCCTCTACGACGCCGTTTACCTTGGCTCCCAGCGCCTTGGCCCCAAGCAGGGGCGCAAGGTGCTCATCCTCATCTCCGACGGCGACGACACCGCCAGCAGCGCCACCTATGGCGAAGCCGTCGAGCAGGCCCTGCGCAACGAGGTCATGATCTACTCCATCATCGACGTGCCCATCGAGGCCAGCGCCGGTCGCGACCTGGGCGGCGAGCACGCCCTCATCACCCTCGCCGAACAAACCGGCGGCAAAAGCTATTACGTCTCCGATGGTGGCCTCGACAAGGCCTTCGCCCGCATCAGCGACGACCTCCGCACTCAATATCTGCTCGGTTATTACCCTCACAATCAGGAACCCGGAAGGGCTTTCCATCGCGTCCAGGTCACCATTCCCCGCGCTTCGGCCAACTCCTTCAACATCCACCACAAAACCGGCTACTACGCCGATTCCTCCGCCAAATCCAACTGACACTGCGCCGCCCCGTCGCGCGTGAAACGGTAGCGCTGTCCTCCTGGCCAGTCGTAGTGTGGCCCCCGGCCTGCGCTTGTTTTTTCCTTGCGTAATCGATAACACTCTGGCCTATGGGGAACCAGCCAGCCGCGCCGTGCGTATGGGATTTGCAGGGGCGGAAGAGTGGCGAAGCGCTTCCGCTCGATTTTTTAAGTTGATTCCCGCTTTTTACTGAAACAATGGGCAACGGCATCATTCTTTCTTTCTGGGAGGTCTTTGTGGCGGCAGCACGCAAGAGCAAGCGATTCTGGATCTGGTTGGGACTGGGCCTGGCCGTGGTGGTGGTAGCGCTGGTCGTCGGGCTGGTGCACCTGGCGCATGGCACGACGATTGACCCCAACCGGCTGGCTACGGTGACGCGCGGCGATGTGGCGCGTTCCGTCGTGGCCACCGGAAAAATCCAACCCATCACCAAGGTCGAGGTCAAAAGCAAAGCCTCTGGAATCGTGGAGAAACTCTATGTGGACATCAACAACGTCGTCCACAAGGGCCAGCAACTGGCGCAGCTTGACCAGCAGGAGATCATGGCCGAGGTGCAGGCGCAGCGCGCGCAACTGGCCGCCGCCCAGGCCAATGTGGCCACCTACGAGGCCAATATCGAGCAAGACAAGGTGAACGCCGCCGCGCCTGATCTGCCCATGTACAAAGCCACCCTCGACCGCAATCTGCTCATGCAGAAGGAAGGCATTGTCAGCCGCCAGACGCTGGACGACGCCAACAAGGATTACCTGGCCGCGCTGACCCGCCGCGACTCGGCCAAGGCCCAGATCGGCGTGGACACGGCCAAACTGAAGCAGGCCCGGGCGCAAGTAGCGCAGAGCAAGGCCAGTTTGAACCAATACGAGGAGCAGTTGGGTTACACCACCATCGTTGCCCCCATGGACGGCGTGATTCTGTCGCGCGACGTGGAAATAGGCGACGCGGTGAGTTCGATCCTGGTGCTAGGTTCGACGGCGACGCTGGTGATGACCGAGGGCGACATCAACGAAGTTTATGTGCAGGGCAAGGTGGACGAGGCCGACATAGCCCACGTTTACATGGCTCAGCCGGCCCGCATCAAAGTCGAGAGCTTCCGCGACCGCGTCTTCAATGGCAAGGTCACCAAAATCGCTCCGCTAGGCGTGGAAAAAGACAACGTGACCACCTTTGAGGTGCGCGTCTCCATCGACAACCCCGGCGGCGAACTGAAGGCCAACATGACGGCCAATGCCGAAATCCTTCTCGACGAGCACAAAAATGTGCTCACCGTGCCCGAAAACGCCGTGATCTACGACAACCAGAAGAACGCCTTGGTCGAGGTTCCCGACAAAAGCCAAAAGGAAGGCAAGCGCAAGGTCGCTGTCAAGGTTGGCCTCTCCAACGGCTCGGTCACCGAAATTCTCAGCGGTCTCAGCGAAGGACAGCAGGTGGTCTTGCAGCAGTAACAGAGATCAGAGAACAGAGAGCAGAGAACAGAGAACAGAGAACAGGGAACTGGGGCGCAGAAAAAGCAACGTGCTACTGTCCGCAATTGAACAGTGGCGTCCAGAATTGAACACTGAATGCCGGGATGCAGCGAGGGATAGGCGGGCCTTCAGTTGATTCCAAAGGGGTTGGATACTATCTGACATTGGCAGATGGAATGCTTCTGGATGAGCGAGCATTTCCTGATCTCTGTTCCCTGATCTCTGTTCCCTGATCTCTGTTCCCTGATCTCTACTCGAAAGGCACACAAATGAAGCATTTTCTTTTTGCAGTAACCGCGATCCTGGCCTTGGCATCGCTTCCGGCGCTGGCCACCGAGGCCACGTTTGATCGCACCCTCAACGTCAATGGCCGCGTCGATCTGTCGGTTGCGACCGGTTCGGGCAACATTCACCTCACCCGCGGCTCGGGCAATCAGGTGCATATCTTTGGCAAGGTGCGCTCCGGCTGGGGCGGCAGCGACGCAAAGGTGCGCGAGATCGCGGCGCATCCGCCCATCGAGCAGACGGGCAACATCCTTCGCATCGGTGCGCGCCACGAGAACCTGCACAACATCAGCATCGACTATGAGATTCAGGCGCCGGCCGACTCCTATCTCGAAGCCGGCAGCGGTTCGGGCAGTCTTGACATCGACGGGGTTGGTGAAAACGCCAAGCTGGGAACAGGCTCGGGCAACATCCACGCCACCGGACTGCACGGCAGCTTTACGGCCACAACCGGTTCAGGCAATATCTACGCTGAGCAGACCGGGCAGGGCGATGTGAAGGCCGAGACCGGCTCGGGAAACATCGAACTGCGCAATCTGCGCGGCGGCCTTCACGTCCAAACCGGCTCGGGGGATGTCAAAGTTGGCGGAGCGTCCATCGCGCCCTGGAATCTAAAAACCGGCTCGGGCGATGTCGAGATTTGGGCAGGCAGCGCTGCGTACACACTTGACGCCTCAACCGGTTCGGGCGACATTCGCGTGGATCGGGGCATTTCGAACGAGGGCGAGCAGAATCGCCATCACCTCCGCGGCAAGATCAATGGCGGCGGCCCCATCGTGCGGCTCGAAACCGGCTCCGGCGACGTCCGCATTCACTGAGCGGTCAGCCGCCAGTTTTTCAGTTGTCAAACGTTTGAGCTGGCGGCCGCTATCGAACACAATTTTGTGCACAGGCGAGGCTGGTACGCTCCAAGGGAAGGCCTCGCCTGTATTTTTGTTTATATTCATAGCGGGGTAGCTGCCTGAGTACAGCAGACTCTGTATGTAGTGTGGTCGCTGATCCTCCAACTCCGAAGTTTACCCACCCTATCCAGGGACGTGGCAGGAGTTTTGTTCCTGGTTTTCCGATGAGCAGTCCTGCGCTGCGTATTTGGAGCGACTACGATGGCCAGCCGGGGTTCGTTGCCCAAAATGTGAGCAGGGGAAGGCCTGGGCGGGATCGTCTCCATGGCTCGGTCGAGGTGGATGAGACCTATGTGGGAGGCATTGAACATGGCGTTCGCGGGCGCGGCACAGAGACCAAGTTCATTGTGGTGATCGCCATCGAAGTATTGTCGCCCAAGGGCTTTGGGCGTGTCCGTATGCAATGTGCCGACGACGTTTCGGGCGCCAGCTTGGTTCTTTTTGTCTGCGCGGCGGTAGACTGGCTCAGAAGTTCACACCGACGGCTGGAAAGGATACAACGGCCTTTCCGAACAGGGATACAGGCACCGAGTGACCAACATTCTTCCATAAAGGGTGTGACCTGCTTGGGGAGCAGAAAGCCGGGAGTTCGAATCTCTCCGCCCCGACCATCAAAATAATTGAGAATAAAAGCGATATTGATGAATCCAGCCGCTTGTCTGTTTTTTACCGTCTCAGCGCTGTAGGCAGCACTGAGACGGCCGAGGCCTAGCAGCGCACGATCTTGGGCGAGACCATGCCCTTGGTGGTGTTGCGGGTGTCGATGACCAACTGGGACTCGGCGACGATGGCCTTGTAGTCATAGCTGGAGTGGTCGGTGACGATGACCACGGCATCGTATTGGCCGAGGTTGTCAAGCGGGGTGTTGGTCATGTTCAGGTCGTAATGGCGACCGTGGCCCACCTTGGGGAAGTAGGGGTCGTTGTAAGAGACAACAGCGCCCTTGTCGCGCAGCAACTCAATGATGGTGAGCGAGGGCGACTCGCGCAGGTCATCGATGTCTCGTTTGTAGGCCAGGCCCAGCACCAGAATCTTCGATCCCTTGATGGATTTGCACTGCTCGTTCAAGCCCGCGGCCACATGTTCGATGACAAAGTAAGGCATGGACGTGTTGACTTCGCCGGCCAGCTCGATGAAGCGGGTGCGGAAGTCGAACTGCTTGGCCTTCCACGAGAGATAAAAAGGGTCGATGGGGATGCAGTGGCCGCCCAGGCCGGGGCCGGGATAGAAGGCCTGATAGCCGAAGGGTTTGGTTTTGGCCGCGTCAATGACCTCGTGGATGTCGATGCCCATGCGCATACAGAGCTGCTTGAGCTCGTTGACCAGGGCGATGTTGACGCAGCGGTAGATGTTCTCGAGCAGCTTGGTCATTTCGGCTGCCGAGGGGCTGCTGACGGGCACCACGCGGTGGAAGATGGCGCCATACA
>Ga0224528_1002585_pt1 | contig 10006 bp, 4 predicted proteins | sample CBST25metaG_2_FD_179888 | JGI IMG/M metagenome (GOLD analysis project Ga0224528, IMG submission 179888) | Peat soil microbial communities from Stordalen Mire, Sweden - C.B.S.T25 | ecosystem: Environmental > Terrestrial > Soil > Wetlands > Peat | place: Sweden: Norrbotten County, Stordalen Mire...
GAGTTTGTCGGTCGTTTTCGACAATGGCAGCGGCCCGCGCACGGTGCTTTGTCCGGTGCGATTGGTGGGCTGGAAGCAGGCCTGGCAGCGCAGTTGGGCCTTGCGTCTGGTGGGCTGGAGCTTCCTTCTTCTGGGATTTCTCATCTGGGCCAAAAAACAGAGTGAAGCCAGCCTGGTGAATCTGCTTGCCTGCATTGGGGTTTTCGTCTCGTTCAGCACCATGTCGGCTTACATCAACCGCGACCTGGCGGTGTCTGCCTCGGCGCTGACCTTACTGACAATCTTCAATTATCTGGGCACTCAATCGACGATTCTCACCCTGCATCTGGGTCTGGTCTTTCCCACTCCGGTTTTCTGGCTCAAGCGGATTCCCTTCATTCGCGTTCTTCCCTGGTGCGCTTACGTTCTTCAGCTTGTCTTGCATGTCAAGAGAGTCTTTCCCAGTCCCGCGCCCACCGTCTACGTGCTCAGTTCGCTCTCCCTGCTGGGCTTCTTCCTGACCGTCGCTCTGCGCCTGCTGCGCACTACCGATCCTCTGGTCAAGGCGCAATTGCAGTGGGTCGTGCTGGGAGCCCTGGCTGGGTTTCTGCCCTGGGTGCTGCTTTCCTCTTTGCCCGAGGCCATGCACTTTACGCCGGTTCCAGAGCGCTACACGCTGCTGTGCGCCGTCTTTACGCCGCTGTGCATCGGCTTCGCCATTCTTCGCTACCGCTTGCTCGATGTGGAGGGCATCTTCGACTGGGTGATGGTTCACGCTGTCGCGCTGGGCGGCTTCTCGCTCTTTGAACTGTTTTTTGGAAATTGGTTGAGCGCTCACTATGCTCCACGGGGCGTGGCCAAGCCCTTGCTGCTGGCTCTTAGTCTGAGCGTGGCGATGCTGCTCTATGCGCCCTTGCGCCTTCGCGCCTTGCGCACGGTCAGAAGGCTCTCAGGCACGGAGCGTCCCTCGCTGGCCGAGTCTCTTTACAAATTGTTGGAGTATGCGCAAACCACTGGCGATCCCAGTTCCGCGCTCGAGCAGACCCTGCAATGGTGCTTGGCTCCGACGAAGATCTCCTGGGTCTATGCCGATCAGGAGTTCGATGCCCAGCTTCGTGGGCTGGAAGGCGCACGGGATGGATTGCTGGGCTATGAATTGGACCCGGAATGCGCGGAGGCGATGGCGTCGGCTGCCTGGATTCCGCTTGTACTTGAGTCGCAGAGCGCCGCGCTGGTTTTGTCTCCGCGTGGAGCGCGTGGCTGGAGCCGCCACGATTTGCGGCTGGCTAGCACCCTGGCGCGCGCCAGCCAGCCACTCTTTGAAATGCAGCGCATGCAGAAATCTCACCTGCAAACCCAGACGGCGATGCGCGAACAGCGCGATGAACTGGTGCGCGAGATGCACGACGGCCTGGGCAGCCAGATATTTGGCGCCTCCCTGCTGGCCAATGTCTCCGAGCAAATGCCTGCTGATGAAATGCGTGTGCGCTTCAGCGGGGTCAGCGCCGCCCTCAGCAACGCCATGGATTCGCTGCGCACCGGCCTGACCGTGCTGAGTACGCCTCCGGGCGCCTTTGGTCCCGCCGTGCTGGCGCTTTTGCTGCGCGCCGAGCGGGTTCTAGCGGCGGCAGGCATCATGCTTGAAACCCAGATTGACGACGAGGCCATGAGCTTGCAGTTAGACAGCCGCTGCGTCTTTGGCCTTCTGCGCGCCATGCAAGAGGCTTTCACCAACATTGCCCGCCACTCCCGGGCCTCGCGTGTGCAGGTGCAACTGGCGCTGCGCGTCAACTCGCTGGCCATTCTGATTCGCGACGACGGCGTGGGCTTTGATCTTGATAAAGTGCGCAGCGGCCACGGACTCACCAACATCACCCGGCGATTGCAGTTGCTGGAAGGCTGCGCCGCCATCGCCGCCGCTCCTGGCGCCGGCTGCACCATCGAACTTTCACTTCCGCTGCGGTACGGAGCATCATGAACGGGAATCAGGCAATTCAGGTTTTGCTGGTGGATGATCACGGGGTGGTGCGCGACGGACTGCGCGCCATTCTTGAGGCAACGGGCGAAATCCTCTGCGCCCAGGCCGACTCCGCCGAAGCCGCTCTGGACATTCTGGACGGCGACGCGGCCTGTGATGTTGTTTTGCTCGACATCACGCTGCCCGGGATGAGTGGCCTCGACGCATTGGCGGAGATTCATCAGCGCCGCCCTGGGCTGGCCGTGCTGCTGCTCAGCATGCACCCCGAGGAGCAATATGCGGTGCGCGCCCTGCGCATGGGCGCTATTGGCTACCTCAGCAAAAGCGCCCCCTCGGCGGATGTTTTGAAAGCCGTAAAGGCCGCCGCCAGCGGCGAAACGTACCTCTCTGGGCATATTACCGCCCAGGTGGCGCGGGGCTTTGGCCCCGAGGGCAACGGTCCCCTTCATGAACAGCTTTCGAATCGCGAATTTGAAATTCTGTGTCTGATCGGATCAGGCAAGCCGGTCGCCGAAATTGGCCGCGACCTGGGACTGAGCGTGAAAACCGTCAGCACCTATCGCGAGCGCATTCTCGACAAGATGAGCCTGCAGAATAACTTCGATATTATCCGCTACGTGCTGCAAGAGGGGCTGCTGGAGTAAAGCGGCTGTTTGGGAATTCCCGCGTCATTCCGACTTTGGACGGATTCGCGGCGCGCGGCTGAAGAGTAGATTGAGATTTCTCCGTGGTCTGCTCGCCAAGCAGGACGGAGCAGGCAGTCTGCCGTTCGGAGCCGCACCGTATGCAATCCATTTTCACTTCGTTGTTGAAAGGCTCACGGCCTTCCACTTTTTTGCCGCGCGCCACAAGCTGCGCTCTGCTGCTTGTGCTGTTGTGGGCTACGGCTCCAGCGCAGGCGCAGGGCACAACCACCATTCGCATCGACGCCAGCCAGCCCGCGCCTGAGCCCAGCCCGGCCCGCTACGACGGCGGCGCGGCCCAGTCGCCCACGGGCAGCGTGATTGGTTTGAACAGCCGCTATTTGACGCGCGATGGCCAGCCCTGGCTTCCGGTGATGGGTGAGTTTCACTACTCACGCGTTCCGCGCCAGCAGTGGGAGGAAGAACTGCTCAAGATGAAGGCCGCGGGGATCAATATTGTCGCCACCTACGTGATCTGGATTCATCATGAAGAGGTCGAAGGGCAGTTTGATTGGACCGGGCAGCGCGATCTGCGCGCCTTTGCCCAGCTTTGCGCCAAGCACGGGCTGCTGCTGGAGCCGCGCATCGGCCCCTGGGCGCACGCCGAGGCGCGCAACGGCGGCTTGCCCGATTGGGTGATGAAAAACAGCCCGGTGCGGGTCAACGATCCGGTCTATCTTGCGGAGGTGAACCGCTGGTATGCCGCGATAGGCCAGCAGCTCAAGGGCTTGATGTGGAAGGATGGCGGCCCGGTGATGGCCATTCAACTGGAGAATGAATACTCGGCGCACGGACCCGGAGCCGGCGAAGAACATATTTTGACGTTGAAGAAAATGGCGATTGAGAACCGGCTGGACGTGCCGCTGTATTTCGTCACCGGATGGGACAACGCGGCGGTGCCGGAGCGGGCGGTGATTCCGATCTATGGTGGCGGCTATCCCGATGCGCCGTGGGATGGATCGATTGTCAAGCTGCCTCCGGCCGAGGTGTATGCCTTTCGCTTTCAGAGCCGGGTTGCGGCCAACATGGGCGCGATTGGCGCGGCTGGCGCGGTCAGCACCCCGGCGGCCAGCAAAGACGCACTGCCCTACCTGACCGCGGAGATCGGCGGCGGCATCGAAGACACCTATCATCGCCGCCCGGTGATTCAGCCCGACGACATCGGCGCCATGTTTCCGGTGATGCTCGGGTCGGGCGTGAACCTCTACGGCACTTACATGTTTCATGGCGGCGAGAACCCGGACGGCAAGCTGACCACCTTGCAGGAGTCGCAAGCCACGGGCTATCCCAACGATCTGCCCATCAAGTCGTACGACTTTCAGGCGCCGATTGGTGAGTATGGCGAGGAGCGTGCGTCGCTGGGCAAGATGAAGCTGTACCAATATTTTCTGAATGCCTTTGGCGACGAACTAGCGCCAATGACGGTTCATGCGCCAGAGACGCAGCCGGCCAATCCCGCTGATTTTTCCGTGCCGCGGGCGGCGGTGCGTTCGCGGGGCGATGCCGCATTCATCTTCTGCAACAATTATGCGCGCGGCTACGATCTGCCAGCGCGCAAGGCCGCGCAGTTTGAGGTGAGCTTGCCGGGCGGCGTGGTGCGGGTTCCCAAAGAGCCGGTGGTGATCCCCTCCGGCGTCTATTTCATTTGGCCGATTCATCAGCAGATGGGCGGCGTGGATTTGCGATCCAGCACGGCGCAGTTGTTTACGCGGCTGACCAGTGCGGCGAACGAGATTTATTACTTTGCGGCGGTGCGCGGCATTGCGCCGGAGTTTGCCTTTGCCGCGCGCGATCTGCAATCGCTGCGGGCTTCGAGCGGGAAGATCACAACCGAAGCCGGCGTAACGTATGTCAGCGGCATTCAGCCGGGGGTGGATGCGTGGATCAATCTGGTCGCCAGGGACGGCCGGAAAACTCGCGTTGGCCTTCTTACCGCCGATGAAGCGGAGAGCGCGTGGAGGGTTCGTTTGGGCGGCGCGGAACGACTGCTGATTACGAATCAGGATTTCTTCGTCGCAGACGACGGCGGCATTCATTTGCGTTCGCGCGGCACAAACAGATTTGCCTTTACGCTGACGCCGCCGCTGGCCCATGCGCCGCAATCGAGTTTGCCGCTGACCCGCGGTGAGGCCAGCGCGCAGGCGGTGAGCTATCATGCGCAGGGCAGGGAACGCGAGTTGCAAGCGCAGGTGAAAGTGGTGCGAGCTGCCGAGCAAGTTGCGCCGGTGAAGCTGGCGCCTCCGCCCAGTTGGCGCGCGAACGGAGTGGCTCAAGCGCCGGCCGAGGGTGAGCTGACGCAGGCGGGCAAGTGGTCGATCACCGTGCCGGCCGGAGCGATGAACGGCCTCGACGAATTGTATTTGCGGATTCGCTATGAGGGCGATGTTGCGCGTTTGTACGACGGTGGAAAGCTGCTGACGGACGACTTTTTTAACGGACTCGACTGGCAGGTGGGACTGAAGCGGTATCTCGCGACGAAAGACGCGAAGACGCTGGAGCTGGAGATTCTGCCGCTGCGCCAGGATGCGCCGGTGTACTTTGAAACGCCGCGCAAGGTTGCGTTTGGCAGCAGTCGCCAGGTGGGCAACGTGGAGAGCGTGAGGCTTCTTCCAGAGTACGAATTGGTGCTTGGCGTCCCTGCTCGTTGAGGAAATAATAATGCGCAAAATAGCGCCTGACTGTGCACGATCAGGCAGTTGCGGCGGGTGGGCGCTAAATATTACGCCAATCCGACTTTGGTCGGATTCGCGTTGTTGTGTGAGAGGAATAGGATGCGTTGCGGAGGATGAGATTTGCACCCTCCCTCAGATTTGCACGAACAAGAAAGCAAAAGTGCTGCCTCGGAAGCAGCGGGACGGCGCCAGAAACGACCAGACTGAAGCATTGCAAACGCAGGCCAGTTGGAAGGAGTTGAGATGAAACAGTGGATTCGCACGATTGCGATGAGCATGGGGTTGGCCCTGTTGCTGCTCTGTGCGGTTGCACCCGGCAGAGCACAGAGCAATACCGCGACATTGACGGGCGTGGTGGCCGACAAGACTGGGGCGGTGATTCCGCAGGCCAGCATTGAGGTGACTGATGAAGCCTCGGGCGTGACCCGCTCGACCAGCAGCGACGAGCGCGGCGTTTTTTCGCTGGTGGGCGTTCCCGTGGCGACCTACGATGTAAAGGTTTCCGCGCAGGGCTTTAACAGCCTGCTGCGCAAGGGCGTTGCCGTTCACATCAACGATCAGATCGATCTGAAAGGGATTGCCCTCAGTGTGGCTGGCAATAGCACTTCGGTGGTGGTGACGGCCGAGGTGGGCGAGCTGACGCCGACGACTTCTGGCGAGGTGAGTTACACCATTACCGATACCCAATTGCATAACATCAATATCGAGGGCCGCAGCGCCATTGAGCTGCTGGGCCTGGTCCCCGGCTCGGGCAACACCGGCAACTTCAACGGCGCTTATAACAGCGCCTCGGCGGGATTCACGCAAAACTCCAGCTCCTTCACTGTCAATGGCAATCGCTTCGATCAGGTGGCTCTGGTGAGCGACGGCGCGTCGGTCTCTGATTTGAACACGGCTGGCTCCGCCGCGGTTACGCCCAACGTCGATATGATTTCGGAGTTGAAGGTGGAGTCGGCGGCTTACTCCGCATCGCAGCCCAACGGGCCGGTGGTGGTATCCACGCAGACCAAATCAGGCGGCAGAGAGTTTCATGGCCTGGCCGAGCTGACCGCGCGCAACCACGCGCTCAACGCAGCCGATTGGCAGCAGAAGGCCAATGGTTTGCCCGCGCCGCAGACCTCGCTCTTCTATCCGCAACTGCAAGTGGGCGGCCCGATTCCGGCGCGCGGATCGTGGTTCAAAGACAAGTTGTTTTTCTTTGTGGCCAGCGAAATATCGCAGCAGCATGTTGACCTGCTGCCGCGCAAATCACAGGTTCCGGCTGAAGCTGGTGCACCCGGCTACACCGGCAACGGAATGGCCCAGGGCGACTTTACGGATACGGCTTATTTGAGCGCGCTTTCGACCTCGGCCAATGGCTGGCTCGGCTGGCCGGTCTCCACCAATCCCTGCAACAAGAATGAAAGCAATTGCAGTGCATGGGAGGGCCAGATCAACAGTGGATTGATCGACAAGGGCGGGCAGATTCTTCTCAATGCCATTCCTCATGCCAACGTCGATCCTACCCTGCACAACGGCTATAACCTGATCACCGATTACACCGTCTCGGAGCCGCGCAATCAGGAGATTGCCAAGGCTGACTGGGCTCTTTCGGACAACGAGCATTTTTCAGTTCGCTACAATCACGAGAACGAGAGTGAACCCGCGCCTTACGGCCCGTGGAACCAGTGGAACATGGTTCCTTATCCGGCCGCGCAGACGCAGAAGAACGCATCCAACTCCATCAATCTCAACCTGACCAGTGTGCTGAGTTCAGTGCTGACCAACGAAGCTTCGTTCAGTTATACGCGCTTTACGCTCAAGACCGCGCTGAGCGATTTGAATGCCGTCTCCAGCACCGCGCTCGATTACCCCTACGCGAATATCTTCACATCGAGCAGCGACATTCTTCCCAATGTGAGCTTTGAAAAGAACCTTGGCGGATTGTATCTTGCCGGCGGCGAAGCGCCTCCCTACCTTGGCATACAAAAGAGCTTTACTCTCAGCGATGGCTTGACGAGATTGATGGGAACGCATCTTTTGCGCGCCGGTGTTTACGCGGAGTTTGGCCGCTACAACCTGCTCACCAACGGCAACGACAACGGCTCGGTGGATATGGAAAATTATGACTCGGTGACCAGCAACGACTGGGCCGATCTGCTGCTGGGCAACACCTCATATTTTTCCCAGAGCAGTGGCAACATCAAGGCCAACATGGCGCTTAACCGCTATGACTTGTATGTGCAGGACACCTGGAAGGCGACGCCGAAGCTGACGTTGAATTACGGCGTGCGCATGGATCATATTGGCTGGTGGTACGACCAGAACGGCCGCATCGCGGTCTTTGTTCCGGCCGACGATACTTCCGCCACGGTTGCCGATTACGGTAACTTCGCGGGCATGGAATCGCACGCGACCAACTCCAAGATTCCCTACTCCGGCTCCAAGCCGCTGGGCTTTCAATGGGCCCCCTCGGCGGGCTTTGCCTATGACCTGGGCAGCAACGGAAAAACCGTGGTGCGCGGCGGCTTTGGCACAAGCTACTACTCCGATCCCGGTAACAACGCCTATTCGGCGATCATGGCTCCGCCTAACTTCCAGGTCGTCAGCTCGTGGGCCAGTACGACGCCTTACACGCTGGCAGGCGTTTCCGCGTTGAGCACGACCAGCGTTCCTCCCACGGTGTGGGGCTCGGCCGATCCCAAAGAGCACAGCGCGCCGGTAACTTATTCGTGGAACCTGGCGCTCTCACATCAGTTCTGGGGCGCCAATAAGGTTGAAGCCAACTATGTGGGCAACTCCAGCCATAACTTGGTGGGATACGGCATTCAGAACGCGGTTCCCGAGGGCAGCGAGACGGGACCGTGGTATGGAACTTATTACGATGAGAAGGCTCGCCCGTACCTCAACTTTGGCGACATCTCCACGCACTTTCACAATCTGAATTCCAACTACAACGCGCTGCAACTGAGCGTGACCCGGCAGAAGGGATGGCTGAATTATTGGGGCAGCTATACCTATGGCAAGACGCTGGCCTATAACGCCGAGGATGCCTTTGACATGAAGCGCTGGTACGGGCCGACGCCCTTTGACCGCTCGCAGATTCTCAGCTTCTCGTATTACCTGAATCTGCCTGATTTCGGCACGAAGTATCTGGGCCACAACAAACTTGTCAATAACATTGCCGATGGATGGAAGGTCTCTGGGCTCTTCCAGGCGATGACCGGCGGCCCGATTCAGAACGGGTCTTATACCGCTGACGAATATGCGGTTAACCAGAACACCATCAACATTTGGGGAACTATCCCCGTTACCGTAGACGGACAGACCAACAGCAGCGTTTCTCTCACCACCAATGGCGGTGCATTCGCGGTTGGATCGCCAGATGAAATTGCTGTGCCCAAGCTGGTCTGCGATCCGCGCAAGGGACTGGCGAAGAATCAGTATTTCAATCCCGCCTGCTTTGTGGCGCCGTCGTACTTGGAGAACGGGACCTATCGCCTGCCTTATATTCACGGGCCAGCGTACATCAATGATTCCATCGGCCTTTTCAAGGCCTTTGCCTTGGGCGGCAGCCGCAAGCTCGAAGTGCGCGGTGAAGCCTTCAACCTTTTCAATCACTCCTGGAACGAGTTCATTCAGAGCGATCCCAATATGTACATGGAGTTTACCGAGGCGGGTGGGCCGAACAGTTACGCGACAGCCGGTACGGCCGACAACAAAACTGGTCACAGAGAAATATCGCTGGCGGCCAAGTTCTACTTCTGAGCGAGTAGGATGATAAGTTGAATGGCGAATCTGGCAACGGGGGCAAGCGCGCTCTCGTTGCCAGATTCGTTTATGTGAACGGAGCTATCGATGCGCGCAATTCTGAGATCAGTGATTTTATCGTCTCTGGCGCTCACTGCTTGTGGAGCGTTGCGGGCGCAGCAGTATGCCATTGGCGCGGACGTTTCGTTCCTGGCCGATGCCGAGCAGCAGGGAGTTGTTTTTCAGGAGAACGGCAAGCCGCGCGATGTGTTGGAGACGCTGCGCGCGCATCACTACAACTGGGTGCGGCTGCGCGTGTTTGTTGATCCGGCAAGCAGAGTTGACAAACTGCCCAATGATCTTGCCTATACTCTCGCCTTGGCCAAGCGGGCCAAGGCGTGCGGCTTTCATCTGTTGCTTGATCTGCACTATTCCGACACGTGGGCCGATCCGGAAAAGCAGTTTACCCCGGCGGCGTGGAGCAAGCTCAAGCACAAGCAACTCACCGCCCAGGTCTTCAGCTACACACGCGATACCATTGCCGCTTTTGCCCAGGCAGGCGTGATGCCCGAGATGGTGCAGGTGGGCAACGAGATTACTCATGGAATGCTTTGGCCGGACGGCAAACTGCCCGACAACTGGGATAACTTCGCCGACCTGCTGAAGGCGGGCGAGGCTGGCGTGGAGGCTGGCCGCGGCGCGCAGCCCAGGCCGCGCATCATGATTCACATCGAGCGCAGCGGCGACTACGATGCAGCGGTATGGTTCTTCGACAACCTCGTTGCACATCATGTTCCCTTCGACGTGATGGGGCTTTCCTACTACCCGATGTGGCACGGCAACACCACGAAATTGCGGGCCAATCTGCACGATCTGGCGCTGCGCTATCGCCGCCCGATTATCGTAGTAGAGACGGCTTCCAATTGGACGCCGTCTCTACTACGATAATCGGGCGGCGATAGCGC
>Ga0224528_1002592_pt1 | contig 9994 bp, 10 predicted proteins | sample CBST25metaG_2_FD_179888 | JGI IMG/M metagenome (GOLD analysis project Ga0224528, IMG submission 179888) | Peat soil microbial communities from Stordalen Mire, Sweden - C.B.S.T25 | ecosystem: Environmental > Terrestrial > Soil > Wetlands > Peat | place: Sweden: Norrbotten County, Stordalen Mire...
TCGGGAACCAACGAGGACTGCTTCATGGTTGTCCGCAGTGAATCGCCAGATGCTGCCTTCTATCTTCTGCCTGTTCGGCTGTTTGAAAAGTGCCTGTCCTGGTTCACCAAATCTGAGGAAGAGCCCAGACCAACTTGCCAAAAGCAGGCGATAAGCTCGCCGCAGTTCTTTCTGACCAAGGATAGATCGCAGATCAAAGCGGGCACGGCAAGCAAGACCTTCCAGAAAGTACGCAAGAAAGCCGGCGTTGCCCGCGATGACGGAGCACGTTACCAGCCGCGGATGCAGGACCTGCGATATACCTTCGCGGTCCACCGATTGACAGCATGGTTCAAGCACGGGGCAGATATGGGTCGAATGATTCCGGCGCTCTCGGCCTACATGGGACATCATGACCTCGGCGCCGCTGAGCGGTATCTACGATTGACCCCTGAACGCTTTCGAACACAACTCAATAAGCTCAGTCCACAACGAGGCAAGAAGAGATGGCGGGACGACACCGAGCTGATGCGCTTTTTAGATAGCCTGTGAATGATCTGGGGCGCTAATTGCAACGGCGAAACGACTCATGCACGCGTCACGGGTTCCCCTCTGGCTCCCGTCAAATCCTTAAACGATTCCTGGACTAGCGAGCCTAGGCCTGTAAACACCTGACGATAACGGAATAGGCAGTTGATCGAGTTGACGGCATCCTGACGAGTTGAGCACGTTTGTTCGACTCCAACATCCGTCCGCTCGGAACCCTTCCTCTGATGGAGGGAGCAGATTAAAATTGATGCATCCCAATTGAGGTAGGTGATAAGAGCTATGGAGGATGAGGTATCACTCTTTGATTCCACCGGAAACGCGGTTGCTTACATCGCAGAGGACGACACGATTTATATGTGGTCAGGAATGCCGGTCGTGTACTTGGAAGAGGGCTCAGGGGACGCTTCTAGTATCTACGGCTTCAACGGGCTGCATCTAGGGTGGTTCGTAGCTGGCATCGTACGAGATCACAGTGGTCTTCGTGTCGGTGGTGTATGCGGGGCAATAGGGTCATCCACAAAGTTCACGCCATTCAAGGGCTTTAAACAGTTCAAGCCGTTCAAGTCATTCAAACAGTCTGCGCCGTCTAGGCCATCCCTCAGCTCGCAATGGGCTTCCCAGTCATTCGAAGCATTTCTACATCAAGGCAGGGAATAAGAAAGCCATGAGTTCGTCGTCGAGGGCTGGGCTACGAATGAGTGTCACGCTAGCCACCGAATCCTCGCCGTCCAACGACTTTTCGGGAGATCACGTTTCCGGATCGGAAGCGCTGCGCCGTCACAAGGCCAGCTTCTTTCTACGAAACGTCCTCTTAGCGGCATAAAATTGCGAGCAACTCTCGATCCGAATATGATCGCTTTAATTCAAAAGCGCACGAGGAAACCAAATATGTCGGAGCCGGTCAAGATTGTTCGCTTAATTACGGAGGAAGTCAGTACACCGCGCCTCGACGGAACTCCGGGTAGCGCACTCTATCGTGTCCCTTTTGAACTGTCTGCTGCGCCCCCAGCGGGTTGGGCGACAGCATTTGTAGAGGCTTGGAACCACCCGCAATCATTTACGTGCAGGCACAGGCCAGGTATTGCATCAGTTGTAGGCCGCAAGATCATTCTGGATGGAACGACCGTCGAGGAGGTCGAGAGTTACCATAAAGAGACGCTCGTGGCGGCTGTTTCTCATGCAAATCTACAGGTCGAACAAGCCCAGCAGGCCTCCGCTCGACAGCGCGTCGAGGCGGAGCGGCGAGAAGCGGAACACGGGAAGCAAGTGGCAGATGCAGCGGCCAAAGTCAAGTTCAACTAGAGCATGGTTAATCGGTCGTTTCGTTTGGAGTTTCACCTGACGCTGGACTGGACTTGGATTCTATCCGTGTAACAAGCTCTGTCATTGTGTAATGCACGAATTGTCCGCCTAATTCTGTGAGGACCCAGGGCTTTGAATCTTCGAAAGCAGACTCCATGGTCGATGTCTTTGGAGCTCGCCCTGCGGGTCTGACTCTCTTTCGGAAGCGGCCTTGATCATCGGATTCTCTGGGAAGCCTGATAACTCCACCTATATTCAAGTCCCGGATCAGCATCTTGAAGAGGTCGGCATCCGCGGAGTCATCACGGGGTATTTCGGAGCCGTAGACTGCCACCCAGATGTCATATCGTGTCGAGCCAGGATTCTTGTAAATTTCGCCAATAACCGCAAAGTGTGCTTCATGGTAAAGCTCAATCCAGTCCAGAAAGAGACGTAAGATGTCGTCCGAACAGACTCGCGTTCCGGCTGCATTCGTAATCAGGTGGACGATCAGGTCGCGCTTCTGCTGGGTATCCGCTTGGTCCCATTCACGAAACGCCTTCCGAACAATGGCAAGGTATTGAGGACTCTCTATACGGTCTTCAATCTCCGTCCCAAGGTTGTCGAGACGAGCGAAGATCCCACCCAGAGTCGTGCGCAACTCTTCGAGTCTATGTTGATGCTCCTGAAGCCACTGTGTCCGAAGGTCATCCTGTCGAACACCGGCCTCGCCAGTTTTGAAGGTGGCTGCCGCGGAAAGAACTCCACCAACCCACGGAATACTTCCCAAAGCTGCAAGGGCGATGGCCTCCAAAATGCGCTGTCTACGACTTGGAGAGGCAGCCTCAAGTTCGGCCTTGATAGTGGCAAGGACACCACCGGATTGTTCAATTCCAAGAATGTCTGACATGGATTCCTCTACCTGTCGAGCCTAAGATACTGCTTCACCGATTGCCTGACAACGTCTTTTTCGATTGCGTTGCCGGGATCGGCAATTTTTATCCCTGCCGTACAAGGTCAGCAAGCCGTTCTTGTATGAGAGGGACTCGCTCGCTATCCAAGACAAATCCAGGAAGCACGTCAAGGAACCGAGGTTCGGCGAGCAACATCATTGCTGCCTCGGCTAGATAACGCCGAAGCTCTAGCGGAGACTCGGCGATCTCCCGAAGCAAAGTATCTCGTCCCTCGATTACAGCAATGAAATCTTCAAGATCGTGACTGGCCTGAAAATCCATCTTGCCGCGTCCTCGAAATGCCTCCATCTTCGTTCCCAGGAAAAACGGAGCGGTGATGACTCGGATCGATCGTCCGCTGGGCAGAGTGACTGTGAACGCATGACGAAGCGCCAATTCATACCAGGTGTTTGTGAATCCAAGCACTTCCTCGCTAAGCGCCAAGACATCCACTGTCAAAGTACCATTGTGCCACCGGCAAGTGAGAGGCTTTTCCCCTTCATCTTCTGTGAAGTGAGCGTCGCGAAGACGTTCAGAGAACGCGATGTAGTCCGCATATGTGACGATTTCGGCTATCACATCGACATCGTTCGTACCGCGAATCGGAGCGGCAGCCTTGTCAGTAATTAGCAGCCCCAGAGTGATGCCACCAACAAAAACAATCTCATCTAGAAACGAGGCGAGCTTGTGAACCGCGTCTTCCAGCAGCGGCAGGTTTGGATCAGGCATTGATCTCCTTGCTGAGCAGTTCGATCGCGAGATTTCGTTCTCGCGTTCTCCCGCCGCGAACCGCATCGCAGAGTGCGAGCACGTTGTAGAAGTTGGGATCTCGCAGTGCAGCTTTCGGCGCTCCCTTGTACAGTGGCACAAACGCGATACCCCTAACTTTTCCTTCGACGTACGGCCAGACTTCAGGAGGATCGCCATTATCCAGAAAATGTGATTTCAAAGGCTCCGCGGACGCACCCGTAGGGACACCGCGCGCCAGAGATCCCCTTGCTGCCGGGAAGACATACTTGAATCCATGAGATAGGAATTCCATCAGTGCCGACCGGTTGACTCTTTTTTCGCCATTGGAGATGTGAAGCAGCCCTGATTCCGCGCTGCGTTTCAGAGACTTCGACACTTCTGATGGGGAGATGAAGAGGCTTTCGGCTAAGTTTTTGGATGGGACTTGCGGCTCATTCTGAATCGCGAGTTTTAGGAGAAGCGCAACGTCCTGACCCTGCATAGGCTAATTGTAGGCGATAATTTCCAATTTGGAAATTGGAAATTAATCTCAAGGGAGCAATGATCGACACCCACCCTCATAAACCGCACTAAAGTGCAGGCATGTATGAGATATTCAAGAAGATTTGGCGCGATCTTGTATGGAGCAAGGCCATCGCGGCAGCGTCCGCTGCCAAAGAACGATTCAACACGATCTTTGATTGATCTTCCGGCTAGCAAGGTCTGTATACATCTCGTGTACATCACCGACTTGTTCTGTGGGTGCCTTCGGATGCTTTCCAGTGCGACCCGATGCCTCTCAGTTGTTTCTGTTCAATTCATGGGCCAAACTTTCACGGGTACATTCAGGTGGCGATTAAACTATTCAAATCCAGTATGATGCCACTTTTTTGAAGAATCCCCGTGTACATTTCGTGTACACGCCCCACCAAGGCAATCACCTGTGATGGTGTCTGGACGAGTGCCTCGGCGACGGTAGCCGCCTAGGTTCACCGAAAGACTTGCTGATAGTTCACAGCTAGTGCCCGTAGCCTTCGTCGTCGGTGGGGACTTTGCCTCGGAACTGCCTGTAGACAATTACGGAGTACATCAAGGCCAGAGAGACCCCCACCGACCACCAGATTAGGCCGACGCGCAGTGTATGAGGATCGGAAATCGCTCGATCAATGGTGATGTCGCGCCCCGCGATTCCAACGGCGGGAAGAAGAACGGGGAAAAGACCGGTCGCAGCTCCCACAAGCATCGAGATGAGGTAGCCACACGAGCCGAGGAAGGAAAGAAGACGCGAACCTTTTGCCATGGTGTAGCGCACCATTCCGAGACTTGCTATGACCGCGAGTGGGGCGAGGAACGCAATAGGATGCCCTTTGAAATTATTGAGGGAAGCCGGACGCGCCAGGACCGTGGCCGGAATGCCGATGGCAGAGAGGACTACGGTCGCTCTCCAGATACGGCAAGCGATGCAGAGGGCGCGGCGCTCCAGGTCGCCTTCCGTCTTAAGGGCGAGGTAGAGGGCACCATGAAGCGAGAGGGCCGCTAAGGCGAGGACGCCGGCGAGGACGGTATACCAATCGAGGATTCCGGGATTCGCTCCCGTCTGCCAGTTGGTCCACAGAGGTAGGAAGAAATAGTCGTCGGCGCCTATCGGAACGCCGCGCACAACATTGCCCATGGCCGCCCCAAAGAAGATGGTGAGCAATGCGCTTGAGAAGCTGAAGAGTCCATCGAAGAAAGTACGCCAAAGCGGGTCAGCGTAATGGCCGCGCAGCTCGATGCTGACCCCGCGCAGGATGAGCAGCCAGAGAACCATCATTAAGGGGAGATAGAAGCCGCTGAAGGCCGAGGCATAGAGAAGCGGAAACGCGAAGAAGAGCGTGCCTCCGGCTGCCAGCAGCCAGACTTCGTTGCCGTCCCAGATGGGGCCAATGGAGCGCAGGACCTGAGCCCGTTCAGTCTCGGTGCGCGCAACGAAGAGATAGACAATACCGACGCCGAGGTCGAAGCCGTCGAAGACGACGTAGGCCGTGAGCATCAATGCTACGATCCAGAACCAGAGAGTTCCCATGCAATGTGCTCCTTAAGCAGTGGCAGTTTGGGTATGCGCAGCTTGGTCATTGGCCAGCGGGCCGGATCGGATGTGGTTGTAGACGACGATGATCCAGAGGAGCGAAAGGACGGTGTACATGCCAAGAAAGCCGAGCAAGGTGAAAAGGCTGTTGCCTGCGCTAACATGCGTGGAGGAGCCTTGTGCTGTACGGATGAGTCCGTAGACAAGCCAAGGTTGGCGGCCGATTTCGGCAGTCATCCAACCAGCGGTCGTAGCGATGTAAGGCAGCGGCCAACTCAGCATAATGAGCCACAGCATCCAGCGCGAGGAGTAGAGCTTGCCGCGCCAAAGCAGCAAGGCCGCGAGGCCCATGAGCGCGCCAAACCAGGTTCCGAGGCCAACCATGATGTGGTAGCTGTAAAACAAAAGCGGAAGAGTGGAGGGCCACTGATCCCTGGGGAAATGGTCGAGGCCTTCGACTTCCGCGGCAGTAGTTCCATAGATAAGGAAGCTCAATACGTTGTTTACAACCAGCGGGTTGTCGATGGTTCCAGTCTCATAATTGGGCTGACCCATGAGCACCATCCCCGCTCCTTTTTCTGTATGGAAGAGCCCCTCCATGGCCGCAATGGCAGTGGGCTGATTCTTGGCCATGTACTTGCCGTGCAGATCGCCTGTGGGAAAGACCTGCAGGGTGCATGAGATGATTCCCGCGATCACGCCAAGCTTGAGGGAGATGCGTCCGTAGGGGCCTTCACGGCCTTGCAGCAGGTAGAGTGCCCCGACAGCCGACATAACGAAAGATGCAGTGACGACTGCGGCGCACATGTTGTGTGAATACTCGAGCAATGCCCAGGGATTCAGGAGGAGTTTTGTGAAACTGGTCACTGCATACACCCCGTTAGGGAGAAGTTTGTAGCCGACCGGATGCTGCATCCAGGCGTTGGTGACAATGATGAAGAATCCGGAGATCCACGAACCAAAGAAGACAAGAAATGCAGACAGCCAGTGCTTGCGGCGAGAAAGGCGCTTTTCACCGAAGAGAAAGAGACCAAGGAAGGCGGACTCGAGGAAGAAGGAGAAGATGCCCTCCATGGCCAGCGGCATGCCAATGACGCCCCCGGTACGACGTGAGAATTCCGACCAGTTGGTGCCGAACTGGAACTCCATGGGGATTCCAGTGACTACCCCGAGGAGGAAGTTGATGGCGAAGATCTTCGCCCAGAAGCGGGCGGAGATGTCGTATGTTTCGTCGTGCGTTCTCAGAGCCAGCGTCTTGAGAACCACTATCAAGAGCGCAAGACCCATGGTGAGCTGCGGAAACAGATAGTGGTATGTGATGGTGAAGGCGAAATGGATTCGGTGAAGTGCGAGCGCGTCCAAAGAGGCCTCCTAGCCTTGCGAAGAGCAAAGGGTGTTCCGGCGGAGCGAAGTTTCCGTGCCGCGCAATCCGAATAGACACCGAACAAAAGTTGAACGATAGTAACTGGGAGGAGCCACACCTGCTATCGCGGCAGCCACTCCGGCTTTGAAGAGCCGATGGGGGAGATGATCGGATCATCCCAGTACTCCGGTGTCTTGGACATTTCAACCTGAGAGCCTATGCGGGTGAATTCACCAAACGCCGTCTGCCCTGTCTGGAGGTTAGGCTTGAGCGGCTTGTGGTCAGGCCCCAGATTATCCAAGTTGAGGAGCGTCTCGTTGTCGACAAAGCCGAGGGCCTGCTCGAACATAATTGTTTGCGACAAGGTAACAGTCACCTTGTAACTCCCGCCTTCGACCGCCCTTCGTAGCAATGCAGCCTGGACGCCGATCGAGCCCAGATAGCCAGTCAGGAAATCGCATACCACATTCACTCCATGAGGCAACTGAGGTTGGTCGGCAGAACCGATGTCACAAAGCAATCCGCACAAGGCCGCCGCGGTGAAGTCATATCCCATCCAGTCAGCCCACGGACCTGTCGAAGTGTTCAGTTTGATTTTGACGTAGATGATCCCCGGACGGATTCCCGCGAGCGTTTCCGCCGAGAACCCTTGCTTATCTGCCAGGTGCGGACGCAGATTCTCAACGAAGACGTCAGAACCCTTGACGAGTTCATAAACCGCCTTCCGATTTCCATCGACACGTGCGTCCATATAAGCTTGTCTGCTTCCGGCCTGAGTCTGCCAATACATTGTGGGTTCTTCAATCCAGTTCAACGTATTCAGATTGAGAGCATCTGCCCCTTGTGCGGAGAGCTGACGCAATACCGCGGGCCCTGCAACAACATGCGTCATGCCGAGTACCCGAACTCCCGAGAGAGGTCTCGCACCAGGAAGAAAAGGTTCGGGCTCGCTGTCGCCAATTTTCTCAATGTGTATAAGAGGCGCGCTTACTTGGCGCTGATACTGCTCAGTTGCGCGAAATTCCTTGCTGGTTCGGCAGATGACCAGTGGCACCCCTGCGTCTTGCGCCGCGTTCTCCAGGTCCGCAGCGTCCCACTTGCGTGTTGCCCGCTCAAGTTGTTTGGGCAGTGTGCCGCTGTCCAACAGACCCATAATCCGTTCGGTGTTCGAGGCATAGAGCGAGGTTAGAATGACGAAACGACCGTCCCTGGTGGGAAGAATATGTGAACCCAGTTCTCCAACATTTCCGCCCATCATCTGAGGCGTGCCATTGACCAGCGTGCAACCGGCCAATAAGTCTTGCCAAGGGCTCTGAGTCACGTAAGCCTTTCGCAGGTCGATATGGATATCCTGGCTCTCGCCGGACCGGTGCTTCCAGATGATAGCCGAGGCAATCGCGTTGGCAGCGCTTACCGTCGCCGATGCGCATCCTACCTTGAGGTGCGTTGGCCGAATTGGGTCCATGCCAGCAAAGGTGATCTGGCCACCAAAGTCTTCGCGCTTGAGACCAGCCTCAAGGAGAAGGCCGTCTACGACGTTCAACAAATCCTGATGGCTATTGACAGGTTGATAAGAGAACATAACGCTCCTTTTTGTTCCTGATGAGTTTGTGTGTGATACGGGAAGACTTTCGTCGAATCGTGTTCCAATTACGCGCGCGGATTGGCTCTTGGATCTGGTTCACGAACCTACGATGAGCTGTCACATCTTGCCAAACACTTTTGCCAATCGCAACGTTAGACCGAAATCTTGTTTGAATTGACCCGACACCGCAACATCGTGGCTGGCGGAAACCAGTACTTGACAACGCGGAGTAATGAACTTCGTGTAGCTTCCCCTTATCTGCTGCTCACCGGTTTTTGCTCCATTCGATACCCCATCGAGCTTTTGTGCACCGCCATAGTCGCCAAGGTAACCGATCGACACAAAGGATGGAAGCTTGTTCCGCATCAAGGATGTTGTCTCGTAGCTGAACCACGCATAGGCCGCATAAGAAGAAGACTGACTGAGCTTTTGGTTACCTGTCCCCGCCTGCTTATTGTCCCCGTAGTAAACCCAGTCTCCGGAAACATCAATGGTGTACTTGCGTAGAAGGCCCTGCGTCAGATTCGCCTGGAGATCATTTTGCCAGCGATTATTCCCAAGGTTTAGCTCTTGATGTTTGTCGTAGCTTCCAATTGGAATTGTCAGGTAGCTTGCCGCCGAAAGAAATTGTTTCCTCTCTGCGTTTTCGATCAACCAACCGCCTGCAGAGACAATTGGGTCTCCCACTCCGGAACCATTGCTCAGCGGGACACCGCTTATCCTGCCGTTATTCAATACGCCGAATGGAACTACGATGTTCATGTCCCAACCCTTCTCGTAGTACACACAGCGAATGATCCCTAAGTTATTATCAAGATTCGTACCTTTTGTGATATTGCCTGTTATCGTATTGTTGAATTGGTTGCGGTTGGCGAATTGATAGTAGAGCATGCAGGCCGTGCTATGAGGACGTAACGGAACCCAGTCGAACGGCTGATAATCTTCCGCCCAACTCGACGCCGCGCCTATCAGTGCAATGGCAAGCCACACAGAGGCGGTGAAAATCGTCTTAGTGAATGTCTTCATTTAGGATCTCCAGTTTATTCGCTAAGAGAACCGGTGCAGACTGGTTGGCCTGCACGGGTTCAAACGATCACTGCGCCGTGTATCCTCCGTCGATCACGAGTTCCGAGCCAGTGATGAATTTGGCTTCGTCAGAGGCAAGATAGACAGCTCCCCATCCGATATCGTCGGGTTCGCCTAGGTGGCCCACCGGATGCAGGGCAACGAGTGCTTTGCGTTTCGCCTCGGCATCCCCCGGAGTGTTTTCGACCATCGGCGTCCAGACAAACCCTGGGTGAATGGAGTTGACGCGAATTCCTGTGCCTGTCTTCGCGCAATGCAGTGCAGCCGATTTAGTGAGAAGACGGACGCCGCCCTTGCTCGCGTTATACGCGGCGAGGTCTGGATCGCCCACCAATCCCTCTATCGAGGAAAGGTTGATGATTGCTCCACCCTTTTGACCTTGCTTGATCCCGCGGATGCCA
>Ga0224528_1002599_pt1 | contig 9976 bp, 2 predicted proteins | sample CBST25metaG_2_FD_179888 | JGI IMG/M metagenome (GOLD analysis project Ga0224528, IMG submission 179888) | Peat soil microbial communities from Stordalen Mire, Sweden - C.B.S.T25 | ecosystem: Environmental > Terrestrial > Soil > Wetlands > Peat | place: Sweden: Norrbotten County, Stordalen Mire...
GAATGCGTAATAGATGCCGCTGTTGGCGTCTTCCATGAAGAACAGCTTGAAGGTCGGGAATGCCTCGGTCATGCTGTAACCCGGAACATTGATCATCTTCATGATCGAGTCCATGTTGCCGGGAATCGAGGTCGTCGTGGACAGAGGAATCGTTCCCGCAGGAACCTGGTATCCGTTGCTGTCGCTGTTCAGTTGGCTTGAACCTGAGGCAATTTGTGCCGTGATGTTCCCGAGGGCTGTCCTCGTCTTGGCCAGGTAGGTCGTCTTGTCGCTGGTGAAGTACATCCCGGGGTTGAAGTCTTCGCCATCGAGAACCTGGCTATTCAGACCCATGTCGCGGTATGCCCCGTGATCGGAATTCGAGAGGGCGGGGTCGCTTGCAGAGACGGAGTTCTTGATGCTTGCGCCAAGCGTTGGGCTCTGCATGATCTGGTTCAGGGCGTTGCGCAGGCTCGGATCGTTCTCCGCGAAGTAGGGAAAGAGCCGCGAATACACATCGCTGACCATCTTCTGCCGACTCAGATCGGTGTCGGCCGCCAGACCCTGATCGATGCTCGACACAAGTGATGTGATGGCGCCAGTTCCCGCCGCGTCATAAGCGCAGGACTTGAACATCAGGTAATCGGCCATCGTCCACTGCGTTGTATTGCCCGACTGCTGAAGCTGCTTCACGCGCGCCGCGGCGACCGGGTAACTGGAAGACTTTTCCATAAACTCGTTCGTCAACGCATCCGCATCTGTTTCGCTGACAAAGAAGGACTGGGCTCCGTTCATGAATCCGAAGGGCGACGAGTCAGAGGGGTTTTCGGCTGCATTGAGAAACCGTGCGCTCATATCGTTCTCGTCGGAGCTGGCCATGTGCTGGCGATAGGTGAAGGCCGCACCCATCAGTGCCCTCTCGTCAGGCGACGCCGCCGTTGCTGCCTGAGCAAGGGTGTCCCCTTGCAACACGGTCTGTTGCAGGGCAGTCATGTAGACGCCATCAATCGCATTGACTTTGTAGGAGGTGAGTTCTTCGAACTTGTTCTCGTACTGGCAGGCCGTGAGCTGGGCCATGGCCATGTCCGAGGAATCAGGCACTGTCTCGGTGGTCACCTGGTCCAGCATCAGCCCGAAGATCCCGAGCATGTTGAGAACCTGGTTCTCGACGTAGATCGCGTGCATTCTGTGAACCGAAGCGATCGAACGGAATTGCGTGCGCAGGCGCTGGTACTGCTGTTCCAGCATGTGAGCCATCGAGGTCAGGGTCATCAGACCGTTGTGGATCGGCTCGTCCGTGTTCGGATTGTCGCGCGTCCCCTGGGAACCGAATGACACCTGCACAAGAGAGCTGCAGGGTCCAACATGCTGGTAGGTCGGATACTGGAAGCCAGCCAGCGGGATCTGCGCGAGGTTGTTGACGAAGAGAACCGAAATGCCTTCCGGCCAGAGGCCCGGCTGCACACCGCCTGAATTGGAGTCTTGAGGAGCAACCCGGAGTTCGTTCTCCTTGTACAGGAAGAGAACGCCGACGCCACCGGGATCGGCCCGGTGATCAACACTCCAGCCTTGAGCCACAAGATTGGTTACCTGTGCTTCAAAGGCAGCTTCGGTGCTCGAACTGGTCGTAGTTGTCGGGTTTGACCCTGAGCTGGCCGGTGTCGTCGCATTCGTTGCCGGCGCAGGGCTGGGCGCTACGGTTGGGGTTGTAGATGCGGCGGTGCCGTTATAGCCAAACGAGGACTGCGCGATACTCATGACCGTCGAGATGTACTTCGGCACGTTCTCGCCTGCAGGAACACCCGCTGGAGGAATCCCGCCTGTCATCTGCTTGCCTGGATTGATAACTACACCACTTTTCAATGTCTGACTGGTTCCGTTCAGATAGCACTTGACGTAAGCATATCCTGCATTGTAAGCAGCTATGGCAAGCTCGTACGAGCCGAACTGACGATACAGCTGGGACATGAGTTTGCAGGCCCCGGTTGTATTCTGGGTCGGGTCATAGGAGTTTGTGACTCCCATGGCCTTTGCAGTTCCATTGAGCAGTTGAAAGAGACCTGTGGCAGTCGAGTTCGGACTCTTGGCGTTGGGATTGCCTTTGCTTTCGTACCAGCAGATTCCTTGCATTATTGCAGGGTCAAGACCAAACTGCGGTGCGATCTGCTGAATGAGCTGAGCGATTGCAGGCGGAAGCGCAACCTTCCCCTTCGGAGCCTTCGACGTCACTGTGGATGGAACAACCGTTCCGCCGATGGTCGCCGGTGCGTTGAGCTGGCCGGCGTAGTCCGGCACTTGCCCAGATTGGATTGGAAGGTAGGTCCTCCACTTGAGAGCCAGCTCGCCAGGATTCTGGGCCAGCCACAAGGGGCAGATCGGGTCTCCTGGGTAACGGAAGGCCCGCTCCATGTTGATCTGGCGCCACTGGGAAATGTACTTCTTGAACTTCTGTGACTGGTAAGCACTCACGCTCTGTCCGGAATCACCCTGGTATCCGAAGTCCTGGGTATAGGGCAGGCAGTTGAAGTAGGTCATCGTCAGGGTGACCTTGAGTGCGTCGATGACATCGGGATGGTTGTCGACGCGAAGCTGGCGGAGGCCCATCGAGAGGCGTCTGGTGGAGAACTCCGGATCATGAGCAGCCAGCATCTGGCGCAGGTGCGGAGACTCCACCTCCACGAAAGGAGCAGCCTTGAAGATGGCGACCATATTGCGAAGGTCTTCCCACTGCTGATACCTGGTGACCTGATTGGCGTCATTCAACAGGGCCGTCCAGCTCACGGTCACATCCCAGCGAGCTTGCCCTGTCTTCTGGAACATCTCGTTCATGCCGCGGAGAGGCGTGATCTTCTCGTTGTTCACAACACGCGAGGTCACAATGTCCTGTGGTGGAATCTGCAGGGTGACAAACCCGACGCGGAAGTAGCCCGCATCGAGTGGGTTGTTCGTGCTGTAATCCTTTTCGGTGGTGATGACGCTCATGGTTATCTCTCGTCCATTGCCTCGCGGATCCGTTCTTTGGTCCGCAAGCTGTCAAGGCGTGTGGTGTCGCGGTAGGTGATCGAGACGTGGGAGTTGCCTGCTGGAGCCGCCAGACGGATCGCTATCTTCGAGGCTTCTGCAGCCCTTCCGCGATCATCCGCACGCATGTGGACTTCAAGCTCCGTCGTGCGACCGATCGGCGCGACGACTGCGGTTCGTACACCGCCTTGGGCGGGCCTGATTCTACGAGGAGGGTTGGCAGGCGCCATAACCCCGGTCTCAGGTTCTCCTGGAACATGGCCATCCACGCCAATCTTCTCTTCCGGGCGGAAACGGTTCCCGGAGGGAGCCAATGCCTGTCCCTTTCGAGGACTGCGCAAGGAGCCGAACAGGATGCCAGCTCCAACCGCGACGGCCGCTCCAACGCCGAGCGCCTTCATTGCGCCGGTCCCGCGCGCCGCCTGCACGACCTCTTCGACAGAGCGAGCTGCCTGGTTGAAGACGCCCTCGGCGGCTTGGCCTGTCTTCTGAGCGAACTTTCCGGCGGCCGTACGGGCGTTCTCCGCACCCAGAGCGGCAGCCGAGTAGTCACTGGCGCCACGGTGGGCAAATGCCTGTACTGCAGGCACCTGATTGTTGAACAGGGTGACGATGTCGCGCCTGGCGTACTTCGCAGCATTCTCGCCAGTCACGGTCATGATCTGCTGGATCTCGCTGACCTTGGAGTCGTGGCCTCGCCACAGTTTCTCCAGCAGGTCGCGCCGTTGCTGCGCGAACTCAAGGTACGGATTGATCTCTGCGGTCTCGTCGGCAATCTTGAAGAATGCCTTCTGGGCATCGTTGACCGCGATCTCTTTGCCGAAGTTCTGTGCGCCCTCCGTCATGGCGGTGATGAACCGGTTCATGCCCTTTTCGCTGCGATCATTAAGCGCCGAGCGAAGAGAGTTGTTCCATGCCATCAGTGTGGTCAGATCCTGGTACGCGCCGCCTCCCTTCAGCTTTGCCGCGGCGATCGATGCCTCGCGCACGATGTCGTAAGAGAACTCATGGGTGATCAGCTTCTCGAACGGATCGCGGAAGAGATCGTTGTGGGCCATGGAGGTTTCGAGCAGATCGAAGGTGTTCGACAGCATGCCCACGTCGGCCGCTGCGGTGCGGGCCTGGATCGCTTTGCGGAGGTCCCTTCCCGCGAACTTCCTGACGTTGGAGAAGACATCCGTCATCGAACCCTTCACATACTCACGAGGGTTCAATTCGTCGCCTTCAAAGACGCGGCGGAAGGCTCCGAGCCTGCCTTGCAGACTTTCCGGATTGTTGATCTGTTCTGAGAACCTTTGCCAGCGGGCATACTCCGCCGCGCGCTCACCTTGGAGACCAGCCGGATCGGCAACGTCCTTTGCCCACTTCACGGCCTGAGTGTTTGCCATGTGGAACGACAGCCGGTCGCCGTCGGCGTCCATACGCATCATCCGCTGCATCACCGGATCGGCACCGACCTGCCAGGAGCCGTTGAGATTCGGATCGTATCTCACATCGGCCATTACCACGGCATTGATGGGATGCCGGACAGATACGGCCTGCACGCGGCCGCCGCCACGCAGGATCTCGGCATGCTCCTTGGACATCAGGTCCAGATACTCTTCGCCGACACCAATCTCGAAGGGATTGACAGAGCCGTCGGCGTAGCGCAGTGTTGACGCGCGCGCTGTTGCCCTGCCCTCAAACCCCAGCGGGTCGATCGTTGGGGCTCTCCACACGCCTTCCTTGCCAACGCCGTAGGACTCCCGGACTTTCTGGACGTAGCTGGCCAGCACGTCCTCGAAAGGAACCTTCGTGCCGAAGCCCTCGTTCACGTCGTTGGCGGTCTGCAACACGTTGCGCAGCTCGTTCTCCCACTTGTTCGCCGAGTAGCCCATCAGGTCATGGGCATTGGCTTTGCCGCCGTATGCCTCACGGCCGAGCACGGGGATGAAATAGTCCTTGCCGCCGACAGTGGTCTTGATCGAATAGTTCTTCTGCGCCAGCTCGTGAGCCGGATCGAAGATGGTCGATTTGATCCCGACCTTGCCATCTGGTCCCGTCACCTTCATGACCCGGCCTTCGGCGGTGCCCAGGCGGTCGATCAGGCTGTCCCCAACGGCGTCCTCGATCGAGACACTGGCCTCGCCAAATGGCTTCGAGAAGTCACGCACGCTGGGATCGGTGTGTTGCATGAAATCCCAGGTCATCCCAGTAGAGCCATCTGTTTCGAGTCGGCTCAGGATTTCGCGCGCGGTCTCATGTTCGCCGGCCAGGGACATCTGCTGAAGGGCATCACGAGTGATGCCAACCCGCGATGCGTGGTTCAGCGCCATGTGGTCTGACACGCTCATGGACTCAGGCAGCGCCCGCTGCATCAGGTATTCGAGGTAGGTCCCGTCCTCATGCTTAAACGACCAGTCGATGTAGCTTTCCATGAACCGGTCGCCGGCGATCTGCTTGCTCTTGATGCGCGCCCCGACTTCATCCATGAGGTCGCGGATGTAATCGGCGGCCTGGGTGTAATCCGCAGCAGACCCTTGAAGGTCGCGCAGGTTGCCGGTGTGCGTGATCAGGCGGCCATTCTCGTAGGAATAGCCCAGCTCGGCCAGGCGATCCAGATGGCTGCGGCCGGAGAACTTTGCTTCCGTCAGGAAGGCAGGTGTGTTGCCGGCGCCGTAGATGCCGTCAAGCCGGCGGAACGTGTCACCCAGGGAGTCGTTAAGGACCTGCAGCGGATTGTTCGCCTTGGCGCTGTTGAACTGTTCCAGAACCACGCTGTCGACTTCATCGGCCACGGCGCCACCCTGGCCAGAGACCCTGAAGTAGTTGTTGAAGCCGCGGATCATCCGATCCATCTCGACGTCTTCGAGCGCACGGCTAACGGTCTGCTTGCCCAGGTTGTGGGTCTTCATGCCCTGGACGCCCAGGCGCTCTTCAACCTGGAGAAGGATCGTTCCGTCTGCCTCATTGACCGAGTGGTTGATGATGCGATTGCTGTCGCCCTGAGCAAACATGGAGGTGCCGTACTTCATCCCGAGGACTTGGTCGCGCCCGAAGGTGCCTCCTTTGAGGAGGTCCTCGAACAGCATGTTCTCGTGGACGAGGTAGTTCACATGGCGCACGGCCTCGGCGCCGACGTTCTTCTTCATGATGCGTGCGCCTTCACCGATGTACCCGACGTTGCGCATGGCTTCGTAGTTCTTCCGGTTGGACAGGAAAGGCAGGAGCCTGTCCCACATATCCGCAGCGATCATCTCGTTTACGCCCACGTCCTTTGCGATGTAACCAACTGCCCGCTGCTTCGCGCCGATCTTGCTGAGGGCCATGTCGAGCGAAAGAGCCCGAGCTGAATCCTCGAGCGCCAATCTGGAATCGAAGCCCGCCTCGGCAAGCTGATTCCATTCCGGCAGGTCACCGAACAGCGCGCGTTGGCTGGGAGTGATCTGGAGGGAGTGAACGCCAAACTCCGGAAGATCGGTGTAATCCGTCGCGGAGAAACCCGCATGGCCTTCGGCCACGTCCGCCCAAATCGACTTGTTCATCGACTTGATGCGCAGGCTTTCCTTCTCACGGTTGTGAACACCCATGGGCTCGATGAGCCGGGTCTCTGCGCGTTCCAATGTGTCGATCTTGGTGCCGCCGGTGGTCCGGATCTTGCCGCCCGAATCCACCTGGTGTGTGATCTCGGCAACCTTGCGCTCCGGGCGCATCCGACTCCAAACACCGCGGTCCTCGCCGTCCACGGGAAAAGATCCGGGCATGTCGGCAAAGACGCCTTGGTTGCTGTAGAACTGCTGCTGGCGGCGGGTCGCCTGAGAGATCCCGGCTTCATCAACCTGGAAGGGATTCCCGTTGAGGGGATCACGGCCAACGACAAACTGAGCACGGCTCAGCTCGTCGCGCACGAAGTCCTTCCCGTAGCGCAGGCCGCGCACACCGTAGACATCGGCGCTGACATCTCCGCCGTGCTGCATGAAGAACCGGGAGACGCCGGAGTTCTCGAAGGAGCTTCCCAGTCTGATGCCACCGTTGCCATCGATGACAGGGATGGTCAGGTCGCCGTCGATACGCAGTCCAACGATCTCATTGATCGCGCGGTTCCGGCCGGCAGGCAGAGTGATGACCTCGATATTCTCGGCACGGTAGCCGTACTGCTTGACGGCGGCTGAATCCTTCAGCAGGTCGTCGATCTCTTGAGCCAGGGCAGCATGTTGCTCTTCAAGCAAAGCGCGCCCACGGCCCGCGTAGCTTTCGGATGTCATGAACTCGGCGTTCGTGGAAGCCAGATCCTTGAACTGGGGAACGACAGCACCTTCACCGGCAACCTTGGCCTCGGATGCCTCACGGAGCCGGAAGTTCATCTCCCTGATCCAATCGATGTCCTTGGAGTTGGCGTCGATGATGTCGCTCATTTCGTACGCCGTCATCGTTGGCGCCACGGCCGTCAGGCTCTGCCAGCCCAGCTTGTCGGCGGCGCCCGACTGCTTCAGTTGGGCGTGAAAGAGCGCGTTCTCCAGGAGACGATGCTTGGTCGGATCTTCGTACAGGCGATTGAAATGAGATGTCAGAGCGGAGAATTCACGCTCGATCTGGTTGCTTGTGATCTCTTCGATAGGCAGGCCGGCATAGAAGCGGCTCTGTCCGGCGAGGTATTCGTTGATCGAGATGCGGCCTTCTTCGTAGGCATTCCGCAGCTCGGAGATGTTTACAGCTCCTGTGGCAGTCTGGTAAACCCCATCGCGGAATCCGTAGTCCGTGGGAACCTGCTTGACGACATCGATAAGCCGCTTGCCTTCGCTGACCGCCGTAGGGATAAGGCGGGGCGCCACCATGGCCGCGGCGACAATCGCCGGCGTTGTCATGGTGGATGTCTTGAAGTAGCCGCGTTCATCATTCTTCATGAACAGGGGCGCAGCCAATGCGGCCACGCCGGCGCCGAACATCAGGGCCGGCCGCTCCGCGGCCCAGCCATAAGCTCCGCTCAGGTTCTTGAAGATGTCACGAGGTTCCATAAGGGTCACAGGGGAGGGGTTGGGCGGATGCTTCCGATCAAGGCGAGGAGCACGAGGACGAGTGTGCTTGCGTGGAAGTCCAGGTTTTGATCCGCCCGGCAGGGGCCGATGAGGCTGTTACGAGTCTCCCTGTTGGCAGGGATCTACCAAAGCCTCATTGGACAATGCTCTTGAATTCATCCCACTGCGGATTGCCCTTTTTACTTGGAATGTTTGCCAAGGTTTGAAAGTCGTATCTTCTCTTTATGTTCGGGTGAGAAGTGTCTTCCTAAATTGGCAAGACGTATCTTTTCTATGGTTTCAGGAGAATGTTTTCTGCCAAGATGGAATTGCCTTATCTTCTCTTTGGTTTCAGAAGAACGAACTCTCTTTGTACTGGCAAGCCTGATCTTCTCAATATGTTCTGGAGATCGTTTCTTGCCCAACTGGGAAAGCCTCATCTTCTCTCTTGAGTCAACAGAGTACACAACTTTAGATCGGGACTGGCTGATCTTCTTTCTTGTTTCAAGATTGGGATTACTATGACCTTCACCACCTGACGTAAGATTCCGAAGACATCCAGTTCCAAGGTCAATCCGACCATACAACTTGATCAGTCTGACCTCTTCCTGATGTGCTTCTTGTTCTGACAGTCTTTCCGAAAGAACCACATTGAGAGCGGGATCGGTCGGAGGTCTAACCCTGTGGTTTGGCTGAAACCTTCGTTGAGTTTGACCCTTCCCTATGTAATAAGGTGTACCCTTTACTCCGTACTCGCTATCGCGAGCACGGAGGTAGGCGTACACGTAGAACTGGTTTACATGGGTCATTGATAATCCTCTGGGTTTCGACGAAGCCTCGTGATCAGTTTATCTGTCTGATCTATATTGGCGCTCACGCGAACATTCGTGTGATTCACATGTCCTGCATGAACAGAGGTTCTAACGTCCGCCTTCTTGTCGTTGGCTGCCAGCATGATCTGTTCCACCGCACGCCGAAGCTGGTCGGGAGAACGATCATCGCCGCTGGTCAATTCACGAACAGCTCCATCGATGTAAGGCTTCCGCCACAGGAGGGAAGCCCTGTCGTCAAAGATGTTGAAGTCGTGTGCGTCATACCCCTCCTGCTGGATTATCTTCAGCTCAACATCCTGGTAATCCAAAGCCTCATCAAACGCTTCAGAGCCGTGATCAGGGAGAGCGAATCCAGTCCGGGAGAAGAAGTCCGCGATCTCTTTCGAACGCAGCCAGTTGCCGTAGTCGAGGCCGGTGTCGGCCTTCTCGAACTCTTCAACGTCGGCTTCGTCGTACAACCGGCCGCCCTCGCCGATCTGCTCGTGATCCTTTCCTTCCGCCTCGGCAATGCGGGACTTCTGCACTGCCCATTGGGCAGACAAAGCGCGTTGCATCTCTGGGGATGCAACCTTCAGAATCTGGGATCTCTTGCTCGGATCAGTCTCGGCAAGAAACTCACGGAAGTAGTGGGATTCACGAGCGGGAAGGGTGGAAGCGACAAAGGTCGGCGCAGCAAACAGGTTGGCGCCAATCGATGTCCTCTGCCCCTTATTAGTATAGGAACCTGACGCACGACCATCCAGATCGCGCAGGTAGGTCATGACGTCGGCCAGAGTGTTGAGGTCCCGGCGTTTCTGAACGTCGCCAGGCAGCACAGTTTGGCCGGTCACGCGCTCGACCAGACCGCGGGCATAGGGCATGAGGAAGTCGTGGATCGGGCGCTCCCAACGCCGCATCCTGGTGCCTGCAACCTCGTTGTTGATGTACTGGGCCAGCGGCGTGCGTTCCTGCCAGAACTTGGTGTGGGCCGGCGAGGGCACATACCGCATTGGATTCAATGCGCTGGAGTCTCCCTGGAAGGCCAGACCCTCAGCCAGGCCGCCGATGGCGCGCCCCAGTTTGCCGTGCATGGAACGAGCTTCGGCCCCGCCGAGATCCTCGCGGTACTGGCCGAAACCTTGATCGATCAGCTCCCGGTTGACATTCTCT
>Ga0224528_1002602_pt1 | contig 9971 bp, 7 predicted proteins | sample CBST25metaG_2_FD_179888 | JGI IMG/M metagenome (GOLD analysis project Ga0224528, IMG submission 179888) | Peat soil microbial communities from Stordalen Mire, Sweden - C.B.S.T25 | ecosystem: Environmental > Terrestrial > Soil > Wetlands > Peat | place: Sweden: Norrbotten County, Stordalen Mire...
TTATCAAGTTTCTCTGGGCAACGTTGATTAACCAGACGAACGACCTTCTTCTCTTCCATTTGGGATCGAGCACAACTCCAGCGTTCTCAAATGGAACAAGTGCGGCGCATGCCGCTCCACGCTCAACATATTACGCGCAGAAACGGGTGCCCCACCTTCGCCACGCTTTTTGAGCCGAAGGTGGAGCACCCGTTTTAGGAATCGAACCGCTTCCGTGACTTCTACGCCGCGCTCTCCGCCACCGCGCTGACCCGGAAGTGCTTCATGTGCAGCGACAGCGTCCGCTCGATCTTGCGCAGATCGTTGCGCTCGGCCGGAGCGGCAAAGGTGGAAGCGACGCCGTGCGCCGAAGCCCGCCCGGTGCGGCCCACGCGGTGGACAAAGTCCTCAGCCACCTTGGGCAAGTCGAAGTTGATGACCTGAGCCACGTTGGCCACGTCGATGCCGCGGGCAGCCACGTCGGTTGCCACCAGCACCCGGTTACGGCCCTCGGAGAAGCTGCGCAGGGCGGCATTGCGCTGTGCCTGCGTACGGTCGCCGTGAATCTGCGTCGCCGACCAGCCGGACTTGGTCAGCCGGCGCGCCACGCGGTCGGCACCGTGCTTGGTGCGCACAAAGACCAGGAAGCTGCCCTTGTCGGCCTCCAGAAGGTGCTCCAACAGGTCCTGCTTTTTGTCCTGCGCCACTTCAAAAGTACGCAGTTCGATATTTTCCGCTGGCTTGAGCACTGAGCCGATCTCGACGCGAACGGGGTCCTTCAGGTACTTGTGCGCCACTTCCTTGACCGAGCCCTCGAGGGTGGCCGAGTAGCAGAGCGTCTGATGCACGGCCGGCAGCATGGCCGCAATCCGCGCGATGGCTGGCTGGAAGCCCATGTCGAGCATCCGGTCCACTTCATCCAGCACCAGAATCTTCACTTGGTCCAAGCGGACGAGCTTACGCTTCAGATAATCTTCCAAACGCCCCGGGGTGGCCACAATCAGCCGCGCACCGCGCCGTATGGCGTCCAACTGCGCGCGTTCGGCCAGCCCGCCAACCACCAACGCCACACCCTGCATCGAGTTGGAACGTACGGTTTTGAAGGCCGCTTCCACCTGCATGGCCAGCTCGCGCGTCGGCAGCACGATCAGGGCTTGCGCGCCCTTCTGCGCTTCCGCCTTCTGGAGCATTTCCACGATGGGGATTAAATAGCCGAGCGTCTTGCCGGTTCCGGTCTGCGCGGTGGCCAGCACGTCGCGGCCTTCAAGAGCGGGAGGAATGCAAGCGGCCTGCACCGGCGTGGGAGTTACAAACTTGTTGGCATCGAGCCGCGCCATCAGCGCGGGTGAAAGCGAAAACTGAGAAAACAGAGTTGTCAAAATTGCCTTTTTCCTAGAGCTCCGCGAGCCGCCATTTTCCCTGGTGGCCTGCAATCGGAACCGGACATGGAGGCGCGCACACAAGTACGTCTCAGGCGCGAGCCTGCTCAATCAATATGCGTAAGGGAGAACCGAAAGTCGTTCCAGAAGACTGACCACAAGGGCATTCAAGGGGAGAACGCCAGGGGTCCGGAGCTGCCACACGCTACATCAACGCTGGACGGCACATTGCCGACCAACACCACACTCCCAAATGCTCCCGGTCTTGAGCGCGCCGTCCATTCAAGGAGGCTGAACGCTTTCGGCCCGCCAGACCGATACTCAGGTCCAAGGCAGAGTCACCGGGTGGGAGACTCAAGTGGTCACGCTGTAGGGGCTTGGGGAAATCTGTGCTTGGGCAGACTGCCCCAGAAAACATGCTGTCTGGATGGCAGATCGCCGCTCACGGCCAAATCACTGAGCGCAGCTACAGTGTAGCATGGTTTCGCTTTTCCCTCGCCCCCGGACTCGCTCTCAGCGTTTGTCCGTCATCCGCGCATCGGGCAATCCGATCCGCTGCTTGATCTCCAGAATCTCCTGGATCTTGTTGGCAGGAAGATACGAGAGGGGCCTGCCGATTTGCTGAGCAATGAGAAACGTCTTGCAGTAGGTATCGAAGGTCTCCACCAGCCACTCGGCATGGCTGACCGTGTCGGCCCAGCAGACAATGCCGTGGTTCGACAGCAGAATGGTGTTGTGGTCGCGCACAAAGGGCCGCACCGTCTCGGCAAACGCCTGCGTTCCCGGCGTCTCGTACGGCGCAATGGCCGCTGGCCCAATCGATGTTTCGTACTCGGAGATCAGGCCGATGGGCGGAAGGGTGCCGCTCATGGCGAAGGCCGTGGCATACGGCGGATGGCAGTGAACGACGGCGCGGGCGTGGGGATTGCCTTTGTAAATCTCCAGATGCAGCAGCAGCTCGCTGGTGCGCAGGCGGCTGCCAACCAGAATTTTGCCGTCCATATCGGAAAGGCAGATGTCGTCAGGCTCCATGTCGCGCTTGCACATCATGGTGGGCGTGCAGAGCAGGTAGCGCTCGCCCAGCCGGGCGCTGATGTTGCCGCCGTTGCCGTCCACGTACTGCCGCTCCCACAGCTTGCGGCCAACGGCGATGATTTCAGCGCACAGCGCATGAGCCTCGGGGGAAGCCGAGGCTGCCAGCGGTGAGCTTTCCACGAAAACGTCTCCCCGCTCGGCGGCAGGACCCGCCGCTTCCTTTGCCTGCTTCTGAACGGAAGCACTCGTCTGCTCCATGCTTTGACCTCTCAGTGTGGGATATTTCGCCCGGGACGCCTTCAAAGCGCATCCATCGCCACTGACTCCATTTTTGTGTCGAGCGGGATTACCAGTTCGTGATTTCGATCACCGTTGAACGGACAGCGCAGGGGACGACGAACAAACGGCGCGAATATTGATTTGCACCGCAAGCCTGTAAACACCGCGCCCCATTCATTCCGCATTTTCCTTCAAGAAAATGCGGAATGAATGGGGCTGCGAAATGCCTTTGTTCAAGCCGAAACAGGATTACGGACGCACCAGCTTTCGCTGTAGTTGCTCCAGCGTCTGTCCCTTGGTTTCCGGGTAGAACAGCGTCACCACGATCAGTTGCAGCACCGTGGCGCAGGCAAAGAAAACGAACGGCGTTCCCTGCCCGAACTTCAGCACCAGCACCGGGAAGGTGAGGGCGATGACGGTGTTGACGATCCAGTGGCTGGCGCTGCCGATTCCCTGGCCCTTGGAGCGGACCGAAGTGGGAAACACTTCGCCAATGTAGACCCAGATCACCGCGCCCTGCGACACGGCGAAGAAGGCGATAAACGACACCAGCAAGGGAAGCAAAGCCGCCTGATGGCTGTTTGTATTGAAGATCCAGGCCACGCCCGACAAGCACACCGAGGTGCCGACAGCCCCCAGAACCAGCAAGCTTTTGCGGCCAAAGTGGTCGATCAGGCTCATGCCGACCAGCGTGAAGATCAGGTTCGTCGCCCCGATGGCGATGGCCTGGAGATCACCGGAAAGCTGGCTGAAGCCGGCGGATTTGAAGATAGTCCCCTGGTAGTAGAGGATGGCGTTGATCCCGGCCAACTGATTGAAGGCACCGATCGTAATGGCCAGAAACAGCGGGTAGCGGTACTTCCACCGGAAGACCGGCTCGTGCGCAACGGCGTGTTCCGACTGGATGGCAGCCTGGATATCGGCCAGCTCCGCCTTGGGGTCGGGTGCGCCCATCTGGCCCAGCACCTCCAGTGCTTCGTCGATCTGGTTGCGCGAAGCCGACCAGCGCGGCGAACGAGGAATGCTGAACAGGGCAATCAGGAAGATGACAGCCGGAACCACGGCGACGCCCACCATCACGCGCCACTCCATCGCCCCAAGCTGCGCCAGGCGGACCAGATAGTTCGAGGTGTAGCCCAGCAGAACGCCAAGCACCACGTTCAACTGGAACATGCCCACCAGACGACCGCGCCACAGGGCAGGAGCCAGTTCCGCAATGTAGACAGGCCCGAGCACGGTTGCCGCTCCCATGGCGAAGCCGCCCACGAAGCGCGTGGTCAGCAGCATCGGCCAGTTGATGGCGAAAGCATTGCCAAACGCGGCCAGTATGTAGAGCGCAGCGGCCCAGCGCAGAGCCGTGCGCGAGCCCAGCCGCTGCCCGATGACTCCGGCGGCAAAGCAGCCCAGCACCGTGCCGATGGGCGAGACAGCCACCGTCATGCCCTTTTCCCAGCCGTTCAGCCCGTAGAGGCGCACCACCGTATCAACAATTCCGGAGATGACCACCATATCAACCCCGAAGATGAGTCCACTCAGGGCGCCTGTCAGTGTTGCCTTGATCAGTTTGGAATTTGGTCGCATTTTCCTTCGTCTTTCAGCATCCAAACCATCCTACAGATTGACCCCCGAACCGGCAAAACCAGAACGGCAGCACAGATGAAGAAGCTGTATTCACAGCCTTTGGGAAGGTTATCAAGAAAGCAGCGTGCTTTTCTCTCAACCAGGCCGTGCCACCATGAAAAACAAGACAAGCATGGTTCGTGGCGCCCAATGGCCTGCTCTGCACAAAGCCCAGGTTCCCGCTTCTGGAACAAGGGAATCGCGCGTCCCCGCTAACGCCCTCCTGCCTGAGCCCTATTCCCTATTGCTTTTTCCGTTCCCGCGGCTCGTTCGGCAACACCGCCAGGACACGGCAGCGGTGCTTGTCTGCCGCGCTCCACGCCAGCGCCATTTCGCTTTCCATGTAGGCGCAATCGCCGGCTTCCAGAACTTCATGCAACCCTCCGGCTTCCAACTGCAAACGGCCTTCGAGCACGTAAATCAGGCCGCTGGTTTCGCGGAAACAGCCCGTCGCGCAGGTGGCTCCTCCGGCAGTAAACTCCATCATTTGCACCACCATATGTGGGTTATCCCCCGCCGCGTTCAGCGGAGTCATCTTTACCGACTCCGGACCGCGTCCGCTACTCTGCAAATGCGCCTTGCGCGTAATTGAAAGCGTGTGCTGCGCCGGCTCAGCGAAGAAGAAGCTCATGCCCACGCCATAGACGCGGCTGATAGTGGCCAACGTCGGCAGGGTAGGAATCATGCGATCGGTCTCCAGCTTTGAGAGCAGAGCTGTCGACAAACCCGTTTCGGCAGCCAGGCGTGAAAGCGTAAGCCGCTTCCTGATGCGCAGGGTACGAAGCTTCAAGCCGATGCAATAAGGCTCCAGTAACCACTTAGCGTAAGAAACAGTCTTGGACATGCAAACCCCTTTCGTACCTGATTACAAAAGCCAGTTACAAATATTCAAACTCCAGTTTCGCAGCGCGCGGCATCCAGGCATCTGAAATATTTCTGAATTTTTCTGCGGTTTGTTGAGCACTAAGGAAGTTACTTGCGTCTATTATTCAAATTGCATGATTTGCTTGTGGTTTTGTGCCTTGTTGGTCAAATGCATTGCAGGTTTGATGCGCGTTTGAGCGATCCATGCCCACAATCGATTCGACTGCATCAGTTGCGAATTCGCCGAAGATTTTTGGATATTCTCCGATAAACAAGTAACCATCCCGGATTACTTCCAGCGGGCAAAACTGGAGACATATCTCTTTCCAGATGCGCGCGGAGGAGGATAATTAACTTACAAACAAATAATACGTTCACTGAATTGCAAAAATTCGCCGGACCTGATGCATTATTTCCTTTCCCTGGATTAGCAACCAGGCAGGTTCCCGCGATCATTTGCGCCTATCGCCTGTTACTTCATGCAAGCGGCGCTGCATCAGTGAACTGTTTGAACCGGAACCTGAGGAGCTGCGTTGGATCGTATGAATCAGCTTTCGTCAGCATTACCCGGCACACAAAAACGAGCATTGTCGTTTGCCGGCTTCCTGCTGGAAACCGATGGCACCCTGCTTCGCGGAAAGGATCAGGTTCATCTGCCTCCCAAGGAGTTAGCGGCGCTTCGGCTGCTGCTGGCTCACGCCGGCCAGGTCGTCACTCCGCTCCAGCTTCGGAAAGCCCTTTGGGGCGACACCCACGTCACCGCCGACAGCATCCCCAAGTGCCTGTCTTCGCTCCGCGCCCGGCTTGAACCGGACAAGTGCATTCAAACCGTCTACAAACGCGGCTACCGATTTTCCGCCGAGGTACAACTTCTCGGCACTGAACCAACCGGGAAGCTTCCACGGTTGGCGATCCTCCCTTTCGGCGGTGGATATGGCGTTCCGCAGCACCTCGGCGCCGCCATTGCAGAGGAAACCATCGCGCGGCTCAACGCAGCCCGGCCTTCCTTCGTCTCTCTTCTTGCCCAGGATTCATCCTTTACCCTCGCCCTCCAGGGCATGACCGCACAGCAGATCGGGGAAGCGCTTGCAGCGGATCTGGTTCTGACCGGTACCCTGCGCACTTTGCCCGCCCACTACCGCCTGCGCGCAGAAATGATCCGCGTCGAAGACGGCACACAGCTCTGGGTTGAAGACGTACTGGTCGAGCGAAATCGCATCGCCGGCCTGGAAACTGAGCTGACCCGCCGCGTGACCATCCGACTCTGCGCAGGAGTTCCCGCGGACAACTCTTTATCCGTAATGTGGAGCACGGCGGCCCCTTGCAATGCCTCGGCTCCAAAGGGTATTCAGATACCCCTTTCGCCGCTCGGGTGGTTCTCTGAGGTTCCTGCAAACAGCGCTTCGCCTACGGACTGGAACAATGGAGCACTCTCGATTGCCGCCTCCGCCGACTCCAAGCGCAAGGAGGAAAACACTGCGCAGCACCTTGAGGCTTACGAAATCTACCAGCACGCGCACTATGAATGGCAGACGCTGCAACGCCACCAGATGCAGGACGGCCTGCACCACCTGTTGCGCGCCACCGAGCTTGACCCTGCCCTGATCGATGCACGCGTTGACCTAGTCAATCTCTGCGTGGCGCAAGCATTTTACGGGTTCATGTCTCCCGCTGTTTCTGCTGAAATTGCGCAGCGAACAGCTGAGTCCATTCCGGATTTTACCAACCGCGCACAGGCCATCCTTCCGGCGCTCGGCTGGATAAGCTTCCATATGGACCGCAATCTGTCTGCGGCGCTCTGGGCCTTCTCACTTGCCAAGAAATTGCCCCACGCTCCCTGGATAACCCGTGTCTACTCCATGTTTGCGCTCAGCCGACACAGATTTTCCGAGGCAATCGACCGCTTGCAAACCGCCATCCGGCTGGATCCTTATTCCCCCTGGTTGCATGCGCGGCTGGGCTGGGCGCTCCACCTCTCCGGACAGGCTGAAGAAAGCATCGAATGCATCCATCATGCCCTCACACTCTTTCCGGAACATGAGGGAGTCTATTTTTACGGAGCGCTGATCCTGGCTTACGGCGGAGAGGCGTCACGCGCAGTGGAACTGGCACAAGCGCTTACCCAGCACCTGCCGTATTTTGACCCTGCAACGCCGGTGCTCGCCTATGCGCTGGCCCAGGCCGGCCGCACCGACGAGGCGCACATCATTCTGGAGCGGCTGCAATGGCTCAGCCGGGAGCGCTTTGTCCTCAAAGCCTTCACCCCGGCCGTCTATGTGGCTCTTGGCGAGCCCGATGCGGCCATCGAGGAGTTGCGCGCCTCCGACAAGGCGCATTGCCCCTGGTTCTTCCAGATACTGTCCGATCCGCGCCTGAAGCCGCTCCACGGCAGACCTGAATTCGCACAAATGCAGGCTATCCTACCCGCGATGGAAGCCGAGGCCGCCCGCCAAACTCAATAAGCAAGCCAGGACGAATCAGAGCTTCGATGGATCTCCAACAGCGCCTACGGCCATCTCCGCCAGACGGCCAGCGATCCGCTCAGCCGCATCGGGATGCGCCTGGGTTCGCGCCGCAGTTGCCATCTCTGCCAACTGCTCCGGCGAGGTCAGCAGATTGATGATCGTTTCCAGCAGCTTGCCGGGAACATCCAGATCGCTCTCTTGCAGCATCACTGCTGCACCCACACTGACCATAGCCTCGGCATTGCGCCGCTGATGCTCATCCGTGGCGGCGGCAAAAGGCACCAGCAGCGCCGGCTTTCCCGCCGCTGCCAGCTCGGCCACCGTCGAGGCGCCGCTACGAGCCATCACCAACCCGGCCTGGGCAAAGCGCTTCGGCATGTCCTCAATGAACGACCGCACTTCCCACCGCGCCGGATCGGCCCCGCTTGCCACATAGGCCGCCTTGGTCGACTCGGCATGACGCACGCCGCTCTGGTGAAGAACCGTCAGTCCGGGGATAGCATCAAGCAGCGCCGCAATGATCTGCGGCAAATGGATATTGAAGATGCGCGCTCCCTGCGAACCGCCAAAAACCAGCAGATGGGGATTGGGCCCGCTGGGCGGCTCAATCTGAAAAAACTCCGGACGCACGGGAATGCCGGTAACTTCGCAATTCCAGAACCACGCGCACGCCGTGGGAAAGTTTACCGCAGCGGCCTGCACCTTTTTGCCGACAAGCCGGTTGGCAAGCCCCGGCATGGCGTTTGGTTCGAAAGCCATGGTCGGCACTTTGAGCCACAGCGCCGCCGCCATGGCCGGGCCGGAGGCGTATCCACCCACACCCAGCACCACACCCGGCTTAAATTCGCGGATCATCCGCTTGCAATCGAAGATGCTGCGCGGCAATTCCACCAGGGTTCGCAGCCTCGTCAGCAGAGATACGCTTTTCAGAGGCCCCACATCGATCAACCGCAGGCGAAAACCGGCTTCCGGCACCAGCCGGCTCTCCATGCCACGGGCCGTACCCACAAAAAGCACCTCGGCCCCGTGACGCTCAACCAGTTCGTGAACCACAGCCAGCGCTGGAATAATATGGCCGCCGGTTCCGCCGCCTGCGATAAGAACACGTAATCCTGACAATATTTTGCCTTTCACTTCAAGGTCGTTCAAAAGCTATTGGATTTCTGACAGGGATGGCCAGTCAACTGAGCAGGGTTTCCTCCCACACGCCACAGTCTGCTTCCTCAGTCGGTTGTCCGCGTAATGTTCAGCAAGATTCCTATGCTGGCCAGCGTAAAGAATACCGAGGTACCACCGGAAGAAATCAGTGGCAGCGGAATCCCCTTGGTCGGCACCAGCGACAGAACCACACTGATGTTGAAGAAGGCCTGTAACAGAATGGTCGTCGTGATGCCGAAGGCTGTCAGCCGGGCAAAAGGGTCCTTGGAACGGAACGCAGCCCGCAGGCCGCATACGCCAAAAGCCACGAAGAGCAAAACGAGTATGATCGCGCCAATGAACCCCACCTCTTCGGCAATGTTGGCAAAGATGAAGTCGGTGGAAGCCTCTGGCAGGTAGAACAGCTTCTGCATCCCTTCCATGTAGCCGTGGCCGGTCAACCCGCCGGTTCCCACGGCAATCAACGACTGGCAGATGTGGTAGCCTTCACGCCCTCCGCCATTGACATCGCAGTTCGGGCTGAGAAAGACCAGGATGCGCTTGAGACGCCAGGGGAAGAAGATGAGCATGGCGGCCAGCACGGGAAGCGCAATGCCTGCGCCGACGGCGAGATACTTCCACTCCATACCGGCCAGCAGCAGCATCATGGCGGTTACGCCGAATAAAACCATGGCCGTGCCCAGGTCCTGCTCAGGCAGGATCAGGCCGATGAAAACCAGCGGCATGATGGCCGCGCCCAGCAGCGTGTGCTTCCAGTCCCGTATGACGTCCAGACGCGTATGCAAAAACCACGCCAGAAACAGCACCAGCACCGGCTTGGCGATCTCCGAAGGCTGAAACGTGAAAAAACCGCCGAACCGTATCCAGCGATGGGTGTTATGCGAGCCCGGAAAGAAGTACACCGCAACCAGCAGCAGCGTGGTAACGCACAGCGCCGGGTAGATGAACCGCGGCGAGTTGTACACTTTGGTGTCGATCTGCATCAGGACGAGCATCGCAATTACGCCAGCCAGCGCCCAACCAGCCTGCTTGCCCACGTAGATATAGGGCGAGTGAAAACGTTCCTGCGCCACCACGGCCGAGGCGGAAAACACCATCGCCAAGCCGACTACGGTCAGCAGCAGCGTGGTGAAAAACAGCCACTTGTCTACCCCTATGCGTGCTGCCATGCCTCATCCCCGCTGTTCGCTTA
>Ga0224528_1002603_pt1 | contig 9970 bp, 7 predicted proteins | sample CBST25metaG_2_FD_179888 | JGI IMG/M metagenome (GOLD analysis project Ga0224528, IMG submission 179888) | Peat soil microbial communities from Stordalen Mire, Sweden - C.B.S.T25 | ecosystem: Environmental > Terrestrial > Soil > Wetlands > Peat | place: Sweden: Norrbotten County, Stordalen Mire...
CTCCAAGGGCATGGCTTGGCGGACCACCCAGCCGGGCCGGAGCGAAAGCACGGCGCTGGCCATTTCCGGGGTGCCGTTCGCGACCCACCAGAGAATCTCGGTGCCGTACGGGGGAATCAACAGGGGATCGGGCTGATCGGCGACGATGAGCAGGGTGCCGTCGCCGGGCCCGTCGTCGCACTCGAAGCCCCATTCGGCCAGGGCCTGGCGCAGCCGCGGCGCCGACTCCGCGGGGTGGACAGTTATCCAATGGACTTTGGCCATGGACTGCCTCCTAGCTGAGCGCCGTGTCAAGGCGGGAAGAAAGGCGATCCAGATGGGACAGGAGCGCTTCCAGGGGAGCACGGAATTCCCTTCCGCCCCGTTCGGCGCGAACCCACCGTCTCAGCAGGTTGAGGGATTGCGGGTCCCGTACCGCCATGGTCTTGGTGGTCTGGATGAGCTTGTGGGCGAGGCGGGTCCGGTCCGGCGCCTGGTCCGCCAGGCCCATGAGCTCCAGGCCGCACTGGTGGGCCTCCCGGGACGTGTTCAGGTCCAGGCGGATGAGGGGCACCCGGGCGTTGATCCGGAGCAGGAACACATCCAGGAACCGGAGCAGTTCCCCGGCCATGTCGGCGGCTTCCCGCAAGGCGGGCTGAACGTCCTCGGGGTCGTCCAGCATCCGGGTGAATTGCTGGGTGAGGCGTTCGAACTCCTGGCGGTCCAGGGTGCGGATCAGAAGAAATTCCGGGCTGCGCCGGAAAGCCGCCACCTGGTATTGGGCCTGGGCCAGGGCCAGGGCCAGCTTCGGCCAGTTCTGCAGCTCGAGGTGGACCTGGACCTGGGCCAGCACCGGGTCGAGGTCCAGCCAGAGCCGGTACAGGCGCTGCCGGAGCCGGTCCCCCTCTTCGGTGAGGGAGGGCGAATCGGGGAACAGTTTCTGCCGCAGCTCGGGAGAGAACAGGCCGACCAGATTCCCCATGAGTTGCCGCTGATGGCTCATGAGGATGACCCTGAGGCTGTCCAGGGTGGTGGCCAGCTGGTCCACGTCATCGCTGGCCAGGGTCTGCTGCAGGAGGGCATGGATGGTGGCCTGGTCCTGGAGCAGGGACAGCACCGCCTGGCTCAGGAAGGTGCCCAGCAGAAGGGCTTCTTCGCTGCCCTTGGGCAGCTTTTCCGCGGCCTGGGGATGGAATACCCGCTCGGCCAGGCGGCCGAGTTCGGATTCGATCACTGAAAAGGCCGGGACGAGCGCGTAGCGGTGGGCAATGGAGGCGTTCACCGCCGGCTCCAGGCTCTCCACCAGGTTGAGCAGGGCCAGATGGCTGGCCAGGGCCCGGGCCACGATCCGGAAGGCGGGAGGATGGCTTTCCCGCAGCAGCTTGAGCAGGGTGCGCACGTCCAGGGGCAGGCTGTGCTCCAGGAGGTGCTCGTCGGCCCGCGGCATGGTCCAGTCCAGGTGGTCCCACAGCCACTGCAGGCTGCCCTTGATCTGCTCCACGGCGGGCCAGTGGAACCCGCGGTCCAGGGGCCGGAACAGGGAGATGCGCAGGCTGCTGATCACGTGCTGGACCAGCAGCAGGGGCTCGGCCCGGACCCGGGTGTCCTCGGGCAGGGCGCCGGCCAGGAGCAGCTCCAGCTTGCGCAGGGCCGACAGGGGATTGCCGGTGCCGGACTGCAGGGTGCGGTTGAGCAGCTTCATCTGCTGGTTGAGCTGCTCCACCAGGGCGGGGCCCTGCGGCCCGCGCCCCAGGGCCGCGAACAGCCGGCGGACCGGCTCCTTCTCCTCCTGCAGGAAGGTCGACCAGTGGTCCTTCAGGCGGGAGCCCTCGCCGGCCTGCGGATCCAGGGAGATGGCCATGGTGCGCAGGGCGGCGATGAGGTCCAGGATCTGGACCACCCATTCCGGCTCCAGGTGCTGGGCCAGCATCTCCTGGTGCGCCGCCGCGGCGGTCTCCTCCAGGGTGGCCAGGCTGTGCTGGAGCACCAGGCCCAGGGTGGCGCGGGTCTCTTCCGGGTGCTGGGCCGGGACCTGGTTCAGGAACACCAGGAACAGCCCGAACGACGCGCGCAGCCTGGCCAGCTGCACCGGCTCGGCGCTGGCCCGGGCCGGCTCCACCGCCAGCAGCGGGAACTGCGCCGCCCCCAGCAGGCGCAGCGCCGCTTCCAGCTCCCGGAGCTCCTGCTGGGACAGCCCCCGCTCCCGGATGAGCTCACGGGCCGGATCGAGGCGCGGATCGTTGGGGTGGGCGAAGGGCATGATACTAAGCATAGCTGCTTGCAGGCCAGCCATGGGTGTACACTGCAAAAACCCCCCCGGAGGTCCCATTGGCAAGTAGGCTCGGCGAAATGCTAGTGAAGGCCCAGTTGGTCACCGAACCGCAGCTTGAGGAGGCCCTCACCCTCCAGCGGCGGGAAGGCGGCAAGCTGGGCAGCATCGTCGTCCGCCTTGGCTTCTGCGCCGATCAGGACATCGTCAGCTTTCTGGGCATGCAGTATGGCGTCCCGGCGGCCGACCTGGACCAGTGGCCGACCATCGAGACGGCGGTGATCGCCCTGGTCCCGGCGGAGCTGGCCAACAAGCACAAGGTGCTTCCCCTGCAGCGCTCCGGCAACGTCCTGACCATGGCCATGTCCGATCCCACCGACATCTTCGCCATGGACGATGTGCGCTTCCATACCGGCTACAACATCGATCCGGTGGTGTCCTCGGAGATGGGCCTGATCCGGGCCATCGAGCGCTACTACGGCGGTTCCTCTTCGCTGCGGCTCCGGGAGAAGGACAGCCGTACGAACGAGCGGGATCGGGATCGGGACAAGTCCCCCTTCGCCGAGCCCGAGGAGACGTCGGCCCTGGGCGGCGCCCTGCAGCCGTTCGAGGACGGTCCCGAGGAGGCCCTGGACCTCAAGGAGCTCGAGGAGGAGCTGAGCGGCGCCGAGACCGAGTACGAGACCGCCGCGGATGACGAGGAGGACATCAGCGCCTTCGCCATGAAGAAGGGCAGCGAGGAGGCCCCCGTGGTGCGCCTGGTGAACATGGTGCTCATCGACGCCATCCGCAAGGGCGCTTCCGACATCCACATCGAGCCCTACGAAAAGAGCTACCGGATCCGGTTCCGCATCGACGGCCTGCTGCAGGAGGTGATGCGCCCCAGCATCAAGCTGAAGGACCCGGTCACCTCCCGGGTGAAGATCCTGGCCAAGCTGAACATCGCCGAGAAGCGCCTGCCCCAGGACGGCCGCATCAAGCTGCGGGTCGCCCTCGGCGGCCGGCAGAAGGTCATCGACTACCGGGTCAGCATCCTGCCCACCCTGTTCGGCGAAAAGATCGTGCTGCGGCTGCTGGACTCGGACAAGCTCATGCTGGACCTCACCAAGCTGGGGTTCGAGCCGGAGAGCCTGGTCCAGTGGGACCGGCAGATCTCCAAGCCGTACGGGATGGTGCTGGTGACCGGGCCGACCGGCTCGGGGAAGACCAACACCCTGTATTCCTCCATCGCCAAGCTGAACCAGGTGGACGTGAACATCATGACCGCCGAGGATCCCGTCGAGTTCAACTTCGCGGGCATCAACCAGGTGCAGATGAAGGAGCAGATCGGGCTGAACTTCGCGGTGGCCCTGCGCTCGTTCCTGCGCCAGGATCCCAACATCATCCTGGTGGGCGAGATCCGGGACTTCGAAACGGCCGAGATCGCCATCAAGGCTTCCCTCACCGGCCACCTGGTGCTCTCCACCCTGCACACCAACGACGCCCCCTCCACCATCAGCCGGCTCATGAACATGGGCGTGGAGCCGTTCCTGGTGGCCACCAGCGTCAACATCATCTGCGCCCAGCGCCTGGTCCGCCGCATCTGCGCCAAGTGCAAGCAGGTGGAGGCCCACCAGCCGCCGTCCGAGGCGCTGCTGAAGATCGGCTTCACCGAGGAGGAGGTGAAGAAGGGCATCACGGTCCAGAAGGGTGCCGGCTGCGAGGTGTGCGGCGGCCGCGGCTACAAGGGGCGGGTCGGCCTGTACGAGGTCCTGGAGATGTCCGAGACCCTCAAGGACATGATCCTGACCGGGGCCAGCGCCATCGAGCTGCGGGAGCAGGCCCAGAAGGAAGGCATGATCACCCTCCGGCGTTCCGGGTGCCGGAAGGTGATGGACGGCGTCACCACCATCGAGGAGATCGTCCGAGAAACGGTCCTCTGACCACGAGGAGAACGGGATGGCTGAGAACTCAGCTCAATATGTAGTGCCATTGCAGCAGCTGCTCAAGACGATGGTGGAGTACGGGGGGACCGACCTGCACATCACGGTGGATTCGGCGCCGCAGGTGCGCATCGACGGCCGCATGGTGCCGCTGAAGCTGCCGCCCCTGGACGCGGCGCAGACCCGCTGGCTCTGCTACGGCATCATGACCGACCAGCAGAAGCACCGCCTGGAGGAGGACCTGGAGGTGGACTTCTCCTTCGGCATCCAGAGCGTGTCCCGGTTCCGGGCCAACGTGTTCAACCAGCGTGGGGCCACCGCCGGCGTGTTCCGGAGCATCCCCGAGGTGATCCGCAGCTTCGAGCAGCTGGGGCTGCCGCCCATCGTCCAGACCCTGTGCGAGAAGCCCCGGGGCCTGGTCCTGGTCACCGGCGTCACCGGCTCCGGCAAGTCCACCACCCTGGCCGCCATGGTCGACCGGATCAACGAGACCGAGCCGCTGCACATCCTCACGGTGGAGGACCCGATCGAGTACGTGCACCACCACAAGCGTTCGCTGGTGAACCAGCGGGAGATCCACTCCGACACCCAGACCTTCAAGAAGGCCCTGCGCTCCGCCCTGCGCCAGGATCCGGACGTGGTGCTGGTGGGCGAGCTGCGCGACCTGGAGACCATCGAAAGCGCGCTGACCATCGCCGAGACCGGCCACCTGACCTTCGCCACCCTGCACACCAGCTCCTGCGTGCAGACCATCAACCGCATCATCGACGTGTTCCCGGCCCACCAGCAGCCGCAGATCCGGGCCCAGCTGTCCCTGGTGCTGGAAGGGGTGCTGTGCCAGGCGCTGATCCCCAAGGCTTCGGGCAAGGGCCGGGCCCTGGGCCTGGAGGTGATGGTCCCCAACCCGGCCATCCGCAATCTGATCCGCGAGGACAAGGTCCACCAGATCTACAGCACCATGCAGACCGGGCAGCTCAAGTTCGGCATGCAGACCTTCAACCAGAGCCTGTCGGAACTGGTGCTGAAGGGGGATATCACCCAGGACATGGCTATCTCCTATTCATCAAACGCCGATGAGCTGCGGGACACCATCAACCGCGGGGTGGGGACCCAGAACATGGTGCCGCTGGCGCCCAAGGCGCCCGCTTCCGCCGGCTCGCCGGCTTTTGGCGCCAGAAACCCCAACATCAAGTACACTTAGGCAACCATTCCGTGGGAGCAAATCCTTCCCTTCCCTGGCGACCCGGCCTATGCTGAAGCCACCGATCACCCGCATCTGCTAACGAGGTTCTTATGCCCGCATACGCCTGGAAAGGCAAGAATCGCCTTGGCGATCTGCAGGAGGGAGTCATTGTTTCCGACAGCCGGGACGGGGCGGCGGCCTCGCTGCGCCGCAACGGCATCCAGGTGGTGTCGGTGCGGCCCCAGACGGCGGGCAGCGGCAAGAGCTACGGCAAGGTCAAGTCCAAGGACCTGGCCATCTTCACCCGGCAGTTCAGCGTGATGATCGACGCCGGCCTGCCGCTGGTGCAGTGCCTGGAGATCCTCGGCGCCCAGCAGGCCGACAAGGGGTTCCAGAAGATCATCGGGGCGGTGCGCAGCGACGTGGAGCAGGGCGCCACCCTGCAGACCGCGCTGTCCAAGCATCCCAGGGCCTTCAACGATCTGTACGTGAACATGGTGGGCGCCGGGGAGGCCGGCGGCATCCTCGACCTGATCCTGCAGCGGCTTTCGGGCTACATCGAGAAATCGGTGAAGCTCACCGGCAAGGTGAAGGGGGCCATGACCTACCCCATCACGGTCATCATCATCGCCGCCCTGGTGGTGGGCATCATCATGGTGAAGGTGATCCCGGTGTTCTCGGCCATGTATTCGGGCCTGGGCAGCAGCCTGCCGGCGCCCACCCTGGTGTGCATCGCCATGTCGGACATCCTGATCCACTACTGGTACCTGGTGGCCATCGTGGTGGCCATCGCGGTGGTGGGTACCCGCCAGTACTACCGGACGGTCGCCGGACGGCTGGTCCTGGACCGGGCGATGCTGCGGATCCCGATCCTGGGCGACATGCTGCGCAAGACCGCGGTGGCCCGGTTCTGCCGGACCCTGGGCACGCTCACCAGCTCCGGGGTGCCCATCCTGGAAGGCATGGACATCACCGCCCGCACCGCGGGCAACATGGTGATCCACAACGCCATCATGAAGTCCCGGGAAGCGGTGGAGCAGGGCCGGAACATCGCCGGGCCCCTGGCCGAGACCAAGGTGTTTCCGCCCATGGTCATCCAGATGGTGGGGGTGGGCGAGGCCACCGGCGCCCTGGACGCCATGCTGTCCAAGGTGGCGGACTTCTACGAGGACGAGGTGGACAACGCCGTGGCCGGCATGACCGCCATGATGGAACCCATGATCATCGCCATCCTGGGCGGCGTCATCGGCTTCATCGTCGTGGCCATGTATATGCCGATCTTCAACCTGGCCAACGTCATGGGCAAGGACTGAGGCGAGCGGAACGGGGCGGCCGTCCAGACGGGCAGGCCTTTCAGCGGGTGAAGGCGAAGGCCTGGAAGCCCTCCCCGGGCCAGGTCTGCGGATCGGGCCGGAAGAAGCTGGTGGGCCCGGACCCGGCGCCCTCGGTGCCCATCGCCTCCGGCCAGACGGCCGCGGGAAGGTACTGCGGCGCCTCGGCCAGGATCCGCTCCCGGTGGGCCTCGCCCTCCTCGGGCAGCCAGGAGCACACGGCGTAGATCAGCAGGCCGCCCGGAGCCAGCCGGGCCAGGGCGGCCTCCAGCAGTTCCCGCTGGCTGTGGAACAGCCGCTGCAGGTCCAGGCCGTCGCCCAGCCAGTTCAGCTCCGGGTGCTTCTGCAGGGTACCGGAGCCGCTGCAGGGGGCGTCCAGCATGACCAGGTCGAACGAGGGGCCTTCGTGCCGGAGCCAGGGGCCGGCGTCATCCTCCACGATCTCGGCCGTGACCCCGCGCAGGCTCAGGTTCTCCCGGAGCCGCCGGGCCCGGCCCGGGTTGCGCTCCACGGCGGTGAGGGCCGCCTGCGGGAAGCGCCGGCCCAGCAGTGTGGCCTTGCCGCCGGGGGCGGAACAGGCGTCCAGGATCCGGGTTGCCGGCCGCTCCCACTGGAAGTCCAGCAGGGCCTGGGAGCTGAGATCCTGGACCATGCCGTCGCCCCGGGCCAGCCAGGCCATGGGGAAGGGCGCCTCGGCGGCCAGCGCGAAGGCGCCGGCCAGGACCGGGGAGGGCTCCAGGCCCTCCGGCCGCGGGCCCTCGCGCAGGGGCCGGAAGTGCGGGTGCGGCGGGGTCTGCAGCCGCCCCCAAAGGTCCTCCAGGCCGGCGCCGCCCCGGGGGGCCAGGGCCGCGCGCAGCACCCGCTCGGCAAAGGCGGACCGGTCCAGGGCGGGCGCCATGGCGTCCAGCCGGGCCCGGAGCCCGGCCCGGTCCTGGGCGGCCCGGCGCAGGAGGGCGTTCACCAGGCCCTTGTGCGGCGGGAACCCCACTTCCCGGTCGATGCTCAGCTCCACCGCCTCGTTCACCGCGGCGTGGTCGGACACGCCTGGCAGCCAGGCCAGCTGGGACAGGCCCACGGCCAGGGCCACCTGGGTGCCCAGCGGCAGGCCCCGGGCGGGGTCCTTGAGCTGCGGGCGGGTGAACGCCTGCAGCGTCCCCCACCGGCGCAGGCAGAGGCCGAGCATGGCGTTGGCGAGCCCCGCGTCGGCCTGGGGCAGATGGGTGTCCCAGGTTTCCGGCACACGCCCCCCCTCCCCGAAGACCAGGTGCAGGGTGCGGGCGACGGCGATGCGGCTGGGTGTGGCCATGGCCACCTCCTTCCCTTGAAGATTCTCATACTCGCGCCGGGGGTGGCCGAGGATTCGCTACACTGGGGCCATGTCCGAACTCTCCTCCCCGGCACGACTGATCAGGGCGCTCACCGGCGACCGCATGATCCGCATCTCGGCGCTGGACGCCCGCGCCCTGTGGGACGGGGTCCGCCGTGGCCATCCCCACCTGGAGGCCGACGGCTGCGCGGCCCTGGTGGAGCTGCTGTCCGCGACCCTGCTGCTGGCGTCCAGGAACTTCTTTTCGGAGCGGACCCAGCTGCTGCTCAAGGGCACGGGCCGGGTCCGCTCGGCGGTGGCGGATGCCTGGCCGGACGGTGGGATCCGGGGCATGCTGGACCCGGGGCCGGAGGCCGCCGGGCCCTGGCTCGAGGCCCCGGGGCTGCTGCAGGTGATGCGCTCCAACGCCGCCGGGGCGCCCTACATCGGCAAGCTGGAACGGGTGGCGGGGCCGCTGCAGAGCCAGCTGGAAGCCTACCTGCTGCAGTCGGAGCAGGTGCAGGCGAGTGTCAGCCTCTGGTGCGATCCCGCCACCGGGGAGGGCGGGGGACTGCTGGTGGAGCCCCTGCCGGGTTGTCCGCCGGAGCGGCTGGCCAGCCTGGTGGAGGCCCTGGAAGGATTGGCGGTGGTGCCCTTGTGGGAACGCACCCCGGAGTTCCTGGTGCGCTGGGTGAACCGGGGCGACGGGGCCGAGCTGCTGGCCAGCACGGACCTGCGCTATCACTGCCGCTGCAGCCGCGGCGCGCTGGTGGCGACCCTGGCCGGGTTCGGCGCCGAGCAGATCGGCGAGCTGTTCCAGGCCGGGGATCCGGTGGAGGTCCGCTGCGACTACTGCGGCCAGGCCTACGCCATCGGCCGGGCCGAACTGGCCTCCGGGGAGCGGCCATGAGCGCCGTGCAGATCGCCGACCGTGGCCGGCCCTTGGGCGGCCCGGTGAAGGTCTGGCTGAGCTTCCGCCTGCTGCCGTTCCTGGCCGCCACCGTCGCCAAGGTGCTGAGCCACACCCTGCGGGTGCGCTACCAGGGCGAGGACCCGGTGCAGTCCTTCGCCGACGGCAACGCCCGGTTCATCCTGGCCTTCTACCACCGGCGGCTGGTGCTCATGCCCCGGGCCTATCCGTTCCACCGCCGCACCCCGTCCGGGGAGCCGCGGGGGGTGGCGATCCTGTCCAGCGACAGCAAGGACGGCGAGCGCAGCGCGGCCACCTGGCGCTGGTTCGGCATCCACGCGGTGCGCGGCACCGCCGGCCACAGCGGCGCCCAGGCCCTGGTGAAGATGATCCGGGTGGTGAAGGAGGGCTGGGATCTGGGCATCACCGTGGACGGGCCCCGGGGCCCCCGGCACCAGGCCAAGCCGGGCGTGCTGGCCGTGGCCCGCAAGACCGGGGCCTGGGTGGTGCCGGTCTGCGTGGCCTACGAGCGGGCCTGGACCCTGCGCACCTGGGACGCGATGCTGGTGCCCATGCCGTTCTCGGGGGTGGTGGTGCGCTACGGCGAGCCGTTCCAGGTGCCGGCGAACGCCGTGGAAGAGCCGTTCCGGGTGCGGCTGGAAAACGATCTGGAAGCCCTGGAGACCTGGGCCGAGGGAGCCTTCAGTTAGGCCACGGCCATCTGCTCGCCGCCCAGGTAGGCCTCCCGGATCCGCGGATCCCGGGCCAGCTCCGAGGCTGCTCCGGACAGGACCAGATGGCCGTTCTGCAGCACGTAGGCCCGATCGGCCACCGCCAGCGCCTGGTGGGCGTTCTGCTCCACCATGAAGAAGCTGGTGCCCTGGGCGCGCACGGTCTGCACCAGCTCCAGGATCCGCTCCACCCACAGCGGCGACAGGCCCATGGTGGGCTCGTCCATGCACACCAGCCGGGGGGCGCCCATGAGGGCCCGGGCCATGGCCAGCATCTGCTGCTCGCCGCCGGACAGGGTGCCGCCGGCCTGGGCCAGGCGCTGGCGCAGGCGCGGGAAC
>Ga0224528_1002610_pt1 | contig 9944 bp, 10 predicted proteins | sample CBST25metaG_2_FD_179888 | JGI IMG/M metagenome (GOLD analysis project Ga0224528, IMG submission 179888) | Peat soil microbial communities from Stordalen Mire, Sweden - C.B.S.T25 | ecosystem: Environmental > Terrestrial > Soil > Wetlands > Peat | place: Sweden: Norrbotten County, Stordalen Mire...
TCTGGGCGGCCAGCTATTGCGGGCGCACGATTCTCTGGCGCGGTCGCGACTTCGAATTGCTGCCCGGCGGGAAGATGCGGGCGGCGAAGTAGATGGCAGCGAAGAACAAAACACGATTGGATCTGTTGGTGGTTGAGCGCGGTCTGGCATCGAGCCGCACCCGCGCGCAGGCCTACATTCTGGCCGGTCGCATTCTGGTCAACGAGCAGAAGCTTGACAAGCCCGGCGTCTCCGTCGAGAGCGAGTCGGTGCTTCGTCTGCTGGGCGAAGAACTGCGTTACGTCAGCCGTGGTGGACTCAAGATGGAAGGCGCGTTGCAGACCTGGAAGATTGACCCGACCGGCCGCTGGTGCCTCGACGTGGGCACTTCAACTGGTGGTTTCACCGATTGTCTTTTACAGAATGGCGCGGTACGCGTCACCGACGTCGATACCGGCTTCGGGCAGATCGCCATGAAGCTGCGCAATGACGCGCGGGTCGATCTGCGCGAGCGCACCAATGCGCGGTTGCTCAAGCCGGATGCGCTGATGGAAAATGGCGCGGGCCCGTCGTTGCTGGTGATGGATGTTTCCTTCATCTCGGCGACCCTGGTGCTGCCGCCGGTGGTTTCTGCCGCGCCCTCGTTGGCAGAGGCCGTGGTGCTGGTCAAGCCGCAGTTCGAGGCGGGGCGCGAATACGTGGGCCATGGCGGCATTGTGCGCGACCCGGAGGCGCACAAACTCGCCGTCGACAAGGTGGCCGAATGTGTGCGCGGTTTAGGCTGGCAGGTGGCTGCCGTCATCGATTCGCCGATCACCGGCGTCGAAGGCAATCACGAGTTTCTGCTCTGGGCGCGGAAGAAGTAGAAATAAGAGCGCAGCGCTCTGATTCCTGCGCGAAAAAAATCCTTTAGACTGGAGCGCAAATGCGCGTTGCAATCGTCAGTAAGCCGAACAAACAGGAGCTGGCCTCGGTGTTGCCGGCTCTGGTCGCATGGTTGCGCCAGCATGGCTACGAGCCGGTGCTCGACAGCGAGGGCGGGCAATACTGCGCCGATGCGCCTTCTGGTGAGCTGTGTCATCTTTCGGAGTTCAAGCCCGAGCTGGTGATCGTGCTCGGCGGCGATGGCACGTTGCTGGCCGCCGCGCGGGCCTTCGTCGCCACCGGCATCCCGTTGCTCAGTGTGAATCTGGGGCATCTGGGCTTTTTGACCGAGGTGAAGCTCGACGATCTGTACTCGACCCTTGAAAGCTGGTGCTCGGGCTGCCACCAGGTGGATGAGCGCGCCATGCTGCACGCCGAGTTATGGCGCGATGGCTCGTTCGTGAGCTGCTTCCGTGCTCTGAATGAGGTCGTGGTTTCGAAGGGCGACATTGCGCGCATGGGTGAGTTCTCGGTGGAACTGGACGGCAAGCGTGTGGCGCGTTTCCGTGCCGATGGCGTGATTGTTTCGACGCCAACCGGATCGACTGCCTATACCCTTGCCGCCAATGGTCCCATCCTCACGCCCGATGTGGACGCGCTGGTGGTGACGCCCGTTTGCCCGCACCTGCTTACACTGCGGCCGATCGTGGTGCGCGGCGATGCCCATCTGAACGTGCGTGTCGAGGTGGTTCCGAATCTGGCGCTGCTGACCGTCGATGGCCAAGTAGCCGTTGAGCTGCATCGCGGCGACGAGGTGCGCTGCCGTCGTTCGAGCCACACGGTGAAACTGGTGCGACTGGGCGAAACGAGCTTCTTCGAGGCGTTGCGCAGCAAGTTAAGTTGGGGCGAACAATAGAAAATAAATCCAGGCAAGCGCGCAACGGCTGAACCACGGAGTCCGCATCAGAGAAAGGCTGAGAGCGACGATGGAGACGATGGACGGAGAGAGAACGACTGCGGTGAAGCAAGCGACTTTGCACGTCATCGACCTGCCGCTTCAACCGCTGGACAAGAACAGCTTCATCTCGCTGGCCGATCAGATGCAGGTGCAACTGCTGGGCATGATTCGTTCCGGGCGGCTCGCGGTCGGCGATCTTCTGCCGGGCGAAGAGGAACTGGGCCGCATCTATGGCGTCAGCCGCGTGGCCGGGCGCAAGGCGCTTGAACAGGTTGAGAGCCTGGGCTATGCCGTACGGCAGAAGGCGCGCGGCACCTTCGTCTCCCGGCCCAAGATGGAGCGCCACCTGGGTCGCACGACGGGCTTCACCGAAGAGATGGAGCGGCTGGGGCTGGCCGCGACCGCGCGTGTGCTGGCTGCGCACAAAACCACCGCTTTGCCCGATGTTGCCCGCCAGCTTGAAATCTTTCGTGGCACGCCCGTCTTCCATCTGCGGCGGTTGCGGATGGCCGGCGGCGAACCGATGGTGATCGAGGAGAGCTTCTTTGAACTCGAACGCTTTCCCGGCATTGCCAAGATCGACTTCAGCGACCTCTCGCTTTCGCGCACGCTTGAGGAACGTTACCATGTGCGTGCGGTCAAGATCGACGAGTCGGTTGAGGCCGTGGCCGCCGGAAGGCGCGAGGCGCGGCTGCTCGGCGTCACTCCGCGCACCAGCCTGCTGGCTGTGGCCCGCACCGTGCGTGATGCCGATGGCAAAGCCTATGAGGCGGTGCGCGCGCTGTATCGCGGCGACCGCATCCGCATCGTCTTCACCGCGCCGGAGCCCGCATCCACCGCGGATGCCAGCTCGCAGTCGTAGGTGTGCGCAGGGTGCTTCCCGATGCTGTGCGTACTGTAGCTAGGGATGTGGACAAACACGGAGGATGTCATGCTTTGTAAAAGGGCATGGCTTTGCGCCATGCCGCAGGCGACAGACAAACCAAAGGCTGTCCTCCTGAGCGAACGGGGCCCCAAGCGTTTTTCAGCTTGGGGGTGGTGAGTCGAAGGACCCGCGGTTGCTCTGCAAAGAACAATTGCAGACACTCCACGCACATACTTTAAAAACTGTGCTTCCGGGGCTGAAGCCCGCGTGTTTTTACCGGCTTTGCGCGGGGATTGAAATCCCCGCCTCCCTCCACCGGTCACTCCATGAGGCTCTAGCCTTTTTTCGCTGCCTCTGTGAACCGTTTGCTGTTTTTTCGTACTCTAAACGCAGGAGGTTTTCTTGATGTCTTTCCCATCCACTGCTTCCGTTGTTTCTTCCCGCGATCATCTGCACGCCTGGGAGTCGGGCGGCGCCACATCGGCCGAGGCACTTACCGCCTGGGTTTCGGCGCGCCTTGCGGCGCATGAGGCCGCGCTGACCGCGCTCAAGGCCGTCACTCTTCCGCGTACCGTCGAAAACACGCTGCGACTCTACGACAAGATTCTCGAAGAGTTGATGCTGGCCGGTTCGCAGGTGGGCGTGCTCAACTCCGTTGCCGCCGCCAAGGCCGTGCGCGACCGTGCGCAGGACGAAGCGCAGCGCGTGGCGATGGCCGCCAGTTCGCTCAGCCTTAACCGCGACGTCTATGACGCGCTTGCAGCCATTGACCTGAGCGGCGCGAACGCCCCCACGCGCCACTACGTCGAACGCACATTGCTCGGCTACCGGTTGGCCGGCGTCGACAAGGATGAGGCCACGCGCGTCCGGTTGCAGGAGCTGCAGCAGAAGTCCACCCTGCTCTCGCTGGAATTCGGCCGCAACATTCAGGAGGGCGCGAAGACCGTCACCGCCACGGTGGACGAGCTTGCCGGTCTTCCCGAGGATTACATCGCGCGCCACCAGCCCGGCGCCGACGGCTTGGTGACGATTTCCACCGACCAGCCCGACATGCAGCCGGTGATGACCTTCGCCCGCTCGGCCGCGCTGCGCGAACGCATGTTTCTGGCCTACAACACCCGCGCCTATCCCGCCAACCAGAAGATCCTGCTTGACCTGCTGGCGACGCGCCAGGAGATTGCCGACATTCTCGGCTTCCGCAGTTGGGCAGACCTGGCCACGGCCGATCAGATGATGGGCTCGGCAGCTAATGTGCGCACGTTTTTGGCCAAGCTCGACGAGGCCTCGCGCGGAAAAGGAACATGTGCTCATCCTCGACTACGCGCGCGGCGTCGATGCGTCGATCAAGGAGGTCGACATCGCCAGCCGTGGCTACTGGTACGAGCTTTTCCGCCGCGGGCGCTTCGACTTCGATTCGCAGTCCGTGCGGCCTTACTTCCCGTATGTGCCGGTCGAGGCTGGCGTGCTTGCGACCGCCGCGAAGCTGCTCGGTGTGGAGTTCCGCCGCGTGCAGGTTGAGGCGTGGCACGCGTCTGTCTCCGTCTATGACGTCTACGATCAAGGCAAGATCGCGGGCCGTTTCTATCTCGACATGCATCCGCGCGAGGGCAAGGACAAGTGGTTCTCGGCCGCTCCGGTGGTCACTGGCGTGCGCGATGGCGCGTTGCCCGAGGCTGCGCTGATCTGCAATTTCCCGGGCGGCGAGCCGGGGGACCCGGGGCTGATGCAATACTCCGACGTCGTCACCTACTTCCACGAGTTCGGCCACCTGATGCACGCCATTCTTGGCGGCCACACGGAGTGGGCCGGGCTGTCGGGCTTTGCCACCGAGGGCGACTTCATCGAGGTTCCCTCGCAGATGCTCGAAGAGTTCTTCCGCGACGAAAAACTTTTGCAGGCTTTTGCGAAACACTACCAGACAGGCGAGGTCCTTCCCTCGGAGTTGATCCGGAAGATGAAGGGCGCGGGCGCCTTTGGCAGAGCCGACTGGGTGCGCACGCAGCTCTACTACACGACGCTCTCGCTGGACCTGCATGACCGCGATCCGAAGACGATCGACCTCGACGAGACCACGCGGCGGCTCTACACCTCGCTGGTGCCCTGGAGCTGGATCGAGGGCAATCGCATGTACGCCAGCTTTGGCCACCTGACCGGCTACTCGTCGAACTACTACACCTACGCCTTCGACAAGGTGATCGCGTTGGACTTTTTCGCGCAGTTCGACCCGGAAAACCTGCTTGGTTGTCCGGCTGCCGAACGCTACCGCAAGGCCGTGCTCGAACAGGGCGGCTCGAAGCCGGGCCGGGAGATGGTGCGCAACTTCCTTGGCCGCGACGAGGAGTTCACCGCCTTCTCCGATTGGCTCAACGAGGAGTTCGCGGGCGGAGCGCTGTAAGATGGCGCGTGCGAGTGATTTCAACGGCAAATGGGCGCTGGTCACCGGGGCCAGTTCCGGCATTGGCGCGGCCTTGGCCCGCGAACTGGCCCGCCGCGGCGCAAAGTTGATTCTGACCGCGCGCCGGCGTGACCGGCTCGAAGCCCTCGCCGAGGAACTGGCCGGGCAGGGAACCGAGACGCGGGTTTTTCCCGCCGATCTTCTCGACCCCGAGGCACCGGCGCAGCTTCTTGTCGCAGTCGAGTCCGAGGGGCTGGCCGTCGACATCCTCGTCAACAACGCCGGGCTCGGTCAGTACGGCCACTTCGTGGGGAGTCCGCCAGAACAAGAATTTGCGCAGGTGAGAGTCAACTGTGAGGCGGCGGTCCGGCTCGCGCGGCTCTTCGTGCCCGGGATGGTCGAGCGCCGCCGCGGCTGGGTGCTCTTCCTGGCCTCGACGGCCAGCTTTCAGCCGCTGCCGTACTTCGCCACCTATGCGGCCTCCAAGGCCTTCGACCGCTTCTTCGCGCTGGGGCTGGCCGAAGAGGTGGCCCGCTTCGGCGTCAAAGTCACAGCGCTTTGCCCGGGACCGACTGAGAGTGAGTTTTTTGAGGTTTCGCGTGCCGAGGCCTTCAAGCTGCGCACCATGCAGACACCCGAGCAGGTGGCGCGCAAGGCCGTCGCAGGACTCGAGCGTGGTCGGCGCATGGTTGTTCCCAGTCGCGACGGTCGCTTGCTGGCCTTTGCTGTGCGTCTTCTGCCCGTTGGCTGGATCACGCGCGTCGTCGAAAAGATGGCGCGGCCTCCGCAAAGTCATTGAAGATCAATAGCTTCAGCGTGTGCTGTCGATGACATTGAAGGAATTGAAGAATCGCTGAACGTCCTTGTCGCGTCGCGCGCTTGGCGCCGGAAAGGCAGCTATCAGCATGTAGAGCCGCCGTCCGGGCAGGATCAGCCGTGCATTGAAGACTCCGCCGTTGGCGTTGCGGCCGATAAACTCGCGTGCCGGCGCGCCGCCGTACGCGAATGTCTTCTCCGAAACCAGCGTGGACTGGGTCCGCGCCAGAGCGGCATCGCGCGCCGCGTCCATGGTCTTCTCTGCGTCCATGGCTTTGGAGCGGGCCACGGGAGGATCGTCCGCCCAGGCCACCGAGAAGACGGTGTCCTCGTCCGGGGAGGCAGAGATCATGCTGACCGGTTCGCTGCCGCCCATGCTGTTTTGCGCATTGACCTGTTCCTGTTTTTCCTTATCCGGCAGCTCTACCGTGAAGCCGTCCGGCGTGTGATCGATCGTATGCCAGAGCATGTGTGCAGGGCGTGGCTCATTGGGGCTGGCTCCAGCCAGGGCAGCCAGGGTATCGAGACCCAGATTGGCCCGGTGCTGGTAGACGTAGATTCCGCCTGCCAATAAAATTCCCCCGAACCCGATCGCATACCAGACTTTCACCTCTGCCATCATGCGCACTTCCGCGCAGGCTTGCAAGCAAAGATGTTATGGAATTCCCTTCAGAAGAGTCATGAAGGGAAACAGAGGGGCGGGTGGAGGAAAATCGAGAAAAGTAGGGTAGCTATGAGAATTTTTTGTCCAGCCGCACAACTTTTTCCGCAAATCTGCATCTGTATAAGTAACAAGCAGAGGCTTATCAGTACGAATCCTTCCTAGAAAGGTATCCCCTCTTTTTGAAGATCCGCAAGGATCTTTCCCTTCCCTTGATCTTCTCTGGTTCCCCCACCATTTATGCCTCTCGAGCGGGCCTGTCGGAAGACAGGCCCCATGCTTTTTTAGAGCAGTTTTCCAATACATGTGCCCTGCGCGACGGCGTGCCAGGGGCCTTTTTCTTGAGAAAAAAGATCCACTGCATCCAGTCTTCGATGTGCCGTAATTGGAGAACTGCTTTAAGGGTTTCGGCTCCGGGCTTCTCTGGGTAGAATCAGAAGTGATGCGGACCAAGTCCACTGCCAAGAAATCTGCCGGTATGAGCAAGGCCAAGGCCGGCGCCAATATCTCCATCGATGCCCAGCTTGAGGCTCTCGACGAACTGTTTGCTTACGCGGGTCTGAAGCGCGGCCTGCGCGGCAAGGCTGGTGCGCGTCCGCTCGGCTTTCGGTCTGACCGCGAGACCTCCGAAGATCTGAATCGACCCGCGCTGCCGCCGCAGACGGCCAGCAACGGCGTCCAGTGGTTGCCGGTGCCTGGCTGGGACGCCATCGAATGGCTCCGCGCCGGCTTCAGTACGCGGCTGGGCGGCGTGAGCCGCGCCTACTGCGCCGAAGAGGCTCCTGGGGAACTGAATCTTGGGTTTACGGTCGACGATCCCCGTGAAACCGTCGAGGTCAACCGTAGACTTTTTGCCGAAGCCGTTGCGGGCAGCGCGAAAACCCCTCTCGCCGCCCTCCAGCAGATTCATTCCTCTCTGCTGCATCGGGCCACCGCCGCCGATGCCGAGCGGGACCATCCCTGGAAGGCCGACGGCCTCTTCACCGACGAGCCGGGGCTGCTGGTGGGCGTGCAGACCGCCGATTGCATTCCGGTGCTGGTCGCCGACCGCAAGAAGAAGGTGGTTGCCGCCTTCCACGCCGGTTGGCGCGGCACGGTGAAGCGCATTGTCGAAAACGGTATCGGCAGGCTGCGGCTGGAGTTCGGCTCGCGTCCTGAAGATCTGATCGCGGCCATCGGCCCCGGCATCGGTCCTTGCTGCTATGCCGTCGGCGATGAGGTGCGCTCCGAGTTCGAGTCGCAATTCACCTACGCGCAGGAGCTGTTTCACGAGGTCTACGACTCAGATGCAATCCGCACCAAGTACCCGATGCTGTTTTTGACCCAGCGCGCACCGGGGCATTCGCCGATCGGTCCCAGCCTGCATCTGGACCTGATCGAGGCCAATCGCCGGCAGTTGCTTGACGCCGGACTCAGCCCGAGCGCGATCACCGTCATGGGTGGCTGCACCAACTGCCGCACGGACCTGTTCTTTTCCTACCGTGGATCGCAGGGCCATGCCGGGCGCATGATGGCTGCGATCGGCATGGCGCCGGAGGCGGCAAAGAGCAAAGCCGCGAAGAGGCGCAAGCCCGCTGCGCCGAAGAAGGCGAAGCGCGGCGCGCGGAACAAGGCCTGAGAACAATCTTCGAGAGTAGACAAGAAAACACCGTCCTGCCGGACAGAGAAAGGTCGGCAGGGCGGTGCGCGGAAGCCGGTGGAGTGGTTTTTACTCGGCCTTTTTTGCTTCGCCGGGGTTCACCAGGTCGCGCAGTTCCTTGGATGGTTTGAAGTAGGGAACGCGCTTGGCCGGAACGTCGACGCGTTCGCCGGTCTTCGGGTTGCGGCCGATGCGCGGGTTGCGCTGGCGAATCCGGAACGAACCGAATCCGCGAATCTCGATCTTGTCTCCGCCCTGCAAGGCGTGAATCACGGAATCGAAGATGGTTTCCACGATGACTTCGCCGTCGCGGCGCGTCAGATCGCCTAGATTGGTCACCTTCTCGACCAGGTCTGCCTTTGTCATATCAGTGGGGCCTCCGCATCCAACATAAATGCTTACTCGGATTCTCGTCAGAAGACGGGGAAAATGCAAGCCCCTTTTTTGATTTTCGCCTTTCTGTTCAGCAATTTGGCATCGAATTTGTCACTTTTCCCTCCGTCTCCGTCTCGGTTGGGCTCTGGATGCGGTTCTGCTTCCCGGTACGATATGATGGGCGGAGCGCTCTCTGCAATTTGGGCAATTTGTTGCTCCAGCTGCCAGGACGTGGGCGCAGGGGCGGCACAATGGGTTTTCCGAAGTACAGTATTGTCATTCCGGCCTATAACGAGAGCCGGCGTATTCCCGAGACGTTGGTCTCGGTCGTCGAGGCTATCCGCAAGCAGGGGTGGCAGGCCGAGGTGGTCGTGGTCGACGACGGATCGACGGATACAACGGCCGAGGTGGTGCGCGCCTTCGCGGCGAAAAATCCCGAGGTCCGACTACAGCAGAATCCCGCCAATCGAGGCAAGGGCTATAGCGTGCGCGCAGGCATTCTCGGTGCCCGGGGCGAGGTTGTGCTGTTTACGGACGCTGATCTTTCCGCTCCGATCGAAGAGGCTGCGCGGCTGTTTGCCGCCATCGAGCAGGGGGCGGACATCGCCATTGGCTCGCGCTGGCTTGACCGCAGCCGCCAGACCCACCGCCAGCCGCTCTATCGCCAACTTTTCGGCCGCTGCTTCAACGGCGTCACGCGCCTGATCATGGGGCTTTCCTTCGCCGATACCCAGTGCGGCTTCAAAGCCTTCACGCGCGAGGCGGCGCAGGTCGTCTTCCAGTTGCAGACTATCGAGCGCTGGGGCTTCGATCCGGAGATTCTGTTCATCGCCACCAAGCGCGGCTTCAAGATTGCCGAGGTGCCGGTCAGTTGGGCGCACGACGAGCGCAGCCGCATCAGTTATCTGCGCGACGGCTTGCAGATGCTCAAGGAGATCGCCATCGTCCGCTGGAACGCCTTTCTGGGCCGCTACAACAAGCCGGTCGAGCGTGCCGGCTGTGTTCGTCCTTCCTAGAGTATTTCTCCCAGACAGGTGCAGTGGTCAGTGGTGAAGGGGTCGGCCCCCTGGTGACGAAGACCTGTCGCCAGGGGGCCGACTTTCTTGAGGGAAAAACCTCAACATCCTTCTTTTGCTCTAAAGCGATGGGAGAACGGCTCTAGAGCATTTTTCCAATTGGTGTAGAGCGAAAGCAGGATGCCGAGTGGCTTTTTCCTTAAGAAAAAGCCACCTTGCACGCCACTCAACACTGCACGTGTATTGGAAAAATGCTCTAAAAGTGTGCCTGGAAGCTTTGAAGGCTCTGTCGTTCGCCGTTCTGAGCCCTGCCGTCGCGGGACTTACCAGGGTCGTTTGCCTTCAGCAGTAGACGGTCTCGGTGGCAATGTTATCG